>Ga0137373_10001459_pt1 | contig 25777 bp, 24 predicted proteins | sample SagtaG_5_FD_104912 | JGI IMG/M metagenome (GOLD analysis project Ga0137373, IMG submission 104912) | Vadose zone soil microbial communities from Sagehorn Ranch, Mendocino, California, USA - Sage1_R_80_16 metaG | ecosystem: Environmental > Terrestrial > Soil > Vadose zone | place: USA... | reverse complement strand
GCGCCCGGCTGGCAAGGCCGCAGCCCGAAGGCGTGCCTGGAAGGCACGTCGAGGGCGAGAACGCAGCCAGCCGGGATGCGGGGGCACGCGAGCCGGATCGGGGTTCTCAAACAGGCTCTAAGGTCGCGGGCCCGGGCCCCGCGTGGAAGCGCTTCGCGCGCCAGATCTTATGGCGGCCCGCTCCGGAGGGGCATGAAAACGTGATCGAGCGGATGCAAGGGCTACGTCCCGAGCCCAGGCAGCGCCGTCAACAGCCTGGGCCATACCTCGCGATTGAGGCGGGGCCGGTCCTGTTGGTCGGCATCGACACGGGCATCACCGGCGGCATCGACCGTGAGCAGGGCGAATGGCTACGGCGGGTGTCGAGCGCTTCGCCCAAGCCGAAGATCCTCCTTACCGGTAAGCCGCTCTATGTGAACGGCCAGCACCATCCTGGTGCGGTCGAGGGCGGCGGAACAGTTGACGACATCGTCCGCGCCCCAGCGCACAATTACATCGCCGCGATCGGCGGCGATATCCACAACTACCAGCGCTACCCGGTCACACTCGGGGACGGGCGCACGATCCAGTACATCGTCAGCGGTGGCGGCGGCGCGTTTATGCACGACACGCACAAGATCCCAAATATCGACACGTCCGGGCTCACGGGCGTCGGGGAGACCGGTTTCCGCTGTTACCCGTTGCGTGGTGACTCGCTGTCGATCTTCAGCAGAAACTACGGGAGGCTGTTCTCGTTCGGCCGCATCGGCCAGTGGCTCGGCTTCGGCCGCCTGCTGGTGCGCTTCTGGTTCATCCCGCCGGACCAGGCCGCAGCGATCATGGCCGAGCGGCTGGGGCTCACCCCGACCCGCCCGAGCGGCCGGGGCGTCCGGGTTTCCTGGCGGTCACGCCTTGTGGCCAGCTGGCTCGCTCCGCTGCCAGGCCAGGTACACGGCCCGCTGCAACCGCTCTACTCCGAGTTGCTCGACTGGAACGACCCCCCGATGTTCAAGAGCTTCCTCCGCCTTGACGCCACCGCAGACCAGGCCACAATCACCTGCTTCGCCGCCACCGGCTGTCTCGACCAGGAGATAACGCCACCGGTCGAGGACCGGGTGGCGGCGGTGCGGAAGCCGGACGGGAGCTGGCGCTGGGACGGCCAGTGATTGTCCCGACACGCCGGGTTGCCCCACACCGCCGCCGTGATCACAGCGTCGGCGGCAGACCGTCCTGCCGATCCGTCGTCACCAGGCCACCAATCCCGTCACGTTCGCGCTCGTCCCGGTCATGCGGCCGACCCGTCCCGCCTGACTTCCTGCAACACCCAGATGTTGCCGTCTGGGTCGCTGAAGTCGGCGAACGACTCATAGCTGTTTCGCTGCGGATGCGGACCCGGCACCCACGTGCCTGACTCGAGGTGGCGGACCTCGCTGACGTCCACCCCGCGTCCGGTAAGTTCGGCACGCGCGGCGAGGATGTCGGAAATTACCAGGTGAAGGCCCTGGGCGGAGCCTTTCGCCGCATCCGTGATCCCGATCCCGAAGCCGATCGAGCACGCCGAACCCGGCGGCGTCAGCTGAACCACACGCATCTGGTCGCCGACCGTGGTGTCAACGTCAAGGTTGAAGCCCGCCTTCTCGGCGTAGAAGGTCTTCGCCCGGTCGACATCCGAGACCTGAAGCAGCACAAGTTCGAGCTTGAAATCCATGATGAGCCTCCCTCATTGGTCATGTTTGAGCACATCCGGCGAGGCACAAGCCCGCCAGCCTACTAGACCTACTGGAGCGTGAAACGTCGGCACCCGCCGAAACTCATCGGTGCAGTGGTGAGTCGGATTGATGAGGCAGGCTGGAGGCATGGCAAAGACCCTCACCTTGATGGCCGTGCACGCGCATCCCGACGATGAGGCATCCAGCACCGGCGGTGTGCTGGCCGCCTACTCCCAACAGGGAATCCGCACCGTCGTCGTGACTTGCACCAACGGCGAATTCGGCGACGCGCCGGGCGGAGTCAAGCCAGGCCTGGACGGTCACGATGAGCAGAAGGTGGCGCAGCTGCGGCTGGCTGAGCTGCGCGAGGCATGCGAGATCCTCGGAGTCGCCGACCTCGAGCTGCTCGGTTACCACGACTCCGGCATGCCCGAATGGGACTACAAGGACCGGCCCGACGCGTTCTGCAACATCCCCGAGGCCGAGGTCGCCGACCGGATCGGCGGCCTGATCGAGCGGTACCAGCCGCAGGTGGTGATCACCTATAACGCCGAGGGCCCCTACCAGCATCCCGACCACGTGCACGCGGCCAGGGCCGCCGAAGCCGCGGTGGCCGCCACCGGCATCCCGGCCAAGCTCTACCTCACCGCGATGCGCGGCAGCGACATGCGGAAGGTGTGGCAGGCGCTACGCGAACTCGGCGCGGAACTGCCGGATGTCAGCAGCCCGCAGATGCGGCAGCAGATGGAAGCAGCCGATCAGCGCATCACGACCACGGTCGACGTACGGCCGTTCCTCACCCGCAAGCGCGACGCACTGCTCGCGCACGCCAGCCAGATCAGCGATTCGTGGTTCAGCAAGATCCCGCCGGAAATCGGGGATGCGGCCTTCGGCCGGGAGAGCTTCGTCAGAGCCAGTGACTCCACGGGCGCGCCTGTGCCCGAGGACGACCTGTTCGCCGGGCTCCGCTAGCAGCCTGCCGCTCTGGAGGGGGCAGGGTTAAAGGGGCAGGGTTAAAGGCAGAGTTAAGCCGCGTAGGTGCGCAGGACGCTGAGGGCGGTGGCGCCGTGGGGGCCAGTTGCGATCAGCCCGGATTGGGCCGGCGTGAGCCGCTGCGTGGCTACGCGGCAGAACGCCCCGGCCGCGCCGGTGATTGTCGAGATGGCGGTGGGCGGGCCGTACCGCCAGCTGGTGGTCCCATCGGGAGCGGTGAGTACACAGCAGATCTCGTGCGGCGGCTCGCCTGCGCGGGCCAGGGCATAGGGCAAACTGCGATGGGCCAGCCAGGCGACGTGCCGCAGCCGTGCGGTGTCCGGGAAGGCGATGCTGAGCGGCCCGGCGATGTCCAGACCATGCGCCCAATGCTCAGCCAGCCGCGTTGTCGCTAGCGTGGCCGGTTTCAGCGGCTCCGCCGCCCATGCCAGGAGCCGCTGCGGGTCGGCGGCGCGCAGCGCCTTCAGCGCGGCCATCCTGGCGGCCCGCCAGCGCCGCAAAACCGCGGCAGGCGCCGCTCGGTCCGCCCGGACCAGCCGGTCCATAACCTCGTCCAGCGTGGCGCCGCCTGCTGAGGGGAGGGCGAGGTCGGCACCCGCTACGCTCGCCGCTACCGCTTCTTCGGTCTGCGCGAGGTGGAGCACGACATCGGCTATCGTCCATCCTCTCGCCGCCGACGGCGACGCCCACTCCCGCTCGTCGAGGCGGCCCAGAATGGCATCCAGCCTGTCCTGCTCGGCTACCAGGTCATCGAAGACCACCATGCCAGGACTATGCCACGCCGCCCGGGCGTGTCGTCTCCTACCTCCCCAGCACAGGGGCCTAGCCGCGAACTCGCGCGGCCACCCCCCGGACGCGCCCCGGCCCCCCCGGACGCGCCCCGGACGCGCCCCTGGCCGCGTGCTGGCCCTCCCGGCACGCCCTGGCCACCCCCCGGCCGCGCCCCGGCCGCCCTGGCCGCGCCCCTGGCCACGATGAGCGGCCGGGTTGTGCCCGGGCGGACAATCGGGTCATGGCGGTGGGACGCAGCCTGGCGCATCCGGTGCGGTACGCGGTCCTGGCCGCCGGTGGGCTGCCGGTGCTGGTGTTCCCCGCGCCGAATCTGGAGTTTCTGGCCTGGTTCGCGCTCGTGCCCGGCCTGCTGGCGATGCACCGCTCCCCGTCCGCGCGGGAGGCCGCGGTGCGCGGCGGCTGGTTCGGCGCGGGCTACCTCTTTGCGACGCTGTGGTGGCTGGTGCCCAACATCGGCCCGGCCCTGCTGCTCGTCGCGGTGGGCTTCGGCGCGCTGTGGGCGGGTGTGGGCCTGGCGGTGTGGGGGCTGCTGCGCCCGCCGGTGAGCGCCGGCCGTGCGCTGGCCGCGGTGGTGGTGGTGCCGTGCGTGTGGCTGGTGATCGACCTGATCCGGTCCTGGCAGGCGCTGGGCGGCCCGTGGGCGCTGTACGGCGCGAGCCAGTGGCGGCACCCGGTAATGCTCGCGCTGGCCGCGGTGGGCGGGGTGTGGCTGATCACCGCGGTCCTGGTCGCGGCCAACACCGCCATCCTGGTGGCCCTGGTTTCGGCCCGGCCGGCCACGCGGGTCACCGGGGTGGCGGCGGCCGCGGCGCTGCTGGCGGCCGGCCCGCTCGCCTACACGCTGGCCACCCCGGCCGCGCCGGCGCGGCCGGCGCGGCCGGTGCGCGTGGCGCTGGTGCAGCCGGGCATCGTGGCCGGCCCGCGGATCCGGGTCAACGCCAGCCAGCGGCTCACCACCACGCTGACCACCGCGCGGGCCGCCCGCCCCGATCTCATCGTGTGGGGCGAAAGCAGCGTCGCCTACAACCTGCACACCCACCCCTGGCAGCTCAGCCAGCTCCGCGCGCTGTCCGCCCGGATGGGCGCCGAGATCCTGGTCAACCAGGACGCCCCCCACGGCCAGGGCCACATCTCCAAGGTCGCCACACTGGTCAGCCCGGCCGGCATCCAGGCCAGCTACGTCAAGACACGGCTCGTACCCATTGGGGAATATATCCCGTTCCGGCCAGTTCTGGGATGGCTTGCGAAGGTTGGTCCTGCGGCGAGCTCCAACCGGATACCCGGGACCGGAGTCCATCTGCTGCGGGCGACCACCCCCGCTTGGCGCGCGCTGCCGATCGGGGTCCTCATCTGTTTCGAGTCGGCGTTTCCCGACATGTCCCGCGTCGCGGCGGACAAGGGCGCCCAGCTGATTGTGTACCAGTCGGCGACCTCGACCTTCCAGGACAGCTGGGCCCCGGCGCAGCATGCGTCGCTCGGCGCCCTGCGCGCCGCGGAGACCGGCCGCCCGGTGGTCCAGGCGGCGCTGACCGGCGTGAGCGCGGCCTTCGACGGCCGGGGCCGCAACCTCGCCTGGTTCGCCACCGCACGGCACGGTGTGATCACGGCCCGGCTCGCGCTGCCGTCCGCCAGCGCCCGCACCCCCTACGACAGGCTCGTCGAATACGTGCCTTACACCGCGGCCGCCGTGTCAGCCATCGCCGCCCTGTACGGCCTGATCAGGCTCCGCCGGGCCCGCCGTCGCCCGCCGGCGAGATCGGGTCATGCACCCATCGTGATCAGCTGAGTGCTGCCGCCCCGGTGGTGGGGACAATCTCTTCCCCCGGTGCGCGCTCACGTGGGGGCCTCGAACCCCAGGACCTCAACTGAGATACTGGCGCCCTACCCGGCGAACGGGTCTCAGCGATCAGCAAGTGCGCGGGCGCGGATCTCACGCAACTGGTGCATGACCTCATTTTGGCCGCGGCCGAAGTAGTCGTGCAGTTTCGTGTACTCCGCGTAAAGAGCCTCATACAGCGATGATTTCGCCGGATCAGGTTGATAGACGGCGCGCTCGCACCGTCCCATCACCTCGGCGGCGGTCGCAACGTCGGGATACGCCCCCGCCGCCACAGCCGCGTGTATGGCGGCGCCGAGCGCCGGCCCCTGCTGTGAGCCGATCAGGCTGAGCGGCCGTCTGGTGACATCGGCGTAGATCTGCATCAGGAAGGCATTCTTCAGCAGGCCGCCCGCGATGACGAGTTCGGTCACCGGCACGCCAGAGCGCTCGAATGTGTCAATGATCGTCCGGGTACCGAAGCCGGTGGACTCAAGGAGGGCCCGGTAGATCTCGGGCGGCCGGCTGGCCAGGGTGAGGCCGACGATCACGCCAGAGAGATGGTGATCAACCAGAACGGAGCGGTTGCCGCTCCACCAGTCGAGCGCGACCAGGCCGTGCCCGCCTACCGGGACCTCGCTGGCCAGCTCGGTCATCAGGTCGTGCACCGAGATACCCTGGGCGGCGGCACGCTCGGTGTACTCGGCGGGCAGGCCATGGGCCGCGTACCAGGCGAAGATGTCACCCACGCCACTCTGGCCCGCCTCGTAGCCCCACTTGCCCGCGATGATGCCGCCATCGACGACTCCGCACATGCCAGGAACCTCGGCGAGCTTGTCCCCGTTCATGACATGACAGGTGGAGGTGCCCATGACGAGCAGCATCTGGCCGGGCGCGATCGCCTTAGCCGCAGGCGCGGTGACATGCGCGTCCACGTTCCCCACGCACACGGCGATGCCCTCCGGCAGGCCGGTCCATGAGGACGCCTGGGCCGTCAGGCCACCGGACCGAGTGCCGAGCGGAGAAATCGGCTGCTCCAGTTTGCCGGTAAAGCCGACGAATCCCGGATTCAGCGCGGACAGGTAATCTCGCGACGGGTACCTGCCGTCCTGCCAGATCCCTTTGTACCCGGCCGTGCACGCGTTACGGGTCTCGGTGCCACACAGCTGCCAGGTGATCCAGTCGGTGGCCTCAATCCAGCGCTCCGCGCGCTGGTAGATCTCCGGATCTTCCTCGAGCAGTTGCAAGCCCTTGGCGAACTCCCACTCCGAGGAGATCCGCCCACCGTAGCGGGCTATCCACGGCTCGCCCCGGTCATGGGCCAGATCGGTAATCCGGTCGGCCTGCGGCTGGGCGGCGTGGTGTTTCCAGAGCTTGGGATATGCGTGCGGGCGTTCCCGCAGGTCGCCAACCTCGCACAGCGGGGTACCACCCGCCGTCGCCGGCAGCACGGTGCAGGCGGTGAAGTCGACCCCGATCCCTACGACGCCGCAGGGGTCGACTCCCGCCCGCGCGAGCGCCTCGGGCACCGCCCGCCGCAGGACCTCGCGGTAGTCCTCCGGATCCTGCAGGGCCCAGTCGGGCGGGAGGGGCGTGCCGGTCGCGGGAAGTTTCGCGTCGATCACGCCGTACCGGAAATCGTGGACCGCGGTGCCGAGCTCGGCGCCATCGCTGACGCGGACCACCAGGGCACGCCCAGACAGCGTGCCAAAGTCGATCCCGACCACATACCGCGCGCTGTTGTTAGCGCTAACATCGCTCGTCACGCCGACATCTTAGAGCGTTGCCAGTCATAGCGTCAGCCGGCACCGCCGACAGCCGAACCCCGGACGACCCGTAGAGTGCCTCAGCGGGTCACAGGCGACCCGTAGAGCCCCTCAGCGGGCCACAGCCGACCCGTAGAGCCCCTCAGCGGGTCACTGGACAGCCAGGCTCCACGGTGGCCACGGTGGCCACCGTGGATAGCGCGGATAGCGCGGTGGGCGCTACGAGCCTGCGGCTCGCGCGGGGCGTGTGCGGCGTTTGTCGCGCAGCCGCATGGACAGGTGGATGGGCGTTCCGGTGAAGCCAAACTGCTCGCGCAGCTTGCGCTCAAGGAAGCGGCGGTACCCCGCCTCAAGGAAGCCCGTGGTGAACAGCACGATGTGCGGCGGCGCCGCGCTTGATTGGGTGGCGAACAAGATCTTTGGCGCTCGGCCGCCGCGAGCCGGCGGAGGGGTCGCGGCCACGATGCCGTCGAGCCATGCGTTCAGGCGGCCCGTGGGTACGCGGGTCTCCCAGCCTGCGAGCGCGGCCTCGATCGCGGGTACGAGCCGCTCGGCGTGCCGGCCGGTCGCCGCGGAGATGTTGACCCGCGGCGCCCAGCGAGCGGAATGCAGTTGCCGCCCGATCTCGCGTTCCAGGTAGCGGCGCCGCTCCTCGTCCACGAGATCCCACTTGTTGTAAGCGATCACCAGGGCGCGTCCGGCTTCGGCCACCATGGAGACGATCCGCAGGTCCTGTTCGGTCAGCGGCTGGCTCGCGTCAACCAGGACCACCGCCACCTCGGCCCGCTCGAGCGCCGCCGCGGCGCGGAGCGTGGCGTAGAAGTCGGCGCCCTGGGCCTGGCTGGACCGGCGGCGTATCCCCGCCGTATCCACGAACCGCCACTGCGAGCCGCCGAGCGTCACCAGTTCGTCCACTGGGTCACGGGTCGTGCCCGCGACCTCGTCAACGAGCGCCCGCTGCTGCCCGGCAAGCCGGTTCAGCAGGCTGGACTTGCCGACATTGGGCCGGCCGATGAGCGCTACCCGGCGCGGGCCACCGCCCGCACCCAGCGGCTCCGGAGGCGTTTCCGGCAGCGCTTCGAGGACCGCGTCGAGGAGGTCGCCACTCCCCCGTCCGTGCAGGGCGCTGACGGCCGCTGGCTCGCCGAGACCGAGCCCCCACAGCACAGCGACATCAGGCTCGCCCATGATGTCGTCCACCTTGTTGGCGGCCAGCACGACCGGCTTGCCCGATTTGAGCAGCACATCCGCCACGGCCGCGTCGGTGTCGGTGGCCCCCACGGCCGCGTCCACCACGAACAGCACGGCGTCGGCGGTTTCCGCGGCCAGCCGGGCCTGCGCCGTCACCCGCGCCGCCAGCCCCGAAGAGGAGGGCTCCCAGCCGCCGGTGTCCACCACGATGAACGCGCGGCCGCGCCAGTTAGCGTCATAGGCCACCCGGTCTCTGGTCACACCCGGCGTTCCCTCAACCACGGCTTGGCGCCGCCCGAGAATCCGGTTGACCATCGTCGACTTGCCAACATTCGGCCGACCGACGACGGCGAGCACAGGTATGCGCACGTCATCTGGTGCCGTCATGCGGATACCGTGCGCCGCTGGGCCAGCTCCACGATCTTGCCGATGACGTCGTCCAGGCCGGTTTCTGTGGTGTCGATTTCGACCGCGTCGTCCGCCTTCAGCAGCGGCGAGACCGTGCGCGTGGAGTCAAACCTGTCCCGTCTCGCAAGCTCCTCGCGAGTCAGCGTGACGGTTACCGCAGGATCGGCGGCCAGGTCGGCGGCGCGCCGGGCCGCGCGGGTTCCTTCGCTCGCCGTCAAGAAGACCTTGACCTGCGCATCAGGTACCACGACCGTGCCGATATCCCGGCCTTCGACCACGATGCCGCGATCCGAGGCGATGGCCTCGGCGACAAGGCGGCGCTGCATCGCCGCCAGCCGGGTCCGCACGGCGGGAACGGCGCTGACCGCGCTGACCGAGTTCGTGACCTCGCGGCTGCGAATCGCCCGGGTCACGTCGATCCCGTCCACAGTCACGCTCTCGCGGTCCGCGACCGTGCCGATCACGATCGCCGGGCGGTCGGCGGCGGCAGTGACCGCGCTCGCGTCCGTCACATCTACGCCCTCTCGCAGCATCCACCAGGTCAGCGCGCGGTACATCGCTCCGGTATCCAGGTAGCGCATCCCGAGCGCTCGGGCCGCGCCGCGGGCCGCGCTCGACTTCCCGGATCCAGAGGGCCCGTCCACCGCGATCACGAGCCCGGCTGGGCCTGTACTCGTCACGCCGTGATGGTATCCGCAGACAGGTGTGGCACATGACGCGACCTCCAAGCACGAAGGTGCGCCCCCGCCCGCGAGTGATTCCTCAACCCCGGAGCACCTCGGCGAGCAGCTGCCACTCGGCGCGCGGCAGCGAGCCATCGGGGGTTAGGACCTGAATGGGGACATGATCTGCGCCCGCGTCGTGATGCTCACGCACCCGGGCGAGGACCGCGTTCGCGTCACCCCACCCAACGAGCGCATCGACGAGCCTGTCACTCCCGCCGCCAGCGAAGTCGTCGTCGGTGAATCCGAGCCACCGCAGGTTGCGGAGGTAGTTCGGCGCGGAGAGGTAGAACGACACGCTCCGCCGGCCAATTTCGCGCGCCCTCGCCGGATCGGTTTCCAGCACGATCTTCTGCTCGGGCGCGAGCAGCGGGCCGTCGCCGAGAATCTCCCGTGCCCGCCGCGTGTGCTCGGGTGTCACAAGATACGGATGTGCCCCGGCGCTGCGCTCGCCCGCCAGGCGCAGCATCCTCGGGCCGAGCGCGGCAAGCGCGCGGCCGTGGACAGGCACGGGTGGCGTCGCGTTGTCGAGCGCACCGAGATAGGAGACCATCCTCTGGTACGGCCGGGTGTAACGCTGGCCCATCGCCTCGACCAGATGGCGGTGGCTCGCACCCAGGCCGAGCAGGACACGTTCCGGGTACTGGGACGAGACGGCAGCAAACGCGGCGGACGTCTTCTCCGGTGGATGCGCCCAGATGCTCGTTATACCGGTCGCCACCACAATTCGTTCCGTGCGGCTGAGCAGCCATGCGACCTGCGCGAGATCTCCGTCCGCCATGCCGAGCCATAGGGCGCCGTACCCGAAATACGCGAGCTCGGCGACAAGGTCGGCGATCTCCTGCTCGGGCCTGTCCTCACCCGGCCGCAATGCGCGGCTGGGAATCCAGACACCGATGCGCCCGAGCTTCACCGGCATGCTCGACCTTCCTTCCGTCAGTCGTGGACCGGCCAGCCTTGCTCGCGAAGCGCGGCGGCCAAGCGGCCAGCGGCCCCGGGCCGGACAGACAGCTCAGCTACACCGACGGGAAGCCCCGGCGAATGCTCGATCGAGACATCCTCGATGTTGACATCGGCGTCGCCTGCCGCCTGGAACAGGCGGCTCAGCTCGCCTGGCCGGTCGGCAATCACAACCTGAACTATCACGTAGTCCGGCGCCGGGCCGCCCCGCTTGCCCGGGATCCGCGCCACGCCGGAGGCCGCGCGGGCCAGCAGATCGCCAACGCGCTTTCCCGACGTCTCCACGCCCGACGCCACCTCGCGAAGCGCATCCGCGGCCGCCGCCAGGTCCGCGGCCGTCTCGTCGAGCAGGCCTGCCACGGGCAGGGCATTCGCGGACAGGATCGACGTCCACAGCGTGGCGTCGCCGGCCGCGATCCTGGTGACGTCGCGCAGCCCCTGACCGGCAAGCCGCAACGCACCAGGCTGCGCGCCGGCCAGCCGGGCCGCCATCGCCGCGGACACAAGATGGGGCAGATGTGAGACGAGAGCCACGAAACGATCGTGCCGCTCCGCGTCCACAACGGATGGTTCGGCGCCGCACGCAAACACGAGGGACCGGACCATGGTGAGCGCGTCCGGCGCGGTCTCCGGCAGCGGGCACAGCGCCCACGGCCGGCCAAGAAACAGGTCAGCACGGGCCGCCGCCGGCCCTGATCGTTCCCGGCCGGCCAGTGGGTGGCCAGCGACATACGACCTCAGATCGCAGCCCAGGCTGCGCGCCTGGGTCAGCGGTAGCAGCTTCACGCTGGCCACATCGGTGTAGGCAACGGCCAGGCCATCCGCCTGAGCGTGGGCGAGTGCAGCAGCGACCGCGCGAGGGGGCATCGCGAGCACCGCCAGGTCCGCGCGGCCGCCTGGCGGGCCACCGGGAGGAAGGATCTCCCCGGCGCCGAGGTCTGCGGCCAGCCGCTGCGCACCAGGGTCGGCGTCGCAGAGCCATACCTCCGCACCCTGCTGGCGCGCGGCGAGCGCAACCGAGGTGCCGATCAGCCCGGTGCCGAGGACCACCACCCGGCGGCCGTCCAGGCGCTTCGCGGCGCGGCTTACCCCGCCGCTCATTGGGCGATGTCCAGCCGCAGAGCTGTCGCCCCCCGCAGGTACACGTGCTGGAGTTCCGACCGTGACCGAGCCGTCTCGACATGCATCAGCAGCCGCACCACGCGCGAAAGTGCGCCGGGTACGTCGATCTCGCTGGTGCACAGCAGGGGCACATCATGAAAACCGATCTTGCGGGCCGCAAGCGCGGGAAACTCGGCGTCCAGGTCAGGGGTCGCGGTGAAGATGACGCTGATCACGTCGTCGGGCGTGAGGTCATTGCGGGTCAAGACCTCGGTTACGAGCTCGGTCGTGCCGTCAAGGATCGACTCGCGGTCGTTCGCGGCCACCTGGGTGGCGCCACGGATTGCCCTTACCACCGTCCCAGGTTAGCGGCCCACAGGATCATAGACCCACTGCCCAGTACAGCTCGCCGATCTCCGCGGCGCTGAGCGCACGTACCGCGCCGGGCCGCAGCGATCCGAGCCGGACCGGGCCGATGCTCGTTCGGACCAGCCGCCGTACCGGGTGCCCCACTTCGGCGAGCAGCCGGCGCACGACGTGCTTGCGGCCCTCATGCAGGGTGACCTCGACAAGGCAGCGCGAACCCGCCTTCTCCACCATGCGGAACCTGTCCGCGCTGACCACGCCGTCATCCAGCTTGACGCCGGCCTGCAGCCGCCGGCCGAGGTCACGCGGCACCGGGCCGTCGACGTCGGCCAGGTAGGTCTTCCGGATGCCGTACTTCGGATGGGACAGCCGGTGCGCGAGTTCGCCGTCATTGGTGAGCAGCAGCAGTCCTTCGGTGTCGTAGTCGAGCCTGCCGACGTGGAACAACCGTTCCGGCCGGTTCCCGACGAACTCCGCGACCGTTGGCCGCCCGCGGGGGTCCGACATCGTGCTGAGCACCCCGGGAGGCTTGTTGAGGGCAAGGTACACAAGATCCTGACGGGCCGGGATCCGCCTGCCATCGACCCGGATGATCTGGCGAGCCGGGTCGACCCTCGCGCCGAATCTGTGGACGACCTCGCCATCCACCTCCACCCGGCCTGCACCGATCAGTTCCTCGCAGCGCCGTCGGCTGCCCAGCCCCGCCGCGGCGAGAATCTTCTGCAACCGGATGCCACCTGCCGCCGTGGTCTGTCCCGCCGCGCGGTCAGCTTCCGGTTTGCTCACGTTCGATTTCCTCGACGTTGTCCGGCAGGAAGGGCGCGAGCTCCGGCAGCTTCTCCAGCGAGGGCAGGCCCAGACGCTCGAGGAAATAGCTGGTCGTGCGATAAAGGATGGCCCCGGTCTCCGACTCGGTTCCCGCCTCTTCGGCCAGGCCGCGCAACACGAGTGTGCGGATCACGCCATCGCAGTTGACCCCGCGCACCGCCGACACGCGGGAACGGCTCACCGGCTGCCGGTAGGCGACGACCGCGAGTGTCTCCAAAGCCGCCTGGGTCAGCCGCACCTCCTGCCCGTCCCGCACAAAACGTTCCACCAGGGGTGCGCACTCGGACCTGGTATAGAAACGCCAGCCACCCGCGACCTCGCGCAGATCGAACCCGCGGCCCCGCGCCGCGTATTCGGCAGCGAGCTCACGCAGGGCGGCATCCACCTCGTCGCGGGGGCACTCGAGTACCTGAGCGAGCACCACCTCCGCCACTGGCTCGTCCGCGACCAGGAGGATCGCCTCAATGGAGGCCCGCATCAGCGGCAGCCGTTCGGGATCATTCATGGTCTTCACCGTCGCTTTCGATGCTGACCGGTTCGTCGCCCGCCGGCCCGGTCCAGGTCACGTGCAGGTCGCCGAGCGCCGCGATCTGCTCAAACGACACCGCCTGCGCACGGAAAAGCTCGAGCAGGGCCAGGAACCGCGCGACCACCTCGTAGGTGCCCGCGCAGTCGGCGGTCAGCGAGCGGAACGTGGCGCGGCCCTGCCGCCGCAGCCGCCAGGCGAGCACTTCCGCCTGCTCTGCCACGCTGGCGCGCGGGGAGTGAATGTGCTCTACCGACACTACCGGCGTGGGTCTCGGCGCCAGCACCCGCGCCGCGAGCGCAGAGAATTCGGCCGGGCCGAGACCCACGAGAACCTCGGGCAGCAGCTCGGCGAACGCGGGTTCCATCGGCACGCGGCGGGGGAACCGGCGCGACTGTTCGGCCATCCGGCCGGCGAACATGGCCGCGACTTCCTTGTACGCACGGTACTGCAGCAGCCGCGCGAACAGCAGGTCCCTGGCCTCGAGCAGGGCCAGGTCCTCCTCGTCCTCGACCTCGCCGGCCGGCAGCAGGCGGGCCGCTTTGAGGTCGAGCAGCGTCGCCGCTACGACAACGAAGTGGCTCGCCTGATCCAGGTCCCAGGCGCCGCGATAGGCGGAGATGTGGGCGATGAACTCGTCGGTCACCTGCGACAGCGCGACTTCGGTGATGTCGAGCTTGTGCTTGGAGATCAGGGCGAGCAGCAGGTCAAATGGTCCCTCGAAGACATCGAGGTGCACCAGGAAGCGAATCTCGCCGCGCACGTCCCCGGCCTCGGTGGCTCGCTGCGCACCGCTGGCCCGGCCGCGCGCATCCACCGCGGCGCCGCGGTGCGCGCCCCGTGGGCCGCCGGGCGCGCCCTCGGGTGCGCCGCCAGGCGCCGAAACGCTCACGGTACCGACCGTAGCCGAAGCCACCAGTGCCCGTAGCGCAACAGATGGTCACCGTAGAGTCGGATCGGGGTTCTCAAACAGGCTCTTACAGGTTCCGAAATAGGTTCCGAACGGCTGCCGCTGGGCCGTCTCACCCGTCTGCCGCGGCGACCTGCCAGCGTGCCAGCACCTCTTTGGCGAGATCCCGGTATGCCGCGGCGCCCATCGACCCCGAGTCGAACCGGGTAATGGGCTCCCCCGCGACGGTCGCGTCGGGGAACCGCACGGTGCGGCTGATCACAGTGTGGAACACCGTGTCGCCGAAACCCTCGACGATGCTGGAAAGCACCTCGCGCGAGTGCAGCGTGCGCGAGTCGTACATGGTCGCGAGGAGTCCCTCGATGGCGAGCTTGTGGTTCAGCCTGCGCGTGATCTTGTCGATCATCTCCATCAAGAGCGCGACGCCGCGCATCGCGAAGTACTCACATTCGAGCGGCACGAGCACGCCGTGCGCACAGGCGAGCGCGTTGACCGTGAGCAGGCCCAGGGATGGCTGGCAGTCGATCAAGAGGACGTCGTATTCGGGCAGCACAGGCTCAAGGACACCGCCGAGCACATACTCACGGCCAACCTCGTGCACCAGCTGGACCTCGGCCCCGGACAGGTCGATGTTGCTCGGCAGCAGGTCCACGCCGTCAACGCCGGTCTTCAATACGACGTCGGCGGCGGTGACCCCGCGCTCCATGAGCAGGTTGTAGACCGTGTACTCGAGCTGCAGAGGATGAATGCCAAGGCCGACCGACAGGGCGCCTTGCGGGTCGAAGTCCACCAGCAGGACCCGGCGGCCAAATTCCGCGAGCGCGGCCCCGAGGTTGATCGTCGTGGTGGTCTTGCCGACGCCGCCCTTCTGATTGCACACGGCAACGATCCGCGCGGGTCCGTGCGTCGTGGGCGGTTCGGGCTCGGCAAGAGCCGGGACCGGCCGTCCCGTGGGACCGACGTGCGCGGCTCTTACCTGGGTTGCTGCCACCAGCTGCAAACCTCCCCGGCGGACGACCCTGCGACCCTCTGGCACGCGACACTAGAGCCTGCGCGGTACCGCGGCAAGCCGACTCACCGTATGTGCCGAATTGTCTAAGAGCCTAAGAGAGCGCTCGGGGATGGGCGGCAGCATACACCTCGCGGAGATGATCCACTGTCACGAGCGTATATACCTGCGTCGTGGTGACGGACGCGTGGCCGAGGAGTTCCTGGACCACCCTGACGTCCGCGCCGCCATCGAGCAGGTGGGTGGCGAACGAGTGCCGCAGCGTATGCGGCGAGACATCGGCGAGGCGCGCCCGGCCCGCGGCGGCGCGCAGCACCATCCAGGCACCCTGCCGAGTGAGCCGGCCTCCGCGCGCGTTGAGAAACACCGCGGCCCCATGGTCGCGGGCCGACCGCTGGCGGCCCGCCGCGGCGAGTGCTGGCCGCCCCCGGACGAGATAGGCCTCGAGCGCGGCACGTGCATAGCTACCCGCGGGCACCACCCGGTGCTTTCCACCCTTTCCAGCCAGCCGAACGGCACCCGGCGGGTTGCGGTCGGGTCCTTCGGCGCCACTGCGATCGGGCGCACGCAGCTCAAGGTCGGTGAGGTCAAGGCCAACAGCCTCGGAGATCCGCGCTCCTGTCCCGTACAACAGCTCAAGGAGCGCACGGTCGCGCAGCGCGGCCGGCTCACTGGCAGCGGGCGATCCTGCTGCCTCGATCAGGCGCTCGACCTCGGCGACGGAAATCGCTTTGGGCAGCCGCCGAGGTGGCGCCGGTGGCCGCACGTGCCGCGCTGGGTCGGTCACGGAGAGGCCTTCACGAAGCGCGAAGGCATGCAAACCCCGTACCGCGACGACCGCGCGGGCAGCGGACCCCGGCGCGAGCGGCGGATGTCCGCCGCCGCCTTGCCTGAGACCAGCCAGGAACGCCGCGACGTCCTCCTCGTTCACCGCCGCGAGGCGCGTTTTGCCACGGGCCGTCATCGCATCGATGTAGCGGCGCAGGTCTCGCCGGTAGGATTCCAGCGTGTTCCTGGCGAGACCACGCTCGACGGTGAGGTGCTCCACGTAACCGCGCACCTCACGGCCGAGGTCCCCGGTGACTGTCAGCCAAGCACCTCCTCGAGACTGGCGTAGGCCATGCCGTGCGCCTCCGCGACGGGCCGGCAGGTGAGCACGCCCTCGTGCGTGTTGAGCCCGAGCCCAAGGGGATGGTCCGAGCGCAACGCTTCTCGCCAGCCGCGGTTCGCGATCTCCACTACATAGGGCAGCGTGACGTTGGTGAGGGCGTAGGTGGAGGTGTACGGTACCGCCCCCGGCATGTTGGCGACACAGTAGAAGACCGAGCGGTGCACCTGGTAGGTGGGCTCGGCGTGGGTGGTCGGCCGCGAGCCTTCGAAGCAGCCGCCCTGGTCGATCGAGATGTCGACCAGGACAGACCCTTGTTTCATCCGGCTGACCAGGTCGTCGGAGACCAGCCTCGGTGCCTTCGCCCCTGGCACCAGGACCGCGCCGATGACGAGATCGGCGTCGATCACCGCGCGCTCGATCTCATAGGTGTTGGAGGCCACGGTCTGGCAATGTCCCTGGTAGATCGCGTCAGCCGAGCGCAGCCGGGCGACGTTCTGGTCGAAGAGCAGGACCTCCGCCTGCATGCCGAGCGCGATGGCGGCAGCGTTCATGCCCGACACACCGGCGCCGAGCACCACCACCTTGGCGGCATACACGCCCGAGACGCCGCCCATGAGCATGCCCCGCCCGCCGCCGTCGCGTTGCAGGTGATGCGCACCGACCTGAGGCGCCATCCGGCCCGCGACCTCCGACATCGGCGCGAGCAGCGGCAGCGTGCCGTCCGGCAGCTGGACGGTCTCGTAGGCGACCGCCGTGATGCCCGAGCTGAGCAGCGCCTCAGAGCACGGCCGGGAGGCCGCGAGGTGCAGATAGGCGAAGAGCACCTGTCCCTTGCGCATCCGCTCGTACTCCGCGTCGACCGGCTCCTTCACCTTGAGGATGAGATCACCTGCTTCCCACACGGTGTCGGCATCGCCGACGACCGTTGCGCCCGCGGCAACGAACTCGTGATCGGGGATGGCGGATCCTACGCCCGCGTTCTTCTCGATGAAGACCTGGTGACCCGCCCGCACAAGCTCGTGCACACCGGCCGGGGTAATGGCCACGCGGTACTCGTGGTTCTTGACCTCTTTGGGGACGCCCACCTTCATGGCTATCGAACCCTCTCCATGATGACCGCGCTCGCCACGATCCGTTCAGCCTTCTGGAGCGTCCACGCTCCGCAGCGTGGCGAACCGGTCGGACCGCGCGGCGTAGGAGGCCAAGATACCTACCACCGCGGTGGGATTGTGCAGCTGGCCGGCCAGCACAGCACCTACCGCGGCATCCAGTGGCAGCCATGCGATCTGCATGCCGATCTCCTCGTGACGCGCGGTGAAGTTCCGCTCGGACATGGGGATTTCGCTCAGGTCACGCGCCAGGTAGATCCTGACCCGCTCGTTGCTCATGCCCGGTGTGGTGAAGAAGTCGACGAGCGTCCGCCACTGGCTGGCCTGGTACGACGCCTCCTCCATGAGCTCGCGTCGCGCCGTGGCCAGCGGCGTTTCACCGGGGATGTCGCGCAGCCCAGCGGGAAGCTCCCACAGGTACCGGTGCACCGGGTGGCGGTACTGGCGGATCAGCAGCACCCGTTCGGCGTCATCGAGAGCCAGCACGGCGACGGCGCCGGGATGCTCTACGACATCGCGGTCCGCCGCTGCTTCGTCGGGCATGCCGACCCGGTCCGTCCGCACGCTGAACACCCGGCCCTGGTACTGGCTCGCGGTGGACAAGACTGGCCATTGTGCGGGAACGTCGCTCGGCGGGGACATCATGCGCTGGTCAGGAGTGAGTTGGTGCCCGTCCGCTCCCCCGCACCGGGCCGGGCCGCTGACCTGGCGTGCTCAAGCGCCGCCGTCACCAGGCCGGCGAACAGCGGATGCGGCCTGGTTGGGCGGGACCGGAGCTCGGGGTGGGCCTGGGTGGCCACAAAGAACGGGTGGAGGCTGCGTGGCAGCTCAGCGAACTCGACAAGCCTGCCGTCGGGCGACAGCCCGGAGAAGACGAGCCCGGCCCGCGACAGCGGTTCCCGGTAGTCGTTGTTGACCTCGTACCGGTGCCGGTGCCGCTCCTTTACGACCTCGGTGCCGTACAGTTCCCGTGCGATCGTGCCCTCGGCGAGCACCGCGGGGTACAGCCCGAGCCGCATCGTGCCGCCCATGTCCCGTTCGCCTGCCACCACGTCCTTCTGCTCGTCCATCGTGGCGATGACGGGATGCGGGGTGGCAGGCTCGAACTCCGTACTGTTGGCGTCGGCCAGCCCGCCGAGCGCTCGCGCCACCTCGATGACCATGCACTGCAAGCCAAGGCACAAGCCGAGCAGCGGGATCCCATGCGCGCGGACGTAGTTCACCGCACCGATCTTCCCCTCGATGCCGCGGACGCCGAAGCCGCCGGGGATGACGACGCCGTCCACGCCCTCGAGCCGGCGGGCCGCACCTTCGGGGGTGGCACAGTCGTCGCTGGTAACCCAGCGGATGTTGACTCTCGCGTCGTTGGCGAAGCCGCCAGCGCGCAGTGCCTCGATCACAGAAAGGTAGGCATCGGGCAAATCGACGTACTTCCCGACCAGCGCGATCGTGACGAAATCGGCGGGGCGGTGGACCCGGCGCAGCAGCTCGTCCCAGTCGCTCCAGTCCACGTCGCGGAACGGGAGGTCGAGCCTGCGCACCACGTAGGCATCCAGGCCCTCCCCATGCAGCACCTTCGGGATGTCGTAGATCGAGACCGCGTCGACGGCGGAGACGACCGCCTCCTCGTCGACGTCACACATCATGCTGATTTTCCGCTTGAGCTCCTGCGTAATGGGGCGGTCGGACCGGCACACGATGGCGTCCGGCTGGATACCGATACTGCGCAGTGCCGCCACGGAATGCTGGGTCGGCTTGGTTTTCAGTTCCCCGGACGGCCCGATGTAGGGCAGCAGCGAGATGTGCAGGAAGAAGCAGTCGGCGCGGCCGATCTCGTGGCGGATCTGCCGGATCGCCTCAAGGAACGGCTGCGACTCGATGTCACCGACGGTGCCGCCGACCTCGGTGATCACCACGTCGACCTCAGGGCCCGCCATTTCGGCGATTCTCGACTTGATCTCGTTGGTGATGTGCGGGATGACCTGCACGGTGTCGCCCAAGTAGGCGCCGCGCCGCTCCTTGGCGATCACGCTGGAGTAGATCTGACCCGTTGTGACGTTGGCTGCGCCCTTGAGCTCGGTGTCGAGGAATCGCTCATAGTGCCCAACGTCGAGGTCGGTCTCCGCGCCGTCGTCGGTGACGAAGACCTCCCCGTGCTGGAACGGGTTCATGGTGCCGGGATCGACGTTCAAATACGGGTCGAGCTTCTGCATGGTGACCCGGAGCCCGCGCAGCTTTAGCAGCCGCCCAAGACTGGCCGCGGTCAGACCCTTGCCCAGGCTTGACGCGACTCCCCCGGTGACAAATAGGTACTTGGTGGCGGTTGACCTTGATATGAGCGCTGACGCAGCCAAGATGTGGCTCCCGTGGTCGAGGCGGTGGCAAACCCGACGGCCTGCCGTGTGCTACCCACGGGCTATCAGGATAACAGCCGACCGGTATACCGCCCGGCAGCGACACTAAACGGAAGGCGTGATCGGCGCGCGGCAGCCGTTAAGGTCGCGCTGCGGCGCAGCCATAGGCGGACGGTCAGTGGACGCTCTGCGTCCCCGGCATGTGGCGTGCGTCTTCGCGCGGCCTGGCCGCCGCGGGAGCCGGCTCGGTTTCACCGAACCGGGCCAGGGTCAGCGCGCCCGCGACGGCGAGCGCGAATCCCGCTGCCGCCATACCAACGAGGCCGCGGCGGGTTGTGTCGCCCAGGAAGATGACACCGATGATCGCCGGAAGGACCGTCTCGGTGAGCACCGTGGCGGCCGTTGCCACGGTGACATCGCCGTGCTCCAGGGCGGCCGTGTAGAACATGAAGGAGACAATTCCGGCCGCGGCGAGGGCGTACGCGGCCGGGTCGCGGATTAGCTCGATCGGCGAGAAGCCGGTGAGAATCCGGGCGGCCACCCCGACGACGCCGTAGCCGAGCCCGGCGACCATACCGAGCGCAAGCGTTCGTTGCTGACCGCGAAGCCGGGCCGCCGCTATTCCCGCGACCCCCAGCCCGGCGACAGCGACGATCAGGCCGAGCCGGAACTCACCGCCGGGATTCACCGCCCCGGTGGCGCCCGCCGATGACCCGAGCATGGCAATACCCACGGTGACCGCGACCACAGCGGCCCACTCGCGGCCTGCGAGCGTGTGGTTGGCCAACCACGCGGCGGTTACCGCGGTTACCGCGAGGCTGCCGGCGATGGCCGCTTGAACGACGAACAGCGGCAGCCGACGGAGCGCGATGAGCTGGGCGAGAAAGCCGATGAAGTCAAGGCCGAGGCTGGCGATGAACCGCCACTGGCCCAGCATGCGCATGACCAGCTGCGGGCTGACGCCCGCCGTGCCCACCGAGGCGGCACGAGCCGAAAGCGCCTGCATGACGGCGGCAACACCGAAGCAGCAAGCCGCTGCCAAGGCGCTGCCAAGGCTCCACCACATCCTGACAGCCTTCCCCGAATGTGACACCGAAACAAGTGAAGATCAGTAGTAAATGTCACACCCAGCCACGTGAACGCAGCTGCCCCAGGGATATATTCCAGCCACCAAGGCCGTGCGCAGCGGCCGTGCCGACCTGCCATCCGCGCTCGGCGCACTCATCGAGCAGCATGCCCGCGGCGCCCAGCGCGGCCCGGCTTGACCCCGGCGGGGATGTGCAATCCGAGTCGTGCAGCAGCACCGTCGCGCCACCGGCGAGATCCCGGCGGATCGTGGTGAAGACCCTTTCGCTGGTCGCTCCGGCGATCCACTCCCGGCCCCAGCACGTCCATAGCAGCGGCGCCAGGCCCAGCCGCCCGCAGGCCCATATCGCGGCGCTGCTCAGCACGCCGTACGGCGGGCGGTAGAAGGCGGGGGTGGTTCCTGTGGCTTCTGCCACGGCATCGTGGGCCCGGGCGATGTCGTCGTAGGCGGCGCGAGGGCCGCGCAGGATCGCAGAGCGGTGATCCCAGCCGTGCACGCCAACCTCGTGACCCGCCGCGCTTAGTTCCGCGGCCAGCGACCGCGCCCGTGCCACCATCGACCCGAGCAGAAAGAACGTCGCATGCGTCCCGCGCGAGTCAAGCGCGTCGAGAAAACGCGGGGTGGAGCGCGGATCGGGCCCATCGTCAAATGTCAGGGCTACGTGATCGGCGGCGCCACGGCCGGCCAGAGCGGGGAAACAACGACGGCGCAGCGGCCCGATCGCGGTGACCCCCGGCCCGGCATGCGCCATTGCCGTGACGGCCGTGACCGCAGCCGCAACGCAAGCCCGCGGTATAGCCATTTCTACGCCCTTCCCGTCTCCAACTCATGGGATCATTCCATGGCTGAAACATGTTGTGCCACGGACGGGAGGTACGGGTGGAAGTGCCAGCGGCGCGGGTGGTGTTCCGTGACGAAGACCGAGCGGAGATCACGTCGGCCATTTCAAGCATCCTGGCCAGCGGAGGGCTAACGCTAGGTCCGTACACCGAACGGTTCGAAACTGCGTTCGCAGAAGCGCACTCTGCATCCAACGGGGTGGCACCGCACGCGGTGGCCACGTCCAGCGGCACCGCGGCGCTCGACATTGTCCTGCGCACGGCCGGTGTCGCGGGACGCGACGTTGTCGTGCCGGCGAACACGTTCTTCGCGACCGCGGCGGCGGTGCTTCAGGCCGGCGGACGGCCCGTGTTCGCTGATATCGACGCTGCGACACTCGCGCTCAGTCGCGCCACAGTTGAGGCGGCTCTCACAGCGGCGACGGCCGCCGTCGTGCTTGTGCATATCGGCGGGCTCATCACGCCGGAGGTGGGCGAAATCCGGCGGCTATGCGACGAACGGGGCGTCGTGCTCGTGGAGGACGCCGCACACGCCCACGGCAGCACGTACGACGGCCGGTTCGCCGGCTCGTTCGGTCTGGCGGCCGCGTTCTCCTTCTACCCCACCAAGGTTGTCACCAGCGGGGAAGGTGGCATGGTGCTGACCGGTTCGCAGCACGTTCGGGACGAGGCCAGGATCTACCGTGACCAGGGCAAAGGCGCCTTCGGGGCCAACCACCACGTACGGCTCGGCTCGGCCATGCGGATGAGCGAACTCCACGCGGTCACCGGCCTGGTACACCTGCGCCAGATGGACGCCGCGATCGAGCGCCGCCGCAGCGTGGCGGCCCGCTACACCAAGGAGCTGGCCCAGCTCGACGGCCTGGAACCGCTGCCAGAGCCAATTGGCTGCCGGAGCAACTTCTACAAATACGTTGCCGTCCTCCCACAAGGAGTAGACCGGATGTGTTTCAAACGCGAACTCGCCGACCGGCACAGCGTCCGGCTGTCCGGCGCGGTTTATGACTTGCCGCTGCACAAGCAGCCGGTGTTCGAGACCTACGCTGGGACGCCACTGCCGGTAGCCGAAGATCTGTGTGCGCGGCATGTCTGCCTGCCTGTGCACTCCGACATGCGCGAGGATGAGGTAGATCACGTGCTGGCCGCCGTGTCACACGCTTACAGCTCATTCGCCGGGGTCTGAGGGGTGGGTATGCGAGTCGTCGTGACCGGAGGCTGCGGATTTATCGGGTCTCACGTGGTCGATAACCTGATCCGGGCGGGCCACGAAGTCCTCGTGATCGACATCTCGGTCCATCCGCTGAATCCCAAGGCCAGCTACCGCAAGGTTGACATCCTCGACCGCACCGCGCTCGACGCCGCGGTGCGCGGCAGCGATGCTATCTTCCACCTCGCCGGAGCGAGCGACGTGGACCTGATCGCCGCCGATCCACTCGGCGCCATCCGGGTCAACGTCGACGGCACAGCCTGCGTGCTCGACGCGGCGCGCCGTCAGGGCTGCGGCCGAGTGCTGCTCGCCAGCACCGTATGGGTATACGGCGCGGCGGCTGGCACCGGCGAGCTGGCCGAGGAGGCACCCATTGAACTCGCCCGCGCCGGGCACGTGTACGTGTCGACGAAGCTCGCCAGCGAGCTGCTCGCGCACAGTTACCTGAAGATGTACGGCCAGCACTTCACGATCCTGCGGTACGGGATCCCCTACGGGCCGAGGATGCGCGACGCGCTCGTCGTGGCCAGGTTCGCGCGCGCCGCCCTGGCGGGCCTGCCGATCACGATCGCCGGCACGGGCGAGCAGCAGCGCTGCTACCTCTACGTTGAGGATCTTGCCGACGCCCATGTCCGCGCGCTCTCGCCGGCGGCGCAGGACCAGACACTGGCGCTCGAGGGCGACACGCCCGTATCGGTCAGGGAAGTTGCCGAGACCGTCCTTCACCTGGCGGGGCCTGTCCCCGTGCAGCACGTACCGGCCCGCCCGGCCGACTACGACGGTCGCAGCGTGTCGAACGCGCTGGCCAAGGACGTACTCGGGTGGTCGCCGAGCACGTCGTTCACCGAAGGGGTGCGCAGGTATCTGGACTGGTGCCAAGCGAGCAGCATCGCGCCCAGCCCGCCTCGGCCGGAAGCGCGGGAGCCGACGTCATGAGGAAGGCACTGCTGCTCACGGGCTCGCTCGGGATGGGTCACGATGTCATGGCTCAGGCCTGCGCCACCTCACTCGAATCCCGCGGCTGGTCGACACACACGCTGGACGCCATGCGCCTGCTCGGGCGCACCGGGAGTACCGCCGGCGAGGCGGTGTTCCGGTCCATGCTCTCGTTTCCGGGCCTCTACGACGCGTTCCACTTCGCCACGCTGCGGACGGGCAGCCGACTCGCACTGCTGACCGATGCCGCGGCGCGTTCACGAGTGGTGCCGCCCCTGCGGCGGCATCTCGATGCTCACCCGGTCAACCTGGTCATCGCGGTCTTCTCGACCGGCGCTTCCGCCGTCAGCCAGCTGCACAAGCACTACCCCGGCATGGCCCACGTTGTCTTCTGCACCGACGTGACGCCGCACCGACTCTGGGTCCATCCACACACTGATCTGTATCTCGTGACCTCGCGGGCCGCCGAATCGGCGGTGCTCAGGTTCCAGCCCGATGCCGAGATAGCGGTCGTGCCGACGCCGGTGCGGCCTGGGTTTTACGACCCGCCAACCCAGCAGCAGGCACGAGCCAGCCTCGGTGTGCCGAGCAGCGAGCGCTGCGTGCTGCTCATGTCTGGGGCGTGGGGACTCGGGCCGCTCGCGGCCGCCGCGACCGCGCTGAGCCGGGCAGGACTGCACGCGCTCGCCGTCGCCGGCCATAACGGGAGGCTGGAGGCGAAGCTGCGGGCCGTCGCCAAGCGCGAGCCACGGCTGCACCCGTTCGGCTACACCGACCGGGTGCCCGAACTGATGGCGGCGTCTGATCTCGTCATCACAAGCTCCGGCGATACCTGCTCAGAGGCGCGCGTCGTCGGCCGACATGTGCTGCTGCTCGATGTCGTACCTGGCCACGGCCGTGACAACCTGCAGCACGAGCTCGAACTTGGCGACGCGAGTGTGACCTCAGCCGGGCACGAGGATATTGTCCGCTGCGCCCTCGCCGCCCTCGACCGTGTCAAGCCGGCCCGAATTGGTGCCACCCAGTCGCCGGCGGAGTGGGAAGCCGCCTTCAGCATGGCGCTCGCCAGGATCGGCATGGGACCCGCGTGAGCCTGCTTAGGAGCCGAATCGAGCCCGGGTTGTCGAACAGGCTCTAGTATCGACGGCATGCTTACCACCACTTACGTTCCTGGTGCACCGGTCTGGCTGGATCTCGGCACGCCCAACGTCGAGGCGGCGGCCAGCTTCTACGGTGCCCTGTTCGGATGGGAATTCCAGTCAGCCGGACCTGACGCCGGGGGTTACGGCATGTTCAGGCTGCAGGGCAAGACGGTCGCCGCCCTCGGCCCGCTGGCCGAGCAAGGGGCGGAATCGGCGTGGACGCTCTACTTCCACACACCCGATGCGGATGCCACGGCCAAGGCAGTCGAACAGGCGGGTGGCACGGTCCGCCTCGCACCGTTCGACGTCTTCACGCAGGGCCGGATGGCGGTCTTCACCGACCCGTCAGGCGCACAGTTCGCCGTCTGGCAGCCGGGCGACACCAAAGGCCTGGACGCGGTGAACGACCCGAACACCCTGTGCTGGACCGAGCTGTACACCACGGACCAAGCCGCCGCGAAGACCTTCTACCAGTCCGTTTTCGGCTGGGCCACCGAGGACGTGCAGATGGGAGGATTCACCTACACCATTGTCCGCCCGGCCGGGGGCGGGCCGGAGGCCAGTCACGGCGGGATTATGGCGCTCAGCAACGAAATGCTTGGCGCGGGAATGACACCGCGGTGGCAACCGTACTTTGAGGTGACCGACTGCGACGCCGTGGTGGCCAGGGCCACCGAGCAGGGTGGCGCCGCGCCCATGCCGCCCGAGGACGTAACGGGCGTTGGCCGCCTGGCCCTGCTCATCGACGTGTTCGGCGCACCGTTCGCCGTCATCACGAGCGTGCCTGAATGATCGCGCCAGCTTCCTTGAGCTGTGCGCGTGCCGCCTCGGGGCTGGTGAAATGAATGGCGTGAATGCCGACTCGGGCTGCGGCCGCCACGTTGTCCGGGCGGTCATCTATAAAGATCGCGTTTCG
>Ga0137373_10001456_pt1 | contig 25821 bp, 26 predicted proteins | sample SagtaG_5_FD_104912 | JGI IMG/M metagenome (GOLD analysis project Ga0137373, IMG submission 104912) | Vadose zone soil microbial communities from Sagehorn Ranch, Mendocino, California, USA - Sage1_R_80_16 metaG | ecosystem: Environmental > Terrestrial > Soil > Vadose zone | place: USA... | reverse complement strand
TGCTTCTTCAGCTCGACACGCTTGGCCAGCGCGTTCTCCTCGTGTCCGAAGTTCTGCCCGATGCTCCGAGCGGCGTAGGTCGGATAATCGCCGGCGGCACGACCTCGGTTGCACGGGGGATCCCGCGGGAGTATCTGATCGCCGCGCTCTTCATAGCGCCGCTGATAATTCTCGTCGCGGGGGTGACCGCGTTCGTCCTGCTCTCACGCAACGCGCGGCAGCTCGAGGAGATAAGTCACGAGCTGACCGCGATAACCGACGGACGGAGCCTTCACCGCCGTCTGGCGCCGCCCGAAGAGTCGACCGACTTCGGCAGGCTCGTCACCACTCTCAACGCGATGATCTCCCGCCTCGAGAGCTCGTTCATCGGACTCCGGCGGTTCACCGCCGACGCGAGCCATGAGCTGAAGACGCCACTGGCGGTGCTGCGCGCCGACGTCGAGCGCGCGATGAGCGAGAGCGCCCCACAGACGGAGCGGATGGTCGCTTTGGAGGAGGCGTTGCACGAGACCACTCGCATGAGCGATCTGGTCGAAAGTCTGCTGACGCTCGCGCGTGCCGACGAAGGCAGGTTCGATCTCCACCGCGAGCCGGTCGAGTTGCAGCCGCTGGTGCAGGAGGTTTACGAGACCGCGCTCATCCTCGGCGAGGCTGCCGGGGTCACGGTGAATCTTCCATTCACGGCAACCGTAACGGTCATGGGCGACCGGACGAGGCTGCGGCAGCTGTTTCTCAATCTCGTTACCAACGCCATCAAGTACACGCCCGCGGGCGGGAAAGTGGAAATCGGGCTGGGCGTTCACCCGGACAACGTCACTGTCGTTGTCCGCGATACGGGCATCGGCATCGCCGCGGCGGATGTCGATCACATCTTCGAGCGATTCTGGCGCGCCGACCGGGTTCGTTCGCGGCTCTCGGAGCGGGGCGGCTTCGGGCTGGGCTTGGCGATCAGCCAGTGGATAGCGCAGGCTCACGGGGGAACCCTTACAGCCTCATCGCGACTCGGGCGCGGAACGCTGTTTACGCTCACTCTGCCGCTGCCCGAAAGCTGGCAGCGGACGTCATCGGTTTAGGCGTAGGCGTTAACCAAATGGCAAGTATGAATTCATTGATTCTTAATCTTGTACATATGGCAACGCCCGCCCGTTATCGCGAGTTTTCCTGTGCCACTCAAACCCTCACGACATGTTCACTCACTTACTCGAGTCGAAGCCGCAGAAGCCGAAAATGGCGGGAGCGACCGTTGTCACCATCATTCTTTACGCGGCGCTCGGCGCACTCGCGGTGTACGCCACCGCGGACGCAGGGATCAAGAACGAGCGGATGAAGGCAGAGTCGATCAAATTCGTCGAGGTCAAGAAGGAAGCGCCTCCGGAGAAGCCGAAGGATCAGCCGCCGCCGCCGAAGGAGGTCGTCGTCAAGCCGCCGCCGCCGAAGGGGTTCCAGGTCCTCCGCGCCCCGGTGAAAATCGACGTCAAGATTCCGGAGATCGATCTTTCCAAGTCCGTGACCAACGAAGCCGACTTCAGCGGGAAGGGCGTAAAGGGCGGAGTCGCGAGCGGAGTCGTTGGCGGAACCGCGATCGTCACCGAGCAGACGTACTACGAGTTTCAGGTGGAAAAGCAGGCCTCGGCAGCTCCGGGCAATCCGCAACCGCGTTACCCCGAGGTTTTGAAATCTTCCGGAGTCGAAGGTGAAGTTCTTGCACAGTTCACCGTGCTGGAGAACGGAAGAGCCGATATGGAGACGTTCAAGATCATCAGAACCAGCAACGACCTTTTTTCGGCATCGGTGAGGAACGTTCTTCCATCGATGCGCTTCCTCCCGGCAGAGATCGGGGGGAGGAAAGTGAAGCAGCTCGTGCAGTTGCCGTTCGAATTCAAGATCACCCGCTAACCAACCGACCGGAGTAAAACAATGCAGCTGTCACTTCTGGACATCTATCGCCAGATGGGCAATTTCGCGAAGGGGATTGTTTACGTCCTCGTGATCATGTCCATTTATTCACTTTCCATCGCGATCAAGAAGTGGTGGGATTTTCGGAAGGCGCAGGCGGAGACGCGCAAGTTCGCCCCGGAATTCTCGCAGTTTCTCGAGGAGGATAACCTCAGCGAGGCGGTCACTCTCGCGGACAAATACAAGAGATCGCACGTCGCGCGCGTCCTTGGCGGCGCCCTCACCGAAATCAAGCCGCTCATTCAGGACGGCTCCGTCACCGTCGGCGACATCAATTCCGCCGAGCGTGCAGTTGAGCGCGAGATGCTGATGACGATCACCGACATGAAGCGCGGACTGGGCGTTCTCGCCACCGTCGGCGCCACCGCGCCGTTCGTCGGACTTCTCGGAACCACCATGGGCATCGTAAACGCATTTGCCGGAATGGCGGCTTCAGGCGCGAGCGGCATCGGCGCTATCTCGTCCGGTGTCTCCGAAGCCCTCATCACCACCGCCTTCGGTCTTCTGGTCGCGATTCCGGCCGTTTGGCTCTTCAACTTCTTCCAGGTCAAGCTCGACAATCTTACGGCCGAGATGACGTACACCTCGAAGGAAATGATCGACTACATGATCAAGAACGTCAGCGGGACGGGTGAGTTCGGCCGGTCGCGCTTCACCCGTGAGTTCAACACGGCGGCGAGCTCGGGCACCAGTCCGATCTCGCAGTAAGAGCGGAGGACAAAGCTCATGGCGATGTCAACCGGAGGGGGTGGGAGGAGCTCGGTAAAGGCGGATCCCAACGTGACGCCGATGATCGACGTCATGCTGGTGCTGCTGATCATCTTCATGCTTGTCATCCCGGCGATCGACGCGGGCTTCGTGGCGGTGCCGCCCGTTGGGCAGAACCTCAAGCCGCATCCGGAAGAGGATGACGATCAGGTCCTCGGCATCGACGCCAACGGGCAGTATTTCCTCAACAAGAAGCCGATCCGGAACAACGAGCTGGGTAGCCGTCTGCACGACATCTTCGCCACCCGGACAGCGGACAAGATTCTCTACGTGAAGGCGCACAAGGATCTGAATTACGGCAAGGTTCTGGATGCGCTCGACATCGCGGCGCACAACGAGGTACGCGTGACGGGTATGATCACCGATCAGCGCCCGGGCAGCGTCTCACGCATCGCGAGTGACCAGATGGCCGTCGCAGGGAAGAGATAATGGCAATGTCTACAGGAGGAGGCGGATCCGGCCTCACGAACGAGCCGAACGTGACACCGATGATCGACGTGCTCCTGGTGCTCCTCATCATCTTCATGATGATCATCCCGATGTCGCGGAAGGCGATCGATCTGCAGCTGCCCGATCCGACGCCGCAGCCCGATCAGTCGGGACCCCCGCCGCAGCAGATCGTGCTCGAGGTATTTCCCGGCAATGTCTTCAAGATCAACACGGGCGTGGTCCCAAAAGAGAAGCTGACCGACAGCCTGACCGCGCTTTATCGTGACCGTCCCGAGAAAATCATTTTCGTGAAGGGCGATCCAAAGGTGAAATACGCCGACGTCATCTGGGCGATGGATCAGGCCAGAGGCGCGGGAGTCAAAGTGATCGGCGTTCCGCCAAAGGACATACAGTAGTCGCGCGCTATCGCCCGCCGGCAGGACTGCCGCCGGGCAAGAGGGATGACTGGAAAGGGGTCATTGCGTCGCTCTTCGTGCACGCACTGATCCTTTTTCTTTTTCTGGGCCCGGTTCTCTCCAGCTCGAATTTCACCGGAACGCCGGTCACGGGAGGCGGAGGAGCCGGGCCGGCGGGCGGAGGCGGCGGCGGAAGCCCTTCGTCGGAGGAGCATCTGCAATACATTCGCGTCAGATCGGACCCGACGGTGATGCCGACGACTCCGCCGCTCGTTCCTCCCCCGAAAATCGCTCCTCCGAAGATCGCCGCGCCGCAGATCGTTGCGCCGTCGGCGCAGGTTCCCCTGCAGCCGGTCGCGGCGGGAGAAGGGACCGGGGTTGCAGGCACTCCCGGCGCGGGACCGGGATCGGGCGGCGGCGTCGGATCGGGAGTCGGGACCGGGCGGGGCAGCGGCATCGGTCCGGGAACGGGAGGCGGACCGGGAAAGGATTATCCGCCGACCCTTCGAGATCTCTTCCTTCCGCCACTGCCGGCGCCTCCATCAGTTCGGGGATTTCACCTCATCGCCTGGTTCGACGTCGATGAGAAGGGAAACTCGAAGCTGCTCGGGTTCAACCCGTCGCCGGACCGGTCGTACAACCGACAGCTCGGCGACGTTCTGAGGTCGCTTCGATTCCGGCCCGGAGTGCACGCCGACGGCACGCCGATGCGGGACACCGTGGACGTTCAGTTCATCTTCTAATTTTTTGAGGGGGGGCGAAGATCGAAAGAAAAGAAAACGGAAGGACTGAATGCCGGGCGCTGGTCGCTAAGCGCTCGTTGCGATGCGCTGCCTACATCGGGACGTCACGAATGCCTTGATGGATCTGCGTCGGCGGCGAGGCGTTTCAGCAAACCGTGGAGCATCATTCTGACGGCGAGCACCTGATCCAGCATCGCTACGAACGCCTTGTCATCTATCGCGCGACTGTCCCGGGCAAAAATGAGATGGTATTCGAGCTCGGTGCTGGAGTTGAGTGCGATCCTCAGAAACCGCGCGAATTCCCTGGAGCTGATCTGTCCGCGTCCTTCTACGATGTTCGTCGGAATGGACAGCGCGGCTCGCGTGATTTGACCGCGAAGGGCGATTCGATGAGGCCCTCGAAGACCTCCCGCCAACCGCTGAGCGTTTAGCGCCAGGGCGTGGGATTTCCGCCAAACGCGCAACCGCTTGAAGTCGCTCATCCGATCAAGTTCACCCTTCATCCCGACATTGAAGCATCGTTTCGCCGCTCCGGCGACGGTAACGTCCCGAAGTCGGCAGCGTATGGCGATTTGCGGGAAGCGACCGGCGCTCGGCATTCGGTTATTCAGTCCGCAGTTCGGCCGCCAGCACTGGGCATTCGGTCATTCGGTCCGCAGCTCGGCCGCCAACGCCCGGCATTTTGTTCTTAAGTCCGTAGTTCGTCTGGCACAAAATGCTATCGCGAAGTAATTTCCCCCGACCGCGCACCCGGACAAAAAGCCCGTGTGCGCGACCTTCGCATAAAGGGATCTGAGTGACCCCAGAAACCCACACCACGACAAACGATTCCAGCCGCGGATTCGTCAAGGCAATGACCCTGACGGACGCGACGATGCTCGTCGCCGGATCGATGATCGGCTCCGGCATTTTCATCGTTTCTGCGGACATCGGACGAACCGTCGGCTCGCCGCTGTGGCTGCTGCTCGCTTGGGTCGTGGCGGGAATAGTCACAATGTTGGGCGCTCTCGCGTATGGCGAGCTGGCGGCGATGTACCCGCGTGCGGGCGGCCAATACGTCTTCCTCCGCGAAGCTCTTGGGCCGCTCACCGGATTTTTGTACGGCTGGACGCTCTTCGTCATAATTCAAACAGGAACCATCGCTGCCGTGGCCGTCGCGTTCGGCCGGTTCCTCGGCGTCCTCTGGCCGGCGATTACGCCCGACCGCTTCTCCTGGTTCCCCCAATTCGATTTCCAGACGCCGGGCGGTCCCGTTCAGCTCGGACTGTCACCACAGCGCCTGATCGCGCTGATCACGATCTGGATACTGACGTGGATTAACCTTCGCGGCGTCAAGGAAGCGAAGTGGGTCCAGACAACGCTCACCGCAGTAAAAACCGGCGCACTTGGTCTGCTGATTCTCCTCGGCCTCACGATCGGCCGCCACGCCGCTGCCGTGACCGCCAACTTCGGCAGCGGACACTTCAACACGCGTGACGTGAGCGCGGCGTTCATCATCGCGTTCGGATCCGCTCTGGTCGGCTCACTCTTCTCCAGCGACGCCTGGAACAACGTGACGTTCGCGGCCGCCGAGGTGAAGGAGCCGCAGCGGAATCTCCCCCGGGCGCTCCTGTATGGGACCGGACTCGTCAGTCTTCTCTATATCCTCGCAAACGTCGCTTATCTGAACGTCCTCCCCCTTCACGGAGTGGAGAATGGGGCTGACGTGATCTCGCGCGGGATACAGTACGCGACGCAGGACCGTGTCGGAAGCGCAGTGGCGGAAACGATATTCGGAGCCGCCGGCGCGACGATGATGGCGGCGGCGATTCTCATCTCGACATTCGGCTGCAACAACGGTCTCATTCTCTCCGGCGCGCGGGTGTACTACGCGATGGCGCGCGACAAGCTGTTCTTCGCCGGCGCCGGGCGTCTCAACAAGAATCACGTGCCTGCCTCGGCGCTCATCGTCCAGTCGATCTGGACGAGCCTGCTCTGTCTGACGGGCACCTACGGCCAGCTGCTCAATTACGTCATCTTCGCGGCGCTCGTGTTCTACGCGCTGACGACGATCGGTCTCTTCCGTCTGCGGAAGACGAGGCCCGACATCGAGCGGCCGTACAAGGCTCTCGGCTATCCGGTATTACCGGCGCTTTACATCGTTCTTTCGTCGGCGATCGCGATCATTCTCCTGATCGCCGACAAGACGCGCTCGCAGGCCATATCGGGCCTGGTTCTCGTCGCGCTCGGCATCCCCGTCTACTTCATCTGGCGGAAGGTGGAAGCGAGCTGAGGCACGCCGGCCACCGGCCGGTTTTAAATCATCAGGAGACACTTGGAAATGCTCAATCGGAAGTTTGAAGGCTTACGCCGCACTACAAAGATGGTTCTCGCGCTTGCTGTGCTGACGGTAGGCGGCGCCGCGCTGGCGACGAGAATGACGGCGCAGTCGCCCGACTCGACGAAGGCGCTCGCGCCGGCCGCTCAGACGGTGGCGACGCACCAAACGGGCGGCGAAGCGAACCTGATCATCCCGGATCTGTCGCAGGTGACGTTCGTCGGCGGCGTTCAGGGAAGAACACTGCTCCTCGCGGGACTGGTCGTTTGCGCGCTCGGTCTGCTCTTCGGCTGGGTGATCTACGGCCAGGTGAAGCGGATGGCCGTGCATGAATCCATGCGCGAGATCTCCGAGCTCATCTACGAGACGTGCAAGACGTATCTCGTGACGCAGGGGAAGTTCATTCTGATTCTCGAGGTCTTCATCGGTCTCGTCATGCTGCTGTACTTCAAGGTGCTCGTCGGCTTCGACTGGGCGAAGGTGCTCGTCATTCTCGGCTTCAGTCTCGTCGGAATCGCCGGCAGTTATGGAGTCGCGTGGTTCGGAATCAGAATCAACACGTTCGCCAACTCGCGGACGGCGTTTGCATCGCTCCGCGGCAAGCCGTATCCCTGCTACTCGATTCCTTTGCGCGCGGGAATGAGCGTCGGAATGCTGCTCATCTCGGTCGAGCTCGTGCTGATGCTCGCGATCCTTCTATTCATCCCGGGTGACTACGCGGGCCCTTGCTTCATCGGGTTCGCGATCGGTGAGTCGCTCGGCGCCGCGGCGCTGCGCGTCGCCGGCGGAATCTTCACCAAGATCGCCGACATCGGCGCCGATCTGATGAAGATCGTGTTCAACATCAAGGAAGACGACGCGCGCAACCCGGGCGTGATCGCGGACTGCACCGGCGACAACGCCGGTGACTCGGTCGGCCCCAGCGCGGACGGATTCGAGACCTATGGCGTGACGGGTGTCGCGCTGATCTCGTTCATCGTTCTGGCGGTTACGGATCCGGCGGTGCAGGTGCAGCTGCTGGTCTGGATTTTCGTGATGCGCATCATGATGGTGGTCGCGAGCGGCGTTTCGTACCTGATCAACGAAGCGATCGCGAAGGCGAGATTCGGAACCGCCGACGTGATGAACTACGAGACGCCGCTGACGACGCTGGTCTGGCTGACGTCGCTCATCTCGGTCGGATCGACGTACATCGTCTCCTACCTGTTGCTGCCGAACCTTGGAGACGGCACGATCTGGTGGAAGCTTTCAACCGTGATCACGTGCGGCACGCTCGCGGGCGCGATCATTCCGGAGCTGGTGAAGGTCTTCACGTCAACCGAATCACGTCACGTCCGCGAGGTCGTTACTTCGTCGCGCGAGGGTGGCGCGTCGCTCAACATCCTCTCCGGCTTCGTCGCCGGAAATTTTAGCGCGTACTGGCTCGGCATCGCGATCATGGGCCTGATGTCAATCGGATATTGGGTCAGCCTCCACGGACTTGGCGCGCTGATGATCGCGCCGGCGGTGTTCGCGTTCGGTCTGGTCGCGTTCGGATTCCTCGGAATGGGGCCGGTCACCATCGCGGTCGATTCATACGGCCCGGTGACGGACAACGCGCAGTCGGTGTTCGAGCTGTCGACGATCGAGCAGATGCCCGGTGTTGCTGAAGAGCTTCGGACGGCCTACGGCTTCGACGTGAACTTCGAGCGGGCGAAGCATCTTCTCGAGGAGAACGACGGCGCCGGCAATACGTTCAAGGCGACGGCGAAGCCGGTTCTTATCGGAACGGCTGTTGTCGGCGCGACGACGATGATCTTCTCGATCATCCTCGGGCTCACGCACGGGCTGCGGCCGGAGCTGATCCAAAATCTGTCGCTGCTGCATCCGCCCTTCCTGCTCGGACTGATCACGGGCGGCGCGGTGATTTACTGGTTCACCGGCGCGTCGACGCAGGCGGTGACGACGGGCGCCTATCGTGCCGTCGAGTTCATCAAGGCGAACATCCACCTCGAGAGCGCGACCAAGGCTTCGATCACCGACAGCAAGAAGGTGGTCGAGATCTGCACCAAGTACGCGCAGAAGGGAATGTTCAACATTTTCCTGACCGTCTTCTTCTCGACGCTCGCCTTCGCTTTCGTCGAACCGTACTTCTTCATCGGTTATCTGGTGTCGATCGCGCTCTTCGGTCTCTTTCAGGCGATCTTCATGGCGAACGCCGGCGGCGCCTGGGACAATGCGAAAAAGATTGTCGAGGTCGAGCTGAAGCAAAAGGGAACCGCGCTTCACGCGGCGACAGTCGTTGGCGACACCGTTGGCGATCCGTTCAAGGACACGTCTTCGGTCGCGCTCAACCCGATCATCAAGTTCACGACGCTGTTCGGTCTGCTCGCTGTAGAGCTGGCCGTGTCGATGACGGAAGAGAAGGGAGGCGGGCTGACGCACATTCTGGCAGCCGTTTTCTTCCTGATCTCGATCATCTTCGTGTGGCGGTCGTTCTACGCGATGCGCATCGAAGGCGCTCAGCAGCTCCCGAGCTTTTTCGAGAAGTAAGGTCTGACGCGGTGTGAGGCGGCTTTGCCGCCTCACACCGCTCCCTTTCTCTCCCGCAATGTCCTCACTGTTCTCGCGAAAACCGATTGCAGCGCTGCTCGCCGAGGGAGAGAACCCGTCAGGGCTGAAGCGCGCTCTTGGGGCGGGCGACCTGATCATGCTGGCGATCGGAGCCGTCATCGGCGCCGGAATCTTCGGGTCCATCGGATCTGCGGCCGCGGGACAAACCGATGCCGCCGGACACGTGATCCGCTTGGGCGCCGGCCCGGCGCTCGTCATCTCGTTCCTCCTCCTCGGCGCCGCCTGCGGGCTCGCTGGACTCTGCTACGCCGAGCTCGCGTCCATGATTCCGCAGGCGGGAAGCGCGTACGCGTACACGTACGCGACACTCGGCGAGTTCGTCGCCTGGATCATCGGCTGGGACCTGATCCTCGAGTACGCGGTCGGCAACGTCGCCGTCGCGATCTCATGGGGCGACTACTTCAAGTCGCTGTTCAACGGCTGGATCACGTTTCCCGACTGGCTAACGACGGGTTACCGGACGGCGCTGCTAAGCTCCGATCCGCATACGCACGGCATGATTGCATCGGCACCGCACATCGCCGGAATTCCGATTCTCATAAACGTTCCCGCGTTCGGCATCGTTGCGTTCATTACATGGCTGCTTCTGCTCGGAGTCCGTGAAAGCGCGCGCGCCAACAACATCATGGTGGCGGTCAAGCTGATCGTCCTGGCGCTGTTCATCGTCATGGGGCTGCAGCACATCAACACCGCGAACTATCACCCGTTCGCGCCGAATGGATTCAGCGGCATTCATCAGGGCGCCGCAATCGTGTTCTTCGCCTATATCGGATTCGACGCGATATCGACCGCCGCCGAGGAGACGAAGAATCCGCAGAGAAATCTTCCGATCGGAATTCTTGGCGGCCTTGCGATATGCACGGTGATTTACGTCATCATCGGCGTGGTTCTCACGGGAATGGTACCCTCTCAGGATCTTGGAAAAGCCGCTGACCCGCTCGCGTTCGCGCTCAATGCAACGGGCATGACGAGCATCGCGAAGGTCGTCGCGCTCGGCGCCGTATTCTCGATGGCGGCGGTGCTTCTCGTGTTCCAGTACGGCCAGCCGAGGATCTTCTTCGCGATGGGACGTGACGGTCTGTTGCCGCCGTGGGCGGCGCGAGTGAGCAAGAAGTCGCGCGTTCCGTTCGTGACGACGATCATCACCGGCGCGTTCGTCGCATTGTGGGCTCTCGTCGGCGACGCCGGCGAGACGTACGATCTGACGAACATCGGAACGCTGTTCGCGTTCGCGCTCGTCTGCATCGGCGTGATCGTTCTGCGCTATACCGATCCGTCGCGGCCGAGACCATTCCGCGTTCCCTTCGTGCACGTCGTCGGTATCGTCGGTGCCCTGTTGTGCGTGTTCGTAATGAAAGGCCTGCCGACGCTGGCGTGGGTGCGTTTCGGGTGGTGGCTCGTCTTTGGGCTGGTGCTCTATTTCGCCTACGGCTACTCGCACTCGACTCTAAGGCGCGGGACACCACCCGTTCCGCTCGTTCCGCCGCCCCCCATCAGCAAAGACTGACAACGGATTTTCACCAGCATAGTCAATTCAAGGCCATGATACTACGCACCCTGAAGCGGGTCTCGCTCACGCAGTGGATTCTGATCGCGATGGCCGTTGGAGTGTTCGTTGGTTGGGCATTCCCCGACTTCGCGGTCACGCTGAAGCCGCTGTCGACGGTTTTCCTGCGAATGATCAAATCGATCATCGTGCCGATCATCTTCGGCACGCTTGTCGTCGGCATCGCCGGCCACGGGGACGACATGAAGAGGGTGGGGCGACTCGCGCTCAAGTCTCTTGTTTATTTCGAGGTCGTCACGACGATCGCACTGGTCATCGGGCTGGCGGCGGTGAATCTCACGAAGCCCGGTGTCGGAGTGGTGCTTCATGCGCCCGTCGATCCCGGTAAACAACTGGCGGTCAATGCACCGACGGGAATGGGATTTCTGGAACACGTCGTTCCGCAGAGCTTCTTCGAGGCGGCAACGCACAATGAAGTTCTGCAGGTGGTCTTCTGGTCGATTCTTTTCGCAGTAGCGCTCTCGCAGGTCAGAGGCCGCCCGAAGGAGCTCATGCTCGGCGGGTCCGAGGCACTGGCCGAGGTGATGTTCAAATTCACCGGAATGGTAATGCGGTATGCGCCGATCGGAATCGGCGCGGCGATAGCTGTAACCGTTGGCCACAGCGGGTTGGCCGTGCTGTTCAACCTGGGCAAGTTGATCCTCACGCTCTATGGCGCGCTCGTCGTTCTAATCCTTTTCGTCTTCCTCCCGATAGCGCTGCTGGTGAAGGTACCGATCAAGCGATTCGTCAAGGCGGTGCGCGAGCCGGCGCTGATCGCTTTCTCGACCACGTCCTCCGAGGCGGCACTTCCGCGCGCAATGCAGGCGATGGAAAGCATCGGGGTGCCGAGGCGGATTGTCGCGTTCGTGATGCCTACCGGCTACTCGTTCAACCTCGACGGATCGACGCTTTACCTTGCGGTCGCTTCGATGTTCGCCGCTCAAGCGGCGGGGATCCATCTCTCCGTTGGGCAGCAAGTCACGATGATGCTGACGCTCATGGTCACCAGCAAGGGCGTTGCAGCGGTGCCGCGTGCGTCGCTCGTCATTCTGGCCGGTCTCCTCGCCAACTTTGGTCTTCCGCTCGAAGCGGTGGCGATCATTCTCGGTGTCGACGAGCTGATGGACATGGGGCGCACCAGCGTCAATCTGGTGGGCAATTGTCTGGCGACAGTCGTGATGGCTAGATGGGAAGGCGAATATGCCGGGCCGCCGCCCGAAGCGCTCCCCGCTCTGGGATAACCTCCTCCGCACGGAGCTTAGCTCCGGGCACCGCCGACCGCAATCGCTGCTCGAATCTCTTTTTCAGCAGCGAGCCTTTCCGAAATAGTCCGCCGCTCATCGCCACCGGCACGCTTGCCCGCTCGTCGCCGAACAGACTCAGCGCCAGCGTCCGCACGTGGATGACGAGCTCTTCGGCCGCCAGCGTCACCAGCGAGTTGGCGCGCGCGTCACCCGCTGACGCCGCAGAGAAAACGACCGGAGCGAGAGAGGCCAGGGCGCGAACGTCCGCCGCCGCGGCCCACGGAATCAGCTCGGTGGGCTCGGACGCCTGCGCGGCGGTCAGGATGGCGCCTACGAGCGAGGTCTCCGCCTCTCTTCCGTCGGTTGCCGCGCCGACTATTCCAAGAGCTCGGCGACCGATCCACGCGCCACTTCCTTCATCTCCGATGTTCGGCCCCCAGCCGCCGCAGCGCGCTGTCTTGCCGGAGGGACTTCTGCCGAACGCGCTCGAGCCAGTGCCGGACACGACGAGGATGCCGGGCCCGTCGGCGAACGCATCGAACAGCGCGATCAAGCCGTCCCATTCGACAACCACCGTCTCCGCCAGCTCGTACTCCTCGAGGGAAGACTGAAGGGAGCGCTGCTCGACTTCGCGGCCGACGCCGGCGACGCCGCAGTACAAAACCTTCGGCTCGGCGGCGCCCTCCATGACGGAGTTTGAGAGGGCTTCGCGAACGGTTTCGGCGATGACGCGCGCCGATTCCACCGCCTGACCGGGACGAACCGCGGAACGCCCGCCTTCAGCTCTGCCGAGCTCGTTGCCTTCGTCGTCGCCGACGAGAACGCGCGTCTTCGAGCCGCCGCCGTCCACTCCGATGAGAGTCTCGCTCACGCGACGCTCCCCGCCGATGTGGGTGGATGGGTAAACGAGCTTAGTACGCCGACGCCCACGGTGAACGTCGTCCCGATCAGCACATACCAAGGCCACGCAATCGTGGAGAGAGTCAGCAGCTGATCGTGCAGCATCGGGAATACGGGTGAGAGCTGTTTTGCAAAGACGACGAATGCCATCGCGAAGATTCCCACCGCCATGCCGGTGATCGCGTCGCGTTGAATCGCGCGCTTCCAGAAAATGCCGAGGAAGAATCCGCCGAGCAGCGCGCCGTACGTGAATGACGCGATGGAGAGCGCGACGACAACGATCGGGGTCTTCGGATTTTGCGGAAAGAGAAGCGCGCCGCCGGTAAGGACCACGCCCCACATAAGTGCGAACAGTTTGCCGACGCGCAGAGTTCGCGGATCGTCGGCGGTTCGGTGTGTCAGCGGGAGATATATGTCGTGGGTCGAAGCGGCGGCGAGGGAATTGATAGCGCCCGAGTGCGTGCTCATTGTCGCGGCGAGGATCGCCGCGAGAAGCAGTCCAACGAGCCCGTGGGGCATCGACGTGATGATGAACGTCGGGAAGATCGCATCGGCGCTCGGGAAGGTCTTTCCGCCGTCCAGAACCCAGAGACCGACGCCGATCATGAGGAAGAGCGCGAACTGCAGGACGATCACGACGCCGCTGCCGATCACCGCCGCTTGTGCGCTCTTCAGGCTTTTCGCCGAAAGCAGACGCTGCACGATCATCTGATCGGCGCCGTGCGATGCCATCGAGAGGAACGCTCCGCCGATAAGGCCCGCGAAAACCGTGTGCGGCCTGTCGAAGCCGGTGTAAAAGTCGAGGATGTGAAGTTTTCCGCCGACCGACGCAGTCTGAAGGATCGAGCCCCATCCGCCGGTGACTCCGCGGCCGATCAGCACGATCGCCGCGATTCCGCCGAAGATGTAGACGCCCGCCTGCACGATCTCCGTCCACACGACCGCGCGCATGCCGCCCTTGAACGTGTACAAAATTGTGAGCGCGCCTAGAACGAGCACCGCCGTCGGCATCACCGCTTTCACGGGAAGCAGCGGACCGAGAATCAGCGCGATCGGCACCGCGGTGGCGAAGACTCTTACCGAGTCTGCCATGCCGCGCGTGACCATGAACACGATCGACGTGAAGCGCCTCGTCGCCACTCCGAACCGCGCCTCGAGGAGCGCGTACGCGGTGACGAGATTTCCCTCGTAGTACCGCGGCAGAAGCGTGTATGCGACGACGATTCGACCGAGGAGATAGCCGGTCGCTACCTGTAGAAATCCCAGATTGCCGACGTACGCCAGTCCGGGAATGCTGATGAACGTCAGCGCGCTCGTTTCGCTCGCGACCACGGAGAACATCACTGCCCCCCAAGGAATCGAGCGCCCGGCGACGAAATAATCCTTGCTGTCCTTCTGCGCGCGGCCGACCCAAACGCCGAGTGCCGTGATGCCGGCGAGGTATGCGATCAGTACAATAAAATCGAGGGCGGTGAATGCTGTTTTCATTTCACCGCCCTCGAGTTGAGACTGAAACCGATCGCGCGCTTACGCCGAAAAAGAGCTGCCGCAGCCGCACCCGCCTGTGGAGTTCGGGTTCTTGAAGGTAAAGCCGGAGCCCTGCATCGAGGTCACGTAGTCGATCGTGACGCCGTTGAGATACTGTGCCGAGAAAGGATCGACGAAAACCTTGAAACCCTCGCCGGTGATGACGAGATCGTCCTCTGCCGGCTTGTCCTCGATCACGAGGCTGTACTTGAATCCGCTGCAGCCACCAGGCTGCACGCTGACGCGAAGGCCGCCCACGTCGGGCGACACACCCTCGGCGTCCATGAACTTCTTCACCTCGACGCCCGCCTGCGGCGTGATGGTGACTTCGACTTCCGGTTGAGAAGAAACTGACATCAGAGCCTCCTTACTTCCTTCAATCTAGGCCGAAGCCTCGGCCTGGGGTAGGGTGGGATCGCTGCGGAACGACCTCGCAATCCAGATGAAGGAGCCGAGAGCGATCACGAGCAGAATCCCGGCGGCGAGGTAGTCGCCGAAAATCAATTTTCCTATTCCGAACAAGGTTGAGTACACCGCGGCGATTCCGGCGATCCAATTCGTCCAGGCCAGGGCGCCGCCGGGCGTGGACTCCCGGCCGAACCCGGCCCGCGCCGATATCCTTGCCCATCCCGGGCCGCCGGGGCGAACGCGTCGGTAAAAGGTCTCGAGGACGTCTTCCGTCTCCGGCGGCGTCATGTACGTCACCGTCAGCCACACGACTGTGCTTACGCCGACGGTTATCAGCATTACGACTGCGTCAGCGCGCAGGTCGCCTTCAGGGAAGTGGCCTTTGACCAGGGTGATCGCCGTCACCGAGACGACGAAGGAGGTGATCATCGCGCTGATCTCGCTCCACGCGTTGATCCGCCACCAGTACCAGCGCAGAATGAGAACGAGTCCCGTTCCGGACCCGAGCGCGAGAAGGAATTTCCAGGCGCCTTCGATGGTTTGGAGATTCATCGTGACGATGACGGAGGCGAGGAACAGGAAAATTGTCGCCCAGCGTGAGACAGCGACGTAGTGCTTCTCGGTGCCGTCGCGCTTGAGGAAGCGCTTGTAGAAATCGTTGACGAGGTATGAAGCGCCCCAATTGAGCTGCGTTCCGACTGTCGACATGTAAGCGGCCGCGAAACCCGCCATCATGAAGCCGCGCCACGGTGTCGGAAGAAGATCGACGAACGCCTGAACGTAGGACGCCTCGTGATCGTGGGTCGGCCCGATGCCGTTCGGATAGAGCAGTACGGTCGCGAGACCGGTGATGATCCACGGCCAGGGCCTCATCGCGTAGTGCGCGACGTTAAAGAAGAGCGTCGCAAGAACGCCGTCGCGTTCTGTCTTCGCGGAAAAAATTCGCTGGGCAATGTATCCACCGCCGCCCGGCTCGGCGCCGGGGTACCATGCCGCCCACCATTGCACCGAGAGGAATACGGCAAGTGCGAGGAGCGGCATCCATGCGTACGCTTCGATTCCGGTCGGGCCGACTTTCACCGGCAGCACGGACATCGCCGCGCTCGCGCTTCCGAAATGCGCCGCGAGGCCGGCTTTGAGCTTGTCCATTCCACCGACCGCGCGCACCGCATAAACGGCGAGGATGATGACGGCCGTCATCTTGATTACGAACTGGACGAGATCCGTCCACAGCACCGCCCACATTCCGGCACCAGCCGAATACGCAACCGTGATGATGAAGCAGATGCCGACGGCGAGGATATCGCCGGACACGGTGAGTCCGAGGATCTGCACGTTATGCAGCCCGAGCGAGATGGTGAGAATCTTGATCATCGCGCGCGTGACCCAGCCGAGGATGATCAGGTTGATCGGAATCGCGAGATAGAGAGCGCGAAATCCGCGCAGCACCGCCGCGGGGCGTCCGCTGTATCGGATCTCGGCGAACTCGACGTCGGTCATGACATTCGCCCTGCGCCAGAGTCGGGCGAAGAAGAACACGGTGAGCATTCCGCTCATCAGCATGTTCCACCAGAGCCAGTTGCCGGCGACGCCGTGCGCCGAGACCAGTCCCGTTACGACGAGGGGCGTGTCGGCGGCGAACGTCGTCGCAACCATCGAAGCGCCGGCGAGCCACCAGGTCACGTTGCGCCCGGACAGGAAATACTCGTTGAGACTCTCTCCGCCCTTCTTCGTGAAGAGGAGTCCGATGCCCATGGAGAGCAGGAAGTAGGCGGCTACAATCGCCCAGTCGATCGCGGATATCGCCATGAGAACGTGGATTAGGGGAACGGCGCGGGATATGATATGGTACTACCGCGACACGAAATTACCCGAAGCCAATTCCAGATGCGATACCGCGCACTTCTTCCGCTTCTTGCCGCACTCGCCGGCTGCACCGTCACCGGAAAACGGATCGACCCGACCGAGGAGCTCACTACTGCCCGGGTGAGGCCGGGGATCACGACGCTTCTCGACGACAGCATCGAGGTGATTCGCGGAAAGCGCATCGCGCTCGTGACGAATCAGACGGGCATCAACGAGAAGGGTGCATCCGACGTCGATCTCCTGCGGGGGAAGAAGGCGAAAAACGCCAACGTCACGCTCGTTCGTCTTTTCTCGCCCGAGCATGGAATCCGGGGAACCGAGGATCGGACGAATGTCGCCAACTCGATCGATCAGGCGTCCGGACTTCGGATTTATTCGCTGTACACGAGTCAGACTGTTCCACCGCCGGACAGCCTCCTCAACGACGTCGACGCCCTCGTTCTGGACCTTCAGGACATCGGCACGCGCACGTGGACCTACGTCGGCGAGATGGTTTACTCGATGAGGGCGGTGGCGCGGCTGCACAAGCCGTTCATCGTCCTCGACCGGCCGAACCCCGTCACCGGGTTCTACGTCGAGGGGCCGATGCTCGACAGCTCGCTCGCCAACGCCGAAGACCCGGCGCCCGGGAAGCCCGGCAAGGCGTACGCGCTTTATCCGATGCCGCTGCGACATGGGATGACGATGGGCGAGCTCGCGCTCTTCTTCAACGATAAGCTGCACATCAATGCCGATCTGAAGGTGATTCCGGTGAAGGGGTGGAAGCGCGACGTATGGTTCGACCGCACCGGGCTGCCGTGGGTGAAGCCGTCGCCGAACATGGCGTCGCTCCACAGCGCGATGCTCTATCCGGCGCTCGTAATGTTCGAGTCGTCCAACGTGTCGGTCGGGCGCGGGACCGGCGAGCCCTTCCAGCGCATCGGCGCTCCGTGGCTGAAGACGGCGCAGGTACTAACTCTGCTTCGCGACCGCCAGCTGACGGGAGTCCGCTTCTCGAATGAGCCGTTCACCCCGAACAATCCCGGTGACCAGAAATACGGCGGACAGAGGATTCCCGGAATCCGCATCACGGTCATTGACCGCAGCTCAATGCAGGCGGCGCGCGTAGCGGCGACATTGCTGTGGGCGCTGAACAAGGTTTCGCCAGCGGAACTCAAGATCAATCTGCCCGGTTTCGACCTTCGCTTCGGATCGCCGGCTGACCGTATCGCGCTCCTGCGCGGCGATGATCCGGACGCGGTAATCGACAAGGATTACCGGGCGGCCTACGATTTCCGTGAAGCCAGCCGGCAGTTCCTGATTTACAAGTAGTGACGCGCATGTCTCTTGCAACCATTGCAGGAGTATTTCCCTGGAAACTTCCGGAGGCTGCATGAGAAGCGCATTGAAGCTTGCAGTGGCATTGTTGGCCCTGACGGGGTGCGGCGCGATGGGAGGTGGACGTCAAATCGAAGTCCGCACCGGTCCGACAGTCACGTCCGACGTGTCCATTCATTTGACGAACAATCTGAGTCAGTCGGTGAACGTGTATGTCGTGAGTGGCGGGACGGATATTTTCGTGAAACAGGTTGGCGCGAACAGCACGGAGCATCTGCCGGTGCAGGGGGTCGCGGCGGGATCGACCGTCACGCTGAAAGCGGTGACCGTCGATGGAACGCGCACATACACGAAAGACAACGTCGCGCTGAACGGGATGTACGCGTGGACACTTCCGTGAGCCGCCGGTGCCAGTGACTCTAAACGCTCTGGCGACAGGGGTTTAGTCGGAATAACTTTACGGGTCGTCGGGCGTCTTCCGGCGACCCTTCGTTTTTATCCCTAGGCTGCCTTTTCGCCGCCATCCGCCGGCCGCATGCAATCTCTGTACGGTCTCGTAGTTAAAGGCTATCTGCGATTGATCGAGCCCATCGCCGGCTTCCTCGTGCGCCGTGGAGTCAGCCCGAACTCGATCACGACCGTCGGAACGCTCTGCACGCTCGCCGGCGGAGCGCTCTACGCACTCGGCCACATCATGACTGCGGGCTGGGTGATCGGTCTCACCGCGCTCTTCGACGTACTCGACGGAACTGTCGCGCGGCGCACTGGCAAATCGACGGTCTTCGGCGCTTTTTACGATTCGACTCTCGACCGCGTCGCCGACGGCGGCGTCATGGCCGGTCTCACGATTTTCTACGCGACGAGTCCGGTGCACCACAACATCTACATGGTAGTGGTGTGTCTTCTCGGCATCATCGGCACGTTCCTGATCTCATACACGCGCGCCCGCGCGGAAGCCCTTGGCATCGACGCAAAGGTCGGCCTGATGCAGCGACCCGAGCGCGTTATTCTTCTCTCGGCGCCGCAGGCTCTCTTCGGGTTGTTCTGGAGCGGATGGGTGCTGATGGGTATAATCGTCCTGCTCGCGGTGACGGCATGGATCACCGCCGTCCAGAGGATCGCCTTCGTTCACAAGGCGACGCTCGACAACGATCCCGTCCGTCTGCGTGTGTTGGGCGACGACGCGGCTCCATCCAAGCCCGCTGCAATACCCGCTGCGCGCCAGGCGCAGCTCTGACTCCCTTTCGGAGAGATATTGGCTTCCTCCTCAAAAACTGACTCGAAGGCACGCGTCGCACCGGCCTCGGGAAGACTCGGTATCATGACGCCCGGACTCGGCGCCGTCGCGACGACCTTCATGGCCGGCGTCGAGAGCATTCGCCGCGGCCACGCGCAGCCGATTGGATCGCTCACGCAGATGGCGACGATCCGCCTCGGGAAGCGGACCGAGAACCGGTCGCCGCTGATCAAGGATTTCGTTCCGCTCGCCTCGCTCGACGACATCGTGTTCGGCGCGTGGGACCCGATTCCGGACGATGCGCTGACCGCCGCGCGCAAAGCCGGCGTGCTCGACGAGCGCGACATCGACAAGGTCGCGGATTTCCTGAGTGCGATCAAACCGATGCCGGCCGTTTTCGACAACAAATACGTCACGCGAATCCACGGCGTGAACGTCAAGAAGGGCAAGACGAAGCGCGACCTCGCCGAGCAGCTCCGGCAGGACATCCGCGACTTCAAGGCGCGCAACAAGTGCGACCGCATCGTCATCGTCTGGTGCGCCTCGACCGAGATATTCATCAAGGCCGGTCCACAGCACGCGACGATCGAGCAGTTCGAGAAGGCGATGGAGAGAAACGACGATGCGATCGCGCCGTCGATGCTCTATGCCTACGCGGCGGTCATGGAGGGCGTGCCGTTCGCCAATGGCGCGCCGAACCTCTGCGTCGACACGCCGGCACTGCTGCAGCTCGCGCGGGATCGGGGAGTTCCGATCTCGGGGAAGGATTTCAAGACCGGCCAGACGTGGCTGAAGACGGTCATCGCGCCGGCGCTCAAGGCGCGAATGCTCGGACTGGCAGGGTGGTACTCGACGAACATCCTCGGCAACCGTGACGGGGAGGTTCTCGACGATCCGCAATCGTTCAAGACGAAGGAAGAGTCGAAACTGAGCGTGCTGCACACGATTCTTCAGCCCGAGCTCTATCCGCAGCTGTACAAGGATTTCTCGCACGTCGTGCGCATCAACTACTACCCGCCGCGCGGCGACAACAAGGAAGGCTGGGACAACATCGACATCGTCGGGTGGATGAACTATCCGATGCAGATCAAGGTGAACTTTCTCTGCCGCGATTCGATTCTCGCCGCTCCGATCGTGCTCGATCTGGCGCTCTTCTCCGATTTTGCGGGACGCGCCGGAATGAAGGGCATTCAGGAGTGGCTTTCCTTCTATTACAAGAGCCCGATGGCGGCGCCGGGTCTACAGCCTGAGCACGATCTGTTCATCCAGCAAACGAAGCTGAAGAACACGCTGCGTCATATCATGGGCGAGGACCAGATCACGCACCTCGGCCTGGAGTATTACGCGTCGTGACGAGAGCGCTCGCGCTCGTCGCTGCCGCCGCGTTGATTGCCGCGTGCGGACCGAACCCGAAAGCATTCGAGACACGTGGTTGGACAGATCACTATGCATTCCGGATCAGCGTCAATCCGACTCCGCCGATCGCCGAGCACAACAACTACTACCGCATCGTCGTGCAAGACAAGAAAACCGGACAACCGATCGAAGATGGGGAAGGACGAATTTTTGCGACGAACAAGGAAGGAGCTCGCGCGAGCGACGGTTTCCGCAAGGAGAAGGAGCTGGGCACCTACTCGGCACGCGTACCTTTTCCGGTGGGTGGAGACTGGCCGATCGCAATCCAGTTCCGGCGCGGTCACGATCCCCGCACCCCGATGGAGCGGATCGACTGGATCCAGGGGGTTCGCGTCGACACCGCATTCGGCCCCGACAGCGGAAAGTAGGATTTCATGCGACACTTTTTTCGAACACAGCTCCCGCAGGCCGAAGTCCTTGAGGCGGCCGACACGTTCTTCCCTTCGATCGAGATGGAGCGCGCGGGCCATACCTCCCATTCGCGCAGTTATACGGGACTGCTCGGCAATCTCGAGCTGACGGTGAAGTCCGAAGGGGGGCATTACACGTTCGTGGAAGTTGCGACCGACCAGATGGGCGAGAGCCGTCTCGACAGAAACGCAAAGCGCTTCTTCGTGCACCTGCATCGCGCCGACGATCCAACGCACCGAATAGAAGCGGCGTACTAGTGGTTACGCTCCGCTAGCATGGTGCGGTCGAACACTGCGCCCGGAGCTCCGCCGAAAAAGCGCAGCGAATCGCCAGGCACCGGCGATATGCTCGAGTGGCTGGACGCGCCGATCCTCCGGGTGACTGCCGCGGATGTTCCGCTTCCATACTCGCCGCCGCTCGAGGATTACGTTCTCCCACAGACGCCGGATATCGTGACCGCACTGCGCCGTTTGGCGGCGTACTGATGACTACGCCCAAGCCGCAGGGAATGACCGAGCGGGAGTCGAGAATCGCGCGAAACCTCGGCGTCGGATGCCTCACCGCGGTCTCGGGATGCTTCGGCGGCGGGATGATCGCGGTTCTGATCGCGAAGATGGTTGGAAGTGCTCAGGGGTGCGAGCCGGCGGCGGGGGTTCCGGCATGCAATTGGCCGGTGTATGCTGTTATCGGAATGGGTGTCGGGCTGGTCCTGCTGCCCACCTTGGTGCTGTGGCGATTGAACCGAAAATAGGCTCATCAGCGAAGGAGATCGGACTTTGGCGCGTGTAGACATCATCATGCCGCAAATGGGCGAATCGATCGCCGAAGGCACGCTCTCGCGCTGGCTGAAGAAGGTGGGCGACGAAGTGAAGCGCGACGAGCCGATCTTCGAGATCTCCACGGACAAGGTGGACGCCGAGATACCGGCGCCATCGGCAGGGGTTCTGGCGGAGATCATCGTCATTGAAGGGCAGACGGTTCCCGTTCAGACGGTGGTTGCAAGGTTGGAGACGGAGAAGGGCGCGGCTGTTAGTGCGCCTGTCGCTGCGGCTCGGGCACCCGAGCAGAAGGCGGCGAAACCCTCGGCGCCTTCCGCTCCCCCCCCACCCACCCAACCTAGCGTGTCTCCCGCGCCGCAGCGTCAGCCTTCATCCGCCGGCGTAAGCGTTGCAGCGCCGTCTGGAAACGGCAGCTCCCTCGAAGAGCGACTGCGCACGAAATCGTCTCCGCTTGTGCGCAAGATCGCCGCCGAGCATGGGCTCGACATCGCCGCGATGCACGGGTCCGGAATCGCCGGTCGAGTGACGAAGCGCGACATCATGGGCTTCGTTGAAAGCGGCGCTTCCGCGCCCCGGATGCCGATGACGCAGCCGGCGGGTGGCTTCGAGAGCGTGTCGCACGGTCCGCTTCCCGAGCCATGGCCGGGAGATACCGTCGAGCCGATGTCGAAGATGCGCGCGCTCATCAGCGAGCATATGAGCATCTCGCGGAAGACCTCCGCGCACGTGACGTCGTTCTTCGAAATCGATTTCACCCGCGTCGCGCGCATTCGCGCGAAGAAGCGCGCGGAGTTCGAGGCGACGACCGGCCAGAAGCTGACCTACATGCCGTTCATCATCAAAGCGGCGACTCAGGCGCTGAAAGCATTTCCGATCGTGAATGCGTCTGTCGCCGGGACGAACGTCATCTACAGGAAGCAGATCAACATCGGAGTCGCCGTCGCGCTCGAGTGGGGATTGATCGTTCCGGTCCTTCGGAACGCCGACGACCTCTCGCTCACGGGAATCACGAAGGCGCTCAACGATCTCGCGGCGCGCGCGCGCTCGAAGCGACTCGATCCGAGAGAAGTCCAGGAGGGCACGTTCACGATCACGAACCCCGGAGTCTTCGGATCGCTGACGGGAACGCCAATCATCAATCAGCCGCAGGTCGCGATTATGGGCGTCGGCGCGATCGAGAAACGGCCGAAGGTGCTCCCTGGTGCGGAAGGCGAGGACACCATCGCCATCAGGACGTGCTCGTATTTCTCGCTGTCGTTCGATCACCGGATCATCGACGGCGCCGTTGCCGACCAGTTCCTCGCCCATGTGAAGAAGACCATCGAAACGTATCCCGAATCGGGGGTTTGAGATGCCGCGATCTCTCACAATTCAGCGATCGACCGTTCCCTCCGGGGAGCGCGAGAAGTACATGCACAAGCTGAAGGACCGCCGCTCCCACTATCTCTCAGCCAACTGCCGTTTCTGGGTTTTCGAGGAATGCTCGCTGCCGGGAGCATTCATAGAGTTCACCGAGGCGGACGACACTGCCGCCCTTTCCGTCGCCCACGCAAACGCGCCGCATCCAATTCTCGATCCGACGCGCATCTATCAGGAAGTAGATTTCTGAAATGCCCGAGCGAAAGCTGAACGCCGACGGCGCGACCTGGACGGTGACTCCGTCGGGATACATCACCAAGTACACAAGAGATGAATTCGGTCTCGTGTTCACCCGCGGCAGCGGACCCGACAAGGAAGTCCGCGTCACCCGCTATTCTCCGCAGGGCAGCCGCTCGCGTGAGCAGTCGTTCGCCGAGCTGACGGATCAGCAGCTCCGCGAGCTGTTCGCGCAATCACAGCCGAGCTTCACTTCACCAGAGGCCGGCTACACGCGGTGAATGTGGAGGTGGGTGGGTCGTACGTAGACCTTCATACCCATACAACCGCCTCCGACGGAATTCTTCCTCCCGAGCAGGTTGTCGAAGCGGCCGCCGCCGCGGATCTCAAGGCGATCGCCATCACCGATCATGACACCGTCGATGGAGTCGCGCGCGCACGCGAAGCGGGCGCGCGCCTCGGAGTCAGAATCGTGCCGGGAGTCGAGCTCAGCGCGTCGATGGGCGAGCACGAGATTCACATCCTCGCACTCAACGTTTCGAGGCTCGAGCGCATCGAGCAGAGACTGGCCGATCTTCGAAACCTCCGGCTCGGCCGGGCGCGGCTCATCGTCGACAAGCTGAACGCGCTCGGCGTGACGCTCAGCTTCGATGAAATTCTCGCAGCATCCGCGGGCGGCGCCGTCGGCCGCCCGCACGTCGCGCGGGTGATGGTCGAGCGCGGTTTCGCCGCCGATCTTCGTGACGCGTTCCAGCGATACCTTCGCGCCGGCGCGCAGGCATTCGTTCCGAAGGGAAAACTCGCCGTGAAGGACGCGGTAGCGATCGCGCACGAAGCCGGAGCGGTAGCGATCTGGGCGCACCCGGGGTCGGGCGGACGACGCGAGCGGCTCGAGAGAATGATAGAAGCCGGAATGGACGGCGCCGAGGTGCTTCACCCGAGCCACTCGCCGGAGGACGTCGTTCGCATTCGCGCGCTGGTGGACTTCTTTCGTATCCTTCCCAGCGGCGGGTCGGACTGGCATGGCGTCGCCGACGGCTTCAGGCAGCTCGGCATGATGCACGTTCCGCTCGACTGGCTTGAGAGGCAGGACGCACGCCGCGCGCAAATCGCGGCCGCGGCAGTCGCATAATCGAATTGCCGAGGGGACAACGGTGAAGGACTCGCAAACCCGCACAGCGCTCGTTACGGGCGGAGCAATCCGCGTCGGTCGGGAGATCGCCCTCGCTCTCGCAGGCGCGGGATGCGATGTTGCCGTCCATTACGGATCTTCCGCCGACGAAGCACGCGAGACGTGCGAGGAGATCCGCCGACTCGGCGGGAAATCCGAGTCGTTTTGCGCAGATCTTTCCGCGAGCGGTCAGGCGGAAGCGTTGATCGACGCCGTCGTGCAAAAGATGGGGAAGCTCGACATCTTGGTGAATTCGGCCGCGACCATGCTGCGGACTCCGGTTGGAAAAGTGACCGCGGAGGACTGGGAGAAAACGATGAACCTCAACCTCCGCGCGCCGTTCTTTTTGTCGCAGGCAGCGGCGAAGGTCATGCAGCCGCGCGGAGGAGTCATCATCAACATCGCCGATCTTGCCGCGTTCGAGACCTGGTCGAACTACATCCCGCACTCGATAAGCAAGGCGGGCGTCGTGCAGATGACGCGCGCCCTGGCACACGCGCTCGCTCCGTCCATTCGCGTAAACGCGATCGCGCCCGGCGCGGTGCTCCTCCCGGCCAATTGGTCGAAAGAATCGGCCGAAAATCTTACGGAGACGACGCCGCTCAAGCGGCTCGGTTCGCCCAAGGATGTGACTGGCGCGCTTCTTTATCTCCTGGACGCGGAGTACGTCACCGGTGAAACGATCGTCGTAGACGGTGGGCGACATGTGCGGAAATAGAGACAGCCTGAAGGTGTATATTTCGGCACGCGCATACGCGCTGGACGCAGCAGTAAGCGGCGTCGCGGACTGAGCCTACTATCAGTCGACGAGAGAACTGAATTGTCGAACGCCACCGAATCGGATGTACTAATAATCGGAGCCGGTCCCGCCGGAATGACGGCGGCGCTCTACGCCGGACGCGCGATGCTCAACACGATCGTTCTCGAGCGCGGAATCAGCGGCGGAGAGCTGCTCAACACCGAGATCATCGAGGACTACCCGGGCTTCGAGCATGTCGAAGGCTGGGATCTCGCGCAGAAATTCGAGGCGCACGCGAAGAAATTCGGCGCGACCTTCCTCCAGGAAACGGTGCTCACTCTCAAGAAGCTGCCCGACACGACGTTCGAGGCGCTGACCGAATCGGGCAAGATCTTCCGCGCGCCGACGGCGATCATCAC
>Ga0137373_10001412_pt1 | contig 26170 bp, 20 predicted proteins | sample SagtaG_5_FD_104912 | JGI IMG/M metagenome (GOLD analysis project Ga0137373, IMG submission 104912) | Vadose zone soil microbial communities from Sagehorn Ranch, Mendocino, California, USA - Sage1_R_80_16 metaG | ecosystem: Environmental > Terrestrial > Soil > Vadose zone | place: USA... | reverse complement strand
TCCATCTTTTTCCATGGCAGACGCCACCCAAGGGAGATGGGAGAGGCGGAAATCGAAGCGTTGCTGGCAGATTGGGCAGTCCAGAGGAAGGTGGCGGCCTCGACACAGAACCAAGCGCTCAATGCCCTGGTGTTCCTTCACCAGGAAGATCCGCACCTGGAACTGCGCGAGTTTTCAGCCCTGCGCGCCGAACGACCGGATTGGTTGCCGGTGATCTTGACCAAGGCCGAGAGGGCCAAGTTGCTGGCAGCCATCAAGCCGGGAACAATCGGTTGGATCGCGCGGCTGCTCTATAGCACAGGAATGCGATTGATGGAATGCGTTCGACTGCGCGTGCAGGAGGCATTGTTCGAGGAGAATCAAATCGAGGCGCGGGATGGAAAACTCTTCAGAGCCGCACGTCGAAGACATCGAGAATTTCGCGGGTCGCTCTCGCCAGGCGAGCCACTTTGCCGTCGATCGTCACCAGAATCGTCCCTGGTGGGGGAGCAGGAAGCTTGACGACAATCTCCGGCGGGAGGGGATGGCACTGGCGATAAACCTCTTCCGGCATGACTTCGCCGCGGACGCATTTCTTTTGCCACCCAGGAGGCAGGTCGCCGCCGCGCGCCGCTTTCTTGGCCAGGCCGGGCGGCAATCCCTTGGCTTTCCGGCCGTGCCTGGCCGGAGTCACACATTCATCCACGTGCGACTGAATAATTCGCCTTTCCTCGGCCCCGATGACGACATGGGCGCGAATCCACGGTTCCTTGGATTGCTGAGGGGCCGGCGGTTCGACGGAAAGCTTGCCGGCTGGCGCGGGCGGGGCGTTGCCGTTCAGTTCGGCGGTGCTTTCCTGTCCGGATAGCCCCTTCGGGCCTTTGATTCTGTCTGCCGCGTTAACCTGCCAACCCATTAACAGCGCAACGAACCAGGCCAAACACACCAAGTGACGAGTTTTCATAATACTTTTTCTATTCGCCGGGGGCGAGCGGTCCGCCAACCGCAGCAAGTTCAACATCGGCCCAGGCGGCATAAATCTTGAACGGTCAGGGGTCAGTCCGTGCATTTGTGCACGGTTCTGGAGCGAATCGTCAGAGGGATGGCCTTTTCAGAACGACTTCCCGCCAGGTCCGTCTGCCGGGCAAGTCCATGCACAAATGCACGGACTGACTCCCGGCGCTACGGCGTGGAGCGCATGGCGAGCATGGGACGAAAAGACTTCCGGTAGGCCCAGGCCAAATAGAGTTCCAGGAGGAGAACGACCAAGGCCAAGCCGAGCCCGGCGGGGGCGAGGAAGGCGTGGAAGGCGACGATGTTGACGACGACCGGGGCAAGGAGCGCCAGCGCCAGCGGCACGAAGCGATTGAACAGGAGCAGCACCCCGCTCAGCAGTTGCGTCCCCATGATCAGCGGAAACATATAGCCCGTCTTGAGGAGCGCGCCGCTGAACGCGGCGGCTCCCTCCGGCATGGAGGAGGGTTGCGGCAGAAAATTCAGAAATCCGTTCAGCCCCGTGACGAGAAAGAGGAGCCCCATCAAGACCCGAGCAACTGTGGGGAGATGGCGGCCGAAGGACCTTGACTGGCGCTTCTCGCCCTGTTCCGCATTGGGTGTGGCGTTCGTTTCCATATTGGTGTCCATTTATGCTGGCGGTTTCTCGAAGCGCACCGCGTAGACCGGCGGCAGATGGGTCGAGACGGTTTGCCACGAGTCGCCGCCATCTTCACTAGTCCAGAATGAGCCGGTGGTTGATCCGAAGGCCAGGCGCTCGCCGGTTTCATCGATGTCCAGGGCGTGGCGGAACACCAGGTCATAGGCATGCTTTTGCGGCAAACCCCGCGTCAGGGTCTTGAAGGTCTTGCCGCCATTGGTCGTGCGATTGACCGCGACCCTGCCCTCGGAAGGTATTCGCCTTTCATCCTTGACCGCCGGGACGAACCAAGCCGTGTCCGGTTCGCGCGGGTGCACCGCCACCGCGAATCCGAAGGCGGACGGTTTAACATGCTTAATCTCGGTCCAGCTGTCGGCGCCGTCGGAGGATTTGAAGATGCCGTTATGATGCTGGACCCAGAGCGAGTCGGGCCTGGCCGGACACTGCGTGAGCAGATGCGGGTCCTGGATGTTCGTGTCGTAAGCGCGCTCGGGAGGCATGTATTCAGCCCGCATCCCTTTGCCGCCGCAGCGCCAGGTCCGGCCGCCATCGCGCGTGATCCAGGCTCCCCCGCAGGAGATGCCGAGGATGAGATGGTCGGGATCGCGCGGGTTGACGCAAATCGAGTGGATCCCGGGATACTCCGCGCCACCTCCGAACCATTCCTCGCGCTTCGGGTCATCCCAGAGCGGCCGGTTCAGTTCCCACGATTCGCCGTGATTTTCGGATTTAAACAACCCACCAGGCAGTGTACCGCACCAGAGCAAGCCGTCCTGCTTGTTCCCGCCTGGGGTCAACGCCCAGACCAGTTGCAGCACCCAGTCATAAACCTTGCCCTCCGCCGGCACCCTGGGTTTGGCGTCGGCCGGCTTCTCGGGGTAGGCCGGGCTCGCGATGGGCCGCCAGGTTTTGCCGCCATCGTTCGAGCGCTGCAGCTTGACGCCAAAATGGCCGTGACCCAGCGCGGCGTAGAGTGTCCCGTCCGACTTGCCGCGGGATTTCCTGGTGGATCCGTTCCGGGGACGCGAATCGTGCAGGACCATCGAACAATTGTCTCCGAGAAAGCTGACATTCGCGATGGACCAACCGGCGCGCTTGCGCTCGATGGTGAACAATCCCTTGCGCGTTGCGACAAACAAGCGGTTACTCATAAAGGTTCATCCGAACAGGTTCATCCAAATCATTGCCTCGTTATCCGCCGGACAGCGCCTGGAGCACATCGACCACGCCATCCTCGGGCACCGGATCGGCCAGGCGGGTCCGATCGAGGACCGGTTCGCCATTGATGAAGATGGCCATGTGCTTGCGCAACGCGCCCTGGTCATCCAGCACGTAACCCCGGGCCGCCGGCACACCGCCAAAGTAAGCCTCGAGCACATGGCGCAGCGTCGCTCCCCCGACCGTGCGCGGCGGGCAAGCGACATGACGTTGAATGTTCTGCGTGAATCGAACTTGCGGCATGGCTCACTCGCTTTCTCGCGAAGTTCCGCCCGACGATGCCCCATGGCCACTCCAACTCACAGGGTGTGGCCGGGGCGAACTTATCACCCGGAACGGTGGGCACAAGCAATCAGAAAGAAGTGTTCGTCATGATTCCGAAAGCGCAACCATTCAGCGGTGAAAGAGGTCCGCCGTCACGCCGACTCTCTCCCCGGCAGAAGTAACTGTTCGGCGTTTCGAGAGTCATTGCAGTCCGTTGGTCTGATTGCTCATTGCTCAATGCTCATTGCTCATTTGGTATTGAGAGTCTGGAGTGGCCGCGTCAGAGTGAGGGCCGAGCCACTCATGAATACGATGACCAGCGCGCGCGGAGTCTCGCGCAGAGCATTCCTGGTTTCGTCCGGCCGTTGCCTGGCCGGGGTGGCAATCGGCGGGGCGTTGGCGACGGACGGGCCGCTCGAGCCGGTCATCGACATTCACCAGCATACCAATTACGCCGACCGGACCGACGAACAACTCATCCGTCACCAGGAGATGATGGGTGTGACGAAGACGGTGCTGTTGCCGGCTGGCCGCTTTTACGGCCTGGACGCCAAGTGCGGCCCCAATGAGACGGTGGTTGAACTGGCCCGCCGTCATCCGGAGAAGTTTGCGTATTTTGCCAATGAAGTGGCCGACATCGAAGAGGCGCCGGCCGTCATCAAACGTTTTCTGCGTCGCGGCGCCATGGGGATCGGGGAACAGAAATTTCGCGTCGGCTCGGACTCGCACTTCATCGAGCGCATCGCGAGGGTCGCCGAGGAATTCGGGGTGCCGATCCTGCTCCATTTTCAGCACGCGGTTTACAACACCGGCATTGAAAACTTCCACAAGACGCTGGCGAAATTTCCGCGCGTGAACTTCATCGGGCATGCCCAAACCTGGTGGGGCAACGTGGACGCGAAGCATGACCAGAAAGTTCTCTACCCGACCGGCAAGGTCACGCCGGGCGGCATCACCGACCGTCTCCTGGCCGATTACCCGAACATGTTCGGCGATCACTCCGCCGGCTCGGGCCTGAATTTTCTCACGCGCGATCCGGACTTTGCGGCCGGGTTCCTCGCGCGGCACCAGGACAAGCTCCTCTTTGGTTCGGACTGCGATGACCATTTGGGCCGCGGTCCGACCTGTCAAGGGGCGCAAATCTTGCTCAACTTGCGCAAGCTGGCCGCGGACAAAACCGTCGAGCGAAAGATCCTTTATCAGAACGCGCGGAAACTCCTGAAGCTTTAGAGAGGGGTCAAATCGTCAGCCAGCGTCTCGACGAAGTGGGCGAAGTTAGCGAAGATTCTCCTCGAACAATTGATAGGCCTTCTCCCGGATCCCGGCCGGGAACAAATGTCCGCAATCCGGGTGTGTCACCTGGAGTTTGGCCGGCTGGCCGTAGAGCCGATAAATCGGCCAGGCCGCCCGGGCCACCTCGTCCACGCTCTGCCACTTGAAGTTCGTGTCACCTTGCGGAGCGCTGATCCAACACGCGCGCGGGGCCAGCGCGCCGATCAGTTCGGGAAAGTCGAACGGAATTTCCGCCAGGCGCCCCGCATAGCCGGTCAACCGCGGCAGGTAACGCGTTTGACACCAGCCGCGTTCGGGCTGCCACACCTTGGGATCGCCCCCAAAGTAATCGAGGAATGAGTCCAGCCCGCAACTCGTCACGATGACTCGGATGCGTTGATCAAACACGGCCGTGAAGACGCCATTGTGTCCGCCCAACGAATGGCCGATCGCGCCGAAACCATTCGTCTTCACGAACGGCAGCGTGGCGAGATAGTCGAGGCCGCGGATGTTGTCCCAGATGGCCTTCATTGTTCCGCCCCGGTAACCCAGCGCTTTGAGGTCCGGCCAGTAGTTGGCGAGCATCGGGTAAGGCGGCGCCAGCACGACGAAGCCGCGTTCGACCAACTCGACACCGTATTCGTCGTTGGGACTGTTGCCCAATCCCACCACGACTTTCTGACCCGCCGCATGGGTTTGATGCAGCGCGAGAATGGCCGGCGCTCTCACCGAATTTGTCAGCACCCGCTTCGGGATGAGCAAATAGGCCGGCACGCGCGAACCGGTCTCCGCCGCGTAAGTGAGGAAGCGGCGAAGGTAACGGCCGCAATCGACTTCTTCCGTCACCTGCGGATCGAGCGGGCAACGCTTTTCCCGGCCGGGCAACGGTCCGCTCACCTGCTGCATGCCGTCGAGGATCGACGCGCGACGTTGTTCCCACTCGGAGAGACTGCGGACTGGCGCGACCTGGCCGTCGGCCTTGCGGTAGAGCAGAAGATTAGTGCGGGACAGGCGGGCGGATCCGGCGATTTCCTCCGCGCGGCCCGGGCCTGGTCGAGCCAGGACGATCGCGCACATCAGGAGCGCGGCCAGGAAAATTGCGCGAGCAGTCATCGTCCTGATTGCTCCACAAGCGCGGCGGATTTTCAAAAGTTCTTTTGCGTCTCACCGCCTCATTTCGAGACACGCTGGCGAGGGATGAGACACGACATGCCGGCATTTCCCGCGTCTTTTCGGAAAAACTCCTTGGCACCACGATAGCTAAATCGCGTGGCACCAGTCTCCGCGCCTGGCCCTGGGGAAAAGCGCCGGAACCGGATTGCCACGTCGTGAAGCACGCAAACGTCACATGGATCGTCAGGGTAACCTGTCTGCTGCTCGTCCTGGCGCTGGCCGGACTGCGCTTTGGCCGGCGGCGGACCGAATTGTCTGAGTTCGGAAGCGTGCGACAGGCTGGCGCGGAGCGGGCGCAGACCGCATTGCCGAGCAGCGCTGCTTCGTCGACCGTTGCTTCCTCAAATCGCATCGTCGCCTTCGCTCAAGTCGCCAGGAAGCTTCTCCCCAGCCAGGATCAGTTGTGGGATCAACCGGTGCCCGAACCGGAATTTGCGCGGTTCGCGGAGTGGGTGAAAAAGTATCGCGCCGCCGGAGTGATCGAGCAGGCCGCGCTGGAAGCCGAGGGCATCCAACTGGCTCGCGTGCGACGCGCAGCATTGCGCCGGCTGATCAAGTCGGACCCCGCGCGCGCGCTGGCGCTGGCCTTGCCCGCGGGCGTGCGCGGCACGCTGCCCGAAGCGGTGGTGCGCCTACTGGAATCCAAATTGAGCGGACGCGGTTCGCTCGACGTTCTGGCCGCCCTGGCCGAACCGGGTAAAGAAAGCGAGGTCACCCCGACGTTCCGCACGGCCACGATCGACGGGCGCGAATACGAGGCATTCGTTTATGGTCGCCGCTTGGGCGAACCGACGCGGCCGGACGCGGTCATGAACGGGGTGGTGGTCGACAATCTTTTCGCGGTGAATGAGAACCCGCTTCGTTTGCTGGAACCGGAGGAGGCAGCCCAACTCACGCCGGTGACCTCGGAGCCGCTTTGCGCGGTTTCCGGCAACTCCTGGACGATCAACCGCTCTCAAATCGCGGCGGAAGCCGGAGGGCAGCCGGTGTTTCTTTGCGGACCAGCCCACGCGGAGAAACTCAACGAGCAATTGATCCAGGCCGAAGTCGCCGGCGACACCGGCGGCGGAGGAGGGGAGGTTCTGGCATCGCCGCACACCGAAGGGATTAAAAGGCTGTTGCTCATCCGCGTCGACTTTTCCGATCTGGCGGGAGAGCCGCTTTCCGAAAGCGCGGGCATCTCGCTCATGAGCGGCCTGGACGCCTTCTACACGGAATCCTCCTACGGGCGCACGGGCTTCGCGCCCGCCGGGGCCGGGTCGGAAATCACGCCCACCCTGCGCATGCCGCAACTGGCCACCTATTACGGGCAGAACGATTTCTATGCCCAGTTGCGGGCCGACGCCCGGAACGCCGCGGTCACCGCGGGCTACGTGTTGAGCGACTACGATTACGATCTGATTTGTTTCGGGCCGGTCCCGGGGTGGGGCTGGGCGGGCCTGGGCTATGTCGGCGCGGCCGGGGCGTGGCTGCGCAATTACTTCACCACCGGGGTGGCCGGGCACGAACTGGGCCACAATTACGGTCTGAATCACGCCAACTCCTGGGATACCGGCGGGCAAAGCGTCATCGGCACGGGGAGCAGCGTCGAGTATGGCGACATCAATGATACCATGGGCACGGCCAACGCGGGCGCGAGTCACTTCAACGCCAGGTCCAAGAGCTATTTGAACTGGCTGACGCCCAGTGACACGCTGACCGTCAGCACCAGCGGCGTTTACCGGATTTACCCGCAGGACGACGCGAATTCGACCGGGCTGCGCGGGCTCAAGATCGTCCGCAGCAGCACGACGAATTACTGGGTCGAGTTCCGTCAGAAATTCACGGAGAACCCATGGCTGATGAACGGCGCGGGCCTGCGGTGGGCGGGGAACGGCAACGAAAAGAGCCTGCTGCTCGACACCACGCCAGGTTCGCCCGACGGCAAGAACGACGCCGCGCTGGTCTTGGGGCGCACTTTCTCCGACCAGTCCGCAGGCATTCACATCACCACCCTGCGCAAAGGCGGCACGATCCCCGAATCGCTCGACGTCGCGGTAAAGCTCGGCACGTTCCCCGGCAACGTTGCCCCGGCCGTGACCGTCAGCGCCGACGCAACGGTCACCACTCCGGGATCGACGCTGACCTTCTCCGCGGCGGCGTCGGACGCGGACGGCGACACGCTGGCTTACGCTTGGGATTTGGGCGATGGCACGTTCGGCACCAACGGATCGGCCGCGAGCAAGAGTTGGACTTCCGATGGCGAATACGTGGTCCGTTGCGAGGTCAGCGACATGAAAGGCGGTGTGGGCAGTGGTTCGGTCATCGTCACCGTCGGCCATCCTGGAACCTATCGGATCACCGGCCGGGTCACGGCCGGCGCAGGGGGAGTCGAAGGAGTGCGCGTCTCGGTTTCGAGCATGAAGATGACCTACACGGACAGTGCTGGCACCTACGCGCTGGTCGGTTTGCCACCCGGTTCCTACAGTGTCAGAGCGGAACTCGACGGGTATAACTTCAGCGCTTTGGACTTCGCCAATCCCGTCAATGTGGGACCGGACGCGACTGGAATCGATTTCCATTCCGGCGGGGCCTCGGGGTTGCCGGTCGCTCCAGCGATCACCGGGCAACCGCAGAGCCAGGCCGTGGGCGCGGGCGGCAATGTCACCTTCAGTGTGGCGGTGAGCGGCTCGACCCCACTCTGGTATCAGTGGCGCTACAACGGGGGCGAGTTGGGTGGCGCCAACGATCCCGCATTGGCGCTCTTGGATCTCCAGCCGCAGGAGGCGGGAGGTTATTCGGTGGTGGTGACGAACGCCGGCGGGGCCGTGACCAGCGCGGTGGCTACGCTGACGGTCAACTGCAACAATTCGCTCTCCGCCGGCAGCGCGGCGTTCGGCGCGCTGGGCGGATCGGGCAGCGTGGACGTGACCGCCCACGCCGGGTGTGCCTGGAGCGTCGCCAGCGTGCCCGCCTGGGTCACGATCACGGCCGGCCTTGGAGGAAGCGGGAACGGAACCGTGGACTACAACGTGGCGGGCAACCCGGCGGGCTTCACCCGCAGCGCGATCCTCAGCATCGGCGGACGCAATTACACCGTCAGCCAGTCCGCCGCGGACCTGACCCGCCCCACCGTCAGCATGACTGCCCCCGGCGCGAATGTCTCGTTCACCAATGCGGCCATCACGGTGAGCGGAACCGCGGACGACGACAGCGGTCTCGCGCGCGTGGAGTTCCGGGTTGGTTCCGACCAATTCGTGCCGGCGAGCGGCACGACCGCCTGGACCGCACCGGTGACCTTGTCGCCGGGTTCCAACGTCGTGAGCGTCCGCAGCGTGGATTTTTCCGGGAACATTTCCCTGACGAACACGCGCAGCTTTTTCTGCGCAGTGCCGGCCACGTTGAGTCTGGCCATCAATGGCCTGGGATCGGTGAAGGGCGGGACCAACGGCCAGCGCCTGGAGATCGGCCGCGCTTACCAGCTCACCGCCGAGCCGGCCCCCGGCTGCGTCTTCTCCAACTGGACAGGCGGTCTCGCGGGCGTTTCACCCTCCATTGCGTTCGTGATGCAGTCGAATCTTGCGGTAACGGCTAACTTCGTCACCAACCCGTTTGTTCGCGCCAACGGTGCATTCAGTGGGTTGTTTTACGAAACCGACGAAGTGCGTCTCGGCCATTCCGGTTTCTTCACGTTCAAACTGACCGACCGTGGTCGCTACTCCGCTTCGCTCCTCATCGGCCGAAAGAAGTCGGTGGCCAGCGGGCGACTGGATCTCCAGGGCACGGCCACAAACCTCATCACGCGTTCCGGCACGAACGCGCTGAGAGTCACCTGGATGGTCGATCTCAGCGGCGCCCATCAAATCACCGGGACGATCAGCGACGGCAATTGGACCGCCCAGTTGCTGGGCGATCGCGCGGTGTTCAGCGCCACGCGTCCCGCTCCGCCGGCTGGCGCTTACACTCTGATCCTGCCCGGCGCCCCGGGATCGACTTCGGTCCCGGAGGGAGCCAGTTATGGGACGGCCACCGTCAATGCCAAAGGCATGGTCGTTCTGAAAGGCTCCCTCCCCGACCGCTCCTCCATCGCGGTCCGAGCGGCGTTGTCCGAAGCAGGCCATTGGCCTGTTTATGCCTCACTTTACGGCGGCAAGGGGGCGCTGCTTGGCTGGGCCGGGTTCGCGGACCGGCCGGCGTCTGATTTCGATGGCGTGATCAGTTGGATCAAATCGCCCCAGCCCCTGGCGACCTATTACCCGGACGGGTTCAGCCGCGAAGCCGTCTTGACGGGCTCACACTATACGCCACCCGCGGGTGTCACGAACCGCATTCTCAATTTGACCAACGGTTTGGTCGTGTTCAGCGGCGGCAATCATCCGCACTCGTTGACCAACGCCGTTCTTCTCGGTTCGGCCAACAGGATCACCAACGCCGGGCCGAACAGCCTCGCCATGACCTTCCGCCTGTCTTCCGGATTGTTCAGGGGAAGTCTTATTCCCGCGGGCAACACCAAGGCCATCTCCTTCAATGGGGCGGTCCTGCAAAAGGCCGGGTTGGGTTCCGGCTATTTCTTAGGCACGAATCAGAGCGGCCGGGTTTCGATCGAACCGGCGCCGTGATAAGTGTTCAATTCGAAGGATAGTTCGCCCTCACCCCGGCCCTCTCCCCCGGGGAGAGGGAGAGCGTGGCGACGCGTCGTGAAAACTCTGGCGCTGCTCTTGCCGTTGCCGCGCCCAACACGCTCCAACCGCCGACCCACTCCATTCCGTCCCACCATGGCAAATAGTCCTCCCTTTCCCCGGGCTCGCTATGTCCCACATCCTAATCACTGGACACCGCGGGTTCAGACAAATCCTTGAGAAAATCGATGACGACGAAGCAACTTTCTCTGCTTTGCGCTGCAAACGTCAGAGTCACTCATTTCCGACACCATCTTCTTTATCCGTGAAATCAGTGGCATCCGTGGTCAACCTCTGCTGGCGCAACTCAAGGGCCGCCCTCACCAGATCCTTGGCGCAACGATGGCGATGTTGCCTGTACTCATTGTGCAAAACCAATAGTCTGAGGTGACCACGGATGTCCCTGATGGCACGGATAGCTACCGGTGCAACGCTTCAACAGGTTCTCGGGCCGACGGGCAGTCAGGCCATCGGTTCGCCCGGCCCTGGATTGGGTGCCATCGGCCCGTTGGGTCGCACCGATGGCAGATTGGGTACCGGCGCAGGAATTCAGTTACTCAATCGGCATCTCGCGCGGCGGTGATCCGCGGCCTCGGGCCGGCCTAGTGAGGACGGCCCCGGACGGCGCGAAAAACCCGGAGCGCCCCGTAATCGAATTTCCCTCCGAGCAACCCGTGGGTTCCGGTCAGGTTGCCGAAGCCGCATTGGGCGAACGCGGCGGCGATCTGCTCCTGTTCCGGCGGGCTGAAGAACTGCGCCAACTCGAAGGGCTCACCGGCCTCGATTGCCGTGGCCAGGTGGTTGTAGATCGTGCTCATGGCCAGCGCCCGCCGGGCCGCGATTTGCGCGACGGTTTGGCCGGCGCGAAACAGTCGGAGCGTGTCGTGCACGGTATCGGACAGACGAGGTTTGGCTTGCGCCGGGATGGCAAAGGATTCCTCGGCGAAAATCTGGCGCGGATGGCATTCCAGGAAGCTGGCGATTTCGGCCATGAACGGCATCCCGAACTCGGCCAGCTTGCGTTCGCCGACGCCGCTGATTCGCCTGAATTCAGATTCTTGCGTGGGATAATTTCGCGCCATCTGGCGCAGCGCCACGTCCGAGAACACGATGTAGGGTGGGACGCCGCGTTCGTCGGCCAGCCGTTTGCGCAGGCCGCGGAGGCGTTCGAAGAGGGCTTCATCGCAGGAGATCTGGCCGGCGCGCGGTGCGCTGGCCTCGGCCAACTTCATCGGCTTGGTCAGAGGGATGGGCTGGCGCTCGCGCAGCACGGTGCGGCCTTGCGGGGTCAGTTCCAGGACATTGAACCTGGCCGCATCCTGGATCACGTAACCGAGCCGGATCAATTCCCGTCCGATCGCCGCCCATTCCGGGCGACTGTGTTCCCGGCCGATGCCGTAAGTCGAGAGGTCGGTGTGACCCCATTTGCGCACCTTTTCGGTGTCTGCTCCGGTCAGGACTTCGACCACGTGGTTCAAGCCGACGGCGAACCTGCTCCGCTCGCGAATGCGGTAAATGCAGGAGAGAAACTTCTGGGCCGCGAGGGTGCCATCGTAGGATTCGCGCGGGGAGAGGCAATTATCGCAGGCGCCGCACAGGGCGTGCGGGAACGTCTCCCCGAAATAGCCCAGCAAGGATGCTCGCCGGCAACCGGCGCCTTCGGCGTAATGGATCATCTGGGCCAACTGCTCGCGAGCCAGCTGGATTTCCTTCGGGTCGGACTTTTCCTCGATGAACTGTCGTTGTTTCACCACGTCGCCGGCGCTAAAGAGCAGCAGACATTCGCTGGGCAAACCGTCGCGTCCGGCGCGGCCGGTCTCCTGGTAATAGCCTTCGACATTCTTGGGCAGATCGTAATGGATGACGAAACGGACGTTGGGCTTGTTGATGCCCATGCCGAACGCGATGGTCGCGCAGATCACCCGCACCTCGTCCCGCAAAAACAGCTCTTGATTGGCCGTGCGGTCCTTGCCCTCCATGCCGGCATGATACGGGGCAGCCCGGACGCCGTCCGCGTTCAAGCGTTCGGCCACGCTTTCGGCGCTCTTGCGGCTCTGGCAATAGACGATCCCGCTCTCCTTGGGGCGCGCCCGGATAAACTCCAGGGTCTGCTCATACGGGCCGGCCTTCGGCAGCACGCGATAAGTCAGGTTGGGTCGATTGAAACTGGCCACGTAACAACTGGGCTCGCGCAGATGCAGTTGCTGGAGGATATCCTGGCGCACCCGCTCGGTGGCGGTGGCGGTCAGCGCCATCATCGGCACGTGGGGAAAAAGGTCACGCAGCTGGCTCAGTTGTCGATACTCCGGCCGGAAATCGTGGCCCCACTCGCTGATGCAATGGGCTTCGTCCACCGCGATGAGTTTCGTCTTCCACCGCTGCAGATCGTCCAGGAACCCCGCTAACATCAACCGCTCCGGCGCCACGTAAAGCAGGCGGAACTCGCCCTGGTGCAGTCCGCGGAGACGCGCCCTGGCTTCGCCCGGCGGGAGCGACGAGTTGAGGAACGTGGCGGCGACTCCCCCGGCTTGGAGCGCGTCCACCTGGTCTTTCATCAAGGCGATCAGCGGGGAAACCACGACCGTCAGACCCGGGGTGGCCAGGGCGGGCAACTGAAAGCACAACGACTTGCCCCCGCCGGTCGGCAGCAGCGCGAAGACATCCTTGCCCGCCAGCGCGTCACGAATAATTTCTTCCTGCAAGGGGCGAAAGGAGCTGAAGCCGAAGTATTGCTTCAGCAGAGTCAGCAGGGAAAGCTCATCCGTTTTCATACCTCACTGCGATCGGTATAGACGCCGCCCGGAACTGTGGCAATGCGATTCCGCCCAGCAACGGGGTTGAAATTTGGCCCGGCAAACTTCCAGCACGCCCGTTCAGTACACATCACGCAGGTAACGCCGTTCCGTCATCATCAGGGTGACGTTGACGTATTCGGCCGCGGCTTCGGGGCTCAAGCCCCCCGGCTTTTGGGCGAGGTCGATCAACGCCTGGTGCACGTCTTTGGCCATCCGTCGGGCGTCGCCGCAGACGTAGAAGTAAGCCCCATTTTGCAACCAGGCCCATACCTCCGCGGCATGCTCCTTCAGCCGATGTTGCACGTAGATTTTCTCGGGCTGGTCCCGCGAGAATGCCTGGTCGAAGCGGTGCAAGATCCCGTTTTTTTGAAAAGCGCGGAAATCTGCCTCGTAAAGAAAATCCGTCTTGCGATGCTGCTCGCCGAAGAAGAACCAGTGACGGCCGGTCGCCCCTTCGAGGGCGCGCTGCTCCAGGAACGCGCGAAACGGGGCGATGCCCGTGCCGGGTCCCACCATGATGAGGTCCCGCGTTGCCTCCTTCGGGAGCCGAAAGTGACGTGATTCCTGCACGTAAACCGGGATGTTTTTGCGGTGCAACTCCGCCTGGTCGGCCATGAAACCGCTGCACAAGCCGGTCCGCTTCCGGCCGTGCGTTTCGTAACGCACAATGGAGATGCAGAGGTGCGCTTCATCCGGATGCGCCGCCAGGGAGGAGGCCACGGAGTAGAGCCGGGGCGGAATCGGGGAGAGTTGCGACAAGAACGCTTCCGGCGTGTCGAACCTGGCCTCGTCGAACTCCTTCAAGATGTCCACGTAATCGCGGGTGTGGACATATTCGTTCAGCACCTCGCCGTTGTCGACGATCTCCATGAGCCGGTTGCGCTGTTCTCCTTGCGGAATGCACTCGGCCAGGGCCGACAGGATTTTTTTGCTCGCACGGTTCAGCACATAGCCGTGCCGCAACACCTGGCGCAAGCTCGACGATTGCCCTTTGGCATCCTTCACCGGTGTCTCCGAGTCGAAACCCAGCAGCCCGATCACTTCGTCGACCAACTGTGGGGGGTTGCGGGCGAACACCGCCAGCGAATCGCCCGGCGTATAATGGATCCCGCTGCCCGCCAGGCTCAAAACGAAATGGCGCGTGTCCTTCTCCGAGCCCGGCTTGGTCAAGTGCTGGTGCAGGATCAGCTCCGCCAAAAACGGATTCTTGCGGGTATATGGCGGGGCAGCGGGTGTTCCGGTTGATGATATTTCCGACATAATTAGTTCAAAGTTCAAGGTTCAAAGTTCGAACCTTGAACTTCGAACCTTGAACTTTGAACCTGCTGGCGCAGTGCTCGCCCGTTTGGACGTCGGCGAAAATATCCGCCGCCCCGACGGAAGGCAAACAGAACTTCCCTTTGAACTTTGAACCTTGAACTTTGAACTATAACGTGCCGGGCCAAGCTGCTAGTTTGGCCGCTCTTTCGCGATGATCATGCAACGCACGCCGCTCTTCGCCGCCCACCAAAGGCTGGGAGCCAAACTGATCGAATTCGGCGGCTGGGAAATGCCCCTGCACTACTCCAGCATCCGGGATGAGCACCTGGCCGTGCGCCGGGCGGGCGGGCTTTTCGACATCTCTCACATGGGCGAAGTCAGCGTCCGCGGTCCGGGCGCGCTCGGCTTCCTGAACCACACGCTGACCAATGACGCGCGCAAGCTCGCCGTCGGCCAGGGCCAATACACGCTGCTGTGCCACGAACGGGGCGGGGTGATCGATGACCTCTATGCTTACCGGCTGGGCGAGCAGGACTACCTGCTGATCATCAATGCCTCCCGCATCGACGCCGATCTCGCCTGGCTGGAACGCCAGCACGCCAGCTGGTCGAAATTCGCTCCGGTCGAACTGCGCGATCTCTCTGAACAGACCGGGGCGGTGGCCTTGCAAGGGCCGCGCGTGCGCCAATTCATCGATGCCTGCTTTCCCGGCCCCATCCTCGGCGGCGCCGCCGTGACCAAGGCCAGTGAGCTGAAGAAAAATGAGATTCTCACCACGCCGTTTGAGGGAACGGCCGTTGATATAGGCTGCACGGGTTACACCGGCGAGGACGGTTTCGAGGTCATCGCGCCCCGGGAGGTCATCGAGCCAATCTGGAACAAGCTCCTGGCCGTCGGCCACGCCTGGTGTCTGCAGCCTGCCGGCCTGGGCGCCCGCGACACGTTGCGGACGGAAGTTTGTTACCCGCTCTATGGCCACGAATTGGACGAGCAGACCACGCCCATCGAAGCGGGACTGGGTTTCTTCGTCGCCTTCGACAAAGGCGATTTCGTTGGGCGCGCCGTGCTGGCGGAACAAAAAGCCAATGGCACGACGAAAAAGTGTGTTGCTTTCAAGATGACGGACAAATCGGCGCCGCCCCGTCCGCATTATCCGATCTGGGGGACTGGCGCGGAAGCCGCCCGCCTGGGTGAAGTTGTCAGCGGAACGCAAAGCCCTTCGTTGAACATCGGCATCGGTCTGGGCTATGTTCCGCCGGAATTTTCCCGGCCGGGCACGCTCCTCGAAATTGAAATCCGCAGCCGACGCGCCCCCGCCGTGATCGTGCAAAAGCCATTTTACCGCAAAGGACAATGACGGATTTCGGATTTCGGATTTCGGATTTCGGATTTCGGCCGTCGGATTTCAGCCCTTGGCATATTTTCCTTTGCGCCTGCGCGCCTTTGTTGTGAAATCCGGCACCGGCAACAGACAACTTATGAGCGCCAACATTCCCGCCGAATTGAAATATGCCAAATCCCACGAGTGGGTGCGTGTCAGCGGTGACACCGCCACGGTCGGCATCACCGACCACGCCCAGCACGAGTTGACCGACGTGGTCTTCGTTGAACTGCCCGCCGTCGGCCGCAAGTTGAAGGCAGGCGAAGCCTGCGCCGTGGTGGAATCGGTTAAGACCGCCAGCGACATTTACTCGCCCGTGTCCGGCGAAGTGCTCGTAGCCAACCAGGCCATCGTGAGCAACCCGGCGCTCGTGAACACCGACCCCTACGGCGCAGGCTGGTTTTACAAAATCAAGCTCTCCCAGCCGGCGGAACTGGGCAACCTGCTCAGCAGCGCCGATTACCTGAAGCAGATCGGGGGGTAGTCCCGCTTTCCCAAATGCAACTTTACAACCCCGTCGGCCGTGTGTAACTCTCGCGCGCTATGACAAAGAAATTGTTGGCGCTTGCTTCCCTGCCGTTGCTGCTCCTGGGCTGCGTCACGTCGGTCACCAACCTCACCGCCACTGCCCAGCCGCGGAACCCGAACAATCTTTACCTCATCGAGTATCAGTGGGACACCACCCAGCAATCGATCAAGCCCGACAGCATCAAGCCTTACGTCGTCGTCGGTTTCGACACTTACGAGATGCGGCCGACGCTCAAGACCAGCAACCGCTGGGAAGCGCTCGTGCCGGTCCCGCCGGACAAGGACGTCATCACCTACTGGTTCAAAGTGGATTACGATTACGCGCGGTTCGGCAAACCAGGTAAAGACAGCAAGCGATCCGAGGAGTTCAAGCTCTACATCAAATAAGTTCGTGGCCGCTCGGTTCGTGAGTTGGAGACTCGCCTGTGGGAAAAGACGTCCGCCCTCACCCCAGCCCTCTCCCCCCGGGGAGAGGGAGATCGTGGCGACGCGTCGTGAAAACTCTGGAGCTTCTCTTGCCGTTGCCGCGCTCAAGACGCTCCAACCGCCGAACCGCACGATACTGTCCCACCGCGGAAAATAGTTCTCCCTCTCCCCGGGGGAGAGGGCCGGGGTGAGGGCGAAGCATCTCGTGAGCTGAATGCTGACGCGGAATTTTTCTGTTTAGCCGATTGCCGCATCTGCTCCATCTCCTCGCCGCTCGAAGGCCGCTTCATACAACCGGACAAAATCCTCCAGCTCAACCTTGCGCGGATTGAACCCGGCGGTCCATTGCTGGGTGGCCTCCTGGGCCAACGTGGGAATGAGGGAACGGGGAACGCCGCATTCGGCCAGGGAACGAGGGAATCCGGCACGGTTCAACCACCGCTCCAACCGCGCCACCAACGCATCCCGCGCCATATCCAACCGCTCGCTCAATCGGCCGGCCTGGGCCCCCCTCCCCGGCGCCGGCGCCAGTTCGGCGTAGCCGCGCAGCGCCGCCGGGTCTGCGGAATTAAACCGGACCACGTGGGGCAGCATCAGGCCGACGGCCTGGCCGTGAATCAGGTGGCAATGCGCGGTGAGCGGATTGGCCGCTGAATGCGCCGCACCGAGCATGCTGTTCTCGATCGCCAAGCCGGCCAACGCGGCACCCAAAAGCATCCGGCCGCGCGCCTCCAAATCCAGCGGATGGCTCAGCACCTGCTCGAAGCTGCCCGCCGTGAACCTGAACGCTTCGTGCGAATACATCAACGAAAGCGGATTGCGCTTTTTCGTCACCACCGTCTCGAGGGCGTGCGCGATGGCATCCAGGCCCGTGCAGGCCGTGACTCGCGGCGGCTGAGAGAGCGTCAGGACCGGGTCCAGCAAGGCGACGCGGGCCGCCACTTTCGGGTCCAGGCAGGCCATCTTTTGATGCGTCTGCTCGTCCGCGATGAGCGCGGCGGACTGACATTCGCTGCCCGTGCCGGCGGTGGTGGGAATGGCGATAAGCGGCATCATGGCGTGCCGGGCTTTGCCCACACCCCAATAGTCCTGCATGCGTCCGCCGTTGGTGAGAATGAAATTGCAACCTTTGGCCGTGTCCATCGAGCTGCCGCCCCCGAGCCCGACGAACGTGTCGGTGCCCGCCTTGCGCGCGACGCAGACGCATTGGTCGACGTCCCTGGTGGTGGGATTTTCCCGGACCTGGTCGTAGATCACGACGCCCAATCCGGCGGCCTGGAGCGAATGTTCGACGCGGTGGGCGTGACCGGCGGTGACGATGCCGGGATCGGTGACGACGAGCACGCAGCGCGCGCCCAATTCGCGAGCCAGCTCGCCGACGCGCCGGGTGCTGTTCACACCGAAGACCAGGCGGGTGCGCAGCTGGCTGTCAAAGGGCGGGAGCAGCGAAGGCGGCTCGGGATTCATCGGGGTTCAGACGGCGCGGCGTTGGGCAGTGTTCATTGGCGGCATAGCGAGCCAAGGGTGCGGTGAACTTATACGTTTGCGTATGAAATGCCAGTGGAGATTTTTCGCGCAGCGCTCGTCCCTCGGTTCCTGGGAAGCCTCCAAGGTTTCTTGACCGCGCTTTGGGGCCATGAACCGATAGACTGGTAGCTGGTAACTGGTAACTGGTAACTGGAAATTGAAAACAGGATTACACTCGGGATGAGCTTCTGCAAATTGCCAATTACCAGTGACAAGTTACCAGTGACCAGTCGGTTCAGGGGAAGGGCCGTGGCTTGTACTCCCGCCTAAAGGCGGGACTACGAACGGGCGGTCCTCAACCAGGCTTGAGCGCGCTGATGGCGGTGACGTCGGCCAGGTTGATCGTGAACAGGGCGGTGGTCGAGACCGGTTTGCCCTGGGCCTTGGGCGGGGCCGTCATCACGTAAGTCCGGTGAGCCTTGATGCCGATATCCAGGTACTGCATGAAGTCCTTGAGCAGTTGATCGTCGGCCAGCGCCACGTCGATGTAACCCGTCCCGTTATTGAGCCCCTTCACGAAGATGGTGTAGTAGATCATCGAGACCCGCAGCGTTCAGGCGGTGCGGTTTTAGAACTAATACACCCCTTCGACAATGTTTTTTTCCAGCGCGCCAAACGGGCGGACTTCGGCCACGCCATCCCAGGCGTAAGGCGCGCGCGGTTCGCGGCGGATGGCTTCGTCGCGCTCCAAAAAGCGCGGCATGAAGAATTCCCTGGTGAGGGTGGTGAGTTCGACGCGGCCCCATTGGCCGTAGCCCCTGGTTTCGGCGGAGTTGTTGGGATCGACGATGCGCAGGACGGCGCGCGGTTGCGGGGCGTAATAGGTGATGGAGAAGCGATCTTCCGGGCGGAGCGGCACGCTGGCGGCCAGGCCCATCAGCGTGTTGCCGTAAGTGGGATAAAAGCCGATGCGCCCCTCCAGCACCTCCTCGATGATGAAGCGGACGTATTGCGGCGCCATGGTGGTTCCGCCGCAAAAGACGCCACGAATGCCGGCCTCCCAGAGCGGGATTTTCTCCGCGAGCGCTTCGAGGAGCTTCGGGGTGGTGAAGAGGCCAGAGACCTTGCGATGCTTCAGGATGGTCACGGCTTGATCGATGACGTGGTCCAGGTAAGCCCGGGCCTGGTCGAATTGCTTGCTGGCGATCAGCTTTTTCACCCAGCGCGGGTCGAGGTCGATGAAGAAGCACGAGCTGCCCCGGATATTGGCCAGGTGCTCGATGGCCAGGCGCAGTCGGCGCGGACCGGTCGGTCCCACCATCAACCAATAGTGGCCGCGCGGAAAATGTTCATCGGCGATCTTGTCGCTGAACTCGGAGTAATCGACCTTGTAATCCTCCCAGCCGATGCGCTGCTTCGGCATGCCGGTGGTGCCGCCGGTTTCAAAAATATTGAACGGCTTGCCCTTGAACTGCGCCGGCACCCAGACTTCGGGCTGGAGGTCGCGCAACCACTCGTCCTGGAAGTGCGGGAACTTCTTCAGGTCCTCAAATCTCCTGACTTCCTTGCGCGGGTCGAAATGCTTCTTCGCCCACTCGAGCCAGAAGGGGCAACCGGACTCGGGCGAGAAATGCCAGGCGATGATGTCGCGCAAGTGGGCGTCGAGCTGGCTTTGAGCAGCCTCGATCGTTCCAGGGGTGACGGTGTTCATACTTTCTTAAAAGGCTGGTCATTGGTCACTTGATCTCCAGTTTCGGCACTTCGTCCTTCGCGCTTCTGGCGGGGTCGTAGAAGGCGTAGAGATGCGTGTTGCTCGCCACGTAAATGACGCCGTTGGCCACCACCGGCGTCGAGTAAACGGGCGCGCCGAGGTTCACCTCGCTCAGGACTTTCTTTTCCTTGCTCGCGGCCAGGACTGTGAAATCGCCATCTTCGTCGCCGAGGTAGACTTTGCCGTCGGCCACGAGGGTCGAGCCCCACATGTGCGCCTTCATGTCGTGCGTCCAGTAGAGTTTGCCTGTCTCGGCGTCCAGGCAATGGACGAAGCCGGAGAAATCACCGACAAAGAGCAGGCTGGTGGCCGGATCGATCGACACGGTCGAGATGCTGCGATGAATGGCTTTGAAGTCCCAGATGACCCCGCTGCGCGAGATGTCGCCGGTCCGGGTTGCGTTCAGGCAGACGAGTCGGCCGACGCCCTCGCCATGTTCGGGGTCCTGGCCGGTGGCCACATAGACGCGGTTTTTGTAAAAGACCGGCGTGGCGTTGATTTCGCTGGGCCCTTCCGCGGCCGGGTATTTGATCGGCTTGCCATCTTTGGCTTTGTACTCGGGCGGATTCACGTCGGCCCACCAGATTTTCTTGAGGTAATCGGCGTCCTTATCCTCCTCCCGCTTGAATTCAGGGCCGGGCAACACCGGGAGGATGGGCGCGCCGGTTCCTTTTTGCGGTTTGGCGTCGAACGCGTAGCAAACGCCGTCGCCGCCGCCGAAGAAAACCTGCCAGCGGCCGTTGATCTTGCCGGCGGAGGGCGAGGTCCATTCACCGTGGAAAATGCGCGGACCGATCCCGGCATTGTCCTCGGCGGCGAGCTTGCCGGTTTTCTTGTCCAGGGCAATGAAGCTCGGTGAATTGGGCGAAGGGATGTTGACATGGGTCCAGTCCTGGCCGTTGGAAGTGCAGACGTAAACCAGGTCATCGAGGATGAGCACGGAGCAATTGGAGGCATTGTGCGGGAAGACTCCCAGCTCATCCATCATGTCGTAGCGCCAGATGATATCCGCGTCTTTCGGGCCGATCTTGGCCTTGGGCTTGCCCGGGCCAACGACGTATTGGTCCTCGTCCTTGAACGGGCCGTCGTTGCCATTGGCCTGGCCTTCGGTGTCGAGACAGAGCACTTCGCAACGGCTCGTGACGAGATACACGCGATGATCTTCCACGCACGGAGAAGAGAGCAGGCCGAGGTTTTCCCAGTCATTGACTTTGCCCGAAGCGAGCTTGGGCACGACCAGTTGCCAGAGGAAGTCGCCCGTCTTTTCATCGAAGCACAACAAGATGCTGCGGTCGCCCGTATGCTGAGGGTCGCGCGGATTCTCGTTGTTGGTTCCGATATAGACCCTGCCCCCGGCGACAACGGCGTTGCCGTAAGACTGCGAGCCGAGCTTGGCCACCCATTTCACGTTGCGGGTCGTCTTGAGGTCGATCTCCTCGGAACCAGGCTTGGGTTTGCCAGGATCGAACTCGCTGGGCAATCCCTTGGCGCGCGAATACATGTTGCGTCCGGGATCATTGCCGCCCCAGCGCGGCCAGTCCTCCGCCTCGGACGGCGGCAGCCCCAGCCCCAGCAGGCCGAGCAGGCCCGTCAGCGTCACGAACCGGAAGGAGGGAAGAGTAGTGTGCATGGTTTTCATGTTGTGAAATTCCAGTTGGCTGAATGACTGCCGCATTACTTGTTGGCGGTGACCAGGATGTTGTCGAGATAAACGCGCATGTCCTGCGGAGAGAAGCCAAACAATCCCGGACAGCCATTTTGGTGGGCATGCCGGTGGGGCACTTCGAGCGTCCAGGCGGAGGGCTCGGCCTCACTCTTGGGCCAGGCCTTGGCCCGCACCACGCCGGAGCCGTCCGGCGCCACGTCCACCCGCGTTTTCAGGTGATACCAGACATTGGGCGACCAACTGAAGGGCACGCCGGAGCGGAACAACTCATCGTTCGAACTGATTTCCAATTTTTTTTCATTGCCCTTGAGCACAATCCTGTAGCGCTGGTTGATCACCCCCACGTCGGACATCTTGCGTTTGTTGCCTTCGCTCATCACGTCGGCTTCGATCGTGTAATTCCGCAAATCCGGGTCGCCCATGAACACCGTCGCGCGCTGGAAGAACCGGTTGTCGATGGTTTTGACCATCACCTTGTTGCCCTCCTTCTCACGGACATCAAATTTGAAACGCGCGCCAATCCAGGGCAGCGGCGGGTAAGCGAACGGCGTCGGCGGCTCGATGGAATTGGTCGTGGTTTCCGACAGGGTGAACGCCTCGAAGTCCTGCTTGATCGGCAGACCCGGCAACACCCGGCCGCGGAAATAACCTTTCAAGTCGCCCAGCGACGCTTCGAACGCGCCGGCGGAAGGCTTCGGCTCGGGGGCCGCCAGGAACTGGCCGGACTCGTCGAATTCGCCGCTGAGCGACGCTCGTACTTTGGCGGTGGGCGGGACATAGTGCGCCCACTTAATCGACTTTGGATCGAGGTTCTCCTGGACGGTCAGCCCGCTGGCATCGAGCGAACGGACGCGGAATTGAGCCGTCTGGCCGGGCCGCAGCAGCACTTCGGAAGGTATCACTTGCAGCTGGGTCGCGGGGCCGGGCGCCGGCCACGATTGCGCGGCCGGTTCGGGCGCGAGGCCGGGACTGTTTCCCTTGCGGCCAAAGCAATAGAGTTTCTTGCTGGTTTGCACGTAGACCTTGCCGTTATAGGCCGAAGGCGAGCCGAAGCAGCGTCCGTCGAGCACCGCGTGCGAGAGCAGTTCGCCTTTTTCCTCGCTCGGTTGGATCACGTAAAACGCACCTTTGCCGCCGGCGGATTCTTCGGTCGATGCCTCCGTTTGGCCCGGCTCGTTGAGCAGCGGCACGTAGAGCTTGCCGTCGGCGGCCAGGGGGCAGGCATTGCGCTGCTCGATCCCGAGCTTGAGTTTCCATTGCACCTTGCCCGTGTTGACATCGATGCAGCCGAGGTCGCCCACTTCGCTCGTCACATAAACACGGTCCCCGACCAGGATGGGGGAACTGGTCGAAGTCCGCAGCTCGTTGGCCCACAGTTCCACCTTCGCGCGCGGCACGACGACCGCCCCGGCGGCGGGGTTCGCTGGGCTGGCATGGGGGATGCGCAACGCCACCATCTGTCCCGGCTCGTAAGGGGTCCCGTAAATGGCGATGATCTTGTCATCGTGGTGGACCAGGACGGACGAGTTGATGCCCGCCTTGAAGAGCGGGATGCGCCAGAGCGGGTCTCCGGTCCGCGCATTGACGCAGACGATGCTGCCGTCGCCGGCGGAAGCGTAAAAGACGCGCCGGCCATCGAGCCAGGCCAGCACGGGCAAGGAAAACGAATTGTCGGTCGGCCGATCGCCCGGGGAGGAGGCCCAGACCAGTTCGCCGGTCTTCTTGTCGAAGGCATAGAAGCGGTCAGCGCCCGGGCCGTGAGCGCCCCAGTTGGCCGTAATGCCGCGCGTGATCACCAGGTCCTGGTCGACAATCGGCGAGGCGGTGCGGCCGTTGGGGAAAGTCAGCCGGCCGTAGAGTTCCATCATCGACTTTTCCCAGAGCAACTTTCCCTCCGCCGTGAAACAAGCCAGGATGCCCTGGGTGCCCTGCATATAAACGTTGCCGGTTTCGGCGTCCACCGTGGCGCTGGACGTGGCGTAGCGCTTGTAGATCGTGTCGCTCAGGAAATCACTGTAGCCGTGCTGCCAGATCAACCGGCCGGTGTCGGCGTCGAAACAGGCGATGACTTCCTGCAGTTCGGGCCCTTCGCCGCGGAATCCCATCAGGTAGACCTTTCCATCCGCGACGATCGGCGTGGATTGGCCGGGCAAGTCCGCGGTCCAGAGCGCCGCTTTGGCGTCGATTTTATCGGGGAGATTCTTCTCCAGCGAGGTGCCGTTTTGCGACGGCCCGCGCCAGGTAAGCCAGCCGCGCGCGGGCGCGGCCCGGAGAGGGCAGACAGACAGTTGGGTGGCGCCCAACAGGGCGGCGGCGCCCGCGAGAAGGGACAGAGAAGATTTCATGGTCGAGCGGTTCGCAAAATTGTTGTGCACAGCGTGACCCAAGACGAACCCGACCGCGCGGCCGGTTCACGCGAACACGGCGCTGGTTCAAGGCGCGCGATCTGGCGGGACTATTTCGCAAACGGAAAAGGTTTGCAATGGCAATAATACCTATACGTATAATCCGCCCCAGGCATTCAATCTGACTCATGGCCTCCGCCAAATTAAATCGCGCCGACGGCTGGTTGCCGATCGATTCCCCGGAACGCAAACGGCTGCCCCCGCTCCTGCGCCGCGCCTGGTACGGTCTCAACCAGGCTTTCCGCCGCCGCATTGCCCACCTGGAGATCACCCCCGACCAGTTCACCGTGATGCGCACGCTGCTGGAAGGCGACCCGTCCGGCCTCACCCAGCGCGAAGTGACGCAACTGATGACCAGTGACCCCAACACCGTGGCCTCCCTGCTTCAGCGCATGGAGGAAGCGGGCCTGGTCGAACGCCGGCCGCACGAGAAAGACAAACGCGCGCATCGCATCCAGCTGCGCTCCGCCGGCCAGCGCAAATATGAAGCGGCCCGTCAAGTCGCCGTGTTGCTGCAATCCGAAGTGCTGGCGGTCGTCGCGGAGGGCCGGCGGGAGTCGTTTCTCGAACACCTGGCGCTGGTCGCCGACGCCTGCCGGGTCGCCGCGGACGCGACCCCGAAGCGCGTGGAAACGAAACGGCCTGGCTAGAGCGTTCGCCTGAATTCTGGAGCCGCTTAATTGGCCGCAAAAGAACACAAAGAACGCAGGGATATTTTTCTCTTTTGTGGCCAGCCGGCCGCTACGGCTTTTTCAGCGAGGCGAGGTATTCCACCAGGTCCATCAATTCCTGCGGCGTCAGCGCGGCCGGCAAGCCGGCCGGCATGATCGAGACTTTCGATTGCTGGCGCGAGACGATCTGGTCTTTTTTGAGCCGCGTGATGATGCCGCCCACCGACTTGACCATGACTTCTTCCGCCGTCTCGCTGGCGAGCAGGCCATAAACCTCGTCGCCGTTCCGGAGCGAGAAGTTGAATGCTTCAAAGCCAAAGGAAATGCCGGCGCTGGGTTCGAGGATCGATTCAAGGATCGCGTCCTTGCCCAGTTTCGTGCCGATCTCGGAAAGGTTCGGCCCGAATTCCGTGCCGCGTCCGTGGATCACGTGACAATTGACGCAGCCGGGACTGGCGTTGGTGAAGAGACGCGACCCATTGACGACATCGCCCTTCATCCTGAGCAGTTCCGCGACGGGCGGAAGCGGTTGCGCATTGAACCCCGGAGCGGCGGGCAGAAGGAGCGCCGCGGCCGCTTTAATCTCCGGCCAGCGGACCTGGTCCAACTCCGCGCGGGCGGTGAACTTCAGGGCCGCGGCGAGTTTTTCCTCTTTCGCCAGGTTCAATAATTCGTGCGCGCCCTCGGAAATTCTCGCGAGGGAGCGGACGGCTTGTTTGCGCAGGGCGACCTCGCGGGTCGGTTCCGTCACGACGGGGAGCAGGAGCTTGACCGCCTGCTTGTCGCCCGTATAGCCGAGGGCTTCCGCCGCCCGGGTCGCCTCCAGGGCATTCGTGCCGGCCAAGGTTGTTGCCACCAGGGCCGTGTCGCCACTGGCCAGGATCAGGCGCATCGCCTCCACTCCGCTTTCACTGGCGGGCTGGGCGACGACGACTTCGAGCAGTCCGGCATTCTGGCCGGTGAGGTTGAACTGCTGCACGAGCTTGACGAAACTCGGGGTGCCGCGGGTTCGTTGCAGCACCTTGAGCACGGTTTGCTTCAGCTTCGGGTTGGCGTTGAGATCCATTCCTTGCAAACGGCTGAGCGCTTCGACGGCCAGCGCGGTTTTTTCGGGCTCCGCATCGGCGCCGGCTAGGCGCAGGGATACCGCCAGGACCAGGGCGGCCCCGAGCAGCGGCTTCCGGCAGGAACAGGACATAGGCGATTACTTTGCCGAACCCAGACACGAATTTCACGAATTAACACGAATCTCCCTGAAGACACCAATTTCACGAATTAACACCAATTGGGGAAAGCGATCCGTGCAATTCGTGTCTCCCATTTGTGTCAATTCGTGCAATTCGTGTCTCCCATTTGTGTCAATTCGTGCAATTCGTGTCTCCAATTTGTGTCAATTCGTGCAATTCGTGTCTCCCATCGGTGTCACCCGCGAAATCCGGGGTCTCCACGTCTCCGCCGACTGAAAAATGGCTATTGACTTGGGTTTCGCGTTTGTTAGTTTCGCCGCTCCTTAATTACGGTGGAAATGAAAACGTATTTGCCGAAAGTGAACCTGGATCAGCGCCGGTGGCACGTGATCGAC
>Ga0137373_10001394_pt1 | contig 26287 bp, 26 predicted proteins | sample SagtaG_5_FD_104912 | JGI IMG/M metagenome (GOLD analysis project Ga0137373, IMG submission 104912) | Vadose zone soil microbial communities from Sagehorn Ranch, Mendocino, California, USA - Sage1_R_80_16 metaG | ecosystem: Environmental > Terrestrial > Soil > Vadose zone | place: USA... | reverse complement strand
TCATGGACGACGGGCAGGAGACGGAGTTCGGCCCCGGCGACTTCTCCGTGATCCCGCCCGGACACGATGCGTGGATCGTCGGCGACGAACCGTGCGTGGTGATCGACTGGCAGGGCTTCGCCGACTACGCCAAGCGCTGACGCGGCATCCCGGTTCCTCGACGGCACCCGGTGCTCAGAGCCGCATCCCGGTGACGCTGCTGCTCGCCAGCCTGCTGGCCGCCCGTCCCGGATGGGCGGCCGCCCGGATCCGGCCGGCGGTCATCCTGCGTGCGGAATAGCAGACAGCGGCAGGTGGGGCCGGTCGTCAGCGAGAGACGACGAGCGCCTCGGGATGCGCCTTGCGGTAGTGCTCGGTCAACACGGCACTCACCTGACCGGGCCGGTGCGCCATGGTTTGCAGGCAAATATGGCAACGCACGACCGGTAGGTGCGTCACGGTCACCGGGAAACGGTTGGAAGCTGAGTTCTTCATCGCTCTCTATTATGCCAGGCCAATCGAGCCCGTGATCGCTAGGCGACGTGGTACGCGCGTCACGCGGCAGATGCGGATGGGCCGCCAGCGGGGCGGGTCGACAGCGGCGCGCGAAGAGATTATCAGTCTGAGGCCAGGCGGCGGTACCTGGGCAGCGCTGCCCACCGACCGCGGCGCGGCGCCGTAGGAAGGCAAACTGAGGAAATTCCTCGGGAGTTCTTGGTAGTGGGCTAGCTGAGAGCGGTGCAAGAGGCGTCGGTTATTAGAAGTGTTCAAAATCTCACGTCTAATGCTATCATGTTATTATGAATAGCCACTACGCGCTCATCAACAAGCTCATTGCCAAGCCTGGCAAACGGGAGGAAGTTATTGAAATTTTGCTGGCCGCGGGTAGGCCATTTCAGGATAACCCTGCGTGCATCCTTTATCTTGTATGCAAAGATGCAAGAGACCCAAACATCATTTGGGTAGAAGACCTCTGGACGAGCAAGGATGAACACACCGCAGCCCTGGCTAAGCCTGAGGTACGACCATTTGTAGCCCAGGCCATACCGCTGCTTGAAGGCATGCCCGAACAGACTGAGGTGGAGCCGATAGGTGGTAAAGAATTGTAGCGCCTAGGGCTCTGCCCAGGGCTCCCGCACCTCAACCCCGACCGGCCCGCAACGCTAACAACTCCCGTGCTGAGGGCCATCGGTGCGGGGCAGGCACGATGGGTGGTACGGCACAAATCCGGGCGCCATCACGGCCCAACTGTCGTCCCACCAACTCCATACCTCACGAGCCGAGGCCGGATACGCGGCCGCGGCGGCGTTCATCGCGGTGGAGGAGGTGTCGGGCCAGGTGCCGTTGGTGGCTCGCTGGACTAGCGCGTCGAGTGCCGCCAGCACCTCGGCGGGGCTGAACGCGCAGTGGAAGCCGCGCGCTACGTACACCTGACGCAGGTTGCCTGAGCCTTCGAGGCGCCATACGCGGTCGCCGTATTCCCGTTCGTGTTCGACCGGGACGCCCCCGTCGCCGGTGGTGTGCATGGTGACGACCGGGATGTGGGTGAGCCCGCGCGGGGTGCCATACCGTGCGAGGTAGGCCACGGCGTCCAGGTCGGCGGTGATCCGGGCGCCGGCGTTGAGTGCGGCCAGGTCGGAATCGAGATCCAGTCCGGCCGCTGCGTACGCATTTTCGACCAGGGCCTTCTGGCTCGACCGGGCGAATACCCGTCGATAGTCGACGCCAACATTCCACGACGGGTTCCCGCCGGCGCGCAGTTCCAGTTCGGCGCGGCCCGCGCCCCAGATCCCTGCGCCGATGACGTAGGCGTCGTAGATGTATTGGGCGAGGATTTGGTCGGCGACGCCGGCCGGCATCGCGGTGTGCGCGTCGAACCAGCCCGGTATGTCGGCGAGGGCATTCGCCAGGGCCAGCCGCGCCTGGCCGCTGGGGCCAGACTGCAGGGCCTGGCCGATCACCTGGCCGAACTTCGCCTGGTTGGCGTCGCCGTCGGTGATCCGCGCTGGCTGCAGGTCGCTTCCAGGGGCGAGCAGGGTCTTGACGGCGTACGCAAGATCAAGGCGGCTGTTGTACTCGGCCACCGGGCCTGCCAGATCCCCACACAGCGCCAGCACGCCAGTGAAACGGCCCGGGTTACGCTCGCCCAGCAGGACCGAAGTCAGCCCGCCCATTGAGTTGCCCCAGGCGTACGCGCGCCGCGGGCTGCCTATATTGGCGCCGAACCAGTCGAGCAGGCGGACCTGATCGTCGAGCGCGTCCTGGACGGCCCAGCCGGTGCTGCGGTAGGCGGACCCGGCCAGCGCGTAGCCGCGCTCGAGCAGCGCAACGCGCAGCGCATCGCTCACGTCTGGGCTCGACGGTGCCACCGTCGGCGTGTTGTCCGTTCCCGGCGCGCGGTAGCCGTGACTATAGAGGAGCAGGTCACCGTTCCACCGCGGCGGCACCTCGGCCCGGTAGGCGGCGCCATCGATCGTCCCGGTGTATACCGTCGGCCCGTCGGCCGCACTGTGACCCGACTGCGCGTTCGCTGGCGCGGCCCATGCAATCCCGAGCAGCAGCATCGCAAGGCCGATGATCGGTCGTCGTCTGACCATTCCACGTCCTCCTCGCCGACGTCCTGGAGGTCTCGATTAAGGGCCATCGCACTGCGACCTTCACGCTCAGTGGCCCACGCAGCGCAGGCGTCTGTCGGCACCCGATCCTCGAGGCGGCAGATCCCGACGCCGTCCCGCGAGCAGCGGTCTAGCTACGAGGTGAACTATGTCATAACTGACATAGAGCCTCCATGGGCATCGAGATCACAAATGGTTAACGGTCATGATGCGCGTGCCCGGCGAGGTATCCGGGCGGGCGGAAATGGGTTCCGGGATGCGCCCGCGATTGCTCTGGTCAGCTCGGGCCATCCACCAGTTTCGAGGCGATCCAGCGGCACCATGCGACGCGCAGCTCTTCATAGGCCACACCAAACCGCAGGGTGGCGTAGTTGCCGAACCTGGGGTGTCCCCGGTCCTCCGCGCCGTTGTCGGCCAGGGCGGCCAACTGCCCGCGGTACTGCGCAAGCCGCTGGCCATGCTCGTTAGCCATCGCCAGGTACATCTGAGCCATGCGAAGCGGATCGGCCGCGCCGACGGCGAAGGTCCTGAGCATCAACTCGTTCTTCGGCGCCGTCCGCGTTGGCGGGTGCACAAGCCACTCAGCCAGCGAGTCGCGGCCAGCCGCCGTGATCGTGTACGTCTTCTTTTCCCTTGGTCCCGGCCCTGACCCGGCCTCGTGAGTCACCAGACCCGCGCCCTCGAGACGCGCGAGCTCTGGGTAGATCTGGCTGTGCCGGGCGGTCCAGTAGTAGCCGATCGGCCGGCGGAGCTGAGCCGCGAGGTCGTAGCCCGTGCTCGGGCCGCGCACCAGCAAGCACAGCAGGGCGTAGCCCAACGTGCTGACCGCCAGCGACCCTTGACTCCTCGAACTCCTCGTCATTGTGCCGATACTGACATGCGTGGCCGGTCGGCGCCTCCACGGGATATCCGATGAGCACCTGACGCGCACCTGGCGTGTCGGCGCTCGCTGTATATGACGTCATCGATCTCGCCTGGCCGCACCGAGATGTCTCCGGCACCGGAAGGTGCGGGCGGTTGCCAGCAAGTGGGGGGTGCCTGGGAAATGTGGCAGCGTGTTTGTGCTATCGTGAAGCAGTTGTAGTCGAAGTTCGCGTACGTGTTACAGCGCCTGCGAAATTTGACAGCGGGCGTCGCGGATACGCGAAGTAGCTATACGTACGCGTGTCACCCAATTCCGGAGGTACGCCTCCGAAACGCAGACGGTCGCGGCAACCTGGGTTCACAGACCCGTGGATCCTGAAGATCGTCACCGTAGGAGAAGTGCATGCCTCAAGGCATCGTGAAGTGGTTCAACGCCGACAAGGGCTACGGTTTCATCGCCCCTGACGACGGCACAGCCGACGTGTTCGTTCACCATTCCGCCATCCGGGCTGACGGTTTCCGCAGCCTGCAGGAGAACCAGCGGGTCGAGTTCACGGCCGGGCAGGGCCGCAAGGGCCCGCAGGCCGAGGAGGTCCGCCCGCTCTGACCGACCGCCCCTCACGCGGCCGGTTGGGACGGCCCGCCGGCCGCTGAGCGCGGGCGCATGTCCAGGTGTGGTTGACATATGACACCACACAGGACAAATGGCGCGTTGACAAATCCTGTCAGCGTCGTATGGGCGCACGATGACGCGATTCCGCCCGGAACCGAGATAGGCGACCAAAATGACGCTGCACGAAGCTACGAAGACGCTGCACAAAGCTACGAATCCGCTTCATGGGCTCGCGTTTTCAGCGCGTCTCCAGGATGGCTTCACCGTCGCGGCGCTCATCGGCGATCTTGACATTGCCTGCGCTCCTGTGTTACGGGAGCAGCTCCTCGGCGTCCTGGGGGCGCAGGCCAACCTGCTCGTCGTCGATCTGTCCAAAGTCACCTACTGCGACGCCAGCGGCCTTGCCGTGCTGGTTGGCACGGCTCGGCGCGCCAGGCTGCTTGGTGGCGTTCTGCGCCTGGTCGCGCCGGCGCCGCCGGTTGCCGCGACGCTCCGCATCACTGGCCTCGACAGCCAGTTCGATGTCTTCTTCACCGTGTCGGCCGCGATCACCAACTCGCAAGCCGGGCGGCGAGTACCTGATGGCCGCATGCAGATACCCGCGCCCTACCCCGAGCTGAGCGCACAGCAGGCCAGGCCAAGCGCGCTCGCACGCAGAATGGCCGCCCCGGACCCCGATGACTTGCGTCAAGCGGTGACCGTCCTGCTCGGTCACGCCGACGCGTGGCGCGACGCGGACCCTAACCGTCGGCTCACGCTCAGCCTCCGCACGCTGGCTCGCGCAAACGAGGGCACCGACCACACCGCGCTCATCGAAGCGGCGCGATCACTGCTGACGGCCCTCATCCGCCACCCCCTCACCCACTCCCCAGCTGTCGCCACGACCGCACGTGACCTACGTCGCGTTATGGACTCTGGCTCGCGCCACCCCGCCCTCAACTGAGTAGGCCCGGTAAAACGGCACCGTGTGCGGCACCAGCCGCCCAAGGTGGCGCTCAGCGCCGTCGGCTTCGGCGGGCGTGCCGCCACCACAAGTAGGCAAAGGCGCCCAGTGGCACCGGGAGGAGGTAGGTCACCGCCCGGTACAGCAGCACGGCGGCGGCCACGTGGGCCGCGGTTGCGCCGCCGAGGCCGACGATCAGCGGACCGGTCAGGCCAAGTTCGACAACACCGAGACCGCCCGGGGTGACCGGAAGCACCGACAGCAGCCGGACCATGGCGAACGCCGCAAGTGACGCTTGCCACGAAACCTGGCCCTGGGACAGGCCACTGGCGCGCAGGCAGGCGAGCAGCACCAGCCACGACGAGAGCTGGGCGATCAGGGTGGTGACCGTGATACGGATGCCCCGTTCGGCGAGCAGCGTGGAGGTGCCCGCGCGGAAGCCGAGCATCGCCCCGGGCAGGCGGTGCGTTGGCTGCCGCCGCGTCAGCCGGCGGCCGTACATCATCACGCGCTGCGCCGCCCGCTCGGCCAGCAGCGCGAAACGCTCGCTATGCAGCAGGGTACGGAAACCGGCCACGGCCACGAGCAGCGCGCCAACGCTGCAGTAGGTCGCCGCTTGGGGGATTTCACCGGACTGGCCGCTAATCGCCAAGACCAACAGCGCGATGACCGGAAGGCCGAGCCGTGCGAACACATTCCACAGACCAGATACCAGCGTGTACCGCACGAACTCCTCGGCGCCGATGCCCCAGCTTGACAGCATCGCCCAGCTGACCCCCACGGCGACCGCTCCGCCGGCCGGAAGGGTGTTGGCCACAGCGGTCGAGCTGAGGTTCACGGCGGCCGCTTGGCGCAACCGCAACCGCGGCATCAACACGCCAATCGCGAACCACGAGGCGACCAGGCTGGCCGCAGCGGCTGCCGCGACGAGCAGCACCTCCCGCGCCGTCATCGCCGCGACCGCGTGCCACTCCTGACCGTATGAGGCGATCCGGGGGAACGCAAGGCCGAAGACAACTGCGGTGACCAGCAATGACAGCGATCCGACCAGCACCCTTCTATGGCGGTGCGGCGGTTTTGCCTTCGGCGGCCGCGGTGGCTCGATCCCCGTCGATTGCTGGGGTTCCAGAGTTACCGCAGGTGCCGAGGCTCCCATCCTGGCGTCAGCGTCCGGCCGCGGTGAGAACCGGGTCTCGCCGGACCGTCTCGGGCCGCCGCCGATGGTCGTCGAGCCGGGTCGCCTTGGGCCAGCGCACGTTGGTTGCCCAGCCAAGGCGCTCGAACATCTTGATCAGGGCTGCGGAGGGATCGATCTGACGCCGGTCGACGCCGTGCCGTGCGCACGTGGGGTCGGAGTGGTGCATGTTGTGCCAGCTCTCACCGAAGGAAAGCAGCGCGAGCGGCCAAAGGTTGGTGGCCCGGTCGAAGCGGCGTGTGGTGAACGGGCGGCTGCCGAGCAGATGACAGAGCGAGTTCACGCTCCATGTCACGTGCTGCAGGAGGGCGACGCGGACCAGGCCCGCCCAAAGCAGCGCGATCAGCGCAGCGCGGAGGTCACCTCCGATCGCCCAGCCCAGGCCGAACGGCAGCGCGAGTGACACCACAGACAGTGCGGGGAATGCGCGCGATACGGCTCGCATGGCCCGGTCGCCCATCAGGTCGGACGCATAGCGGCTTATGGATGTCGGGTCGTCACGGAACATCCAGCCCAGCTGGGCGTGAAGCAGGCCGCGGAGGAGACCGCGGGTGCTGGTTCCGTACCTGTACGGCGAGTGTGGATCACCGGGCCGGTCGGTGAATGCGTGATGGCGCCGATGGGTGGCGACCCAGCCGATGACGCTTCCTTCGAAGCTCATCGAGCCGGCTATGGCGAGTGCTACGCGAAGCACTGGCGCCGCGGTGAAACTCCGGTGCGTCAGGCACCGATGGAAGCCGGCCGTCACGCCGATTCCTGTGATCACGTAGAGGCCGGCCATAAGCAGCAGGTCGGCGAGACCCACACCGTGGCCCCACGCCAGCCACAGGGCCACGCCCAGACCGGCGAACGGTACGCTCGCAATGGCGGCGGTGACCGCGATGTGCATCCGTCGGCCGAGGGTGCGAGCGGTCGGCGGGGCGTCCGGGAAAGGCGCGGTACCGTCGTAGTCTCCGGCGGTCTGTTTCAGCATTCGTTTTCCTCCCTGATTCGTGCCCGTTCCGGTCAGACCACCCGTCTGTGGACGTAGCACCACCGCCAGTTCGATCCCGGCTCCATCGCCGCGGCGACCGTATGGTCGGTCTCCTCGTAATGAGCTTTCGCGTGCTGCCCCGGCGACCGGTCGGAGCAGGCCACCCATCCGCAGCTCAGGCACAGGCGCAGGGCGGCCCAGGTCACCCCTTCGGCCGCGCACTGCTCGCACACCTGCGACCGTGGGACGACAGGCCGAATGGCGTCGAGATGCTCGCATCGCGTCGCGGATCCGGTCGCTTCGTTCCAGCGGGCCCGACGGGCCATCGGCTGGCTCCTCTGGTTCGGTCCCACGCAGTCGCGTGGGGCGCGCACGGCTGCCGGAAGACTTCCTTTAAAGCGGGAAGCCTCATGTGCACAGCGAACTCACTGGCCGAGGCCACGGAAAGAAGGAGATCGAGCAATGCTTATGACCCACGCCGATTACCGAGTGGATGGACGGCGAAGGGCCAGCAAGCACGCTATGTGCGAGTCCGCGACAATGCGACAGTGAGCCGGAAGGAGGCAGGCATGGACATGCCAGATGTGTGGGTGGCCAACAACGATGGGACCGACATCGTCCGGGCACGGGATATCAGCGGCGTGGGACTCGATTATGACGGCAACGTCACGGCACGGCTGCTTGGGCCGGAGGGCGCGATCGTAACCCTCGTCGCGCACAGAGCACATCACAACGAGCGACACCCCGGTGATCTTCACCGCCAGCTGATCAGGGTAGTCGCCGAATTGTCCGATTCGTCAGGTGCCCACCTGGTGCGGCCCGTGCACGTTGATTCACGCGGCTGGCAGTGGGTCAGCGAGCCGCTGTAGCGTCGCGCCGCGTCCGCTCTATTGACTTGTCACGTTTCAAGCGCACTGTTGTGCCACACCCGCACCCCTCTTTCTCAGCCCACCGGCTGACCTTGGGGCCGTGCCCCGGGTGCGCCCGGGGCACGGCCGGTCAGCTTGCGTCAGCCGCCGCTCACCTTCGGGACCCCGGAGATCGTGTCCTGGGCCTGCTGCAGCGCCGAACTTGGCGACGTGCCGCTGGAGATCACGCTCTGGATCGCGGTCCAGATCGCTTGCGAGACCTTCGGGTAATTGGCGCCGTACTCCGTCGTTCGCGGGCGCGCGGTCTGTGTCTCCTTCGCGAAAACCGAGTACTCAGGTCCGCCCTTGAGCACCTGATCTGTCACCGCCGGCTTCGTCGGCAGGTAGTACATCAGTGACGTGACATGCGTCATCACCGACGCATCCTGCATGCCCTTCACCCACTCCCAGGCCAGCTTCTGCTGCTCGGAGCTCCCCGAGTTGCCCAGGCACCAGGTCTCACCGCCAAGCGGCGCCACCACCGTCTGACCGGCCACCCGCGTTGGGATGGGCACGATTCCGTAATCCTTGCCGTACTTCCAGCCCGCCGCCTTCAGGTCGGGAAAGATCCACGGGCCGTCCTCGATCATCGCCGCGCGCTTGTGCAGGAATTGCTGCGGCAGGTCCGGCTCCTGTCCCATTGCAGCACTGACTTCGACGCCGACCCGTTCTTGACCATGCTCTGCCATAGCTCCAAAGCCTGAGAAAAAGCGGGCGGACCTGCCCGCAGCCGGGACGCTGGAGCTGGAGATGACCACCGGCTATCCGCATGAGGGCGCGCTGGCGCTGCGCGTACTCACGGCTCCGGCCAGCGATGCGGAGCTCGCGGTCCGCGTGCCCACCTGGGCCGGGTCCTTCGCCGCCACGCTCAACGGTCGGCCGGCCAGCGCGGAGCGCGGCCGAGATAGTTACCTGCGAGTGCGGCGGTCCTGGTCGGCGGGCGATGAGCTGACCGTCGAATTCCCGCTGTCTGTCCGCATCATTCACCCCGACCCCCGCATCGACGCGGTTCGCTCCTGCGTCGCATTCGAGCGCGGCCCGCTGGTGTACTGCGTGGAAGGAGTGGACGCGCCCGGCACAGCAGGATTGCGGGACGTCTGGCTGCCCCGTGGCGCGAGACCGTCGGTGTTGCCCGGCCTGGACATAGCGGGCCAGCGCGTTGTCGCACTGTCGGTCCCCGGCCAGGCCGTGGCTGTTCCGCCGCGCGGCTGGCCATACAGCGACGGCACCCTCGCTGGAGCTGCCGACGGCCCGCCCGCGCCGCGCGCGCTGACCGCGGTCCCCTACTACGCACGCGCCAACCGCGGTGCCACCGAGATGCGTGTCTGGATCCCGGTCGGTGAGGACAATATGGCTCCTTAACGGCTGCGCTCGCGTGGCACAACCCCGCTACTGCGCTAAGTCCACCCGCTGTGTACGCAGCTTTCTAGGTGCGGTGGGTCAGCCGCCCGACCGCGTTTCGGCCGGCCTCTGCCGTTTGGTGCATGAAGTCGCTGATGAGCTCCAGTTCGTGGTCGGTGTAGCGGGTGCAGATCTGGTCGAGTGAGGCGTTCATCGCGGCATAGTGGCGGAGCAGTTCCGGGGTCCGGCTGCGCAGCGCGCGGACGACGACGCCACGGCGGTCGGCTGGGTCGCGGTCTCGCGCGATCCAGCCGCCGCGCTCCAGCCGGTCGAGTATGCCGGTCATCGTCGCGGCGTGCACCCCGCTGCGCCGGGCCAGTGCACTTGGGCTGAGCGGGCCGCAGCGGCTGATCAGGTCGAGGCACTCCAGGTCGGTGCCCTTCAGGTCGACGTGCCCGCCGACCTGGTGGTTCAGCAGTGCGAGCTGGATGCTCAGGTCGCGCAATGACTCTCTGATCGCGCTGGTTAGCCGTCGCCGCCGCCGTGCTGTGTCCCGTGTCGTTTCCTGCGCGGTGTCGCGGCCCGGGTTGCGCGCGGTATCGGGGTCCGTATCGCGCGGGGTTCCGGCGCTTGGATGTCGTACTGGATTCATATGATATTCTCTCCGTATTGTATGTTCTACAGAAAACAAATGTAGCGGTCAGGCTGCCGCGCTGCATCTGGCCGCCCCAGCAGGACACCGGAGGCACCACATGAAGATGACAGTGTTCGGCGCCACCGGCGGCACCGGCACCCAGCTGGTCACCCAGGCACTCGGCGCCGGCCATGAGGTGCTGGCGGTGGTGCGGGGCCGGTCGCGGCTTGCCATCCCGGCGCACCCGAACCTCGAGGTCGCGGAGGCCGACGTGATGGATCCCGGCTCGATCACCGCGGCGGTGAACGGCCGCGACGCCGTAGTGTCCGCGATCGGCTCGCGCGCAGGTGTGCGCGAACCAACGACGGTGTGCGCCGACAGCGCCCGCAGCATCATCACGGCCATGCAGGCGGCCGGGTCCCGGCGGCTGCTCGTGGTGAGCGGCAGCGGGCCGTTCACCGAAGGGGATGGCCCGCTGATGCGCTATGTGGCCAAGCCGATCACGCAGCGGGTGCTCAGGCACACCTTCGCCGACTTCGTCGCGATGGAGGCCGCCGTGGCCAAAAGCGGCCTGGACTGGACCATCGTGCGCCCCCCAGCCCTGACCGACAAGCCGCTCACCGGCAGGTACCGTACTCGCCGCGAGCTGAACCTCCGTCGCGGCGTGCGTGTCTCGAGGGCCGACGTGGCCCACCTGATCCTCGCCATCAGCGGCGACCCCGGCACCTACCACGCAGCAATCTTCATCGCCAACTAATACCGGTGATCCGCCGGGACGGTTGCTGCGCGAACCGATGCCCGGCTACGCGGAAATCTCGCAGTTAAGCCGGTGGCATCCCGTTTGATCAGCGTCATGTTAGCGACCCTTCGTCAGGGCGGTAATGCTGACCGCCCCCAGCGCTCCGCCTCAATGCGGTCTTCGCCGGTCCGGTCGTTATCCACGGTTTGATCTTCGAGTGGCCGTTGTCTTGCAGGTCATTAGGTTCCTGCGATCTCTGTAACGAGCGACCAGCCATCGTTGCATCGTGAGGGTCGGCGGGTTGTCAGCCGTAGGCATTAAGGTGACCTCGATGAAGCTGGAGACGATGACCGAGAAGGATGTCGAGCTCCGGGTGCGACTGGAGACCGACCCTCAGATGATGGCCGAGCTGGGTGGCCCCCGGCCGCGGGAAGCCATCGAGCGTGCGCACGCGAAGTCGCTGGCTCTGGCCGTCGAGGGAAGGTGCTGGCCGCTCAAGATAATCCCGGACGGAGGATCGTCCCCGGCCGGCGGGGTCGACGTCTTTGAGTCGTCTCATGAAGATGAGGCGATCTATGAGATCGGGTGGATGATCCTGCCCGAGTTCCAGAACCGCGGGATTGCCAGCCAGGCCGTGCGGGAGGTTCTGGAGAGGGCGCGGGGGGTGCGGAAGTTCGGGCAGATCCACGCCTTTCCCGCGGTCACGAACGGCCCTTCCAACAAGATCTGTGAGAAGAACGGCTTCACGAACCTGGGAGAGTGTGAGGTCGAGTTCGCCGGGCGGGGTCTTCGCTGCAATCACTGGCGGATCGATCTGTTCTGAATCCGGTGGCGGTGGCGAAGAGCAAGAGCCCTTCGGGGATTTGGGAGCCCTTCCGCAGGGGTCCTTGTTTGCCGTGGGGCCGTCACCGGTCAGCGGTGCGCGCCTATGAGGGCGGCTGCCCGGTCCAGCCTCGTCGGGTGAGTTCGCGGCGGAGGGTGAGGTTCTCGCCGTGGGCTTGTTCGAGTGCGGTCCGTAGTGCTTGAACTTCTTGGCGGTGTTGCTTCTTGAGTTGGGTGATCTGGCTGGTCAGGGCCATGATCACCGTGTTGTCGGTGGTAGCGGTGGGCTGGGCTTCTGCCGGCTGGGCCCGCGCGTAGGTGTTCGATGCGGCCGCGTAGGTCGGGGTGCCCGTAGAGGAAGGCGTGGGAGACGCCGGCTTCTCTGAACTAGGAATGATCACGGAATTCGCGGTGCGGGCGGCCGTGTGCCGGATGTGAGGTCTCCGCCGTGCGGGCGAAGGCGGGCATGCCGATGTCGACCGGTGCCGGGAGCTGGGAGCGCCGGTCGATCTGGGCGAGCTTGCCGCTGGCGTCGGCGAGACTGATCTTGAGTCCTTCGATTTCGCCGGGCCAGCCTTCGCGTTCGGCTTCGGCGATGCGGGCGGTGAGGTTGTCGCGGATCTCGGCAATGCGGTGGCGGTTGAGGTCGAGGGTGAGGGGGACGGGCCCGGTGGCGGAGGCGCCGCATCCGGCGCCCTGCTAAGAAGGCAACGACGATGACAGGACGTCACTAAGGCCGGTCGTTGATGACGTAGATGCAACAGGCTCAGGTCCCATGGATAACAGCGCGCATCGGCATGAACCACGTGGTTGCGGGTAGCGCCTGGGTCGCTACAGCGTCGTAGCGCAGTCCCGAAGGAGTGACGGTCATGGGATTGTTCAAGCGCTCAAGCCGAGCGCAGCGAATTAATCGCAAACCGACCTGGCGGGAGCGCCGGGCTGCCGAACGGACGTCGAAGGCAGAGGCCACGCTGCTGGAGACCGAGCAAAAGATCCACGAGCTGGCCGACGAGGTCCGCAGCGATCTCAAACAGTCCACATAGACCTCCGCGAATAGCGGGTCCGCCAGCGGAAAGTGAGCGACGACGAGGCTAATCGCCACTGTGTGGCCGACAGACGGCCGGCGCGGTGGGCTGTTGCGCCGCGGCTGGGAAGACGGGGGGCACGCGGTGGGTCTGGATGATGCGGGCGAGGCTGCGGCGGAACATGTCGCGTTCGGTCTGAGGCAGTTCGGCGACGAGGTCATCCAGCTCGGCGGACACGTCGTGGTGGAAGGCGGCTGCTGCCCGGTTGCCGGATTCGGTCAGCGTCACCCGGACAGCCCGGCGGTCGCCGGGCACGGCTGCCCGTACGGCGAGGCCGCGGCGCTCTGCCCGGTCGACGAGGCCGGTGAGCGCGGCCTTCTCGACGCCGAACAGGCCAGCGAGCTCGGCCATGCCCCTGGGCCGTTCTGCGAGGATGCACAGCAGCTTCGCTTGCGCGGGGGTCAGGTCGTGATGGTCGGCTACCCGTGCGTACACGCCCTGGACGAGGAATGACATGCGGACAAGCCCCGCCGCCACACCGATTGCCTCGTCCGCACCGCTAGCCATCGAGGGCCCCTTTGCGCTCCCTGCCGAGAACGATATAGTACGCCATGTAGACTATAAATTATAGATATAGTAATCGGAGCGAAACACTATGCCGTTCACCGAGGAAGAGCAGACTTACCTGCGATCACAGCGGCTGTGCCGCATCGCCACCGTCTCGCCCGACGGGCAGCCGGATGTGGTGCCGGTAGGGCTGGAGTTCGACGGTGCCTACTTTTACATCGGGGGTCTTGACCCGGCCAAGACCCGCAAGTTCCGCAACGTCCAGGCCGGGAACGAGAAGGTGGCCCTGGTCATCGACGACCTCGTCTCCACCGACCCATGGACGCCGCGGTTCATGCGCATCTACGGCACGGCGGAGCTGATCGAGCGGCAAGGCCAGTTCGGCTCGGGCCCATACATGCGGATCACTCCCACCATCTCGTGGAGCTGGAACCTGGACGGGCGTCCCTTCAGCCACGGCGGCGCCGGGCAGTTCGATCCCCGGCGGACCGTCCACCAGCCCCGCCCCTGAACCGGCGTAGCTGCCGGGCTCCTTTCTTCGACTCCGGCCTAATGCACCGGTTCAGCAGCGGGAGCGTGGGCGCGCATAATGCCCAGACCTGGGACGCTGGGGGTGAGGCGCTGCTCGCGGAGTTTCCCGTCGGCGTGGTCACGGGCAAGCTATGTGACAGTGCTTGAGGTCGTCAGGACATGATGTTGCTTGACGTCGTTGGGCATGACCGGTGAGGCAGGCGCCGCGCGGCCGGCCATCTTCGTCGCTTCCACCGGACGGTGCGGCTCAACGATGCTGTCGAACATGCTCCGGTTGAACCCGGAGATTCTCAGCCTGTCTGAGTTTCTGGTGTTGCTCCTTCCCGACCCGCTCCCGCCCGGCGAGTTCGACGCGGCGGCGTACTGGCGGCTGCTCAGCCAGCCGCGGCCCTTTTTGATGCGCGCATACCGGCTTGGCCTGCGCGTCCCGGAGTTTCTTTACCTCCCGGGCCCGGGCCGCAGGTTCAATGCCGCCACCGGCATCCCGCCGATCTTGATCACCGCGTTACCGCATCTCAGTGACGATCCGGAGGAACTGTACGACGAGGTGGAGGCATTCGTCGGCGGCCTCAGCCCGGCCAGCGCCGCGACACAGCACCGGCGCTTGTTCAGCTGGCTGTGCGATCGCTTCTGCGCGCGCGTTTGGGTCGAAAGGTCAGGCAGCTCCCTGCTGTACCTGAGCCAGCTCGCCGGCCTGTTCCCCGACGCCAAGTTCGTCCATCTGTATCGCGACGGGCGCGAGTGCGCCTACTCGATGAGCCGCAATGTGGGTTACCGGCTGGCAACCGTGTCGATGATGCTGCAGTCACGGCTGGGGATGACCCCCTACCTGGGCGATAACCGCGCCGTCCGTCTGGTGGAGCCGCGATCCCCGCGCTGGCCGGCTCTACCGCAAGAGCAGAGCCGCGAGCTGACCCGCGTTTGCGAGCCTACGATGCGTCGGCTCTACGGCGGTATTTCGTGACCAGGCCGCGTCCGCAGGCACGCTGATGTGTCGACACCAAGATCGTTGAATATATCGCTGGCGAACCGCATCTCGCTGGGTTCCTACTCGAAGGGCACCCACCCGAGCGGAGTCAAAGTGGTCAGCGCATTGGCTTTCAAGCCCGTGTCGGACATGGTCCACAGCGACCCGCCGATGACGAGCGAGCGGCGGATCTGGCCGCCGAGCGGGAGGCCAGGGGCAGGCGGGTGGGTGATAGCGCCAAGCCGGGTGATGGTGTGATCGCCGACCTGGAGCGCGACAGCCTCGCTGGTGGGACCGGCCGGTGCCACCTCGCTACTGGGCACAGGTGGGGAGCCGGGCATGGGCACAGCCGAGGGCACTTGCACCGGGATGACGAGGGTCCCGGTGGCGGGCCAGTACAAGAAGGCATGCGGGTCGAATTCGGCCTCGGAGTGGCCGAACCGCACATCGTAGACAGCTTGGCGCACGGGTGCGGCGAGGTTGGAGACGTCGAACAAACTGACCTGGGTGCCCTGCGTCTGACCGTGCGCGGTGGCGTCCTCGCCGACGCCAATCAGATGCGTTGCGTCGATCGGGTGGAGGTAGGCGGAGTAGCCGCGCAGCAGCAGTTCACCGGCCACCCTCGGCCTTGCCGCGTCGGACAGGTCGAGGGTGTAGAGGGGATCGGTCTGCTGGAATGTCACCACATAGCCGACCGGTCCGGCGAAACGCACCGCGTAAAGCTGTTCACCCTGGCCGAGCCCGCCGACCTCTCCGATGGTGACGAGCGCGTCGCCGCTCTGTTGCAGTACGTACAGGGCGGACTGCGACGGCTGCGAATTCCAGCCAGCCGCCGCACCGGACGTCGTGGTGGCGACTCGAAGCGCGCCGTTCCACTCCGACAGCGCGTACTGGGCCATGGCGGACTGGCCGAGCAGCCATCCCGGGACCGCACCAGCGGCCTCGTACACGGGGCGTCCCGGGCGCGAGATGTTGAACTTGTACAGGCCGGTGTATTGCTGTGGCGACACTACTGACGCGGATGTCGCTGACCGGGGCGTCGATCGGGCTGCCGGGCCTTGCGCCGATCCTGTTACCGTATCGGCGCCCTGAATCCCGCCCGGGGCCTGAATCCCGCCCGGGGCCTGAATCCCGCCCGGGGGCGGGGTGGTCCATTGCTGGTTGTTGGCGACGTAAAGACTGCCGCCATTCGAGTAGACAGTGTCGCCGTCCGCGACGATGGTAACCGGCTGCCCGTCGTCGAGCGTGCCGTGGCTCAGATCGAAGGTGAGCAGGGAGAGCATCGAGGTGCCGGAGTAGGTCGCGGTAGCCGGGCGGCTGATGTCCGCGCAGCCCACCTGCCTGTGATGCCGTGCGGTGCCGATGGTTAGCTCATAGCGCGGAAGCCACGCGCTCAGGTCGGCGTGAGCGATCATGGCTTGGTTCGCGGCGGTCGGCTGCTGGCCGCCGCCCCCGATGGGGGGAGGGACGATAAACCTCGGGGCGGAGTGCACCACCACGCGCACTATCGAGCCCACTTGGCGGGCGTCGACCAGGGCACCGTCCATCGTGTACTCGCTGGTCACCCGAGGCGTCGCGGTCGACAGATCGACCAGCAGCAGGCGGGAGCCCGCGATCTGCACCGGGTTGGCCGGTCGGTTCGCGGTCGGCCAAGGAGCAGCGGGGCCGACCGGGACGGCGCCGCCGAGCCCGCGAGCTGATGACGAACCGATTGAAGGACGCAGGCTTGGCGGCGCCGTCATGACGGGTGCGCCGAGATCAGCAGCCTGCGGGCCGAACAGGACCAGGGCATGATTCCCGGCCAGCAGCAGGTTGGCCGGGATCCAACCGCCGAGGTCTCCACCTGTCGCGGCCGAAAGGTCGAGCGTGCCGATGAGTTGCATTGTCTGGCTGTCGACCACGTGCAGCACCCCGCGGGTGACCGTGACGATGTACCGGCCGCCGGTCTTTACCAGGTCAGGCTCATCCACCCCGTGCTCGGCGGTATTGGTGTCGGAATAGGGTGTCGCGGTACTAGCCTGCCCGGTCGTCGGCGCACCTTCGGACCCCCCCGCTGAATTGCCCGCCGAAGCACCGGGAATGCTCGGGGCCTTCGCAGGTCCCGAGGCGTCCGCCGCGCCCGCGTCGGCGGAACTCCGGCCAGACATGGCGAACCCGCCAGATCCGACCGCGCCGAGCGCCGCCGCCCGCAGGCTCCGCAGCGCCTCACCACAACTGGTGTAGTGCACCAGCGCTATCGCAGACGGCGGGGGAGCTCCTGTGTTGACGACCCGGGTGGATGGGGACACGGCGCAGCCGACGAGGACTAACATCCCCGACGCCAGCAGCGCGCCCACCGCGCGGATCGCGGCCAGGACTGGCCGCTGCGGGGCGCGGTGACGCGCAGACGAGCGATTCGCTGAAATCATGCCCGTTTGGACGCGACACCCGCACGCCCGGTTCCACAGCCTTTTGCCCGCCCGAGCCCGGCACTGCCCATGCCGACTCATCAAGCAGACGAGGTCGACTCAACCGCCCGCGCATCGAGGGTGGTCTTTGCGCGGGTGTAAACCTGCCTCGAAATCTTCTGGCGGCTGCAGCCGGCGAGCCGGTTTGACCTCATTGGGCTGTGGGCGAACTCGGGCGGCTGGCCCGGCCGCAGGGGGCAGACTCGGCGGTGCAGGGAAAGGACGCTGTCATGCGTGTTGCGGTGCTCGCCGACATCCACGGTAACCTCCCCGCGCTTGAGGCGGTGCTGCGCGAGGTGGAGACCGCGGGAGTGGACGTGATCGTCCTCAACGGAGATCTCGCCGATGGCCCGATGCCCGCCGAGACCCTCGACCGTCTGGAAGAACTCGGCGAGCAGGCGATTTGGGTGCGGGGCAACTCCGACCGCTGGCTGGCCGATGCGTTCGATGGCACCTTCCGGCCCAGCGGGCTGCCCACGAACCCGCCCGCCGAGTACTTCAGCTGGTGCGCCGCCAGAATCGAACCCGGCCACCGGGACCGGCTCGCCAGTCTGCCGTTGACCGTCACACTCGACATCGACGGGCTAGGTCCGGTCGCGTTTTGCCATGCCACCGCGCGCGACGACAACGAGTTCATCGTCGTTGACAGCCCGATTGCTCACTACCAGGCCGCGTTCGCGGGTATGACCGAGCAGACGGTCGTCATCGGGCACACCCACATGCCGTTCGACCGGCTCGCCGACACCCGGCGCATTATCAACCCCGGCTCGGTTGGCCTGCCCTACGGCCACCCGGGCGCGGCGTGGGCACTGCTGGGCCCCGAGGTGGTACTGCGCCGCACTCCCTACGACTCCCAGGCCGCCGCAGCTAGGTTCTGGGCCGACGCTGCCGGTCTGCCGGACATCGAGTTCATCACCGGTAACCTCCGGGCTGCCGCCAGCGACGCGGTGGCACTGGCCGCGTTTAGCGAGGTCGGCGAGCTACAAGCCCGGCAACGGTAGACACCGTTGGCTTGCCTGGCTGCGGCAAACCGAACCGGTTGCCTCCAGCGGGCACGGCTGCTTGCCGTGAACAGGTCCTGCACCCACCGAGTCGGCCAGGGCAGGTTAGGGTCGTTGTGATGCGGCTTACTGTTCTCGGGGCGTGTGGTGCGTGGCCGGACGCGGGCCAGGCATGCAGTGGCTACCTCGTCGAGCATGATGGTTTCCGGCTGCTGGTGGATGTTGGCTATGCGACCGTGCCGCGGCTGCTTGAACGGGTGACCGCGGACGAGGTTGACGCCGTGTTCATCAGCCACGGGCACCCGGACCATTGCGCCGATCTTAACCCGCTGCTGCGGGCGCGTGCGCTGCGCGATGATCCACCACCACCACTTCCGGTGTACGCGCCGCCTGGCGCGCTCGATGCGGTGCTGGCGCTGGATCGCCCCGGGATGCTGAGCAGCGCCTTCGCGCTGCATGAGTTCATCGTCGGCCGCCGTCTGAGCATCGGCCCATTCCGTGCGGTGACCCGGCCACTCCCGCACTCGGTGCCGAACGCCGGCCTGCGGCTCACCGCGGGCGGCAGGGTGCTCGTTTACACCGGGGACACCGGTCCGGACCCGCAGGTAGTGGAGCTGGCACGCCGCGCCGACCTGCTGCTGGCCGAGGCCAGCTACATAGACCACGTCCCGCAGGATGCGCAGTCCTACCTATCCAGCGCGCGTCATGCGGGCCGGCAGGCCGCGCAGGCCGGTGCCGCACGCCTGATGCTGACGCATCTGTTGCCGGGCACAGATCACCCGGCCGCGCGAGCCGCAGCCGGTGCCGAGTACGACGGTGAAATCAGCGTTGCCACCGCCGGCCTGGTCCTCGACCTCCGCTAGATACCCGCGGGCGTTAAAGACTGGGCCTATCGTCATCCTCAGCCTTGCTTGGGGCGGCGGCATCGCCGCCGCCCCAAGCCGACTCAATGCGATGTTCCAAGGTCCTCGAAGTTCCAGTCGGCTCCGCCGCAGGCGGCGCACCAGGCATGGACGACGTGTCCGGTGCTGGTGGAATGAGCGATCACGTGGAAACGGTTTCCGAAGGCCAGGCCGGTCGGCTGGTCGGCGGGGCTGCCGATCTGCTGCCAGTCATGCCAGCCGGAGCTGTTGTCGTACCACCGTTGAAAGACGGTTGTGCCGTCCCAGCCGTCGGCGAGGACCCTGAGCTGGCCGCCGTAGACGCTCACATCGGGCCGACCGGTGATGCTCCCGCCGAGGTCGCCGTAGTGCCAGTCGCTGCCGTCGCAGGCGGCGCACCATGCGGTGATGAGATGGGCGGTGCCGGTGTCGCGGGCGAACAGTTGAAGGTCGTTGTTGTAGACCGTGGTCGCCGGGTTCGCGCCGCAGCATGCGATTTTCTGCCAGTCGTGCCACCCTGCGCCGTCGAACCACCTGTGCCACAAGGTGCCGCCGTCAGCCCCGTCGGCGAAGACCTGGAGCTGCCCGTTGTACGCGGTCACCGACGGCCTGCCGGTGATGAATCCGCCGAGGTCTTCGAAGCGCCAGTCGAACCCGTTACAGGCCACGAACACGGCGTGCACGAGGTGGCCGGTGCCGGCTGCGCGGGCAAAGACGTGGAACTGGCCGGCATACGCTGCCACTACGGGCGTGGTCGCGGCGGCCAGTGCGTTCGGCTGTGCGCTGAATCCGCTCCAGGGGCCGTTGGGCTGTGCGCTGAATCCGCTCCAGCCGCCGCCGTTCATTTGCCAGATGTGGTACGAAACGCCATCGACACCGACGACAAGGCCATCAAGCCGACCGTCGGCGTTGTTCGCCACGGCCGGTACCGAGCCGATGGTCCCGCCAAGGTTGTCCCATCCACTCCAGCCGCATCCGACGCACATCTGCCAGATATGGTAGAGAGAGTTGCCACTGTCGAGCATGAAAACCTCGAGGCGGCCGTCTGCGTTCATGGCGACGCTCGGCGCGCTCCCCAGATGCCCGCCCAGGCTGGCAAAGCCGCTCCAGCCGCCGCCGGGGCTGTTCTGCCACACGTGGATCAGGGCGCTGTCGAGCCCCAGCCCGAACACCTCGAGGCGGCCGTCCGCATTGGACGCGACGACTGGGTCGGATAGCATCTGCCAGCTGCCTATCTGGTTCCAGCCCCCCCAGGTGCATCCGGCGCACCCCTGCGCCATGTGAAACAGCCCTTTACTGGTTCCGAGGGCGAAGACCTCTAGCCGACCGTCCCTGTTGAGGCCGACCGTCGGCGGGCTGTTGAGCTTGCCGCCGAGGTCATTCCATCCGCTCCAGCCGCCGCCTGCGCTCGTTTGCCAGATGTCGTAGAGCCTTCCCTCCGCGCTGTCCTGCTGGGAGGCGATCGCGAAAGCCTCGAGTCGGCCGTCCGCGTTGCGAGCGACGGCCGGGTACATCAGGTCGTGGCCAGGACTGCCCAGCCCGGTCCATCCACTCCACCCGCAACCGGCGCATTGCTGCCAAGCGTGATAGAGCGTGTAGTCCATTCCGATCACGAAAACCTCGAGTCGGCCATCGGCGTTGGTGCCGACTGCGGGACCGCTCCAGAATTTCCAGCTCGGATCCCCGAGAATAAACCATCCGCTCCACCCGCCACCGGGGGTGACCTGCCAGGAGTGGAACAGAGTACCACCATTGGACAGGACGAAAGCCTCCAGCCTGCCGTCGGCATTGCGCACGATGGCCGGGTTGGCCGAATCTGACAGCTCACCGGGCGTCGGTCCGCTGAAGTTGTTGTAGTCCCCGTTTCTGATGGCCGTTATCAGGTTGCCCGCAAACGTGACCCAGGAATTCCTGGCGAGTCCCGAGTCTATGGAGCCTTGTGCTGTCAGCGTCCACGGACCGCGTGACCAGACACCAAGGTGCAACTGCTGGTCGCTCTGCTGGTATGAGAAGGAGAACGTGATGACCCGGTTCGCTCCTTCGCTGTGGCCGGGCAGTGCCCTGAAGGTAAAACTGGTCGCGGTGGTGTTCTCTACCCGGATGGGATTCGACGTTGTGGCAAATTGGAGATCGCAAATCTTTCCGGCGTGGATCTCGGATCCGCAGCCAGGGAAAGTAAAGTACGCGCTGAAGTTCCGCATGGCCATTCGCGCCACAACGCCCGGGCTTGGCTGCGCGTAACCGAGGGCATAGTCGTATCTGTACTCAAGCCAGCTGCCGGCCGCATCCGCCGGTGTAGGCGCAGCTAAAGCAACAACGGCGGCTATCGCCGCGAGCAGCGTGGTGACGCTCCATCGGACGCGCCGGCGATACCCTGCCTGTCGCATTGCGTTCTCCTTCGTGGCGGCGATGGTGTCTCCGCGCCGCGTCCATTTCGACCATGCGGTCGGCGGCACGGCCGGGCGCGCGCCCGGCCGCACGGCCGACCGTACGGCCGTGTGCTGGTCTGGAGGGTCTTCTGGGTCTCGCTGGTGCGCGCCTTCGCGTCGCGCGGTGCGGCCGGGCATCTGGCCAGCGGCTGACCCAGACCCAGCAGACATGGTGTATGACCTTCCTTGCTGGAAGCCTTGGTGGGAACCTGGAATCCGAACTGGATCAAGTGCGGGGTCAATTCGCTATGTCGCACCCGATGACCTTTTGGCTGCTCGGCCCGATGGAGGTCAGCGTCGGGGGAGAGCGGCTCGACGTCGGGCACCCGCGGCAGCGATGCGTGCTCGCTGTGTTGCTCGTTGACGCCAACCGTTATGTCCCGGCCGAGCGGTTGATCAGCCGGGTATGGGGGGACGAGGCCCCTGCTACCGCGCTTGAGCTGGTGTACGGATATGTCTCGCGGCTTCGCCGGTGCCTCGCGTCGACCGCGTGTGTTCTGCAGAGCCGCCGAGAGGCCGGTTATCTGCTGCAGGTGGACCCCGCAACTGTGGATCTGCATCGATTCCGCGAGATCGCCGCGGCTGCTCGTGGCTCCCGCGATGACGACCAGGCTTCCGCACACTACCGGGAGGGGCTGCAGCTCTGGCGCGGCGAGGCATTCGCCGACCTGGCGAGCCCGTGGCTCGACCGGATGAGCCAGACACTCCGCCGCGAGCGCCTGACGGCTGAACTCGAGCGTAACGATATCGAGCTCCGCCGCGGGCGGTACGCCGGCCTGCTCAGCTCCCTCGCTTCGCTGGCGCAGTCGCATCCGCTGGATGAGCGGGTGACTGGCCAGATCATGCTGGCCGCATACCTGAATGGGAGACAAGCCGACGCCCTCGGCTACTACCAGCAGACCCGGCGCCGCCTTATCGGAGAACTAGGAATCGAGCCGGGACCGGACCTCCGCGAACTCCACCAGAAGATCTTGCGGGGGGAGGCGGACGCCACGCCTAGCGGAAGCGTTGCCTCGCGCGAACCGCGGTCCCTGGTCCCTCGGCAGCTACCGCACGATCAGGTCCACTTCACGGGAAGACGAGATGAGCTCCGGCGCCTTGACGCGCTCAACGCGGACTCGAAAGCAGACGCGAAACGGGTCACCAGCCGGAGAAGGCACATCGTTTTGATCACCGGCCCTGGTGGCGTCGGCAAGACCGCGCTTGCCGTCCATTTCGGGCACGCCGCCGCGAGCCAGTTCCCGGACGGGCAGCTGTACGTCGATCTACGCGGGTACGACCCTCGGCAGCCGAAGTTGTCCGCGGGCGAAGTACTTGGCCGGTTCCTGCGGGCGTTCGACATTGAACCCGAGCGCATACCAGTCAATATCGACGAGCGGGCGGCGCTGTTCCGAACGGTCGTGGCAGGAAAGTCTGTACTTGTGGTGCTGGACAATGCGGCGAGTCCTGAGCAGATCCGGCCGCTCCTACCTGGTCACCATGGCTGCCTGGTCGTGGTAACAAGCCGCAACCGGCTGGCTGGGCTTGCGGCACGCGATGACGCCTCGCGTATCCCGCTCAGCGTGCTGCCGCCAGGTGATGCTGTCGCCCTGCTGTCTGCCACGATCGGGGGTGAAAGATTCACGACGGAACCCGGCGCCGCGGCAGAACTCGCCCACCTCTGCGGGTACCTGCCGCTCGCCCTGCGTGTCGCGGCCGAGCGGGTCGCGGCCGAGCCGAGCCGCGCGATCGGCGAACTTCTCCACGACCTGAGTGACCAGCACCGCCGTCTTGATGGCCTTGGCGCGGAAGGTGATGAGATCACCGGAGTGCGCTTAGCATTCTGTTGGTCATTCCGCGCTATCTCCGGCGACGCGGCGCGTGTGTTCAGGCTGCTCGGCGTGCACGCAACCGCGGAGATCTCGGTGCCCGCCGCCGCCGCGCTGGCGGACCTCACACTCGCCGACTGCCGCGATGTGCTAGCAACGCTGGCAGATCAGCATCTGCTCGAATCAGCGGCTGCGGGACGCTTCGCCATGCACGACCTCTTGCGTATCTATGCCGCCGAACGCGCGGTCGCTGAGGAGCGCCCGGACGAGTGCGCCGCAGCCACGCGGAGAGTGCTTAGCTGGTACCTGCACGCAGCCGACGCCGCGACCCGGGTACTGGCGCCACGCCACCCACATGTTCAGCTGAATCCGCCCGATCCATGCCATCCGCCTCCCGTCTTCGCGACACACGACCAGGCGCTGGAGTGGTGCATCACCGAGCACACCAACCTGATCGCGGCTGTCCGCCAGGCGATGGACACCGGTGAGCTGGCTGTCGCCTGGGAACTGCCCGTTGCCCTCTTCGGATTCTTCTACCTGACGAAACTGTGGGCGGAATGGATCGCCATGCTGCAAATCGGCCTCACCGCCGCCCGGCGCGGCGGTGACCGTCACGCAGAGGCGTGGGTTGCGGGCAGCCTCGGCCTGGCCTACTGGGATCTCAAGGACTTCAAGAGCGCCCGGCACCACATGAAGCAGGCATTGGCACTCTGCCGGGAAGCCGCCGATCAGCGCGGCGAGAGTCTGGCCCTCACCAGCCTGGGCCTAGCCTGCCGCGATCTTGGCCACCCAGACGAGGCGCTGGAGTACCTGCAGCAAGCCCTCGACCTATACCGCCTGACGGGTGACCTATGGGGCAGGGCCTGGGCACTCAACAACATAGGCCTGGTATATCGCGATCTTGGCCACCCAGACGAGGCGCTGGAGTACCTGCAGCAAGCCCTCGACCTGTTCCGTCAGACCGGCGACCTATGGGGCAGGGCCTGGGCGCTGAACAACATCGGCCTGGCCTACAGCGACCTCGGCCAGCTAGACGAAGCCCTCGACCACCTCCGGCCCGCTGCCGCCGAACGCATGGCTATCCATGACAAGCGAGGAGAAGCAGAAACGCGTTGCGCAATCGCGGACGCACTCGACGCACTCGGCCAGCACGATGAGGCCCGGGCGCTCAGGCAGCAGGCGCACGAAATACTCGACATGCTCGGCGGTCGGCACTCCGGCGATATCCGCGCCCGCCCTAGTCGCGCCTGAGGCTCGCGCAAGCGCGCGACCCAAAATGAATAACCCGCACGGCCGGGCGCGTCACACAGGTTCGGGGGCCGGTCACTCGTTGCAGGCGGTCTCGGGGCCGGTGATCCGGTCGAGCAGGGGAAGGGTCGAGGCGATGATCCCGAGGGAGGCGGCGAGCCCGGCGAGGACGATGACGTAGTACTCAGCTCCTGGCGGCCGGAGCGAATAGCCGAGCTGCGAGCTGAGGAACAGCTGGGCCGCCAGGAATCCGGTGCCCGTCGCCACCACTGCGACGACCAGGAGCGGGACTGCGCTTTCCAGGGCGACTACGCGGCGCACGACGCCGAGGTGGGCACCGGTGAGCCGCAGCAGGCTGAAGGGGCGCTTGCGGTCGCTCAGGCCGGCCGCCACGCTGACCGCCAGGCTGCAGCCGGCCATGGGCAGGCTTGCGAGGATCACTACGTTTGCCAGTTGCTGCTCTCCGCGGAGGCCCTGGGTGTTCAGGTCGTTCTCGTCGCTGGTGTAGGGGAGAACCTGGGAGGGGTAGGCGACCTCAAGGGCGGTCCGCGCCCGCTCGATCGTCGGCGTCGATCCGTCCGTGCCCACGACGATCGACTGGACCGGGAGATGCTGGAGGCGCTGCAGAGCGATGGCAGCGGCGGGCCAGACTATAGCGGCCTGGGACGGGCCCGGAGCGCGACTTTCCAGCGGGATCGCCGCGGCCTGTGCTCCAGCCGGGCAACGGCCGAGCGCCGGGATGCGGGAGAGCTGGGCGTATGAGACCAGGCCTGCCGTTATGGAGCATTGACTGCGTTGATGCCCGCCAGCGCACTCAGCAGCAGGTCAACTCCCAGCGCCACGGCAGCCGCGGTGACGATCAGGCGGACCGCAGCTTCTTTCCCGCCGCCCAGCGTGAGGCGCAGGCCCAGGCGGATCACGAGGCGACCCGATCGGGTGAGAGTGAGCTCACCTTGCCGCCGCGGACGATGACCTCGCGGTCGGCGTAGGCGGCCACCCGGGGCTCGTGGGTGATCAGGACGACGGTGGTGCGCTGCTGGCGGGCGGCGGCGGTCAGCAGGCTCATTACGTGCTCGCCGGTGAGCGAGTCGAGCGACCCCGTTGGCTCGTCGGCGAACAGCACCTCGGGATCCGCGACCAGGCTGCGGGCCAGCGCGACGCGCTGGGCTTGGCCGCCGGAAAGCTCCCCCGACCTGCGCTGCTCCAGCCCGTCCAGGCCAAGCAGCCCGAACCACGCCCGGGCCGCCGTTAAAGCCGTTGCCCGGCGGGCCCCGCTAAGCAGCAGCGGCAAGGCGATGTTCTCCTCGGCGGTCAGCTCGGGGACGAGCTGGCCGAGTTGGAACACGAACCCGAACCTGTCCCGGCGCAGCGCGCTGCGCTCGCGTTCGCCTATGGTGTCGACCCGGCGGCCGGCGAACCAGACCTCGCCAGAATCGGGTATCAGGATGCCGGCCAGGCAGTGCAGCAGGGTCGACTTGCCCGAGCCGCTCGGGCCCATGACGGCCAGGATCTCCCCAGCGGCTACCGACACGCTGGCGCCCCGCAGCGCGGGTGTCTGGCCGAACGACCGGACGACGTCGCGTGCCTCGATCAGGCCGCCCTGGCGAGCGGGTGCCGCGCCTCGGGCGGTGGCGCTCACGGGCGCACCACCTCTGCCAGCGCATGAAGCCGGGCCGCGGTCAGGTCGATCCACCGAAGATCGGCCTCGAGATGGAACAGGCCATGATCGGCAAGGAGCGCGTCAACCAGGTCGCCGG
>Ga0137373_10001386_pt1 | contig 26336 bp, 28 predicted proteins | sample SagtaG_5_FD_104912 | JGI IMG/M metagenome (GOLD analysis project Ga0137373, IMG submission 104912) | Vadose zone soil microbial communities from Sagehorn Ranch, Mendocino, California, USA - Sage1_R_80_16 metaG | ecosystem: Environmental > Terrestrial > Soil > Vadose zone | place: USA... | reverse complement strand
GCGAAAGCGCAGCTTTCGCGCGGCACTACCCGGCGCGTGCACTCTCGAGCTCGCGCCTGGTGTCTTCGACCGTCTCGTCGCCGAGCGCCTGAATCAGCTCGGGCCGGTCGAGGAGGCGCAAGCGCTGATGCGAGCTGAGCCTGTTCTGCACGTAGCGATCTTCGAGGATGTCGCTCAGCGCGCGCCCGCGGCCGTGTTCGCGGATCACGTACGCGGCAGCCCGCTCCTCGGTGCTCGATCGGGCGAACAGGAAGGAAAACGGTGAGCGCAGCATGCTTCCAAGTCGCTGCATCGAGACGATTGTATCCTTGTGCCCGTGAGGCGGAAGTCCACCGAGGGCCGCTTCGCCGAGCGAATCGTTCACGGCGTTGACGACGCGGGCTCCGAGGAGACGATCGTCTTCTGGATCGAGCGCAAGCAGGGTGCCCTCTGGGCGGTCGGTCGCGCTGTCAATCCGCAACATCGTTCCAGCGAGGAGCCTCGTCGTGACGACTACCTGTTCGAGGGCTACGAGCTCGAAGACGCGCTGGCGGCGGCGAACGAGGCGCTGGAGGACGATCTCAGCGTCTCGGAACGCGACGGACGGCCCGAGGACCTGAAGCCGTTCACGCGCGACGAGCTCTTGAAGCCCCTCGAGCGATGGTTCTTCGGTCGCCGCTAGTCGCGCGAGGCCAGCGGAGCTTGGCGTCGGGGATCGGATCCCCGTGCGGGTCGTGCGTCGGAAAGCCGAGTGCCTTGTCGATCCGTTCCTCCAGCTCCTCCGAGATGACGTGCTCGAGGCGCTCCGCTTCGCCGTGGACCTCGTCCACGTGGACGCCGAGCGTCTTCGCAAGGTAGAGCTCGAGCAGCCGGTGGTGCCGGATGACCTCCAGTGCGACCCTCTCGCCCGCGCGGGTGAGCTCGATTCCACGATACGGCTGGTGCGCCGCGAGCTCGAGCGCGGCGAGCTTCTTCACCATTGCGCTTGCGGAGGCGGGCGAGACGCCCTGGCGCTTGGCGAGCGCGGTCACCGACACGCGGCTCCCGTCGGCGCCGAGCTTGTAGATCTCGCGTAGGTAGTCCTGGATCGCGTCGGTCAGTGCAGGCTTCGCCACGCACACAGTCTAGGCTGGCTCGGTGCGCATCCGGATAGGACATTCAGCCGATCCGGACGACGCGTTCATGGGCTGGGCACTCGCCGCCGGACGCGTGGATGCGCGCGGCTTCGACTTCGAGTTCGTCCCCGAAGACATCCAGGTCCTCAACGAGTGGGCGCTCGAAGGAAGGCTGGAGGTGACGGCCCTGTCGCTCGCGACGTACCCGCTCGTTCAGGACCGCTACCTCCTCCTGCCCCACGGCGCGTCGATCGGATCCGGCTATGGGCCGATCGTTGTCGCGCGCGAGCCGCTGTCACTGGAGGAGCTGCGAGGCGTCGAGGTGGCCGTCCCGGGACGACTGACGACGGCCTTCCTCGTGCTCGGGATGGCGCTCGGCGGGCCGTTCGCGCATCGCGCTCTCCCGTTCGACCGCATCCTGGACGAAGTGAAGGCCGGGCGGGCCGAGGCGGGGCTGCTAATCCACGAGGGGCAGCTCACGTATGCCGACGAGGGCTTGGTCAAGGTGCTCGATCTTGGCGAGTGGTGGCTGCTCGAGACCGGGCTGCCGCTTCCATTGGGCGTCAACGCCGCGCGGCGAGATGTTCCGCGAGTTGACGAGCTGTCGCAGGTGCTGCGCGACTCGATCGGCGCGGGCCTCGAGCATCGCGAGGAGGCGACCACGTATGCGCTCGGGTTCGCCCGCGACCTCGACGAAGAGACGGCGGACCGCTTCATCGAGATGTATGTGAACGAGCTCACGTGCGACTACGGGGACGAGGGCCGGACGGCCGTCGAAGAGCTTCTGCGCCGCGCGGAGGCCACCGGGACGTACACGCAGCCCGTGAGAATCGAGTTCGTGGGCTAACCAACGAAGTACGCTGGCGGTATGAGTCGCGCGGTCGTTCTCTCGGGCGTGCGGACGCCGATTGGTCGCTATGGCGGCGCTCTTTCAGACGTGCGCCCGGACGATCTTGGGGCAACGGTCATCGCCGAAGCCGTGCGTCGCGCCGGCGTCCGCGGGGAGGAGATCGAGGACGTCTACCTCGGCTGCGCGAACCAGGCCGGCGAGGACAACCGCAACGTCGCGCGTATGGCCGTGTTGCTCGCGGGACTCCCCGAGAGTGTCGCCGGCGTAACTGTCAACCGGCTCTGTGCGTCCGGGCTCTCTGCAGTCGTCTCTGCCTGCCATGCGGTCGCCGCGGGAGACGGCGACCTCTTCGTCGCCGGCGGAGTCGAGTCGATGAGCCGGGCTCCGCTCGCGATCGCCAAGCCGGAGCACGCATTTCCCCGGGGCAACCAGACAGCGTGGGACACCACGCTCGGTTGGCGGTTTCCAAATCCGCTCATGGAAGAGCTGTTCCCGCTCGAGTCCATGGGGGAGACCGGCGAGAACGTCGCCGAGCGCTGGAATATCTCGAGGGAGGATCAGGACGCGTTCGCGCTCCGCTCGCAGAAGCGATGGGCCGCAGCGGCAGACGCGGGACGTTTCGATGATGAGCTCGTGCCGCTGAACGGCCTTGTCCGTGACGAGCATCCGCGGCCCGACACGAGCTCCGAGAAGCTCGCGGCGCTGAAGCCCGCGTTCCGCGCCAACGGTGGCACCGTGACTGCGGGCAACTCGAGCGGCATCAATGATGGTGCCGCCGCGGTTGTGATCGCGAGCGAAGAGAGAGCGAAGGCGCTTGGCGTGGAGCCACTCGCAGCATTCGTCGGGAGTGCCGTCGCCGGCGTCGATCCAAGGGTGATGGGAATCGGCCCGATTCCAGCCGTCCGAAAGCTGCTCGCGCGGGCCGGCCTGGCCGTCGATCAGCTCGATCTCGTGGAGCTGAACGAGGCGTTCGCCTCCCAGAGCCTGGTCGTCGTGCGCGAGCTCGGACTGGACGAAGAGAGGGTGAACGTGAACGGAGGCGCGATTGCGCTCGGCCATCCCCTTGGAATGAGCGGGGCGCGGCTCGTGGTCTCGCTTCTGCACGAGCTTCGCCGCCGCGGGGGTCGCTACGGGCTGGCCACGCTCTGTGTCGGAGTGGGCCAGGGGCAGGCGGCGCTCTTCGAGCGCCTCGCCTAAAGACAATTCGGCTCTTTAGCAGGGCCTCAGTTGAGCCGATGGATGGCCGTGGGTCTTGAAGCTGCGCCGCACAGCTCGAGGTTGACCTGGCTCGCCGTCTACTTCGGCGCAGGTGCCTGCGCTTTGCTGTCGGGTATCGGCGCCGACGCGCGCTGGCTGGCCGCGCTCGGCCGGGAGATTGTCGAGCGAGGCTCGATTCCGTCGGGGGTCCCCTATGCGGCTGCACCCTCGATGGACTGGGTCAACGTCCCCGTGCTCGGGGAGCTGATCTTCCACGCGCTCCAGGCGGTCGGTGGCGATCGCGGCCTCTTGCTCGCTCAGCTCGTCGCGGCGACTGCTGCGCTGGTCCTGCTCGTCCTCGACATGCGTGCCTTCCAGGCGCCGGATGCCTCAGGTGCGCTCGTGATCCTCGCCGTGTTCTTCGCGGCGGCTCCTGCGTTGATCATCGTGCGAGCGCAACTCTTCTCGCTGGTGCTCTTCTGCGCCACGCTGCTCTTGCTGCGGTCGGAGACGCGCGCGCCGTCGCGGCGGATCTGGCTCCTCGTTCCGCTCGTGGCTCTCTGGGCGAACCTGCATGGAGCCGTACTGGTCGGACTCGCGGTCGCAAGCGCCTACCTCTTGCTCGAACGTCTGCGTCAGCAGCCGATCGTCGTCCTCGGCGTGCTCACAGCCTCGATCGGAGCGCTCTTTTTGACTCCGGCCCTCCTGAACTCGGGTGACTACTACCTCGGCGTGCTTCGCAGCGAGGCGGCACTGAGAGGCGAAGGGATGTGGGCTCCCCTTTCGCCCCACTCGCCATTCGACCTCCTGTTCGTGGCGATGGCCCTCCCGCTGCTCGCGTTTGCGTTGCGCTCACGACTGCGGCCGTGGGAACTTGCCTGCCTCGCCGCGTTCGCGACGATCACCGTGCACGCCGGCCGCAACTCCGTCTGGCTGATCTTTCTGCTCGCAGCTCCTGCGGCGCGCGGCCTCGGCCGCGGGCGCCTGGCGACGTTCGGCCTTGCTCCGCGGAGGGAGTTGATCGTGAGCTGCGTCCCGGCCGCGCTCTTCGTTGCCGGAGTCCTGCATGCGCCTCCGCAGGACGGCGCGGGTGAGCGCGTGCGACGTCAGGCAGCCGTCCTGGCCGCAGGCACGCCCATCCTGGCCGACGGCCTCGACGCCGAGAGGCTTGCGCTTGACGGGCAGGAGGTCTGGATTGCGAATCCGCTGGACGCTTTTTCAACCCGCGACCAGCGTCTCTATCTCGACTGGCTCGACGCCCGCCCCGGCGGTGACTCGCTGCTCGAGGAGTCAGGCTCAGTCGTGCTCGTGACCCGGGGAAGCCCGCCGCACCGACGGCTGTCCCGGGACCCGGCATTCCGCAGCGTCGCGCACGACGCGCAGGCCGTGGTCTACCTCCGGATCCAGACCGCTGCCGCGCGCCGTGGGAATGCGCGGCACTCGCTCGTGATCCGTCGGCACGAACCGCGTACGTAGCGCGCGCCTGCGAAGGAGCCCGGCCTCGAACGAGGGAACCGGCTTGCATGAGGGCCAGAGGTGAACCACAGTGAGTGGGCGTCTTCCGCCACGCGCTTCCTGCAGGTCGACAGCTTCCGCGCTGACGCACGCGGAAAGGAGAGAGCACAGAGGGCCGCGCCCAGGCGGCACGCGGCCCGCTCCCTCTGGCGTTGAGCCTCCTGAGGTCCTGACTCGGTATCGTCCGCGCCGATGGCGATCGCGACGGAGCGTGAATACGGGCTGTTCATCAACGGGGAGCTCACCGAGCCGCAGTCCGGGGAGATCCGTGAGCTAACCGAGCCGGCCACCGGCGAGCCGCTTGCCCGGGTGTCGCTGGCGGGCGAGGGCGACATCGACCGGGCCGTCGAAGCGGCGCGAGACGCCGTCGAGGGAGCGTGGGGCAAGACGCCGCCGAACGAGCGCTCGCGGCTCCTCCACGCACTGGCGGACGCGATGGTCGCGAACCGGAAGGAGCTCGCCGAGCTGGAGGCCCGCAACGTCGGCAAGGCGATTTCGTCCGTCAAGGCTGAGCTCAATCAGGCGGTCGAGAATTTCCGCTTCTACGGCTCCGCGATCGCGTCCATCCGCGGTGAGACCCGTCCGATCGGCGGCTCGCTCCTCTATTACTCCCTCAAGGAGCCGCTCGGGATCGTCGGCCAGATCGTGCCCTGGAACTACCCGCTGATGATGGCGACGTGGAAGCTCGCGCCGGCGCTTGCTGCGGGCTGCACGGTTGTGCTCAAGCCGGATCCGGCGACTCCGCTGACAGCGCTGCGTCTTGCACAGCTCGCTTCCCAGGCCGGCATTCCCGAAGGCGTGATCAACATCGTCCCCGGCGACGGGCCGACAGCCGGCGCCTACCTCGTAGGGCACCCCGGTGTCGACGCGATCGCGTTCACAGGATCGACGCAGACGGGCGCGGAGATCATGCGACTCTGCGCGGAGCCGCTGAAGCGCGTGACGCTCGAGCTCGGCGGCAAGAGCCCGAATCTCATCTTCGCGGACGCGAATCTCGCGGATGCGATTCCGAGCTCCGTCTGGTCGATCTTCTACTCGGCCGGGCAGAGCTGTGAGGCGCGTTCGCGCGTGCTCGTCGAGCAGCCTCTCTACGACGAGGTCGTCTCGCAGTTCGCGGCAAAGGCCGCCGAGCTGAAGGTCGGGGATCCGCTCGATCCCGAGACGCAGATGGGATCGCTGATCTCCGCGAACCATCGCGAGCGCGTGCACGGGTTCGTGGAGAAGGGGCGCGAGGAGGGGGCGGAGGTCGTCACAGGTGGCGAGCCGCCTGACGGCAAGGGCGCCTTCTACCCCCCGACGGTTCTTGCCGGCGTGGACAACGAGATGACTGTGGCGCAGGAGGAGATTTTCGGGCCGGTCGTGACCGTGATCCCCTTCGAGGACGAAAAGGATGCGATTCGGATCGCGAACGAGACGAAGTACGGCCTGTTCGCGACGATCTGGACCGGTGATCCGGCGCGCGGACACCGGATCGCAGCGCGGATCAAGGCCGGCGAGGTGGGGATCAACATGCCGTACACCGCCTTCCCCGGCATCCCGTTCGGCGGCTACAAGCAATCCGGCTTCGGTCGCGAACTCGGTCTGGAGACGCTGGACCTCTATCTGGAAACGAAGAGCGTCCTGGTCTCGACGGGCGCGAAGCCGTACAACCCCTTCGGCCTCTAGCTGAGGAAAAGTTTGTGGCTCTGAGCCACTAAGTACCTTCAGAGCCCACTATCCCGCCAGGATTGGCGCCCCGGAAGCGCAAGTGGCTCTGAGCCACAAAGTCTTGTGGCGGAGATGATGTGCCCGTGCGCGTGCTCGATCGGCTCGAGGAGCTCTATGCCATCGGCGGGGGCGACGGCGCGAACCGCATTGGTGGGAGTGCTGAGGAGGATCAAGCTCACGAGCTCGCCGCTCGATGGATGACGGAGGCGGGACTACGCGTTGAGGTGGACGCCGCGGGGAATTTGATCGGGCGGAGCGGAACCGACACGGTCTGGACCGGCTCGCACCTCGACTCGGTCCCGAACGGCGGGAAGTTCGACGGCGCCCTCGGCGTCGTCGCCGGGATCGAGGCCGTCGAGCGCGCCGGGACGGGTGCCGTCGTTGCGTTCCGCGACGAAGAGCGCGGCTGCACGGGCAGCACGGCCTTCGTGCAGGCGGGTGCACTGCCCGCCTGCTTCTTCGAGCTGCACATCGAGCAGGGCCCCGTGCTCGCCGAGGCCGGAGCTCCACTCGGCGTCGTGACCGGCATCGTCGGGATGGTGCGCGGAACCCGGACATTCGACGGCATCCCGGGTCACGCAGGCACCGTGCCGATGAGCCGCCGGAGCGACGCGCTGGTGGCTGCCGCCGACTACGTCCTGCGCGTTCGGGATGTCGCGACAGCGATCGATGGAGCCGTGGCGACAGTCGGCCGGCTCGACGTCGAACCGGGCGCCGTCAACGTCATCCCGGACCGCGTCACGCTGTCGGTCGACGCCCGAGCGCCCGACGCGGAGCGGCTCGACCGCCTGGCCCGCGAGCTCGAGCTGGAGCCGGACTTCCCCCTCGACCCGGTCATGCTCCACGAGGCCCCTCGGGCCGCCTTCCGGGCTGAGCTCGAAGCGAGAGACCAGCCGGTCGTCGAGCTCCCCTCCGGGGCCGGACACGACGCCGCAGTCCTGGCGCTGGCGGGCGTCCCCAGCGGCATGCTGTTCGTTCGGAGCCTCAACGGCGGGGTCAGCCACTCCCCCGCAGAGCTCTCGAGCAGCGAGGACATCGCGCTCGCCGTGGAGGTCCTGACCGGCGCCCTCGGAAGGCTCGCCGCCTCCGACTAGGCATCGGCTGCTCGCCGTCCTATAGTCGCGGGCGGCACACGGGTCGTGGCTAGAGGAGAGAGGAGAACATGACGAAACGGAGGGTCGCCCTCGCCCTGCCGCTCGCGCTCGCCGGCGCACTGGTCCTCGCGCTCGGCGTGTCGACCGGTTCGGCGAGGACGGAGCAGCAGGCTGCCGCCCTCAAGGCGGCGTGGATCTACGTCGGTCCGCACAACGACGGCGGGTGGTCGCAGGCCCACGACAAGGGCCGACTGTTCGTCCAGAAGCAGCTCGGCTCGAAGGTCCAGACCACGTTCAAGGAGAACGTGCCCGAAGGCCCGCAGACCTGCCAAGTCATCGAGAGTCTCGTCAGGGACGGAAACAAGATCATTTTTTCGACCTCGTTCGGCTTCCAGCCTTGTATGGTCACGGAGGCGAAGAAGCACCCTGACGTCTACTTCGAGCAGGCGACTGGGACTGCGAGGTCGAAGAATCTCGCCGAGTACTTTGGCGCTGGCGAGGATGCCATCTACCTGTCCGGAATGGCTGCCGGTGCGGCGACGAAGAAGGGCGTCATCGGCTACGTGGTCCCGTTCGCCATTCCCGAGGTGATCCGGCACGCCAACGCCTTTGCGTTGGGGGCGCAGACGATGCATCGAGGCGCGAAGGTCCGACTCATTTGGACGAACGACTGGGTCGCCCCCGACAAGGAGAGGAAAGCTGCCGAGAGCCTCGTCGCGGCCGGCGCGGACGTCCTCGGCCAGAACGTCGACACCCCGGCGACCGGGCAATATGCGGAGTCAAAAGGGATTCCATGGGTCGGCTACGACTCGGACGCGCACAAGTTCGCACCGCGCTCGTGGCTCACGGCCGCCATCTACAACTGGGGTCCGTACTACCTACGCAGAACCAAAGCCGCGATGAACGGCACGTGGAAGAGCAGCTTCTACTACGGCAACCTCAAGGACAAGTTCGTCGGTCTCGCGTCGTACGGCCCGAGAGTGACGATGAAGACGAAGAGTGCGATTGCGCGAAAGATGGCCGCGTTGAAGAAGGGGACGTTCTACGAGTTCGCCGGACCGCTGTACGACCAGAGGGGAAAGCTGCGCGTCCCGAAGGGCAAGCGGCTGACGATCAAGGATCTGTACGGGATGAACTGGCTCGTCAAGGGCGTGATCGGCAGCGCCAAGGGCTAGCGAGCGCCTCGACTCGAGCGGGGAAGCGCGAGCTTCCCCGCTCCCTTCTTCAAGCATGCAGCCGGCCGTCGCGCTGCGCGGGATCACGAAGCGGTTTCCCGCCGTGCTCGCGAACGACCAGGTCGATTTCGAAGCGGCCCTAGGCGAGGTGCATGCGTTGTTGGGCGAGAACGGTGCGGGCAAGACGACGCTCTCGAACATCCTCACGGGGCTCTACCGCCCTGATGAGGGCGAGATCGTCCTCTTCGGCAGGCCCGCGGAGTTCCACTCGCCGCGTGATGCAATCGACGCGGGCGTCGCGATGGTGCACCAGCACTTTCGCCTCGTCGTTCCCTTCACCGTTGCCGAGAACGTCGTGCTCGGAGACCACCGCGACGTCGGTCGCACGTTCCTCCTCCACCCGCGCGCGATCGAGCGGCGCGTCGAGGAGCTCTCGCGCCGCTACGGACTTGCGGTCGACCCTCGCGCACGGATCTGGCAGCTCTCCGTCGGTGAGCAGCAGCGCGTCGAGATCCTGAAGGCGCTCTACCAGGACGCCCGCATCCTGATCCTGGACGAGCCGACGGCGGTCCTGACGCCACAAGAGGCAGGCGAGCTGTTCGAGACGATGCGCGCGATGGCTGCCGACGGCCGCACCGTGATCTTCATCTCCCACAAGCTGCACGAGGTGAAGGCGGTCGCGGACCGCGTCACCGTGCTTCGCCGCGGTCGCTCGGTCGTGACAGTTTCCACCGCCGAGGCAACGCCGCGCTCGCTCGCCGCACTCATGGTCGGCCGTGAGATCGAGCTCGGACGACGGCAGGAGAGCGCGGGCGAGGTGGGCGAATCCGTGCTCGACCTCGAAGGCGTCGGCGCACAGGGGGACCGGGGCAGCGCGGCCGTGAAAGGTGTCTCGTTCTCCGTCCGGAGCGGCGAGATCGTCGCTGTCGCCGGAGTCGCCGGCAACGGCCAGCGCGAGCTTGCCGAGACGATCGCCGGGATCCGTCCGCGCACAAGCGGGACGATTCGAGTCTCCGGTCGTCTCTTGTCCGGCGCGGATCCCCGAGCGGCGATCCGCGCACGCGTCGGCTACGTGCCGGAAGATCGTCTTGGCACGGGCGTGGCGCCGGGACTTAGCGTCGCCAACAACATCGTCCTGAAGGCGTACCGGCGGCCCCCTGTCTCGCGCGGTCCGCTGCTGCGATTCAGGGAGATCCGAGACCGCGCACGCCGGTTGATGCACCAATACGACGTGCGTGCACCGGGGTCGCACGTGCCCGCCTGGCACCTTTCGGGCGGGAACCTGCAGAAGGTCGTCCTCGCCCGCGAGTTCTCGGGAACGCCGGCCGTGCTGGTGGCCGCTTCGCCGACGCGCGGCCTGGACGTCGCGGGAATCGAGACCGTGCACGCGTATCTTCGCGAGGCGGCTGCGAGCGGCGTCGGTGTATTGCTGATCAGCGAAGACCTGGACGAGATCCTGGCGCTCGCGGATCGAATCGTCGTGATGTTCGAGGGCAGCGTGTCGGGTGAGCGCGACGCCGCGACCGCGACGGCCGATGACCTTGGTCTCCTGATGGCGGGCGGCGAGTGATGCGGATCGAGCGCCGACTCAGGCAGCCTTGGTGGCTATCGGTCGCGGTCCCGGTCGTCTCCATCGCCGTCGCATTCCTGCTGACGGCACTCGTCCTCCTCGCGACGGGACATCCGCCCTTGCACTCGTTTCGTCGTCTCTTCGACGCTGCGTTCGTCGCCAACGGTGCGCTCAGCGAGACGGTCGTGTCCGCCACACCGCTCGTGTTCACCGGTCTCGCAGCCGCTGTCGCGTTCCGGATGAATCTGTTCAACATCGGCGGCGAAGGGCAGCTCTATGCGGGCGCAATCACCGGAGCGACTGTTGGCTTGCTCATGGCAGGGGCTCCCTCGCCGCTCGTGGTCGTAGGGATGATCGCCGCCGGCGCGGCCGGGGGCGCGTTCCTCGCAGCGATCCCGGGAATCCTGCGCGCGTTTTTCTCGACCAACGAGATCATCACCTCGCTGATGCTCAACTACGTCGTCGGCGTCGTTCTGACGTACCTGATCTTCGACAGCCACTCGTATCTCCGTGACACGTCCGGGTTCGAGGCGAACGTCTTCCCGCAAGGGAAGACCCTGCCCGACGAGGCGGCGTGGTCGAGCTGGACGATCAACGGTCTCGTCCTGCCGCTGGGGTTCCTCCTTGCAGTCGGCGTGGCAGTCTTCGTCTGGGCGCTCTACACGCGGACGCGCTTCGGCTTCGAGGTTCAGGTCATCGGTGACTCCGCCCGCGCCGGCCGCTATGCCGGCATGAGGACGCGCCGAAAGATCCTCGCCGTCATGTGTCTTTCCGGGGGTATCGCAGGCGTCGGCGGAGCGAGCCAGGACGGCGACTTCCGCCACCAGCTCGATCCTCAGGGCCTGCAGCAGGCGAACTACGGCTACGGCGGGATTGTGATCGCGGCGCTCGCTCGGTACAACCCGTTCGCGGTCTTGCTGGTGGCGTTCCTGCTCGGCGGCCTCCAGAACGCGGGCTTCACGCTGCAGGGAGCCGACTTCCCGGCCGGGCTCGTCGGCGTGATGCAGGGGCTCATCCTCTTCTGCGCCCTGGGTGGCGAGCTGTTCGTGCGGTATCGCGTCCGTTTCGATCGGAGCCCACGCACGGTCAAGACGGCAGCGCCGGAGCCGGCGCCGTGAACAACAGCCTCCTCGTCGTCGTGCTTGCGTCGGGCGTCCTGTACGGAACGCCGCTGCTCTATGCCGCGCTCGGCGAGTTGCTTGCGGAGCGGTCCGGCGTCCTCAACCTCGGAGTCGAGGGGATGATGCTCGTCGGTGCGGTGATGGGCTTCTGGACTGTCCAGCGCGTGCACGGCGGCTCGACGGTTGCACTCCTCGCTGCGATCGGAATCGCGGCGCTTGCCGGTGCCGTGATCTCCCTCATCCACGCGTTCCTCGTCATCACGCTGCGGGCGAACCAGATCGTGTCCGGCCTCGCCCTGACCATCTTTGCGGGAGCCGCAGGACTCTCGTCCTACCTCGGCAACGACCTCGATCTCGCCGGCTCGCCGGCGCGTCACCAGTTCCAGGAGATCCTCCCGAAGTCGCTTCAAGACCTGCCCGTCGTCGGTCCGATCGTCTTCGGCCAGTCGATCCTCGTGTACGCGTCCTGGCTCCTCGTCGTTCTCGTTGCTCTCTACCTCACGAGGACACGCACCGGCCTCAACGTGCGCGCCGTCGGAGAGTCGCCCGCAGCGGCCGATGCGATGGGGATCAACGTCGCGGCGTATCGCTACGCGCACACGCTCGTCGGCGGCGCGCTGGCCGGCATCGGTGGCGCGGCGTTCAGCCTGTCGATCACGCCGCAGTGGGTGGACGGGCTGACCGGAGGAGCCGGCTGGATCGCGATCGCGCTGGTGATCTTCGCGTTCTGGCGGCCGACGCTCTGCCTCTTCGGGGCGTACTTCTTCGGCGCGTTCACGGCGCTTCCGTTCGCTCTCCAGAGCCACGACATCACGCGCTTCGCCGGGCTCTATCCGATGTTCCCGTACGTCGCAGCCGTTGTTGCGCTCGTCCTCGTTTCGTCGCGAGCCGCGCGCCTGCGCTTTGGTGCTCCCGGCGCCCTCGGCCTGCCGTACGTGCGCGAGGAACGCTAGGCGTCGAAGAAGGGATACGCCGTGCGCTCGTCGATGCAGTCGGCCACGTACAGCGCGACGCCGAGGTCGCCCGTCCAGAGCGAGTAGCGGCCGCCGCCACGCTGCGCGCGCAGGCGCTCTACCTGCTCGAGCGCGTGCACCGCAAACATGCGCGCGCGCTCGAGCCAGCGTTCGTCGCCTGTCCGCGCGAAGGCCTTCAGGAAGGCATAGCCGTTGCCCGCCGTGCCGTGACAGATTCCCGGCCCCTTGTCGAGGTTCGATGGGCCCGTGTTCCACGTGAGCTCGGCGCCCGCAAGCACCAGTTCTTCATCGAGGTAGTCGGCGGCGGCGATGACGATCCCCGGCGCCCCCGCACACCACTGCACACGGATCTGCTCGTCGGGCCCCGGCAGGGTGGGGCGGTCGTGAGGTGGCCAGTTCGCGAGTCCGTCTTCGACGACGGCTCTACGTGCGAGCACGGCATTCGTGTCCCGCTCGAGCTCGGACCGGCGTCCGCCGTCGAGCACGGGACGCAACACCTGGACGTTCCCGACCAGGCCGTGTGGGGGCGTGAGCCCGCGGTACTCGTGCCCGTACAGGCGATGCGTCCACAAGCCACCCTCCTCGCGACGCGACCACACGGCCTCGAGCGTCTCGGTGCAGGCCTCGCGCCAGCGCTCCTCTCCTGTCCACTCGTGCATCAGCCGCGCGGCGATGAGCGTGCCGGGAGCACCCCACATGATCTCGTTGACGTCGCTGTCGACGTTGGCACGCACGCGCCTGAGCAGGTCGTCTGCCAACTGGTTGCTTGCCGCGAGCCGGAACGCGACGAGCAGGATGCCGCTTTCTCCCGTCATGAAGCCGGACTCAGGCGGACCGGGCAACTTCACCCACTTGCCGATGTCCGGGCGCGCGCGAAAGAGCTCGACATTGCGCAGCGCCAGGTCGCCGAGGTCGAGCGTCGTCTCTGCATGCCCGCGCCGGCGCAGCTCGTCGAGCGCCCACAGCACGCCCGCGGTGCCGACATAGAGGTTCTTCATCGGGCTCGTCGCCTGCCAGTTGTCCCAGGGGTCGGCTTTCCAGAAGAGCTTCGGCCCGCGCAGCGATGCGTCCGTGTCGGCGACGATCGCCCGAATCGCCTCCGCAACGCGCCCCGGGTCCCACGACTCCTTCGTGAGCGGCTCGAACGCTTCCGGGCGGTAGAGGGTCACTCGACCTCGCGGAACGAGATCGCCTGAGCTCCTTCCCACAGCGTGCGGCGGCCGAGCTCCTTCAGGTGCTCCTGCCCCTCGACGAGCGTCGCGAAGTGATTCGCCCACAGGTGGCCGGCCTTCGACGCGAACGAGCAGTAGCCGTACGGGAACAGCAGCTCGGTCTCGCTCTGGCCGCCCGGGTAGAGCGCGAGCTCACCCGGATGCGGGTAGGACGTCGCGTTCTCGGGGCCGATCCCGAGCTCGCGGTCTCCCCAGGGAATCCAATTCGACTCGCCGCTCCAGCGGCAATGGATGATGCGGTCGTCGAACGGAAGGATGCCGCGGAACGCGGCTACAGTCTGCGGTGCCAGTTCCTCCTCGAAGCGGGCCAGGAAGCGCAGGTCTCCGGTCGTGATCTCCAGCATCGTCATGGGATCTTGGCGCCTTGGACGATCCAGCGCCCGAGGAGGTCGCGTTCCGCCTGGGTCATACCGGTGACATTTCCGAGCGGCATCGCCTTCGACCGCACTGCCTGCTGCGCGATTGCGCCCGCCTGCGCGTGAATTTCCTCAGGCGTATCGAACGTCACGCCCTGCGGTGGTTCCGCGACCTTGGTCGGATTCTGTGAGTGGCAGGCGGTGCAGCGCGCGTCGACGATCTGCGCGATCCTCGCGAATTGCACCTGCGGCGCGCCCGCTGCTGATTCCGTCTGCGGGCGGATCACGATCGCGAGCGCCGCGATCGCGAGCGCAGCCGTCACAGGAATGGCCCACTCCGTCCGCCCCGTGTGGCGGAGGTTGAAGAAGTGGCGCACCCACGCGCCGATCACGAGCAGCACGACGAGGATCAGCCACGCGTAGCTGTGCCCGTACGTGAAGGGGAAGTGATTCGAGAACATCGTGAAGACGACCGGGAGCGTGAGGTAGTTGTTGTGCACCGAGCGCAGCTTCGCCCGCTCGTTCGCCGCCGGATCCGGTTCGCGCCCTCCCTGCTTCGCGCGTACGAGCTGCCAGTGCGCCGGGATGATCACGAAGAAGACGTTGCCGACCATCATCGTTCCGAGCATCGCCCCGACCTGAATGTAAGCCCCGCGGCCGCTGAAGAGCTCGCCCGCTCCCCAGGCCGCGAGCGTGACAAGAGCGAGCAGCAGCGTCGCCAGGACGAGCGGGCGTGAACCGAGCAGGCGACAGAGCACGTCGTAGACGACCCAGGCGGCCGCGAGCAGGCCGACGCTGATCGCGACGGCCGCGTCGGTGGACAGGTCGGCGACGTCCTTGTCGATCAGATACTGGTCGGCATTGAGGTAGTAGAGGACGATCATGAGCGCGAAGCCGCTCAGCCACGTCGTGTACGCCTCCCATTTGAACCAGTGCAGCGGCTCGGGGAGGGCGCGTGGCGCCACCCGGTACTTCTGCACCTGGTAGAAGCCGCCGCCGTGGATCTCCCAGGCCTCGCCGCTCACCCCGGCCTCGGCGTCGTCCTCGTCCTTCGGTGGCAGCAGATGGTTGTCGAGCGCGATGAAGTAGAACGATGAGCCGATCCACACGATGCCGGCGATCACGTGCAGCCAGCGAGTCAGCAGGTTGAGCCAGTCGGTGATGTAGGGATCGACCGCTAGGAGTGACGCCACCGGTCCTCCGCGATTGCGACGAGCTCCTCGAGTGCCGTGTCCAGCTCCTCCTCGCGTGTGCGCTCGATCCGCTGCCGGAGGACATCGAGGATCTCGGCCTTCGAGCGCCGGTTGACGAAGACGACGAAGCGGAAGCCGAACTTCTCCTCGTAGACCTGGTTCTGGTACGCGAGCTCGGTGAGGACCGCCGGGTCGCCGCCTGCTCCCTGCTCGGCGGCCGATCGCACGGACAGGTTGCCCGCGCCGATCGCCGGGTGTGCTCTGAGCGCTTCGATCTTCTCCGCCTCGCTCAACTCGGCGATGACTTCACGGGCCGAGCCCAGCGGGTCCTCGCGCTCGGCGAGCTTCTCGACGAGTCGCGTTCGGCCTTCGAACAGCTCTGCGAGCTGCTCTGTCGTCAGCTGCCGCGGTAGGTCGTGCATGCGTAGGACGAGACGAGGAGCGGGACATGGTAATGGCCGTCTTCGAGCTCGACCTCGACTCCGACACCCCTGAAGAACGGCGAGTCCGGACGGAAGAGGAGCCGGTAGACGCCGGGCTCGAGGTCGGAGGCGAGTTCGGCGATACGGCCGTCGGCGTCGGTTTCACCCGCGGTGAGGAGATCGTCGCGCCAGAGCTCGACGCGGACGCCGCTCGCGGGACGGCCGCGCTCGACGTCGAGGACATGAGTGGACAACGAGACGCTCATGGGCCGACTTTCGGCCTATGAGCGGGGGAGGGGTCGCGTAGGGGAAACATGGTTTCCCCTACGGGAGCGAGCCGAAGGCGAGCGACGGTCATGCCGCGAATCTTTCCGCTTCGCGGCGATGCTCGCGCGCGATCTCTTCCTCGTCGGCACCGACGAGATGCCCGTCGCGCACGACCTCCTCGCCGGCGACGTAGAGCCGCTCCACGCGGTGCGGCCCCGAGAAGACGAGTCCGGCCACCTGATCCGTGGCTCCTCCCAGCTCCAATCCGTCCGTGCGCCAGACCGCAAAGTCGGCGCGCTTGCCGGGCGAAAGCTCGCCGATGTCGTCCCGGCCGAGCACCGCTGCGCCGCCACGCGTGCCGAGGCGGAGCGCGTCGCGCGCCGTCAGCGCCTCGGGGCCACCCCGCGCCCGCGCCACCAGCAAGGCCTGCTTCACCTCGAGAAACAGGTCGCCGCGCTCGTTCGACGCGGAACCGTCGACCCCGAGGCCCACCCGGGCCCCGGCATCCAGCAGCTCCCGCACGGGTGCGATCCCGGCGCCCATGCGCATGTTCGAGCTCGGGCAGTGCGCGACCCCGACGTTGGAGACGCCGAACTTCGAGACCTCATCCTCCGAGAGGTGCACGCAGTGAGCGCACCAGACGTCCCCGGCGAGCCAGCCCAGCTCCTCGACGTACTCGACGGGTGTGCAGCCGAATTTCTCCAGCGCGTACTCCTCCTCCTCGGCCGTCTCGGCGAGATGCGTGTGCAGGCGGAGGCCGAGCCGGCGCGCGAGCTCTGCCGATTCGGCCATCAGCTCACGGGTGACCGAGAAGGGGGAGCAGGGCGCCACGGCGATGTCGACCTGTGCGCCGTCCGCGAGGGCAGCCGCCTGTTCGGTGGCGGCGAGGGCCTCGTCGCGTTCCTCGACGATCCCGTCCGGCGGGAGGCCGCCGTCGGATTCGCCGAGGTCCATCGAGCCGCGCGAGGCGAAGATGCGCACGCCGAGCTCGCGAGCGGCGCGGATCTCGGCCTCGAGCAAGCCCGTCGCGCCCGGTGGAAACACGTAGTGGTGGTCGAAGACCGTCGTGCAACCGGACAGCGCCAGTTCGGCGAGGCCCGCGCGCGCGGCTGCGTACTCCGCCTCCTCGTCGATCCTCGCCCACACCGGGTAGAGCGCCTTCAGCCAGCCGAAGAGGTTCTCCTGCTGCGCTCGCGCTCGCGTCAGGTTCTGCCAGAGGTGGTGGTGCGTGTTCACGAGCCCGGGCGTAACGACCGCGCCGCTGAGGTTGACCACCTCGTCTGCTTCCGGCTTCGCGTTGCCGCCGACGTCGCGCACGTGCCCATCGTCCACCAGGAGCCAACCGCCTGCGTGCTCGCTCGCGTCGTCATCCATGGTGACGACGTGCGCATTGACGAAGAGCGTCGTCACACTTTCAGCGGGACGAGCTCGAAGCGGTCGACGTCAACGAGTCCGCGGTCGGTGATCTTCAGGCTCGGGATCACCGACAGCCCGAGGAACGAGAGCGTGAGGAAGGGGGTAGCGCCCGACCAGCCGAGCGCACGCGCGGCGTCGTTGCAGGCGAGGCTTTGCTCGATCACCTCGGCCAGCGGCGCGTCCGCGAGCAATCCGGCGACGGGCAGTGGCAGCTCGGCGGCGACCTCGCCGCCGTCGATCACGACGATGCCGCCTCCCAGCTCACCCAGACGCTCCACGGCGCGGACCATGTCCGCATCGGCCATGCCGACGACGACGATGTTGTGGGCGTCGTGCGCGACCGTCGAAGCCAGGGCGCCGCGCTGCAAGCCTGAGCCGCGCACGAAGCCGAGACCGATCCGACCCGTGCCGAGGTGGCGCTCGATCACGGCGATCTTCGCCAGATCCTTGCCGGAATCCGCAACCGCCGCGCCGTCGGCAGTCGCGGGTTCCTCGACGAGCGCCTCCGTGATCACCTGGTCGGGGACGAGCCCGATCACTCGCACCTTGCCCCCCGTCCACGGAATGTGGAAGTCGCTCGCGGTGACCGGCTGATTGCGCACCGAGTGCTTCACCCACTCGGGCACGTCGGGCTCCGGGATCTCGTCGACCGGCCGGCCGGCCTTGAGCACGACCTCGGGTTGGAAGCGTTCGAGATCCGCGAGCACGAGCATGTCCGCCTGGTAGCCGGGCGCGATCGCTCCGAGGTGCCACAGCCGGTGCCACGTCGCCGAGTTCAGGGTTGCGAGCACGACGGCATCCTCTGGCGCGACCCCCGCGCCGACCGCCTCACGGACCATCCCGTTGATGTGCCCGTTTTCGGCGATGTCCTCGGGGTCGCGGTCGTCGGTGCAGAACGCGATCCGGTTCGTCCCGAACTCCTGGACGAGGGGAAGCAAGGCGTGCAGGTTTCGCGCCATCGAGGCCTCGCGGATCAGCAGCCACATCCCGCTGCGGAGGCGCTCGCGTCCCTCATCGACCGTCAGCGCCTCGTGGTCGGAACGGATCCCGGCCGCCGCGTACGCGTTCAGCGCCTTGCCGTGCACGCCGGGCGCGTGGCCATCCACGTGCACACCGCTCGCGAGCCGGAGCTTCTCGAGCTCGGTCTGGTCGGCGTTGATGACGCCGGGGAAATTCATCATCTCGGCGAGCCCCAGCACGCGCCTGCGCCGCAGCAGGCTCTCCAGGTCGCCCGCCAGCAGCGGGCGCCGCGGCGACTCGAATTTGGAGGCTGGGATGCACGAGGAGGCCATGAAGTAGTAGTCGAGCGGCAGGCTCTCGCAGGCATCGAGGAGCCAGTGCACGCCATCCGTGCCAAGGACGTTGGCGAGCTCGTGCGGGTCGAGCACGACGGCGGTCGTCCCGAGCGGCAGCACGAGCCGCGCGAATTCGTCCGGGAGGAGCTTCGTCGACTCGAGGTGCATGTGCGCATCGATGAAGCCCGGGACGACGTACCGCCCCGCTGCGTCGATGACCTCGCGACCCTCGTAGTCGCCGAGACCCGCGACCCACCCGTCGGCGACGGCGATGTCCACGTCGAGCCACTCACGCGTGAAGACGGAGAGGACGCGGCCGCCGCGTACCACGACGTCCGCAGGCTCGTCGCCACGCGCGACGGCGAGACGTCGGGCGAGATCGGTGGCCATGCGCAAACCGATCCTCTCACGGCAGCGGAGTACGCTTCGCGCCGATGGACGTGCTGACCCCGCGCACTCTGGACGAAGCGCTGCGCCTGAAGGCGGAACGCCCGGACGCAGTCCCGATCCAGGGGGGCACCGACGTCATGGTCGAGCTGAACTTCGATCGCGCCCGGCCGGCCGCCCTCCTGAACCTGAACGAGGTGGTCGAGCTGCGCGGCTGGAGGCGGGAGGACGGAACCCTCTGGCTGGGCGCGGGCCTCACTTACGCGGAGGCGATGGCAGGCCACGTAGCCGAGCTCCTGCCCGCGCTGGCGGAGGCTTCGCGCACCGTCGGTGGGCCGCAGATCCGGAACCGCGGCACGATCGGAGGCAACCTCGGAACTGCGTCTCCCGCGGGCGATGCGCTCCCGCCGCTACTCGTGGCAGACGCCTCCGTGAAGCTCGTGAGCGTGCGCGGTGAGCGCTGGGTGCCGCTGCACGAGTTCCTCGTCGGTCCGAAACGGAACCTCCTCGCAGAGGACGAGCTGATCGCAGGCGTCTCCGTTGCCGTGGAGGAGAACCGTGAGACCTTCCTGAAGGTCGGACCGCGCAATGCGATGGTGATCGCGGTCGTCTCGCTCGCGCTGCGCGTCGGGGAAGAGCTTCGGGCGGCGTTCGGGTCGGCCGGCCCGGTTCCGACACTCGTTCGCGCGGCGCTCGACGAGGTCGACTCGTTCCCGCAGAAGGTGGCCGAAGCCGCCAATCCCATCGACGACGTGCGCGGGACGGCGCGGTACCGTCGGCATGCGCTCCGCGTCCTGACGAGGCGGGCCCTCGAGCGGTGCCTCGCATGAGAATCGCGTTGACCGTCAACGGTGAGCCGTGTGAGGCGGACGTCTGGGAGGGAGAGAGCCTCCTCTTTGCGCTGCGTGAGGGGCTCGGCTTTCCGGGCTCCAAGAACGCCTGCGAGCAGGGCGAGTGCGGATCGTGTTCCGTGCTGTTGGACGGGAAGCTCGTCTGCTCGTGCCTGGTGCTCGCTGTGCAGGCAGATGGGCACGAGGTCGTTACGGTCGAGGGTCTCGCCGAGGACGGTCGTCTACATCGCATGCAGGAGGCGTTCGTCGCGGCGGGAGCGGTGCAGTGCGGCTTCTGCACGCCCGGCCTCGTGGTTGCTGCTGCCGACCTGCTCGTTAGGAATCCCGATCCGAGCGACGACGAACTGCGTGAGGCCCTGTCGGGGAACCTCTGCCGTTGCACCGGCTACGCGAAGATCTTCGACGCAGTGCGGCTGGCGGCTGTGCGTTGACGCGGATGGACGCTTCGCGTCTGAGTGAGACCGCAGCACCGAAGCTCGAGCTCGGGCGCGTCGGCGATCTGGTTCCGCGCGCCGACGGGATTCCGAAGGTGACCGGCGAGTTCGCCTACTCGAGCGACCTGCAGGCGGCGGGAATGCTCTGGGGCCACACGCTGCGCAGCCCGCACGCGCACGCGCGCATCAATGCGATCGACATCTCGCCGGCGCTGACGATGCCGGGCGTACACGCCGTGCTCACTCACGCAGACGTCCCGGGTGAGAAGCACTACGGGCTGGAGTTCCAGGACCAGCCTGTTCTTGCCTCCGACCGCGTCCGCTACTTCGGCGAGCCCGTCGCTCTCGTCGCTGCCGAGCATCCCGAACAGGCGCGCCGGGCGGCGGAGCTCATCAAGGTCGAATACGAGCCGCTCGAGCCGATCGTCGACGCCGAGCGCGCTACGGAGCAGGACCCGCTCCATCCGGATCGGCCCACGATGGGTCATGGCTACCGCGAGGATCCGCGGCCGAACATCGTCCGCTCACTCGTGATCCGGCACGGCGATCCGGACGCCCAGGGCGAGGTGTCCGTGTCGGGCGTGTACGAGATCGGGATCCAGGACCAGGCATTCCTCGGCCCCGAATCCGGGCTCGCAGTGCCCGACGGGGAAGGCGGCGTCGACGTCTACGTCGCGACGCAGTGGCTTCACGTCGACCGAGACCAGGTCGCGCCGTGCCTTGGCCTCACGCCCGGGCAGGTGCGTATTCATCTAGCCGGTGTGGGTGGCGCGTTTGGCGGCCGGGAGGACCTCTCGATGCAGATCCACGGCGCGATGCTCGCCCTGCACACGAACCGCCCGGTCAAGATCGTCTACAGCCGGGAGGAGTCGTTCGTCGGCCACATCCACCGGCATCCGGCGAAGGTCTGGGCCGAGCACCGAGCGACGCGCGACGGGAAGCTCGTGTGCGTTCGGGTACGCATCCTGCTTGACGGCGGTGCCTACGCGTCCAGCTCGACCGCGGTGACTTCGAACGCCGCCTCGTTCGCCTGCGGACCGTACGCGGTCGACAACGCGCTGATCGAGAGCCTCTGTGTGTACACGAACAACCCGCCTTGCGGCGCGATGCGCGGGTTCGGGGCGGTCCAGGTGTGCTTTGCCCACGAGGCGCAGATGGACAAGCTCGCAGAGGCACTCGACATCGACCCGATCGAGCTGCGCCTCCTCAACGCCCTTGGCCCCGGCGGCTCGCTGCCGACGGGGCAGCGGATCACGGGGACCCTGCCGGTCGCGGACGTGATCCGGAGGGCCGCGGCGCTCCCGCTTCCCGAGCCGGAGGAGTTGCCCCGCGATCCGATCCGGCTTCCTGGCGGCTCTGGCAACACCACGCGGGGCGAGGGCGTCAAACGCGGCGTCGGCTTCGCGGTCGGGTTCAAGAACATCGGCTACTCCGAGGGATTCGACGACTACACGGCCGCCCGCGTGCTACTGCACGCCGACGGGAGCGCCGAGGTGCACTGCGCGGCCGCGGAGGTCGGGCAGGGCGTCGCAAACGTGATTCTGCAAGTTGCGCGCACGGAGCTCGGGACGGACGACGTCGTTCTCGCGCCGCCCACGACCGCAACTGTCCACTCGGCGGGCTCGACCTCGGCGTCCCGGATGACCTGGATGGCAGCAGGCGCCGTGCGCGACGCGTGCCTCGCAGCGCTTGAGGAGCGGGGACAGACCGGCGGCGACATCGACGTCGAGCGGATCTACCGCCATCCGCGCACCTCGCCGCTCGATCCTGAGACTGGGCAGATCACCGGGGAGCGCGCGCACGTTGCCTACGCGTGCGCTGCGATGCGCGTGGTCGCGGAGGTGGACGTCGAGCTCGGATTGACGCGCGTCGTCTGGATCGGCACCGCACAAGACGTGGGCAAGGCGGTGAACCCGCAGGCTGTCTCGGGGCAGATCGAGGGCGGCACCGCACAGGGGCTGGGACTGGCGCTGATGGAGGAGCTTCAGACCCGCGACGGCTGATCACGAACGCGAGCTTCACCGACTACCTCATCCCGACAACCCTCGATATGCCGCCTGTCGTCTCCGAGCTGGTCGAGGATGCCGAGCCGGACGCGCCCTACGGCGTCAAGGGGGTCGGCGAGCCACCGACCGTCGTCTCGACGGCGGCGGTCGTGGCGGCGTTGCGTGACGCGACGGGCCTCGAGCTGACACGCGTGCCAGTGCGACCGGGCGACATCGTCGGCCTCTAGTCAGACGCCCTTGTGCAGCGACAGCAAGGCTCCGGCGCCGAGGAGCAGGATCCCGAGCAGGCGTGTCCCGCCGATCGGAATCCGATCGAACCCGAACCAGCCGAAGCGGTCGATCACGGCGGCGACGGAGAGGTTGAAGGCGATGATGATTCCGATCGTGGCTGCGAGGCCGATTCGCGGCGATGCGACCGTGATCGCGAGGATGATCAGGACGGACATCGCCCCTCCCGTCCACAGCCACAGCGGCTGCCGCACGACGTCAGCGATCCCGTTGAAGCTCTGCTTCGCGATCAGCAGCAAGGCGAAGCCCAGCACGAACGCGACCACTCCGGAGAAGGCGAGCGCGGGGAAGACTCCCGCGCGCTCGCCGAGCTCTCCCATCACCGCGGCCTGCACCGCGCCCGCGAGGCCGGCTGCCACCGCGAGCGCAACCGCGACGGCGGTCAACCTGCCGGCGCTCCCTCTGGCATCGTCACCGACTCGTCGGTCTGGAAGAAGCTGAACGGATTCCCGGCGGTGTCCTTGCAACGCGCGAACCAGCCGACCCCGGGGATCGGCTGCTTGTCCTCCGCGTCCCCGCCAAGATCGCGGACCTTCGCGAGATCTGCGTCGATGTCCTCGGAGCCGTAGTAGACGATTGGCCCCTGTTCTCCGGCCGTCGGCGGGTAGACGGCGCGACCTTGATCGCCTTCTTGAAACATCCGGTAATCGATCCCCGGCATGCCAGCGTCCTGGATGGACCACCCCGCCACGCCTTCCCAGAACTTCTGTGCGCGCTCGACGTCCTGGGCGGGAAATTCAACGTGCACGACCTTCTTTCCCATATCGAATCCTCCTTTCAACGGTGAAGCTATACGCTCACGCCTCTACGAGCGAAGGGGAGGCGATGGTTCGCGCGATCGTGCTGTACGACGAGGAACCTGACGCGGCTCGCTACGAGCAACACGCTGAGTTGTGCCGCCGTGTGCCGGGCGGGACGTTCCGACACGGCCGTGTCTTCGGCGCGCCGATGGGTGAGCCCGCGTACCGCTACTACGCCGAGTGGGACTGGCCTGACATGGACGCGTTCAAGGCCGCGTCGCGAAGCGAGGAGTTCGTGGCGACCGGGAAGGACGCGATGGAGATGGGCGGTCGCTTCACGGTGATGTTCGCCGACATTGGCTGAGCCGGCCGCACCGGCGCCGCGCTCGCCGGACGAGCTCGGCTTCGAGTCGATCCTCTACGAGAAGGCGCCGCCGCGCGCGACGATCACGCTCAACCGGCCGGAGGTTCTGAACGCCTTCGACTTCCGCATGCTGCGCGAGCTCGCGCGCGCGTGCGAGGACGCATCGTGGGACGACGAGATCCATGTCGTCGTCCTGACGGGCGCCGGGCGTGCGTTCTGCGTGGGGGCGGATCTCAAAGCCTGGTCGGCCGACTATCTCGGCAATCCGAAGGAGTACTGGAAGTGGTTCGGAGCGTTCAAGGACGCGCACGACCGGCTGCGGGAGATCGGCAAGCCGACGCTCGCCCGCATCAACGGCATCGCGGTCGGCGGCGGCAATGAGCTGCAGATGGCCTGCGACCTCGCCGTCATGGTCGAGGACGCATTCATTCGGCACGTCGGGTTGGAGCACGGATCGGTGCCGGCCGGAGGCGCGACGCAATGGCTGCCGATCTTCGTCGGCGACCGCCGTGCGCGGGAGATCATCCTCATGTGCGAGGAGATCCCGGCCGCGCGGGCCGCCGAGTGGGGGCTCGTCAACTGGGTGGTGCCGGCCGCGGAGCTCGATGCGAAGGTGGACGCCGTTGTCGCCAAGCTAGCGACCAAGCTTCCGCAGACGACGCGGTACGCGAAACAACAGCTGAACTTCTGGCGCGATCTGTCCTGGCACGAGACCGTGAACCACGCGCGCGACTGGCTGGCGCTCTCGATGCTCGGCGACGAGGCGCAGGAAGCGGTACGTACCTTCGTGGACCGGTCCAAAAGGAAAGGAAACGACGGAACGTGACCTGCCTGTGGATGAAAAGTCACACTTTCCTTACGAAGGACCAGTCCAAGCGAGACAGTTTCGACAGGCCCAACGTGGTCATGTTCGGGGACAGTCCCCCGACCGGTCCCAACGAGACTCGTCCGGGCTGCGCCCGGTCGCGACCATGGCCGAGCTAGTACTCGTCGAGCGCGACGACCCGATTGCGGTCGTCCTTCTCAACCGGCCGCAGCAGCTCAACGCGCTCTCGGGCGAGCTCATGGACGAGCTCGTCTCCGAGCTGCAGCGACTCGACCGTGACGACGCCATCCGCTGCATCGTGCTCGGCGGCTCACAGCGTGCGTTCGCTGCCGGCGCGGACATCGGCGAGCTCGCCGAGGGTACGCCCGTTTCGCTTTACCAGGAGCGGCGAATCGACCGCTGGGATGCAATCCGCAGCGTGCGGACGCCGCTCGTCGCCGCGGTCTCCGGCTATTGCCTCGGCGGCGGCTGCGAGCTCGCGATGGCATGTGACCTGATCGTCGCGTCGGAGAGCGCGCGCTTCGGCCAGCCCGAAATCCAGCTCGGAGTCTTGCCGGGCGCCGGCGGGACGCAGCGCCTTACTCATGCGGTCGGCAAGGCCGTCGCGATGGACATGATCCTGACCGGCCGGATGCTCACAGCAGAGGAAGCCCTGCGCGCCGGGCTCGTTGCCCGGGTCGTTGCGAAAGAGGCGTGGCTCGACGAACCCAAGCGCGTGGCAAGCGAGATCGCCGCGAAGAGCCCGATCTCCGTGCGGCTCGCGACGGAGGCAATCGACACTGCCTTCGAGGCCCCGCTCTCGGTCGGGCTCGAGCTCGAGCGGAGGGCCTTCTACCTCGCCCGCGCCTCCGAGGATGCCGACGAGGGCCTGACGGCCTTCGTCGAAAAGAGGGCGCCGAAGTTCAGGGGCCGGTAGCGGCCCGCTAGCCCTCGAGCTCGGCGGGGACGAGGTCGAGCTCGCGCTCGCGCCCCTCCCGGATCACCTTTGCCCGGATGGTGCGACCGATCAGATCGCCGACGACGAGCCGCTGCAGCTCGTCCATTCCCTCGATCGCCACGCCGTCGAGCTCGACGATCAGATCCTCCGGGCGAAGTCCCGCTTGGTCGGCGGGGCCGTCCTCGACGACCTGGACGATCTCGACGCCGCCGCGCCGGCCGAGCTTTCGGGCGAGGCGCGGCGGAAGCGGTCGCGGTCCCCCAGCGATCCCGAGGTAGGCGCGGCGGAACCGACCCTCAGTCATCAGTGCAGCGACGATCCTGCGAGTGGCGGCGTTGATCGGTACCGCCAGCCCGAGGCCGACGCCTGCCACGGCAGTGTTGATCCCGACCACACGTCCGCGGCCGTCCGCCAGCGCGCCGCCGGAGTTTCCCGGGTTCAGCGCAGCATCGGTCTGGATCACGTTGTCGACGACCCGGACGTTCGCGCCCGAACGCGTGGGCAACGAACGGCCAAGCGCGGAGACGACACCCGCCGTGACCGAGCCGGTGAAACCGTGCGGATTACCAATCGCCACAACGAGCTGCCCCACGCGCAGGCGCTCGGCGTCGCCTAGCTCTGCGGGTGTGAGATCGCGCCCGTCCGCGCGGAGGACGGAGAGGTCGGAGAGCGCGTCCGAGCCGACCACCTCGAACTCCAGCTCGCGGCCGTCCACGAAAGAGGCGCGCCCGCGTCCTTCCGTGCGCGCGACGACATGGGCGGAGGTGAGCATGAAGCCGTCAGGAGTGATGACGACGGAACTGCCGCCGCCGTCGAGAATGCGGCCTCCCCGCACGCGTCGCGAGACACGGAGATTCGCCACCGACGGCGAGAGCCGCTCGGCAACTGCGGTCACAGCGCGTGAGTACGCGTCGAGCGCCTCGTCCTCCGATGGCTGTCCGTTGCCGGAGGAGGGCTGTTCCGGTCCGAGGATCGCGTCGATGGCAGTGAGTTCCATTGCCGGCCAAGCTAGCAGCGGCGTGTCG
>Ga0137373_10001385_pt1 | contig 26338 bp, 24 predicted proteins | sample SagtaG_5_FD_104912 | JGI IMG/M metagenome (GOLD analysis project Ga0137373, IMG submission 104912) | Vadose zone soil microbial communities from Sagehorn Ranch, Mendocino, California, USA - Sage1_R_80_16 metaG | ecosystem: Environmental > Terrestrial > Soil > Vadose zone | place: USA... | reverse complement strand
TCTGCGTGCCCGGCAATCACGACGTGTCATGGTGGTTCGCGCCGCTCGGCATCGGTCGCCCCGGTAGACTGCACGAGAACTACATGAAGTTCATCTCCAGCGATCTCGAGCCGGTGCTCCGGGCTCCGGGCGTGACGTTCGTCGGGATCAACACTTCTCACGGTGTGACGCACCGGACGCTCACCTGGAACGTTCGCGACATCTCCATCATCGGCGACATCAGGAAAGAGCAGTTCCGACAAGCGGAAGACGCGTTCGAGAAGACTCCTCCTGGTGACGCCCGTGCGATCGTGATGCACCACAACCCGGTGAAGGGCGAGCTCTCGCAGCGACACGGCCTCAAGAAAACGAAGAAGATCCTTGGCGCTTTCGCCGAGATGGGCGTGGATCTCATTCTGTGCGGACACGATCATCAGGAGTCCGTTCACTACATCGAGCACACCCGCCGCGGCACCGTGATCTCGACTGCGGGAACGGTCTCCAACAGGTCGCGAGGCGGACGCCCGTCGTCAGTGAACGTGATCGAGATCCAGCCGCGAACCATCGACGTTACGACGCACGTCTGGTCGGACAGCACGAGAACGTTCGTCCCTGGTCCCCACAAATGCTTCGAGCGCTCGGTCGTCTTTTCGACCTGAGCCGGCAAGGGCTCCAGCTCGCGCTGGAGCTGGATTCAAGGCCCAGAAACGCGCAAGAGCTGAGGGCGCGGCTCATCGAGCTGGGACTCGATCCCCGCTACAATTGCGTGCTCACCTCGAACCGAAGCGTTGTCGTGAGCTTCACCGAGCGGGAGCTCCGTGTGCACCGCGGCTATCTCGGTGCGCCACGGCACGTACACGCGGCGATCGTCACGTTCATCGGTCCTGCGCCGCGCCGCATCCGTCTCGCCGCGAGACGCGAGCTGCTTGCCTACCGTCTCGATCACTCTTCCGCACCGCCCGTACGCCGTCGCCGGCCTGCGACGCACGAGCATGATGCACGTCTGGCGGCGAAGCTCATTGACTACCACCGCCGGTTCAACGCCGAGAAGTTTGATGGCGAGCTCGGTGACATCACGATCCATATCTCGCGACGGATGCGGACCAAGCTCGGTCATTACACGCACCGTGATTTATTAGGGCGCGGCGCAGAGATCGTCATCAGCCGGCGACATATCCGAAGGCACGGCTGGGAGGAAGCGGTGCAGACTCTTCTCCACGAGATGGTACATCAGTGGCAGGATGAGAAGGGCCACTCGATCGATCACGGGCGAGGGTTCCGCGCCAAGGCGCGCGCGATCGGCATCGCGCCCATGGCGCGCAGGGACGTCGCCTAGAGGGCGCGGTATCTTTTGCGCATGCAACCCACCGATTTCTATGATATCGACTCCGTGCTCTCCGAGGATGAGCGCGCGGTACGCAACAGCGTTCGACAATTCGTGGACGACAAGGTTTTACCCATCATCGGAAGCGCGTACGTCGCCGGAAGATTCCCGAAAGAGATCCTCCCCGCACTGGCCGAGCTCGGTGTGTTTGGCGCGAATCTCCCCGAGGAATACGGGTGCGCGGGTCTCAATAACGTCGCGTATGGTCTGATCATGCAGGAGCTCGAGCGCGGCGATTCGGGAGTGCGATCGTTTGCATCAGTGCAGGGCGCGCTCGTCATGTACCCGATCTATGCGTTCGGCTCCGAGGAACAGAAGCGTCATTACCTCCCGCGCATGGCGAGCGGTGAAATCATCGGCTGCTTTGGATTGACTGAGCCGGACTACGGATCCAATCCCGGCGGGATGATCACGCGCGCGAAGGAACAGCGGGACGGAAGCTGGATCCTGAATGGTGCCAAGATGTGGATCACTAACGGATCCACAGCAAAGGTTGCGATCGTGTGGGCGAAAACCGGCGACGTCAGTGACATCTCGTCGATTCGCGGATTCATCGTGCCAACCGACGCGTCGGGATTCACCGCCCGTGATCAGAAGGGCAAGTTGTCGCTCCGCGCGTCGGATACGAGCGAGCTCCTGATGCAGGACGTCCATGTCGGAGCCGACGCTCTTTTGCCGGAATCGGGAGGGCTCAAGAGTCCGCTCATGTGCCTCACGCAGGCACGATACGGAATCGCCTGGGGCGCGCTCGGTGCGGCGATGGCCTGCTACGAGGAAGCGCTCGCCTACGCCTCCAATCGGGTGATGTTCGGCAAGCCGATCGCCGCGTTCCAGTTACAGCAGGAGCGGCTCGCGGAGATGCTGACGGAGATCGTGAAGGCTCAGCTTCTGGCGTTGCATCTGGGACGCCTAAAGGACGCGGGCAGCTACACGCCGCAGCAGGTATCGCTCGCGAAGCGGAACAATGTCAACATCGCGACCAACGTAGCGCGCGAGGCGAGACGGCTGCTCGGCGCGAATGGAATTCTCGCCGAGTATGCGTCAATGCGGCACATGGCGAATCTGGAGAGCGTGTATACCTACGAGGGGACGCACGACATTCACACTCTCGTACTCGGGCAGGCGGTTACCGGGATCTCGGCGTTCGAATAACAAACTTGAACAGCGGGCGCGTCGTGAGTTCGCCGTTTTTCCGTTTTGCGTTTTTCCGTTTGTCAAATGCACACCCAGACGGTTCAATGGACGCCGGGGTGTGGACGTGCATCTAAACGGATAAACGAACTACGGAATCACGGTAAACTCACGACGCGCCCGCTGTTTGTGCTTTTGTCCCTCAGCGCCTCGCAGGTCCAACCGTAATCTCTGCCGGTCCACCCCCCAGTTTATCGACGTCCCGCATGAACACCTCGAGCCCCTGTGAAGGCAGTGTCCTCGAGTAGCCCGCAACGAGCTGCGCCTGGTATCGATCCAGATTGAACCGGAACGTGTCGGAGGTATCGAGCTCGGTGATCAGCATGTCCGCATCGAGCATCACGAGCTTTCCGAATCGCAGAACTCCGCCGCGGTAGTACATATAGTTCTGGGCGGCTGGATCGGGGACACTAAGCGGTGGAGGCACGGCACCGACCGGCGCAAATGTCTGCAGCACCTCGTTTCCGGCAACGCGAACCGCGGAGAGCTTTCCTTCGATCGTTGGCGGCGGAAGGAACTTCGGCGGATCGAGGAAGATGTCGTTCCCCTTGAGAGTCGCTCCGTGTGCCTTTCGCAGATTGATGATCTCGTCCAGTGCGAGCCCAAGGGCTTTCATGAGACCGTCTACGTGCATCCCCATGAGCTCGGTCCGCGTTGGATGAATGCGAATGAGTCCCTCAGGCGTTACCGACAGTGATGCGCGCATCTCGAATGGAACGTCGAGAACTTTTCGGAGAATTCCCTTCAGGATCATCTCGTTGCCGGAGATGGAGACCTGCAGTCGCTTGAGCGGCGCACCCGGATATCCGAAGACGTACTTGTTGAGCAGCAGACTGAGATCGCGCGGGGCAAGGCCCACCTCCGCAGCGTCAATGTGGATGATGTACGAGGCTTTTTCGTCGAAGAAGACCATTCCGCCGGTCTTGCTGCGCATCGTTCCGCGCAGTTGGTGAATGCGAAGCGGAATCTGTGGATCGACATAGAAATCCACGTTCCGAAACTGGATTTGCGTTGTCGAGTCGGCGGGCGCAGCCGCCGGAAGCTGAGGCGAGGAAGCCTGAGTTGAATCCCTCGTTCGGGGAATCGCAAACGCCGACGCAGCAATTGTCACGGCGCCGAGCAGGATCAGCGGCTGCGGAAAATTGCGCGTTCGATCGAACGCGAGTGTTCTCGAGATGTCGAGTTTCATATTCGGGCGCTCTCGTTGCACTAGCTGTGCCCGCCTGTTATCGCTGACGGCGCGCTGACGGTCAATACCTACGTTTTCGTCCCCAGGAGCGGGCCTGGGAGCGGAGCGAAGGGCCGAGTTGGCCGATTGCCGTTGCCCGTACCCGTACGGGCAACGGCAATCGGGTATCGGGGTTTTTCAATCCCGGATATCTTTGGAGGCCCGGACTCAACAAGGACCTTAGCCTCCTCCCGTTTGAAGATTGCTGTCTGTATAAAGCGCGTCCCCGACATGGACGTCCGCTTCCGGATCGCCGCCGACGGAACGTCGCTCGATGAAACCGGACTCAAGTTCGATCTCAATGATTTCGATGCGTGGGCCGTCGAGGCGGCGCTGCGACTCAAGGAAAAAGCCGGGCAGGGCGAAGTCGTCGCCGTTTCTCTCGGACCCGACTCGGCGCAGGAGACAATCCGCAAGGCGCTGTCGATGGGCGCCGATCGCGGCGTGCACCTGAAGACGGACCGTGTTCCTTTCGACGGCTTCGCAATCGCGCGAGCGCTGGCCGGCGCCCTCAACGGCGGCGACTACGATTTGATTCTTTTCGGCAAGATGTCGCCGGACTCATCGAACGGAATTGTCGGTCCAATCGTAGCCGAGCTGCTCGATCTCCCGTGTGTTACGGCGATCTCCGGTCTCGAGATCAATGACGGCCGAGGCACTGCAAGACGCGACATCGAGGGAGCGCAGGAGATCATGGAGTTCCCGCTTCCTGCTGTGCTCACGATCGATGAAGGATTGAACACTGCGCGTTATCCGTCGCTGAAAGGAATCATGGCGGCGAAGAAGAAGCCGCTCGAGGTGAAGCCGGTCGACCTCGGAGAAACGGCGGTGACGGTGCAGAAGCTCGAGCTCCCACCCGATCGCGCCGCAGGCAAGATCATCGGTGAGGGAGCGGCCGCGGTACCCGAGTTGATTCGGCTCCTTCAGACTGAAGCGAAGGTTCTCTGATGGCGAACATCTTCGCATACGCGGAAGCGCGCGGCGGCGAGCTGCGCAAGGTTGCGCTCGAGACGGTCACCGCGGCGAGAAACCTCGCCGATCAGACAGGCGGGGAAGTTCACGCGCTGCTTGTTGGCGCGATGGGAATCGCCGCGAAGGCACAACAACTCGGGGAACATGGCGCCGACGTCGTTCTTGTCTGCGAGCATGCTGCGTTCACGCAATACAATCCTGAGGCATCCGCTGCGCTCGCCGCAGAGCGAATCAAGAGCGGGGGATTTCGCGCCGCGCTGTTCGCGACATCGGCGCAAGGTCGTGACCTCGCGCCACGCGTCGCGGCGAAGAGTGGAGTAGGAATCGTCACCGATGTAACCGGCATGGAGCTTTCGGGTGACACCGTTATCGTCAAGCATCCGATCAACATCGGGAAGGTCATCGCGACAGTCGCGATCGCCTCGACCCCAGCGATCGTCGCCCTTCGCCCTAACACTTTCACGCCGACGCGAAGCTCGAAGGCGGGCAGAGTGGAGAACATTCCAGCCGTCGGCGATCCGTCGACAGCGCGTGTGGTGGTCAAGGATTTAAAAACAGGCGGCGGTGGCAAGCTCGATCTCGCCGAAGCTCCGGTGATTGTCGCCGGTGGACGCGGTCTCAAGGCAGCTGAGAACTTCAAGCTCGTTGAGGAATTGGCCGATGCATTTGGGAACGCCGCCGTCGGCGCGACACGCGCAGTGACCGACGATGGCTGGCGTCCGCACAGTGATCAAATCGGTCAGACGGGCCGGCTCGTGAGCCCCGAGCTCTACGTCGCGGTTGGTATCTCTGGAGCCGTCCAGCACCTCGCGGGAATGCGCACGTCACGAACGATCGTCGCGATCAACAAGGACAAGGAGGCGCCGATCTTCAAAGTCGCCGACTACGGAATCGTCGGCGACGTGTTCGAGGTTGTTCCAGCGCTCAGCGCCGCCGTGCGCGAAGCGCGAAAGGGACACTAGCATGGCGACGGAGCGCGGGCGAAAGGTTCTTCCACTCGCGCACCAGCCTCCGCTTCCAATCGACCGGCTCATTCTTACGGAGCCTCTCGACCCGGAGGCGGTTCCGATGGACGTCGTCTTCGTCGGCGGCGGACCGGCCGGTCTCGCAGGAGCTATCGAGCTCGCCCGACTCGCGAAAAATGATGCGGAGAACGGGGGCTCAATTGGTGAGCTGCAAATCGCGGTGCTCGAGAAAGCGGCAGCACTCGGCGAGCATTCACTGTCCGGTGCGGTCGTCAATCCCACGCCGTTCCGCGAGCTGTTCCCCGATCTCGACAATTCCGACCTTCCGTTCCGTGCGCCGGTGACGAATGAGCGCGTGTACTTCATGATGGGAAATCGTGCGCAGCGCATTCCGACTCCACCGACGATGCAGAACCATGGACACTACATCGCATCACTTTGCGAGATTGTGCGCTGGCTCGGCGAGAAAGCCGAAGCGCTCGGCGTGAACGTATTCACCGGATTTCCTGCAGCGTCGTTGCTGATGGACGGGTCGCGCGTTGCCGGAGTCCGCACGACCCCTTCCGGCCTTGCTCGCGACGGTATTCCCGGAAGTGGGTATTCTCCGCCAACGGACATCTCCGCTCGTGTGACAGTTCTGTCGGAAGGAACGCGCGGATCGCTGTCCCAGGCGTACATGCAGAACGAGGCTCTGCGCGGAGACAATCCGCAGATATTCGCTCTTGGAGTAAAGGAAGTGTGGGAAACGAAGACGCCGCTCGATGCAATCGTACACACGCTCGGATGGCCGCTTCCCAACGACGCGTTCGGCGGGAGCTTCATGTATCCGCTAACGCCCAATCTCCTGGCGCTCGGAATAGTCGTCGGCATGGACTACAGGCAGACGACACTCGACGTGCACGTCCTGCTTCAGAAGCTCAAGACGAGCCCGTTCTTCCGTCAGTATCTCGATGGCGGGGAGATGGTCGAGTGGGGCGCGAAGACGATTCCCGAGGGCGGATACTATGCGCTGCCGAAACGATGTGTCGGTGACGGCGTCGTCATTGTCGGAGACGCGGCTGGTTTCGTGGAGGTCGCGTCGCTGAAGGGAGTGCACTACGCGATGCAGACAGGGATCTTCGCGGCGCGAGCGATCTTCGGGGCATTGAAGAAGGACGACTCGTCCGCATCATCTCTCTCGTCGTACGATTCCATGGTTAAGGAAAGCTACGTGACGCGCGATCTTTACAGACGGCGCAACATGCGGCTCGCCTTCCAGAGCGGTGGGCTATATAGCGGCGGATTCAAGGCGACGCTGATGACGCTCACGGGCGGCGCATTTCCCGGAGGGAAGATCGAATCCGAACCAGATGCAGCCGTCGAGCGAGCGGTCACCCCCGAGGAACCGTTCGTTCCCGACGGACAGCTCACCTTCAGCAAGCTCGATGCGAACTTCAAATCCGGAAACGCGACTCGGGATGACATTCCGTCGCACCTGGTCGTCGGATCTGACGTTACGCCGGAAGTCGCCGACTTGTACGCTCACATGTGTCCCGCCGGAGTCTACGAGCGGGACGGCGACCGGCTGGTGGTGAGCCCGGCGAATTGCATCGATTGCAAGGCGACCGACGTCATCGGCCCGCGTTGGACTCCAAGGGAAGGGGAGAGCGGCCCGCGCTATCGTCTGATGTAGCGACGATCTCGTAGACGTTTATCAGCTGAGTCGCGGAGCCGGCGTCGATCGGCTCCGTTTTCATATCGCGGATCATGAGCCCTTCGTGGGTGCAGCGGTCGATGAACTGCGGAGCCGCCACGCGGCCGGGATCAGCGATAATCGCAACACCTCCTGGCACGAGCGACGCCACGATCAACGACGGCAGCAACGAAGCGTACTCGCGCTCGTAAAGAACGTCAGACGCGAGAACCACGTCGAACCTGCCCGCGTCCGCTGGCCACTTCCGCCAGTCGCCAAGCCGCGTCTCTGGCTCATGGCCGAGATTCTGGAAAGCGTTCGCCCGAGCGAAGAGGAGAGCGTCGGCGTAATAATCCGACGCCAGCACGTCACCGCCGGTGAGCATTGCGGCGATGGTCACGATTCCCAGACCGCACCCGAGCTCGAGTACGGTTTTTCCCGCGAGATCGCGGCGGACGATCGCGTCCGCGAGAACGCGCGACGATGGCCAGAGATCGGCCCAGTAGGGCAGTCGCTCGTCCCTCACGTAATCCTCCTCGCGGATTAGTGCGTCGGAACTTCGCGGACGACGTATCCCGATGGTGCGGCCTCCGATCTCGATTTCCTCGATCACGACTTCGAAGCGGCGCTCGAGATCGGCGATCAGCTGTTGTCCGCTCAGCATTATCGCCTCATACGCAGTCACTTGAGATCCAGCGTGTCGGAGTGATGCAGCGCATCGCCCAACGGAATCGCGCGTACGGTTGCCCCTTCCTCAGTCACCGTTTGCTCAGCGGGAATCACGATCAGCGCGTTTGCTCTGGCCATCGCGGTCAGCACCGCTGAGCTCTGCGATCCGGCCAGTCGGGCAGTGAACCTTCCGTCGGATCCACGACGTACCACTGCGCGGAGAAAATGAGTCAGCGGCGCGGCGATCTCGATCCTCTCCTCCATTCGCGCTTCGATTGTGTGGGGAAAGATCATCGTGTGGCCGCACATTCGTCTGATGAGCGGGCGCGCGAAAAGCTCGAAGGTGATCATCGCCGACACCGGATTCCCGGAGAGGCCAAGCCACGGAACGCCGCGGAGCCTCCCAAACGCGAGTGGCGCGCCTGGCCGCATTCGCACCTTCCAGAAGTCGAGCTCGCCCCCGAGGTCGGCGAACACGCTGCGCACATGATCCAGATCGCCAACCGAGATGCCGGCCGAAGTGATCAGCAGATCGGAGCCCGCGCCGCGTGTGAGCAGCTCGCGCAGTGACTCCGGATTATCGCGGGCGATTCCGAGGTATACCGGCTCGCCTCCCGCGGCGCGCGTGAGAGCCGGAAGTGTGACGGAATTGGAGGAAACGATGCGCGTGCCGGCAAGATCCGGAGTAAAGTCTTCCAGCTCCACCAGCTCGTCACCCGAGCTAATGATCGCGACCCGTGGCCGGCGATGAACCGTGACGCGTTTTATTCCGGCAGAGGAGAGAACGCCGGCGTGTGCGACCGTCAGCGGCGTGCCTGCCGGAAAGAGCTCGTCACCCTTTCGGAAGTCTTCCCCTGCGAGTCGAATGTTCCTGCCAGCGTCCCGGACGTTTCGTATCTCGACCTGATCAGTTCCGTTATCGGTGTCCTCGAATCGAATAACCGTGTCGGCTCCGTCGGGGAGCGGAGCACCGGTCATGATTCGCATCGCCTCGCCGCGCTTCAGAGCGCGAGGCGCAAATCCGCCAGCGGGAATCGTCGCCACGACTGGCACACGGACAGGAACTCGTTCCAGGTCAGCACGCAGTAGCGCGTATCCGTCCATCGAAGAGTTGTCCCATGGCGGCATCGTAGTGGCCGCAACAATCGCCTCAGCGAGCACGCGACCGATCGCACTGTTGATGTCGACCGCTTCCGCGGGAAGCGGTGCTGCCCCCGCGAGTATGCGAGCGCTCGCCTCAGAGACGGAGATCACCGCCGGCTTCGATACGTCGCCAGCATCACTCCGATTGCGTCCTGCATGCGAGTCACGCTGTCCACGGAGACCGTGAAGTTGTTGCACAGGATGCTGAATATCAGGCGATCGCCATCGGCATCGTTGACGTACCCCGAGAGGGACCGCCCGTATTCGATCGTTCCGGTCTTCGCGTGAATGTTGCCGGCGGCGGGTGTGTTCCTCATTCGTGATCGCAGCGTCCCGTCCACGCCCGCAACCGGCAACGCGTCGTAGAACACCTGGTACCATGGCTCGCGCTGCGCGGCGGCGAGCAGTCGAACGATCGTTTCCGGCGATACGAGATCGTGACGGGAGAGGCCGCTTCCGTCGTAAATCCGGAAACCGTCGGGCTCCGCACCCCAGGCGAGCAGCTGGCGTTTGACGACCGCCGCGCCGCTGTCTGCGATACCCGCGCCTCCGCGCTCGAGACCGATCGTCTTGAGAAGGATCTCACCGATCTGGTTCTGCGACGGCTTTAGAAAGTGCGGAAGGATATCGCGCAGCGGAACGGAGAATGTCTCGAACAGCGTAACCGGTGGCGCCGTGATGTCTGCGGCGCTGTCGGTAATGCCGGTGAACGTGATTCCCCGAGCGGTGAGCGCCGCACCGAGAGCCTCGAGGTACGACCGGTTGGGATTTCGGGCTCCGGTCTGGAGCATACTGTCGCGCCCGGCGATCTGCGCGTGGACGCTTACCATACCCTCGTTGAAGAACAGCTCGTCTACTGGCGCTCCGCTGTCCGCAATGTCGTCGAGCTCCCAGCCATAGCCGTAAATACTGTCAGGGAACGCGTTGCCGCCCGGCATGAGACGTCCGGTAACGCGACGAATTCCGCGAGCGGCGAGCGAATCGGCGATACGTTGCATCCCGATCTGAGCCGTGCCGAGCATTCGGTCGCTCAGCGTGGGATCGCCGCGTCCGATCACTATGAGATCACCGTCGAGGACGCTGTCACGAACGGCTCCGCGAGTCGCGAACGTGGTTCGGAAGCGAAAGTCCGGGCCGAGCTGCGCCAGCGAAACCGATGATGTGAGAAGCTTCTGATTCGACGCCGGCATGAAGACTTTGCCTGCGTTCCGCGAATAGAGCGTGTCGCTCGACTCCGGATTGACGATCAGGACGCCGAAGTGCGCGTTCCGAAACTCCGGCTGCGCAACCATCGAATCAATTGCGTGGCGAAGTCCGGCTTTGGGTGAGCGAGCGGCGGCGACTCCCGGTCCCATGGATGCGCACGCCGCGAGAAGGAGGATGGGGCAGACGCGTGCGATGGTCGCCATTCGCGCTCGCATCGCGCCCGACAAGAGCTTGCTCACTCCGCTTTGTATGTCGCGCTCAATGTCGCGTCCTCCGCGACAGTCACAGCCGTGACGCTCACGCTGTCAGGCAGCGCCGCGTCGACTCGCTCGAAGATGAACCGCGCGAGGTTCTCGCCGGTCGGCACAAGCAGTCCGTCCGCGAACTGCGGCACTTCGAGATTGATGTTGCGATGATCGAAACGCAGGCGAATCTCAGCGTCGAGGATTCTGTCCAGGTTGCCCAGGTCGACGATGAATCCGGTGGTTTCGTCTATCCGGCCGGTGACCGTTACATCACAGACGTAGCTGTGACCGTGATAATTCGGACGGGCGCAGGCTCCGAATACCTGCTCATTCCTGGCGTCGTCCCACTCCGGCCGTCGGTAGCGGTGCGCGGCGGCGAACGACACTCGGCGAGTGAGAGATGCGTTTGGCACGCGCTAAATCTGTGTCGGTGGGGACCCGGCCGCAGGCTTGACCTTTGCGCCCATGCCGAACTCACGAGGGCATTGACGGGGGCATCAACCACGGAGCACGCGGAGCACGCGGAGTCTGGCTACCATCACCGCCTTCAGATCTCGACGAGTCAGGCATCTCCTGATTTGGGGGTTAACGACAGATGAGATCGCGCGCTGATCTTTATCTGTCGTTGTAGTTCAAACAAAGAAAGAGAAGACTCTAACGCCTGGTGATCTCAGCTACGGCTGAGGTCGTTCTCCGCGTCAGTTACTCCGCGTGCTCCGCGTGCTCCGCGTGCTCCGTGGTTGATGCCCCGTCAGTGCCCCCGAACCCAGCCTAGTGCTTTTCGTCCCTCGCATGAGCCGGCATATCCTGCCCGCCAACACCCTCCGGGGTAGGACTCTCGGGGGGAATCCACGGCGCCGCCTGCTCGATTGCCTCACCGACTTCGTGCGTTCCCGATGGATTGAGATTCCGGTCGTCGGCGAGATGCTCGGCTTCAGCACTCAACGGGACGGCTACATCACCCAGCAAGAGACCAGCGTGCTCATCCTCGTCGGCGAGATGCTCGTCAATCGCCTCCGGACTTTCGGCTCGTCTGATCTCGTCCACGACGAGTTGATTGTCCACGTCCGCGAGTCCGATCACATCCGTCAGAAGATGGTCGGCGATGCGGAGCTCTTCCTCGGTTCCAACTCTGCCACTTAGCGACACATGTCCGTCGGCGACGTCCACGCTGATGTCGTTGGCGTCGATCGCGCGATGCGCGCGGAACTCCGCGCGAACGAGTGCTCTCAACTCTTCGTCGGAGAGATTCGCGATGTCGTCGGTGTTGTCGAAGTCTTCAGCCATCTGGCCTCCGCGCCGCGGGGCGCGCGGGGCGCGCCGGTTATCGGAAGAGGAAGTACGACACCCCGAGCGTCAGCGCCGGGTTTCTCTTCCACAGGTTCCTGGCCTGGCTGTTCTCGAGCACCGCGGTCTCGTCCGAAGCGGGCGTGTAGTACGCGGTGGGATACTTGATCTGATACATGTACGTCCCGACATCCGCGCGCATCTGGAACCGTCCGCCGGGCACGAAGCGCAGCCCGCCGCCAAATGAAATGGCAAATGTGGTGCCGAGCCGGTAAGGATCCGCGTCAACTTTCTTGCCGGCATCCGTCACGATTCCGAAACCGGTATGTATCACGGGAACCACGCCGTGCCAGCTTCGTTGCCCAGTGAGATTGAGCGAGAGGCCGAGATCCGCCAGATAAATCGGCCAGCTCTGCGTGCCGAGATTCCGCGATGCAGCAGGCTGTGTCGGATCAATGACGTTGCGCTCGGTATTGGCGCGCGCGAAGCGGACCGCAAGCTGCGCCGGTCCGCCGACGGTGATCTCGTAACGAAGTCCCGCGATCGGCCCGGATTGCGGCGCGGCACCGGCCGGGTCCTTACCCGCCTTGAGGTAGCCTCCGAACGCAGTGAGCTCCTGCTTGAACTCCAGATCGCGGAACGGACTTTGGTTCGGCGGATAACCGACGCTGACCTGCGCTCCAAGAGGCAGTGCGAGCAACAGACTGCACGACACGAACAGAAAAACTTTCATCCGCTGACTCCAAGAGGCGTTCCGGTCATTTCCGAGGGGCGATCGATACCGAGCATTCCTAATATAGTAGGGGCAACATCGCACAAAGCGCCGCCCGAGCGCAGACGCACAAGGGCGTCGTCACCGATGGCGACGAATGGAACGGGACTCGTCGTGTGCGCTGTGTGCGGACCACCAGTCGCCGGATCGATCATCATCTCCGCGTTACCGTGGTCGGCGGTTACGAGAAGCCGATAACCCCCGCGCTCCGCCGATTGAAGGACGCGCGCAAGACACGTGTCCACCGTCTCCACCGCGCGTATCGTTGCATCGAGGGAGCCGGAATGTCCGACCATGTCGGCGTTGGCGTAGTTGCAGAGAATGAACTCGTGTGACCGCGAGTCGAGTGCGCCGCACAGCACGTCGGTGATTCCGGGAGCGCTCATCTCCGGCATCAGGTCGTAAGTTGCAACCTTCGGACTTGGCACAAGCACACGCTCCTCACCCTTGTAAGGTTCCTCGACGCCTCCGTTGAAGAAGTAAGTCACGTGTGGGTACTTCTCGGTTTCCGCAGTCTTCAGGATGGTACGCCCGGCGTCCGACAGCACTTCCGCGACGATGCGCGACATGGACTGCGGGGCGAACGCGGCAGGGACGTCGAAAGTGACGTCGTACGTTGTGAGCGTAGTGACGCTTACCCTGGGCGCTCCGCGGGTATCGAATCCATCGAAAGACGGATCTATCAGCGCGCGGACGAGCTGGCGCATCCGGTCGGACCGATAGTTGAAGCAGATCACGACGTCGCCGTTCTGCAGCGTGGCGACCGGCCGACCGTCGTGCTCGATTACCACCGGCTCGATGAATTCGTCCGTGACTCCCGCGTCGTAGGCATTGCGGATCGCAGTGAGAGGATCGGGGGCGCGATGGCCTTCACCGTAGACGATTGCGCGATACGCCTTCTCGGTGCGCTGCCATCGTCGATCGCGATCCATCGCGAAGTAACGGCCCGAAACGGTGGCCACGCTCACCTGTGTTGAGCGGCCACCGACCGGCTTTGCCGCTCCGGTTACGTCCAGCAGCTCGCGCATGTAGCCGAGTGCGGAGCGAGGGAGCGTGTCGCGTCCATCGGTGAATGCGTGAATGGCGACGCGCGGAACTTTCTCGCGCCGAGCGAGTTCGATCAATGCAAACAGGTGCTTGTCGATCGCGTGCACGCCGCCTGCGCCGATGAGGCCCATGAGATGGAGAGTGGCGCCGTTCTGAACTGCCGCTCTGCACGCGGATACGAGCGCCGGATTTGTGAAGAACGATCGATCGGAGATTGCAGTGGAGATACGCACCAGATCCTGCATCACTACGCGACCCGCGCCCAGGTTCAGGTGACCGACCTCGCTGTTCCCGATCTGCCCCTTGGGCAGACCGACGCGCAGACCCGACGCTTCGAGCAGAGTTCGTGCAGGCTGCTTCCAGATCGCGTCCCACGTTGGCGTGTTCGCAATCGCGATCGCGTTCCCCTCGGTCTCGCGGCGGTAACCCCACCCGTCGAGAACGACGAGCGCGACGGGGCGCGAGCTGTCTCGGGCCATTGTTGGGTGTGAGAGGTTGAGCTTACTTTGGGGCGACCGCCAAATGTATCCGGAGTGAAATGCGCCATCCAGCGATCGCCGCGGCGTTCCTGCTGATTCTCGCCGCCGCTTCACGCGCGACAGCACAGGACGCGCCACTCTATACCGCCGCCAGGCGCGCTTCCGTGCGCACCTCGCCCGAGAGCTCCTCCGACTCGACTGCCGAGGTCGCACAGGTACGGAGAGGTGCAACAATGCAGGTGATCGGGCGAGAGCGCGAATGGGTGCGCGTGCGAGTCGAGGGATGGGTGCGGGAGTCCGACATCGTCGTCGCCGACAGCTCGCTTCGTCCGCTGAGCACCGCCGACCTCAGAAGCGATCCGGCCGGTGCGCAGGGAAAGCTGGTTCGATGGGAAGTGCAGGCAATCGCACTGAGAACCGCCGACGCACTGCGCACGGGACTCCTGACGGGAGAGCCATACCTGCTGGCGCTGGGACCAGCGCCTGAGCGTGCGCTGGTTTATTTAGCTGTGCCGCAGTCGCTACTGCCTGTTGCAAGAAATCTCGCGCCGATGGCGGAGGTGGTCGTGACGGCACGAGTCCGCAACGGGCGGAGCGAGCCCGCGGGCGTCCCCGTTCTCGAGCTTCAGAGCCTCACGAAAAGGTGAGCCCCGGGACCGACGATCGCCGCGATCCGGCGAAGGGAAGAGAAGGCGACCGCAGGCGAACGAGCTGGAGTGATTTCCGCCGGGCATACCCTGGCTTCGTCGCCACTCTCGTGATCGGATTGATCCTGCTTCTCTCAATCGACGGATTCCTCGTCCATAAGCGGCGAGCGTACGACGGCGAGATCGTACGCCTGCGCGGCGAGATGACCGAGGCCGAGCGGGAAAAGACGGACGCGATTGTCGAATCGGAGCAGGACAAGGCGCGCATCGCGATCGAGCTCGCACGCCGTCAGGCAAAGATTGAGAAGTCACTCCACCTGTCGGTTGCGATCGACAGCGGAAAGATCATCCTCGAGCGAGAAGGTGCTGTGCTGCGCGACATGCCGGCGCGGTTCGGACCGGAGCGGATGATAACTCAGGGCGCGGACAGCATTCCGGTGGTGATTCCGCGCGGACAGCGCACAGTCGTCAACGTCACCGACGACCGGATCGTCCTCGAGGGCGGCACCGCGATCGAAGCGTCGCGAGCGGACGCCATCGCCTCCGACACAACCGGAATTCCTCCCGGTAACGTGCGAATAGGACGCGCCGACATGGACGCGATACGCCCGAATCTCAGTGAAGGGATGCGGGTCTACTTCTATTGAGCGTGCCTTACTCGAACAGGGTGACTCACGGCTCGAAGTGGATCTGGGGAACGCTCCTCGGATTCGCCGCAGCCACGACGGCAAGCGCACTCCTCGTCACCAAGACGGCCGATCTCCGCTATCAGCGCGACGTGAGCCGCATGGTCTTCAACGACAACCTGAGTGTGCTCCAGGAAGTGAAAGGGAAGCTCGGCTTGACGAGCGACAGTCTCAAGCGGGTGCTATCCGAGAGTCCCGTCGTCGCTCCGGATCAACCGTACATCGTGGTCAGCATTGCCGAGCGACAGCTGTGGTACAAGCAGGGAAACGAGATTCTGTTCAACACCCAGGTGGCAACGGGGAGCGGGAAGACGCTGGTGAGCTCGAGCGCGGGCAAGCAGTGGAAGTTCGAGACGCCACGCGGACGACTTACTGTACAGGCGAAAGAGATCGATCCCGCGTGGGTCCCACCCGACTGGCATTTTCAGGAGCAGGCTAACAAGCGCGGACTGGGTCTCCTGCGAATGGATCGCGGGACCGTCATTCCGACTCCTGATGGGGGCGCTTTGATGGTTCGAGGAGCGGATGTCGTGAAACGCTATCGCAACGGTACGGAGGTGCCGCTCGAGGCGAACGAGGGGCGAGAGATCGTCGTCGGGGGAAATATTCTCATTCCGCCCTACGGAACCAACCAGCGACGTTACACCGGAATCCTCGGCACTCGGCGTCTGGTGCTCGGCGATGGCTACGGACTTCACGGAACGAACCAACCCGAAAGTATCGGCCAGGCCGTGAGCCACGGCTGCGTGAGACTGCGCAATGAGGACATCGAAAGGCTGTATGACATGGTCCCGGTGGGCACACCGGTTTACATCTATTGATCTGATCGACTGGCAGGCGAGGCCAAATCACAAATGTTGCACTCGTTTCTTTTTGGTTGGAAGGAAGCCGCGTTGGTAATAGGTTGTGCGTAATGCAGCTTGATTTCTTCTTCGGGGACCATCTGACCCCCGGTGACGCTCCGATTTTCCGACAGCGACGGCCGGCAATGCTGGCCACAGTGCTGCTGATCATCGTCGCCACCCTCGGCGCGGTGCAGCTTCGCGCTGCTGGCCCGCCCTTCCCGGTTCGGCCTCTGGCGATGTATCTGGGCCGCACTCTTCCGGTGGTCGAGCCGTCCGCAACGGCGTATGGTCCGAGCGGCGGTGTCGTGTTGCGCTTCGCGATGCCCAACGCAAGCCTCGAGTATCCCCTCGACGTGCACGGTGACCCCACCGCGCTCGATTACGAATGGGTGCGCGTCGGAGAGAGCGAGCCGGTTGCGACCGCGCGACCGCTCGTTGGAGCGTATGTCCAGGCGCCGGTAAAGCCAGGCTTCTATCGACTCGCGCTCGTGCGTGATGGCAATCGGCGCATCGTCGACGGATTGACGCTCGCGGTTCTCGTCCCGTTCAAGGAGAAAGAAGGGACGATGCTCAACGGGTACCGCATCGGTACTTATCTGGCAGAGCGACTCGGTGGCAAGCAGGAGCCGCCCGACGGATTCCTCGAGATTACCGAACACGATGTCGATCTTCCGATCAGCGCGCATCTCCGCGTCGGCGACTTTCTTACGCACGATGAGCAGCAAACGTGGCCGCGGTATGCCGCGGTAGATCCGCGACTGCTCGACAAGCTGGAGCTGGTGATCGCCGAGATCACACGGTGGCATGGTTCGGAGACGAAGGTGAATCTGGCCATCGACGTTCACTCCGGGTTTCGCGCGCCGGCGCACAATCAGCGCCTTTCACGCGCGGCTCGCGACAGCCAGCACCAGTATGGCGACGCGGCCGATGTAGCCATTGACGCCAACGGCGACGGCAGGTACACCTCGCTCGACAGCCGCCTCGTGGGGCTCGCGGTGGAGATCGTGGAACTGAAGCACCCCGAGCTCGTAGGGGGTCTGGGGATTTACACCAGCGGTCATACTCGTACGACGTATGTGCACATCGACGCCCGCGGAAAGCGGGCGAGGTGGCGCGACTGAGGAGAAGAGCGAGATGAACGAGGTACTCCGCGAGCGACTTGTCAGAAAGCTCGACACGCTACCCGAGGAACGGGTCTATCAGATCTTCGACTACATCGATTTTCTGGAGTCGAAGTACGCACAGCGCTCGAGCCAGACGGGCAATCCGCTGAAGCGATTCGCAGAGGGTGTGGAAGACACCATGCGTGCCGGGCGTGTATCGGCGAACGTCATCGGCGGCACGATGAACATCATGAGCAAGGCCGTCGGAGCGATCAACGATGTCGCTGCTGCTGGCAAGTCTGTTGCATCGGGCATTATCGGCGTCGCCACCGGCGGTTCCACGGAGCCCGAGCAGACTGAACCTCATCCGTCAGCTCCTCCGCGCGGTGGTCCGCACGAGCTTGGCAGCCAGCTGCCGCAAACCGGAGAGCACGATCAGTGACACCACGGAAAGCGCGCGCAACTGCAGCATCGGGGAGACGACCCCGGAGAGTTCCGCCAGAAGTCGAGATTCCTGAGCGTCCACGCACCGGCGCAAAGCGCACGGTGATGGGAACGATCAGCGAGATCCCGAACTTTCTGCGGCTGTTATACGGTCTCATCACTGACAACCGCGTGGCCACGATCGACAAGCTCGTTGTCGCCGGCGCAATCGCGTACATCCTCATTCCGATAGATCTCATCCCTGACTTCGTTCCATTCCTTGGCGAAGTGGACGACGTGTTTCTCCTGATCCTTGCGATTCAGCGACTGATTTCGAATGCTGGCCGCACTGTGGTATCGCAGCACTGGGTGGGGGATGTAGCCGATCTGAGCGCGTCGAATCTCGAACGGATTCTCATCGCCTGCGCGTTTTTCCTACCTCGACGGATGCGCCGTAGACTGCGCACGATCGGACGCATCTAACAACGCCATTTCAAAGAAGACCATGATGCACCGGCTCGGCTGGATGCTCCTCCTCGCCGGGCTGGCGGGTTGCAGCAGCGCAAGACAACCCGCTCGACAGCCCGGTACCGTGCTACCGGTCGAGCCGCCGCGAAGATCGGACACGAATCGTCCTGGTGGGCGACAGCCGGCGCCGGTCCCGCTCAGGCCGGCTCCCAACTCCCCGCTCACGATCGGGCAGTTCGAAGCAGGTAACTTCGGCGACGAGTTCGACCGGCAGCGACTCTTCAAGCGCCTCACCGATCTTTCGTTCTTCACTCAGCTCGGACGCGAGATGATCGTCCGGAAGATCGAATACGGATCGAGTGACGGGGTGACGATTCCCGCGTACTTCTTCGCGCCGCGCGATACGACGCGACGGCGGGCGGCACTCATTTTCGTCCACGGCGGAGTGCACGGGGACCTCACCGATCTCTACATCCCTCATATCCGCTCTCTCATTCGCGAGGGGTACGTCATCGTTGCGCCCGAGTACCGCGGCAGCACCGGCTACGGTAAGGGCTTCTACGACATGATCGATTACGGAGGAAAGGAAGTCGACGACGTGCTGGCCGCGCGCGATTACCTCAAGCTGTTCGCCCCGTACGCCGATCTGTCGCGGCTCGGAATAATCGGCTGGAGTCACGGCGGATTCATCACGCTCCACTCGATCTTCCGTCATCCCGAGCTGTTCAAGGTTGCCGTCGCGCACGTACCCGTTGCGGATCTTCCGACGCGGATTCGCACGCACTCGGCTGAGTACCAGCGCATCTTCGCTCAGCAGCCTGGATTCCGCGGCACGTTGGCCGAGCGGCCAGAGGCGTACATCGAGCGGTCACCAATCGCGCATGTGCGCGAGCTTCACACGCCGCTGCTCGTGCACGCCGCGACGAACGACGACGACGTGTTCATCATCGAGAATCGAAATCTTCGCGATTCGATGGTTGCTGCCGGTAAGGATCGCGCCGGACTCTACTGGTACAGGGAGTGGGACAACCCGCCGGGCGGGCACGAGTTCAACCGTGTCGACACGAAGCAGGGCAGGGAGAGCTGGGGCAAGACGATGATCTTTCTGAACAGCTACCTTCGACCGAGGATGCAGCACTGACGTTTGGAGGGTAGCCGGTAGCCGGTAACTGATATAATTTCAACTATGGCAACATCATCTCGCCCAGCCCAACGGCCCGCACCGGCATCTCCCGGCGGCGGGCCTTCGCGTTTTAAAGACCTGCCAGACGAAACCTCTCCGGCTCCGGGACGGATTCGCGAAGATGTAGTTCTAACGTTCGACGACGTCCTGCTCACTCCGAGACACTCTGTCGTCCAGCCGAAGGACACCACCACCATCTCCCGCTTCACGCGCCGAATCACGCTCAACGTGCCGTTCGCGTCGGCGGCGATGGACACCGTGACCGAGTCGGAGATGGCGATGGCAATGGCGCGCGCCGGCGGCATCGGCGTGATCCACAAGAACATGTCAATCGATCGCCAGGCGGCGGAGGTTGATCGGGTGAAGCGATCGGAGAGCGGCATCATTCTCAATCCGATCACGTTGCCTCCCGAGGCGACGCTGCGCGAAGCAGTCGCATTGATGACCCGCTTCCGCATCTCAGGTGTTCCGATCGTGGATCGCGACGGACACCTGGTGGGAATCATCACCAACCGCGATCTGCAGTTCGAGAGAAATCTCGATCAGGCGCTCAGTCAGGTGATGACATCGAAGGTCGTCACCGCTCCGGTGGGAACCACACTCGAGGAAGCCGAGCGAATCCTCGGTAAGCATCGCATCGAGAAGCTGCCGGTTGTCGACGAGAAGGGCGCTCTGCGCGGCCTCATCACCGTTCGTGACATACACAAGCGCCGCGAGTTTCCGGACGCGAACAAGGACGATCACGGCCGACTGCGGGTGGCGGCGGCAATCGGCGCGACTGGGTACCGCGACCGGGCGAAGGCACTCGTCGATGCAGGCGTCGACGTTCTTGTCATTGACACGGCGCACGGACACAGTCATGGCGTTCTCGACGCGACTGCTCACGTTCGCGAGATGTTTCCGGACGTTCAGCTCATTGCTGGCAACGTTGCTACGCGTGACGGTGCAGCCGCTCTCGTAGAGCGTGGCGTGGACGCGGTGAAGGTGGGTGTGGGACCAGGGTCGATCTGCACGACACGGGTCGTGACCGGCGTCGGAGTGCCGCAGCTCACCGCGGTTCTCGACGCTGTCGACGGGGCGGGTGAAGTGCCGGTCATAGCCGACGGTGGAATCAAGTACTCAGGTGACATCGTCAAGGCACTCGCCGCGGGCGCATCCAGCGTAATGATGGGCTCGATGCTCGCAGGAACTGAGGAGAGTCCGGGTGAATCCATTCTCCTCGAGGGACGACGGTTCAAGATGATCCGCGGAATGGGAAGTCTGGCGGCAATGCAGGATGGAAGCGCAGACCGCTACTTCCAGGAGGGCGAGATGTCGTCACACAAGCTCGTTCCCGAGGGAATCGAAGGACGAGTTCCCTACAAGGGTCCGGTCGCCGACGTCATCTTCCAGATGGTCGGCGGATTACGCGCGGGGATGGGATACGTCGGATGCGCGACGATCGACGAGCTCAGGACCGAGGCGCAATTTGTTCGAATCACCGCCGCGGGATTGCGCGAATCGCATCCGCACGATGTAACCATTACTAGAGAGGCGCCGAACTACTCGGTGTGAGTCTTGGAAACACCGGGAGCGTTGTGAGTTTCCCGTTCTTGCGTCTTCCAGTTAATCCGTGCAAACACTGCACACCCTGACGGTAACGCGAACCGTCGGGGTGTGGAGCGATTGCACTGTTGAACTGAAGAACGGAATGACAGGGCACTCATAACGCTCGCAGTTCGTGAATTCCTTTCGCGCAACTCCCTCAATTCCTTGACAATCTCTCGGGGGGGGCGACAACTTCTGACCGCTTTCCGCTGTCTGATCCTGTGACCAACCGACGGCACGCTCACGCGAGTGCTGCCGAGCCCACGCTTTATTCGCCGATACCCGGAGACCGTGAATGAGTATCTGGACCAAGAAGAGCGTTGCGATCCTGCAGGCCGAGGCTGGCGGAGAGGAAGGGGCTCATACCCTGCGGCGCGCTTTGGGTGCGCTCAACCTTACCACACTCGGCATCGGCGCGATCATCGGGGCGGGAATTTTCGTCCTCACCGGTACCGCAGCGGCGCAGTACGCCGGACCGGCGATCGTCTACTCCTTCATACTCGCGGGTCTAGGCTGTCTCTTCGCCGGACTCTGCTACGCGGAATTCGCGGCGATGATTCCGATCGCCGGTAGCGCGTATACTTACGGGTACGCGACGCTCGGCGAGCTCGTTGCCTGGATCATCGGATGGGACCTGATCCTCGAGTACCTGTTCGGCGCTGCGACAGTGTCGGTTGGTTGGTCCGGCTACTTCAGTGCGTTCATGAACGAGCTCGGGTTCCGCATTCCACCGCAGTTTACCGGCGCACCGCTCGACGTGGTTGGAAGCCACACGCTCGTCAAATCCGCGATCTGCTTCGACCCTCGGACAAACGACGTGATAAGGGTGGCGGCGGGGGAGGCGTGCGACCTGACGCGATACTCGACTGTGGCTGGTGTGCTGAACCTCCCGGCAATGCTCCTCATCCTTTTCGTTACCGCATTGCTGGTAATCGGCATCAAGGAATCGGCCCGGTTCAACAACGTCATCGTCATCGTCAAGCTTGCGATCGTGATGCTGGTGATCGGATTCGGGTTCATGTACGTCAACTCCGACAACTGGCACCCCTTTATTCCGGCGAGCACGGGGAAATTCGGTGAGTTCGGATGGACCGGAATAGTGCGTGGCGCGGCGGTGATATTCTTCGCTTACATCGGATTCGATGCTGTCTCGACCGCTGCGCAGGAGGCGAAGAACCCGCAGCGTGACATGCCGATCGGGATACTTGGCTCGCTCGCCATCTGCACCGTGCTGTACATCCTGATGGCGCTGGTGATGACCGGGCTGACCAAGTACACGAACCTGAACGTTCCGCATCCGGTGTTCATCGCGATCGCCGCAGCAGGTCCGGCGCTGTCGTGGCTGGCCAAGATCATCAACATCGGAGCGATCGCGGGCCTCGCCTCGGTAGTGCTGGTGATGCTGCTCGCTCAGCCGCGAATCTTCTACTCGATGTCGCGTGACGGGCTCCTGCCGCCGGTGTTCGCGAAGGTCCATCCGAGATTCAGGACGCCGTACATCACGACGGTCCTCACCGGTGGTATCTGCTGCGTGATCGCCGGCCTCTTCCCGATCGGACTGCTTGGTGAGCTCGTATCGATTGGAACGCTGCTCGCGTTCGTGATCGTATCGGCCGGCATCATGGTGCTGCGCAGAACGAGTCCGGAGCTCCCGCGACCGTTCCGCACGCCACTCGTTCCAATCGTTCCAATCCTCTCGATACTGATCTGCGGGTACATGATGTCGAGCCTTCCGATCGACACGTGGATCCGTCTCATCGTCTGGCTCATCATCGGCCTCCTGATCTACTTCCTGTACGGAAAGCAGCATTCGCGGATCGCTGCCGCGGAAGCGAGTGGTTGATCTACTATCGGTAAGTCAAACCAGATCTGAAGCGATCGAGCGTCTCGCGCGGGAGTTTCGCGCGGGGCGCTCTGTCGCAATATCGACCCACATCAACGCCGATGGTGACGGCTGCGGGTCGGAGGCCGCGCTCTCCAGACTTCTTGCGCGGCTCGGAATGAAGCCGCGGATCGTGAATCCTACTCCCTGGCCGGAGAGCTTTGCTTTTCTTCTCGGCGGGGACGTCGATGAGAAATCGGCGCAGGGAGCCGCTGGTCTGCGCGATGTTGACCTGCTCATCGTGCTCGACATCAGTGACGTCAAGCGACTCGGTTCTCTGGCCGAGACGGTTAGGCGACTGACTGTTCCAAAGCTGGTGATCGACCATCACCTCCCGAGTGAGGAGCCGCCGTCAACAGTGATGCTTACGGATACTTCGGCGTGCGCAACGGGAGAGCTGATCTATGATCTGGCGGTTACGCTGAAGCTCGAGATCACGCCCCAGGTCGCCAGCTCGTTGTATGTGGCGATGCTGACCGATACGGGAGGGTTCAGGTTCAGCAACACTTCCGCGAGGTGCCTGGCCGTCGCGGGTCAGCTCGTCGCGCTGGGAGTGGAGCCGGAGGAGATGTACCGCCGGATGTACGCGTCACATCCGATCGGGCGACTGCATCTCCTGCGTGATGCGCTGGCAACGCTCGAGGTGGATCCGGCGTACGGAATTTCGTGGATATCGGTGGCGGCAGGCGCCGCGGAAGAATACGGTTTGAAGTCGGAGGATCTCGAGGGAATCGCCGAGCATCCTCGGTCGGTAGGCGGGACACGGCTGGCGATTTTCTTCCGGGACCTGGGTCACGGGAAGATCAAGGTGTCATTCAGGAGCACCGGCTCGGTGAACGTCAACGATTTCGCGCGAATGTTCGGAGGCGGAGGACATGCACGCGCGGCGGGGGCGCTGATTCCGGGCACGCTCGAGGAAGTGAAGCACGACGTCATCGCCGCGGCCAGAGAGTTCGTTGGAGCGGTGGAAGTCGCTAAGTAACTACCACTACGAACTGCGAACTGACTGCGAAGTCCGAACCAACTGCGAAATGCGAACTACGTGCAGACTACCGATCGAGCCGGAAAACGAAGAGTTGCTGAACCAGTTGTGAAACCGGCTTTCCGCCAATGCGGGCTGGACGGAATCGCATGTCCGGCAATGCCCGAGTGACAGCATCGGCAAAGAGCTTGTGGGTCGATGACACGATGCGCAGCGACTCGCGGTCCGCGCGACCCTTTTCGTTGACGACGAATTCCGCGACGACTTGGCCTTCGACTCCTGACGACCTGAGCGACGACGGGTATTCTGGCCGAATCGTGCTAGTGACCGCGACGACCTGGACCTCGACCTCGGAAGCGTCGAACAAGCGTGGTCCGGTACCGCCTACAGCGGCGTCAGGTGTGGGAGCAAAATCCGAGGCTTCCACTGGCTCGCTTGCAGTGATTGGAGGAGGCGCGGTGGGAATCTTGACCGGCGCGACGAGTTTGCGAGCGGGTTTCGGTTTCGGAGCAGGACGAGCGGCAGGGGCAGCCGCCGGCTGTGCCCAATGGACCGTCTGCACTACCGCCACAGCGCTTCGCGCTGCCCTCGCCGCCGCACCCGAAGCCGTGGCGTACACGGCGGCAGTGATGAGCGCAGTGTGAAACCCGGCGCTCAACAGAGCGCCGCTTCGGTTTACTCTCCTTTGCCGCGTCGATTCCAGCAATGTCGTAGGCATCGTCCCCCTCCGGTGGCTGAATAGCTACCGCAAGTGGGATGCTCGGCGCTATGGGAGGCAACGCCTTTCATTGAGACTTAACTGCCCCGGCGGCGGGTGTTAATCCCGGTTTAATGCGCCCTTAATTCAGCCGTTCGACCGGTCCCCGCTGAATCTGGTCTACGATGCCGGTCAAAAACGTGACGCAACAAGCTTCACGTCGGCCCCCGACCAGGCCTTCGCGAACCGCTTCTCCACGGCGGCCGCCTCGGCGGTTTTCCCTTGTGCCTTCAAAGCGGCGGTGAGACCGAACAGCGACCACCCGTTCTCCGGAAACCGCTTGAGGTCGTCACGATAAACGGCCTCTGCTTCAGCGTTCCGTCCGGCCTTCAGCAGCGCCGCGCCGAGCGACTCGCGGATAGGGTAATACCAGTTGGGTGGCTCGAAGTAGAGACCGGCGTCCTCGATCTTGAGCGCCTCGCGGAAGTGAGTTATCCCCTCGTCCAGCTTGCCGCTTCGAGTCGCGATCTCTCCCATGAGTGCGTGCACCGCAATGGAGACAGGCAACTTCGCAGGGGCGTCGGCCGGGGTGGCCGCGTCGATTGCCTTTACGGTGTCCAGTGCAGTTTGCGCCTCGCCGAACTGTCCTTTGGCCGCATACGCGACCCCACGCGCGTAGTACGCCATCGCGAGCGGCATACGGATATCAGAGGGTGGGAGGGGTTCGGCGAGCACATCGTCCCAACGCCCGAATGTCGTGAGCGTGAGCGCGTAGTACGGAACCATCTCCTGAAGCATTGGTACCTGTCGCGCCGCGTCGAGATTCACCTTTGATTTCAGCGTCCGTGCAGCCTCGATGGCTTGTGCGCTCCGCCCAGCCATCGAGGAGGCAAAGGCGAGGAAGTGGATGTTGTGCGGATAGTAGGCAAGCGAGTACACGGTCACCGGCTTCTGTCCCTCGATGAACGTCTCGTCGGTGTGAATCGCGTGAACGTTGCTCGCGGCCGCTTCGTTGTATCTGCCGACGCGGATATAGATGTGGGCCGGCATGTGCACCATATGACCGACGCCTGGCATCAAGCGGGCAAGACGCTCTGCACAAGGGACGGCGAGCTGTGGATTTACCGCCTCTACTGCGTGGATATAGAAGTGACACGCTGCGGGATGCTCTGGATTACGCGCTATTACCCTCTCCAGTTGCCGCACGATTTCCTCGGTACCCGGATACGGCTTCCCCTCCGGCGTCCAGTAATTCCAGGGTCGCAGATCCATCAGCGACTCGGCGTAGAGTGCAGCAGCATCGAGATCGTTCGGGTAGGTGCGGGCGACCTGGCGCATACCGCGCGCGTAAGCGGAATCGAGACTGGCGCGTTTGGCGGGTGGAACCGCTGCGTAACGCGCGGCCACTGCGCGGATATATGCGCGCTCCCGGGGGCTTGCATTGCGGCTGAGCGAGAGGGCTTTCTGTGCTGCCTGGTACGCCTTGACGCCGCTCGCGGAATCCATCCCTGCATTCACGTGCGGCCCGTACGCGTAGGCGATTCCCCACCAGCACATCGCGCACGAGGGGTCCAGCTCTGTCGCCCGGGTGAACGA
>Ga0137373_10001380_pt1 | contig 26359 bp, 28 predicted proteins | sample SagtaG_5_FD_104912 | JGI IMG/M metagenome (GOLD analysis project Ga0137373, IMG submission 104912) | Vadose zone soil microbial communities from Sagehorn Ranch, Mendocino, California, USA - Sage1_R_80_16 metaG | ecosystem: Environmental > Terrestrial > Soil > Vadose zone | place: USA... | reverse complement strand
CGCGAAGGAGCGGGCCGCCAAGGCGTGAGCATCGGTCGCCCCCGATCCTGTCGGTGCTGGGCTACCTGCTGACACCGGTGGTGCAGCGGGTCACGCGGGCCGAGCCGGGCACGTCCCCGGTCTAGACTCGGACTCGGATGGGCCTGCGCATCTGTTTCGTCACGCCGTTCTCCTGGTCGCAGCCGCACGAGGTGAACGACCACGTCGCCGGGGTCGCGCGGGAGCTCCGCCGGCTCGGACACTCGGTCACCGTGCTCTGCCCCTCGAACCGCGCCGAGGACCTGCGCGCCGGCAGACGCGCGCTCCTGCGCGGGCCGCTCGGCGACGTCGTCGCCGTGGGACCGGCGCTGCCGATCTCGCGGCGGAGTCGCATGGGCGTGCCGGTCGGGGTCCGGGCGAACCTCGCGCTCGCCCTGGCGCGCGGCGCCTTCGACGTCCTGCACGGCTTCGAGCCGGGGCTGCCGAGCCTCTCCTACCTGGCCCTTCGCGACGCCCCGGCACTGGCCGTGGCGAGCTTCTTCTCCCGGGAGCGCCTCTCGTATCCACCGGGAACCGCCCAGCGCGCGCGGCTGCTTGCTCGCATCGACAGGCTCGTCGCCGCGTCGCCCGAGGTCGCCGCCGCGGCGGCGCTGCGCTTTCCGGGCGACTACCGGGTCATCTCGGCCGGAGTGGACACGGAGACGTTCCGGCCGGCCACGAAGAAGCGGCGCATCGTGCTGGAGTGGCGGCCGGCCGAGCGACCGTTCACCCGCGCGTGCCTGAGCATGCTGAGCGAGCTCGAAGGGTGGGACCTCATCCTGCTGCGCACCAGGCCCCTGAGCGCCCGCCCCTACGTGCCGCGAGCGCTGCGGAAGCGAGTGCGCGTGCGCACCGCACGCGACTCGCCCGGGCGCGCGGCGGTGCTGCGGGACGCGGCGCTCTTCATCGCGCCGCCCTCGGCCGGCGCCCGGCTCGAGCTGGAGGCCGGGGCGGCCGGGGCGGCAGTCGTGCGGGGACCCGAAGAAGCGCTCGAGCTCGCAAAGGATTCCGAGCGCCGTGAGCAGCGCGCCGGCGAGCTGCGGCGTTCCGCCGAGCGCGCAAGCTTCCGGGCGGTCGCCGCGGAGCTCGACTCCCTGTACGGCCGACTCTCCGAGCGGCGCCGCGCGATCCCGCGCGACGGGATGCTCCTCCAGGACCGCGACTGGATCCTCTGCGACCTGCACACCCATACATCGTGGTCGCACGACTGCCGCGTTCCCGTCGAAGCGCTGCTCGAGCATGCCGAGGAGCAGGGCCTGGGAGCGGTCGCGATCACCGACCACAACGCATTCGGCGGCGCGCTGGAGGCAGTCGAGCTCGCCCGCGGACGCCCGTTGACAGTGATCCCGGCCGAGGAGGTGAAGACCAACGGCCAGGGCGAGGTGATCGGGCTCTTCCTGTCGGAGGAGATTCCGCGGGCGATGTCCTTTGCCCACACGATCGCCGCCAGACGGGCGCAGGGCGGGCTCGTCTACCTTCCCCACCCGTTCGACCGGCGGCATGCGATCCCCGACCCGGCGACGCTCCACCGCCATCTGGCCGACATCGACGTCTTCGAGGTCTACAACGCCCGGCTTCTGTTCGAGACCTACAACGACGAGGCGCTCCGCTTCGCCAGGAAGTACAACCTGACGATGGGGGCCGGCTCGGACGCCCACGTCCTGCCCGGCCTGGGCACGGGCGTCGTGCGCATGCGCACGTTCCGGACCCCGGAGGAGTTCCTCATCAGCCTGCGCACGGCCCAGGTGCTGCGACGGCCGAAATCGCTCGCCTACCTGCAGTCGCTCAAGTGGATGGCGCAGGTCAAGGAGAAGGCACGCTAGGGGCGAAAGGACCCAAGCGCCCGTGAGTGCCGTGCCGACCGACGAGATCTACGAGCGCTACCTGAAGAAGGCGATCTCAGAGATCAACGAGCTCGGAGACGAGATCGCCCGGGCGGCGGGCCCTTCGGCTCCCGTTCTTGGCTCCGGCCACCCGCTCGCAGACGTCTTCATGGTCAAGTACGGGCCGCAGGGACCTGAGATCCAGGAGGGGGTGGCCTTCTTCGGGCGCACCGGCCAGGCGATCCTGAAGTCGCTGCAGCGGCTGCGGGTCGACCCGATGGCGGTCTACGGGACGAACTGCCTCAAGTACGCGGACGCGGAGCCGGACGAGCAGTCACGGGAGTGGCTGACCCGCGAGCTGCACATCGTCCAGCCGAAGCTCGTCGTGGTCATGGGGGAGGACGCGCTCGAGTTCCTGAACTCGATCGAGTTCCCGCTCTCGTCGCCGCTCGAGCAGACCTACGGCTCGCTCCAGCGCTACACGCCCACCGTGGACGCGCTCGTCTGCCCCGACATCGACGCCTCGCTCGACGAGCAGCCCCTGAAGACGCGCTTCTGGGCCGCCTTCAAGCCGCTCGGTGCCTGGTGGGCCGAGCAGCCGCCCTACTAGCGAGCCCGCGGGTCCTGGCCTTCGCCGCGGTCGCGGCGTCGGTCGGGGCCTACTTCGCGTGGTCGGCTTCCTTGCCGGGCCTTTCCCTGTGGTGGGACGTCGCCTTTCTCGCCTTCGCGCTGATCCCGGCCGTCTTCTGCCTCGTCTACCTCGCGCTGCCGCTGCAGCGCGCTCCCGGCCTGCTCCTGCTCGGGATCGCCTTCGGCGTGCTGACCTGGGCCTTCGTGGAGGCCGACCTCGATGCCCTGGCCAACTTCGCGAAGCTCGCCGCGACCACGTCGCTCGCCTTCTGGTTCGTGACGCTCTTCGATGCCGCCTTGTGGGTGGGGCTCGTCGCGGTGCTCGTGCCCTGGGTGGACGCGTACTCGGTGTGGCGCGGGCCGACCGGCAACATCGTCGAGCACCACCGAAACGTCTTCACCGACGTCTCGTTCGCCTTCCCCGTGCCCGGCGAGGCCGACGCCGCGCGCCTCGGGCCGCCCGACCTCTTCTTCTTCGCGTTCTACCTCGCGGCCGCAGCGCATTTCGGGTTGCGGGTCAGGCTGACCGCGCTGTGCCTCGCGCTCTCGCTGGGAGCGACGATCGCGATCGCTGTTGCACTCGAGTCGAGCGGCCTCCCCGCCCTCCCCGGCCTCTCCATCGGCTTCCTGCTGCCGAATGCGGATCTTCTGTGGCGGCGGCTCAGCGAGGCACGACGATCGGCCCGAAGCTCTCCGTCAGACCGAGCTCGTGAGCCCGGGCCGTGAGAGCGGCGGCGACGGCGTCACGCCCGTCCTGGCCGAGCAGCGTCGGGACTCCGAGGAGGCCCATCTGCGCCAGGGCCTCGCGAGTCCACTCAGAGCGAGTCCTCTTGCCCCGTGGTCCGGCCCAGCGCGTGAAGGAGGCGGTGGGGAAGCACTCGATCGCAGGTAGGCCCGCCTCCTCGAGCCCGGCGTAGAGCGCGAGCCCGCGCACGATCCAGTCGTAGTAGCGACTCCTGCGGAGCCGTGCGAGCTCGGGCGTGTAGCGGATGCCGCAGACGCGGCGGGCGAGCTCCCGCTCCTCGGGACGCGAGCGCAGGCCGTCCGGCGCCGGAGAGCGCGGGCTGTCGACCGCCACCAGGCTCGGCGCGCGCCACTGCAGCCAGCGCACGGCCTGACTCACGGTAGTCACCCGCGTCGGTCCGCCCCGCAGACGGTGGAGGTCGACGAGGGCGAGGTGGAAACCCTTCTTTCGCCCGCCGACGTCGACGCCCGCCCACACGTCTGTCAGGACTCCCTACGCGTGGCAGTTCTTCTGCACCCAGGCGGCGACGTTTCGGGACGCTTGGGTCACCTTCGCCTGGTCGATCCCCTTCACGGCCTGCTGGAGCTTCGCCACCTGGTCCGCAGTAGGCGTCTGACCAGCCTTCAGGCTGACGCCTGCATTCGCGATCTTGGTGAACGCGTCTGCAATCGTCTGCACGTCCGATCGGATCTCCGCGGGCGCCTTGTTTGCGAACTCCTGGAACAGCTGCGCCTGCTTCTTGAGATTCCCCTCTGCACCCGTGAGCGCCTGTGAGAACTTGGAGGCCGACTGCGCGAGGTTCCTGCAGTTACCCGAGGTCGCGAAGTTGGGGGCAGCGGTCGTGCTCTGGGTCGTGGTGGTAGCGGTCGTGGTCGTCACGGTCGTGGTGGTCGCGGCCGTGGTTGTCGTCTCGGGTGGAGACGAGCTCTTCGAGCCTCCTCCGCCGCACCCTGCGAGGGCCAGAGCAAGCCCACACAGGGCAGCAATGCAGAGCAACGAGACGTGCCTTCGGATCATCAGGTCCCCCTAGTCGCGCCTACCGGAGGCCTGACCCTAGAGCACCGGCTGGACGGCGGCAACCTCGGCGCGTCAGGAGCGCCACTGCCTCGACGTGGGGCGTATGCGGAAACATGTCCACCGGACGCACCCGCTCCAGGCGGTAACCGGAGTCGGCGGCTAGGGTCTTCAGATCGCCCGCCAGCGTGGTCGGGTTGCAGGAGACGTAGACGAGCCGCGGCGCCTCCAGGTTCCCCACCTCGCGCAGCGCCCGGCCCGCCAGCCCCGACCGCGGCGGGTCGACAACGACGACGCCAGGAGGGCCCGCGCGGTCGCGCAGCTCCTCGACGGAGCGACCGACCTCGCCCGCGAAGAAGGCCGCGTTGGCGATCCCGTTCAGCTCGGCGTTCTCGATCGCGCAGGCGACGGACTCCTCCGACACCTCCACTCCCCACACCGAGAGCGCCCGTCCCGACATGGCCAGGCCGATCGTGCCGATTCCGCAGTACAGGTCGTAGACGGTCTCACCGCCGGTGAGCCCCGCGTACTCGACCGCGAGCCTGTAGACCTGCTCGGCCATCGCCGTATTGGTCTGGAGAAACGCCCCCGGGCGAACCCGGACGCGCAAGCCGGCCAGCTCCTCCTCGATCGCGTCCTCACCCCACAGCAACGTGGCCGGCACGTTGGTCACCTCGGCCACGCTCTCATTCACCGCGTGATGGATCGAGCGCACCTCGGGAAAGCGGCGCACGCAGTCGACGAAGTAGCCGGCGTCGGGGAGTTCTCCGGGCGCAGTCACGAGCACGACGAGCGCCTGGCCGGTGTTGCGGCCCTCCCGGACGACGAGATGCCGGAGGAACCCCTCGTGCGTCTCCTGGTCGTAGGCGAGGAGGTGCTCCTCGCGTGCCCAGTCGCGGACTGCGTGGCGAAGCGCGTTCCCGAGGTCCGTCGTCAGCCAGCACCGCTCGATCTCGAGCACCTCATCCCAGCGCCCCGCGCGGTGGAAGCCGAGCGCGGGGCCTGCCGGCGTCTGAGTGAAGGAGTACTCGAGCTTGTTCCGGTAGTGAAACGCAGACTCCGCGGGCACGATGGGCTCGAGTGGAGGGTCGGAAAGTCCGGCAATCCGTTGGAGCGCGTCTCGCACCTGCGCCTCCTTCGCGGCCGCCTGGGCCTCGTAGGCGAGGTCCTGGAAACGGCAGCCGCCGCAGGCTGGGAAATGGGCACACGGCGCATCGACCCGGTCTCCCCCGGGCTCGAGCACGTCGGTGGCGACCGCCTCGGCGTGGTTCCGCTTCACCCTCGTCACGCGAGCTCGCACGAGATCGCCCGGTAGGCCCCGTCGCACGAAGACGACAAAGCCGTCGAGCCGCGCCACACCCGAACCGCCGTAGGCGAGCGAGTCGATGCGGAGCTCGAGCTCCTGATCCTTGGCGACGGGGGCGGCCACGACGCCCAGCGTAGCCCCTCGCGCGACTAGCTCAGTGCCGTGACGTAGACCTTGCGCTCGCGGGGGCCGTCGAACTCGCAGAAGAAGATGCCCTGGTACGTCCCGAGGGCCAGGCGGCCCTCATCGAGAGGTACCAGCACCTGCGGGCTCATCAGCGATGCCCGGACGTGCGAAGGCGCGTTCTCCCCGTCGGCGTCCACGTGCTGCCAACCCCAGCCGTCCTCGACGATCTTCTCGAGCGCTGACTCGAAGTCCTCGACCAGCTTGGGGTCGATGCGCTCGTTGATCGTCACCCCGGCGGTCGTGTGCGGCACGTAGACGAGGGCGGCCGAGGAACCGTTCTGGGACTCCAGTACGTCGGCCACGAGTGCGGTGATCTCGACGAGCTGCGTGCGGCGCTCGGTGGAGATACGGATCTCGCGCACGGGGCGTATCCTACGGAACGATGCCGTGGGCGCCGCCGACGTCGACCGAGCTGGACGCGTACAGGCACAAAGCCGACCGCTTCCTGGCCGAGTTGATGGAGGAGTATTACATCCATCTCGCAGGCCACAAGGAGACGCTCGAGCTCGAACCCATCTACGAGCGATATGCGGCGCTGACCACGCTCGAATCGGCGCAATCGATCGGCTCCGCCGTCGACGGCGACCGGGGCCTGCGCGAGCTGTGGCGATTCGCCTGCGACGGCTTCATGGGCAAGCTGACCACCAAGCAGGAGGAGCGCGCCGGCGAGCTCCAGGCCACGCTCGAGGTGGAGGTCGACGGCGAGAAGGTCGGCTTCCGCATGCTGCGTCCGACCATCGCCAACGAGCCCGACCGCGAGAAGCGCCGCAAGCTCGAAAACGCCCGCTGCGAGGTCGCCGACGAGCACCTGAACCCGATCTACCTCGAGGCGGCCGAGATCTCGCAGGCGGCGGTCCGCGAGCTCGGGGCGAAGAACTACTACGACCTCCACCTGCGCTTCGGCTTCCGGCTCCAGGAGCTGGCCTCGCAGTGCCGCGCGTTCCTCGACTCGACGGAGACGATCTTCGAGGAAGCCGCCGACCGCCTTCTCCGCGCGCGGGTCGGCGTCTCGCTGTCCGAGGCCGAGCGCTGGGACACACCGCGCCTCTTCCGCGCAGCCGAGTGGGACGACCACTTCCCGAGCGAGAAGATGGTGCCCGCGCTCGAGGTGACTCTGAGCGACCTGGGGGTCGACCTCGCCGCGCAGCAGAACGTGGAGCTCGACGTCGAGCAGCGCGAGAAGAAGTCACCGCGGGCCTTCTGCGCCGGTATCGAGATCCCGGACAACGTGAAGCTCGTGATCCAGCCGAAGGGCGGCCTGGACGACTGGCGCGCGCTCTTCCACGAGGCGGGCCACGCCGAGCATTTCGCCAACACCGCGCCGGGGCTCCCGGTGGAGGAAAAGAGACTTGGCGACCGCGCGGTCACGGAGGGCTGGGCCTTCCTGATGGAGCACATGGTCGACGATCCTGCCTGGCTCCGGAAGCGCCTGGACTTCGGCGATCCGGGCAAGCTCGCAGCCGACTCGGCCGTGAGCCTGCTCTGGCTCTCGCGGCGCTACTGCGCGAAGCTGCTCTACGAGATCGAGCTGCACCAGGCCGACGATCTGCCAAGCATGAAATCGCGATACGTCGAGCTGCTCTCCGACGCGCTGAAGATCACGCCGAGCGAGACGGACTGGCTCGCCGACGTCGACGGCGGCTTCTACTCCACCGAGTACCTGCGCGCCTGGGCTTTCGAGGCGCAGATGCGCTTCCATCTGCGCGAGCGCTTCGGCAGCGACTGGTTCACGAAACGCGAGGCCGGCTCGCTCCTGCGCGAGCTCTGGTCGCTCGGCCAGAAGCCGACCGCCGACGAGCTGCTACAGGACGTCACCGGGGCCGAGATCGAGCTGGATGCAGTCGCCGAGCGCGCCCGCGAGGGCCTCGGCTCGTCCGTCTCGGCCTAGATCGTCGCCAGGAAGTCCTCGAGCCAGCCGGAGACCGACTCGTCGTACGTCGTGTGGATCGCCTCGGGGGGACTGCAGCTGGATCCGGCGATACGTGAGCGCGCGAAGAACATCCCCGTAACGTCGACGTGCTCCCTGATCCAGGCATGCGCCTCCGCGAGCCACGCCAGGTCTTCTCAGGTGGGGTCGCCGCCGCTCATGTGGTTACCGTACGCGCGTCGGGATGCCGATACGGCATCCGCGACACGACGAAGGCCATCGACCTGCTCGGCCGACTCGACGACGAGAACGTCCTTGCCGCCGTGGCCGGGATCGCGGTCGCAGGCAACCGTGTCAGCCGCGCCGCCCGGGGCCCTGGGCCTGTCCGATTGCGTCCTCTTCCCGGAGTTTCCCGCGAGCCTGCGCCCGGGAGGCTAGAGCGCGCCGGCGGCGGCTGGAGGAGCCGCGGTCGCGACTTCGCCTAGCCGCCTTGGATCGACCCGCGGTCGGAGCGGTTCACCGTCCTGTGTTGACTACGCTGGGCCGCATGAGTCATACGGCGACGTGCGATCTGCACGAACACGTCCACGGGGGCGTCGAGCCCATAGAGCAGGGACACGGCCACTCGCACGGCCTGGTGGATCACTCCATCGTTCGCTCGAAGGCTGGCATCCGTGCCGTCTCGATCAGCCTTGCCGTACTCACCGTGACGGCGATCGTCCAAACGTTGATCTACGCGCTCACGCTCAGTGTGGCCCTCCTCGCCGACCTGATCCACAACTTCGGGGATGCCTCGACGGCGATTCCACTCGGGCTCGCCTTCTTCCTACGCAGCGTGCGTGGCGAGCGCCTTGCGGGACTCGCCGTCGTGCTGGCGATCTTCACGAGCGCGTGTGTCGCCCTCGCGCAGACGATCCTTCGCTTCATTCATCCACACTCGCTCTCACACCTCTGGTGGCTTGCCGCCGCTGGGTTGATCGGGTTCGCCGGCAACGAGATTGCGGCGCAGATTCGCTCTCGCGCCGGTAAGCGCTTGAACAGCCCTGCGCTCGTTGCCGACGGTGACCACGCCCGCGTTGACGGCTTTGTCAGCCTCGGCGTCCTGCTAAGCGCGGCGGTGGTCGCACTCGGCGTGCCCGTCGCTGATCCGATCATCGGCCTGGTGATCACGCTCGTGATCCTCCACATCACCTGGGAGAGCTGGCGTACCGTCAGGGCGACGGAGCCGGGCGAGCCGTTGACGTCGTAGCAGCCGAGTGGCGGTGTCTTGCCGACGATGACACGCGGCCGCACCGGGAACGTCGGGCGCTTCAGGCCGCCAGGCCCTAGAGCGCGCCGCCGGCGGCTGGAGGAGCCGCGGCGTCCGGGGCGTCCTGGTCGCCCACCTGCGTCCGAGCGAGATGCTCCTCCGCGAGCAGCAGGTTCGACTCCGCGGCCCGCTTCACGACCGCCAGCAGGTCGGACATACTAGAGACCTCCTCGCGCTGCTCCTGCAGGAACCAGTGCAGGAATTGCTCGCCGATGAGATCGCCCTCCTCCCGCGCGAGCCCGACGAGCCCGGCGATCTGCTCGGTCACGCGCTTCTCCTGCTCGAGCGCCAGCGCCACCGGCTCGACCGCGGCGCCGAACTCCGTCTTCGGCGCGTCGACGCCCGGGATCGCGACCTGCTCGTCGGAGTCAAGCAGGTACTGGACGAGCATCATGGCGTGGTTTCGCTCCTCGACCGACTGGCGGTAGAAGTGGGCCGCGAGCCCCGGCAGCGTCTCCGCGTCGTAGTAGACGGCGATGGCCACGTACTGTTGCGAGGCTGCGAACTCGTTGGCGATCTGCTGGTTGATCGCTTCGGGGAATCTGCTCATGCCGTGACTCTATCGACGGCGTAGAGCCGCCATTTGCCCGGGATGCCCTTGAGCTCGTGGGCGCCGCGCTCCTCGAAGCTGAGGCCCGAGCCGGCGACCAGGTCCTTGACTGTGCCGGAGACGAGCACCTCGCCGGGCTGGGCGTGGGAGGCGACACGAGCGCCGGTGTGCACGGCGATCCCTGCCACCTTGCCGTCCACGAGCTCACACTCGCCCGTATGCAGCCCGGCGCGCACCTCGAGCCCCAGCTCGGGCATCGACTCGACGATCGCAGTCGCACAGCGGATCGCCCGCGCCGGCCCGTCAAATGAGGCGAAGAAGCCGTCGCCGGCTGTGTCCACCTCCTTCCCGCGGAAGCGTACGAGCTGGCGGCGCACGAGTTCGTGGTGGCGCTCCAGCAGCTCGCGCCAGGCCCGGTCCCCGAGCGAAGCCGCACGCTCGCTGGAGCCGACGATGTCGGTGAAGAGGACGGTCGCGAGCACGCGGTCGGGCTCTGCCTCCTCCCAGCCACCTGCGTCCCAGACCTCGGTCAAGAAGCGCTGGATCTGGACCACGAGGGATCCTCCCGCTGCTCCAGTGGCCAGATGTCCTCCCGTCACTTCGACGAGCCTCGCGCCTGGGATGCGGCCGGCAACGTTTCGCGCGACATCGATCGGGACGATCGTGTCCTCGGATCCGTGGAGAATGAGTGTCGGGACGCGGATGGCCGGAAGCACGTGTCGTACGTCGATGTCTCTGTTCATGAGAGCTAGGGCCTCGACGGCACCAGGACTTCCACTCCAGCGGAGGTAGTCGACCCACTGCTGCGCCTCACGGTCGTCTGCGAGCTGCATCCGCGCGCGCACGGCCTCCAGCGCCTGGTCGCGTGGCCCGAAGAGGCGCAGATCGCTCTCCATCTCCCGGCGGTACTCCTCCTCGGTGCGACCCCACGGATAATCAGAAGCCCACATGGTTCGGGGATAGAAACTCCTCAGCACGAGCGCAGCGGTCCGCTCCGGATAGGTCGCGGCGAAGAGCAGGCTCATGGCGGCACCCTCTGAGGAACCAAAGAACGCAGCTCGGCCGGAGCCGACCGCATCCATCACGGCCCGAGCGTCGTCCATGCGCGTCTCGAGCGTCGGCGCACCGCCGACCCGGTCGGACATGCCCGTGCCGCGCTTGTCGAATCGGATCAGGCGGCAGAACGAGGAGAGTGCCTCGAGGGCAGGCGCGAAAGACGTTCTCCAGACGAGCTCGACGTGCGTGACGAACGGCGGGATAAAGACGACGTCAAAGGGGCCGTCGCCCGTGACCTGGTAGGCGATCGAGACATCGCCCGAACGCGCGTACCGCGTCTCCGGCTGCACGACGTTAGTTTGCCGCCTTGAACGTCCTGAGTATGTGCATATGCTCTATGCAATGGCGAGGGTCCTGATTGTGGGCGCGGCGGGCCGCGACTTCCACAACTTCAACGTCCTCTATCGTGGGCGGCCCGAGCACCGCGTCGTCGCCTTCACCGCGACCCAGATCCCGAACATCGACGGTCGGGTCTATCCCGCAGCGCTGGCCGGCGCCGACTATCCCGCGGGCATCCCCATCCGGCCCGAGGCCGACCTCGAGGAGATCGTGCGCGACCAGCTCGTCGACGAGGTCGTGTTCGCGTACTCGGACGTCACGCACGAGCACGTCATGCACATCGGGTCGCGGGCACTGGCGGCCGGAGCCGACTACCGGCTCATCGCGCCGTCGGCAACCGAGCTCACCTCGACGAAGCCCGTCGTGGCCGTCTGCGCCGTGCGCACCGGCTCGGGCAAGAGCCAGACGACGCGGCGCGTGGCGCGGATCCTGCGAGAGTCCGGCCGCCGGGTCGCCGTGCTACGCCACCCGATGCCGTACGGCGACCTCACGCGGCAGGCCGTGCAGCGATTCGCCCGCTACGAGGACCTCGACGCCGCCGACTGCACGATCGAGGAGCGCGAGGAGTACGAGCCGCACCTGGCCGAGGGCAACCTCGTCTTCGCCGGCATCGACTACGCCGCCATCCTCGAGCCGGCCGAGCAGGAGGCCGACGTGATTCTTTGGGACGGGGGCAACAACGACACGCCGTTCCTGAGGCCCGACCTGCACGTCGTCGTCGTCGATCCGCACCGGCCGGGCCACGAGCTCCGCTACCACCCCGGCGAGACGAACCTTCGCCTCGCAGACGTGTGTGTCGTGAACAAGGTCGACAGCGCGCCGCCCGAGGGAGTCGAGGCGGTGCTGGCGTCCATCCGCAAGGCGAACCCTGGCGCGACCGTCGTGCTCGCCAACTCGCCGTTCGAGGTCGAAGGCGGCGGCGCAGAGATCGCGGGGAAGCGCGTCCTCTGCGTCGAGGACGGCCCGACGCTCACGCACGGCGAGATGACGTACGGCGCAGCGGTGCTGGCGGCGCGCGAGCACGGCGCGGCAGAGCTCGTGGACCCACGCCCGTTCGCAGTGGGCTCGATCGCCGAGACCTTCCGTGACTATCCGGACGTCGGGACTCTCCTGCCGGCCATGGGTTACGGCCGCGAGCAGATGGAGGACCTGCGCGAGACAATCTCGCGCTCCGATGCCGACCTCGTCCTGATCGGGACGCCAATCGACCTGCGTCGGGTGATCGAGCTCGACAAGCCGGCCCTGCGCGTGACCTACCGCCTCGAGGAGATCGGGCACCCGTCACTCACGGACGTGCTCGCCGAGCGCGGCCTCCTCGCCTCACCTGCCGCCGTCGCTTGACCTCGCGTCTCTGGGTCGCCGCTGGCAAAGGAGGCAAGCGAGCGGCGCGCAGGACAGTACATGAGGTACGGCCAAGCGCCGCGAACGCGGGATCCTGCCGCCAGCGGCGTCAGGCGCCTCCGAAAGCCGGCTTCGCCGGTTGGGAGGAGTCGCCGACCAGAGGCGCGAGGTGACGACGGTAATCGCGCTGGGCGGAAACGCGCTGATCCGCGCGGGACAGCGCGGCACGGCCGCAGAGCAGCTGGCCAACCTGCGCGACACGGCTGAGGCGCTCCGGCCGCTTCTCGGGGAGCCCGCGCTCGTAGTCACGCACGGGAACGGCCCCCAAGTGGGCAACGAGTTGCTCCGCCAGGAGCGCGCCGCCGACGAGGTCCCTCCGCTGCCCCTCTACCTCGCGGTCGCCCAGACGCAGGCCGAGATCGGAGCCCTGATCCAGGCCGAGCTTGGTCCCGTCGCCGGCCGTCCCGTTGTCACCTTGCTGACGCACGTGCGCGTCGACGCCGCGGACGCTGCCTTCGACGAGCCGACGAAACCCGTCGGCCCGTTCTACTCGGAGGAGCAGGCGGGGGTGCTCGAGCGGCAGCGCGGCTGGATGCTCGTGTCCGACGCCGGCCGCGGCTGGCGGCGCGTTGTGCCCTCCCCCACCCCGCTCGAGATCGTCGAGCTGGCCGCGATCAAGGCGCTGCTCGGCGCGCACACGATCGTCGTCGCCTGCGGCGGCGGCGGCATTCCCGTGGCCTCCGAAGACGGCCGGCTGCGAGGGATCGACGCAGTTATCGACAAGGACCGGGCCTCCGCGTTGCTTGCCTCCCGGCTCGAGGCCGACCGGCTCGTCATCCTCACGGAGGTCTCCGCCGTCAAGCGCGGGTTCGGCGCGCCCAGCGAGGAGGATCTCCGCGAGCTCTCGCCGGAGGAGGCGGACGAGCTCGCGCCGGAGCTGGCCGCCGGCTCGATGCGGCCGAAGGTGGAGGCGGCGGCGGCGTTCGTCCGTGAGGTAGGCGGCGAGGCGCTGATCACGTCGGCCGAGGCGCTCGCGGACGCCCTCGCCGGCCGCGCCGGCACGCGAGTCGCTCGCTAGCTCGAACCGGTCCGCCGCCTCGGGCGAACCACGCGCGGACGACGGCCACCAAGATCCTCAATCAACCCGCCGGCCGTCGTGGAAAGGAGCCGCGAGTCATGCGGAAGTACGCGCTGATTCTCCTGGCGGCCGCCGGAGTCACGCTGATCGCGCTGTTCGCAGGGCGCCTCAGCCCGAGCCCAGGCAACGCTTCCAGTCACAGAGAGGCACCGCTGATCTCGGAAGATCCGTCGGCGGACAACACCGACCTGTTCGTGTTTCGCAGCCCGGACAAGCCGAGCACGTTCACGATCATCTCCAACCTGATCCCGGGCGAGGATCCGGCCGCCGGCCCAAACTGGTACACGTTCTCGCCGAGCGCCCGGTACTCGATCTACATCGACCGGAACGGAGACGGGCGAGCGGACATCACGTACCGCTTCAGGTTCAAGACCGCGACCGGCCCGTTCTTCCTCGGCAACACCGTCCAGACCTGGACGGCGACCAGGAACGGAGAGGCGTGGGCCAAGGGCACTACTCCGCCCAACAACATCGGGCCGCGCCTGCTCGGCTTCCTCGGCGTCAAGAACTACCACGCCGCCGTCGAGAAGGCGATCGTCCACAAAGGCGGCACGGCGATCTTCGCCGGCCAGCGTGACGACGCGTTCTTCGGCGACATCGGCGCGATCTTCGACCTGCTCGGGTTCCGCAAGCCGGGCACGACGGGCAACAAGGGCGGCGGCAAGGACTTCTTCGCCGGCTACAACGTCCATGCGATCGCGCTGCAGATCCCGATCGCGCAGGTCGACAACGCCCGCCACACGATCGGCGTCTGGGCCGGGACCGACCGGCGCAATGTCACCGTGAACGGCAAGGTTCGCCGCGGTTGGACGCAGGTCTCCCGACTGGGCGAGCCGCTGATCAACGAGGTGGTCATCCCGACCGGGCTGAAGGACCGCTGGAACCGCACGAGCCCGGCCAACGACCGGCAGTTCCTCAAGTACTACACGAGCCCGATCCTGGCCAAGGTCATCAACGTCGTCTACAAGCTGGGCGTGCCCGAGAAGGGACGCGACGATCTCGTCGCCGTCCTGCTCACGGGCATTCCGAAGGTCACGTTCACCGGCTCGAAGCCGGCGGACGAGCTGCGCATCAACCTGGCTGTGCCCGTGACGGCCGCGGGCAAGGTCAACCGCATGGGCGTGCTCGCTGGTGACAACGGCGGCTTCCCGAACGGTCGCCGCCTCGTCGACGACGTGATCGACATCGAGGAGCAGGCCGTAGCCGGCTTCCTCAAGGGCAAGAAGGTCCCGCTCGGCGACGGCGTCAACGGAGGCGACGTCCCCAACCTGGCGCGCTTCCCCTATGAGGCCGATCCGGCCGAGGGCGCCACGAACTCGAAGGGGCAGCAGAAGCCCTAGCTCGGTGCACCGGGGGAGGGCTGGACCCCTGCCCTCCCCCGACTACCAGGCCAACGCCCCATGCGCAAGCTCCTGCTCACAGCCGCCACCCTCGTCGCAGCGGGCTTCGCCGTGCTCTTCGGCGGAGTCTTCCGCGAGGCGAGCGGCTCGGCTCCGGCCGCGCTGCTGGGCGCCCGGGCGGCCGAGGATTTCAAGGCCGGCTTCTCCCTCGGCGGCGACACCGCCTCGCTCGTCGTGCAGCTCCAGTCGACGTTACGGCAGAGCCCTGAGGACGAGCACTCGTGGGCGCTCCTCGGTCTCGCGTACGGGCAGCGAGCCCGCGAGACGGGCGATCCGGCGTACTACGGCAAGGCCCAGGGCTCGCTCGACCAGGCCCGCGCCCTCGACTCGGAGGACTACCTCGTCTACTCGGGGCTGGGCTCACTCGCGCTCTCGCGCCATCGCTTCCGAGACGCGCTCCGGCTCGGCGAGCAGGCACGCCGGCTCTCACCGGAAACGGCACGCCCCTACGGCGTGATCGGCGACGCGCTGGTCGAGCTGGGTCGCTACCGCGAGGGCTTTCGGGCGTTCGACACCATGTCGAGGTTGCGGCCGAGCCTCGCGTCCTATGCGCGGGTGTCCTACGCACGTGAGCTGCTCGGGCACACCCACGCGGCGGTCGGGGCAATGAAGCTCGCAATCTCCGCCGCCGTCGGCGAGGCCGAGCCCACCGCCTGGACCCACGTCCAGCTCGGCAAGCTCTACTTCAACCACGGCCGGTACGCGGCGGCCGCACACGAGTACCGGATCGCGGTCGCCGCCTTCCCCGGCTACGCCTACGGGCTGGACGCGCTCGCTCAGGTCCGGGCCGCTCAGGGCAGGCTCCGGCAGGCGATCGCGCTGGAGCAGCAGGCCGTGACGACGGTACCGCTTCCGCAGTACGTGGGCTTCCTCGGTGACCTCTACCGGGCGGACGGGCATCCTGCGCTGGCCCGACGTCAGTACGCGCTGATCGTAGCGATCGAGAAGCTCCTGCGTGCGAATGGGGTGCGCACCGACCTCGAGATCGCCCTCTTCCAGCTCGATCACGGCATCGACCTGCGCGGCGCGCTCCGGCGGGCGCAGATCGCCCGCTCGGACCGGCCGTCGATCGACGGCGACGACGTCCTCGCCTGGGCGCTCGCCCGAAACGAGCGCTGCCGGGAGGCGCTGCCCTACTCGGCGCGCGCGCTCCGGCTCGGCACCCTCGACTCGACGAAGTTCTTCCATCGCGCGATGATCGAGCGGTGCCTGGGTCACCCCGCAGCCGCCCGCGCCTGGTTCGGGCGTGCGCTCGCGCTCAACCCGCGCTTCTCCATCCTGTGGGCACCGGTCGCGAGGAGGGCACTGCGATGAGGAGGACCCTCGTCCTGCTCGCCCTCCTCGCGGTCGCGCTCGCGGCACCGCTCGATGCAGCCGCGCATCCGCTCGGCAACTTCACCGTCAACCGCTTCAGCCGGATCGAGGTCTCGGGTCACCGGCTCTACGTCCGCTACGTGCTCGACCTGGCCGAGATCCCCAGCTTCCAGGCCAGGCAGGCCGGCCAGATCGACGCGGGCTCCTACGCCCGCCGTATCGCCCATGGGGCGAAGCTGACCGTAGGCGGAAGGTCCGCGCGGCTCGTTCCGCTCCGCCACGCGATCGCGTTCCCGGCCGGCGCCGGCGGCCTGCAGACGACGCGCCTGGAAGTGATTCTGGCGGGCCCGCGCATCGGTCGCGCCGGTCGCATCTCGTACCACGATACGAACTACGCGAACCGCATCGGCTGGAAGGAGATCGTCGTCGGGGCCCGGACGCCCAGCCGCAGCGACGAGCTGCGTGCCTATCCGAAGGAACTGCTGCACAGCCCGCTCGACGTGACGCGCGTCGCGGCCACGGTGCACTCCACGCCCGGGCCTGAGGCCGCTCCGGCGCTCACGCGCGGCGCCGCGCTCCAGGCTCCGGACCGTGTGGCCGACCACGGCTTCGCCTCGCTGATCTCGAAGGACCGGCTCAGCGTGGGCTTCGTCCTGCTCTCGCTCTGCGTCGCGTTCTTCTGGGGCGCGGCTCATGCCCTGAGCCCCGGTCACGGGAAGTCGATCGTCGCCGCCTACCTGGTCGGCGCGCGGGGCACGCCGCGCCACGCCGTCCTCCTCGGCCTGACCGTGACCGTCACGCACACGATCGGCGTCTTCGCTCTCGGGCTCGTGACGCTGAGCCTCTCCAAGTTCCTCGTTCCCGACCAGCTGTACCCCTGGCTGAACCTCGTCTCAGCTCTCCTCGTCGTCACTGTGGGCGTGAGCGTGCTCCGGTGGCGCGTCCGCGAGTGGAGAGGCAGCGCGTCGCACCACCACCATCACCACGCGCACGACGGCGACCACCGTCACGCTCACGACCACGATGCCGGCGACCCCGCCCTCAGCCTGCGGCGCCTGCTCGGGGTCGGCATCTCCGGCGGCATCATCCCCTGCCCGACCGCCCTCGTCGTGCTGCTCGCCGCGATCTCGTTGCACCGTGTCGGATACGGCCTGGTGCTGATCCTCGCCTTCAGCCTCGGGCTCGCCTCAGCCATGTCGGGCATCGGACTGATCGCCGTGACGGCGAAGAGGGTGTTCAACCGGGTCGACTTCGATCGCGGCACCGTCCGGCTGCTGCCCGCGCTGAGCGCGCTCGTCGTGCTCGGGCTCGGCCTGACAATGACGATCCGCGCGATTCCAGGGGTGACCTAAGTGCTCCGCCCCGAAAATCATCTCGCGCTCCGGGCGGCTGCAAAGCGTTGCCAGGCGTTGTCCTCGGTCCCACCCCGGGAGGTCGCGCCCGTATTGCCCAATAGGAACGCTCCCTGCGTCCTAGCCTGGCTCGCCTGTCGCGCGCCGGAGCATCAAGGGACTTCCGGGACGGAACACTAGTGTTCGGCCTGGACCAGCACCTGGCCGGCTTCTCCGACGGAGCATCGCTTCTGGTCGTGGTTGCAGTCGCCTGTCTCCTCGGGCTTCGCCACGCCACCGATCCGGATCATCTCGCCGCCGTGACCACGCTCATCGCAGGCACCCGGGAACGGGGCTCCGTTCTGGCCGGGCGACTCGGGCTCGCCTGGGGCGGAGGTCATGCAATGGCCCTGTTTACCTTTGGCCTGCCGATCGTCCTCTTCAAGGCGTACCTTCCGGTGGGAGTCGAGCGAGGAGCGGAGACGGCCGTGGGCGTCGTGGTCGTCGCACTCGCCGTCTGGCTGCTCGTCCGCTGGAGGCGAGGCGTCTTCCATGACCACCTCCACGGCGAGGGCATGCGCGTGCGTTCGCCCCTGCAAGCATTCGCTATCGGACTCTTGCACGGCGTCGGCGGAAGCGCCGGGGTCGGGGTGCTGCTCCTGGCCTCGATCCACGATCGAGCGGTGGCAGTCGCCGCGCTGGCCCTCTTCGCCACGTGCACCGCGCTCTCGATGGCGGCGCTGTCGACCAGCTTCGGCCTGACCTTGTCGTCCTCACCGGTGCGCCGATCGTTCCACCGGCTCGCACCAATCCTTGGAACGGCCAGCCTCGCCTTCGGTGCCTGGTACACGCTGGGAGCGCTGAACATGGCACCGTACGCCTTCTAGAACAATGGACACGCACGACATCCACGAGCTGGCCGCGGGATACGTGCTCGACGCGCTCGAGGGCGACGAGCGCCGGGAGTTCGAGAGCCATCTCGCCGGCTGCACCGTTTGCGCCGAGGAGCTGCCGTCGCTCCGTGCAGCGGCGGCGACGCTCGCCTACGCTGTCGACACGTCTCCGGCCCCTCCGGCGAGCCTGCGCGCCGAAATCCTGGAGCGTGCTGTCCCGGAGCGTCGGACGCCCGCACCCGTCGTTCCTCTGCGCCGGCGCCTTGCCGTGCCGGTCTTCTCGGCGGCGGCCGCGGCCGCAGCGGCTGCAGGCATCGTGCTCGGGCTCTGGGCCTCGTCGTCATCGGGGCCCTCGAGGCCGGTGGTGGTCCCGATCGAGGGCCGGCAGGGCTCGCTCATCGTTACCCAGGGCGGCGACGCGTTCCTGGTCGTCCCGCGCCTGCGATCCGCTCCACCCGGCAAGACCTATGAGGCCTGGGTCGTCCTTCGCGGCGTTCCCCGGCCCGCCGGGACGTTTCGGGGTGGACAGGAACGCGTCGTCGTGTCACTCGATCGGCCCGTGCCGTCGGGCGCGCGTGTCGCCGTCTCGCTCGAGCCAGCCGGCGGCTCGGAGCAGCCCACCGGCCCTCTGCTCCTCCAGACCGAGAGCGCATGAGGCTCAGGGGAAGAGGCCACGCGAACGTGCCCGACGAGGGGAGCAGGCTGCAAGCTCTCCCGGGTGGGAGAGAGTCGGCCGACGAGCTCGGACACTTCTCGGACGAGGCGCTCCTGGCCCTCGTCTCTCGTTCCGACAACGCTGCCCTGGCTGAGCTCTACGATCGCTACGGACGCGTCGCGTACGGCCTCGCCGTGCGCATCCTGCGGGACTCTGCGCTCGCCGAAGATGCCGTGCAAGAGGCGTTCCTGGCCGTCTGGCGCTCGGCCGGGAGCTTCCGCGCCGACCGGGCGAAGCCCAGCACGTGGATCCTCACGCTCGTGCACCGCAGAGCCGTCGACCTGGTACGGCGAGAAGAGCGAAGGCGCTCCTCGCCCCTCGAGGCGGCGCCCCAGGAAGCGGCCGGCGCGACGGACGAGGAAGTGGCCCTGCTGGCGCGGCGTCGCATCGTCCAGGACGCGCTGCGGCGGCTCCCGGACGAGCAGCGCGAAGCGCTCGAGCTCGCCTACTACGGAGGCTTCACGCAGGCCCAGCTGGCCGATCGACTGGGCCAGCCGCTCGGCACCGTCAAGAGCCGTATGTTCACCGGGCTGCGGCGCCTGCGAGACTTGCTCGCAGACGCCGGAGTCGATCTGGCTTCAGACCTCTAGTCGCGGCCACGGGCCAGAAAAAAAGAGGCGGCCTGGTGGCCGCCTCTTGGCGAAGAGGATCGATCTCGAGGGTCAGGCCTCGGTGGCCGTGCCCTCGATGGTCGCCTGCTCGCCCTTGCCGATCTGGATCCGGCGCGGCTTGGTCTCCTCGGGCTTGCGAACGTGCACCTCGAGGACGCCGTTCGCGTAGTCGGCCGAGATGTCCTTCTCGGCGACCCCCTGCGGCAGTCCAATGGTGCGGGAGAAGGTCCCGAAGTGGCGCTCGAAGCGGTAGTAGCGCTCATCCGAGACCTCGTGCGCGCGCTCCCGCTCGGCGCTCACCGTGAGCGAGCCGTCCTCGAACTCCACCGAGATCTCGTCCTCGGGGATGCCCGGGAGGTCGAACGCGTAGACCATCTCGTTGTCATTCTCCCAGACGTCGAGCGCAGGCACCCAGCTGCGGGCCGCCTGGCCGTTGCCCTCGCGGAGCATGCCGAACAGCCGGCCCATCTCGTTCTGGAGGGCCGCGACCTCGCGGACCGGATCCCAACGAACCAACGTAGCCATATGATTTCCCCCTTTCACGGTACTCTGATGCTATTGGCAAGATAAAATCTAAGCGGTAGTTTGTCAAGGCGGCGCATGCAGTAGCATCGCCGGCCGTGCCCGCCGTGCCGCAGCACCTGAAAGGACGGGACTTCACGCGCGTGACGGACTGGACGGGGGACGAGCTCGTGACGGCGCTCGATCTCGCCGGCGCGCTGAAGGCGGCGCGGCAGCGGCGAGAGACGCACGCCCTCCTCCCCGGGCGCACGCTGGGGATGATCTTCCAGAAGCCGTCGACCCGGACCCGGGTCTCCTTCGAGGTCGGCATCGCCCAGCTCGGCGGCGTGGGCCTGTACCTGGCCGCCGGCGACCTCCAGCTCGGTCGCGGCGAGACGATCAAGGACACGGCAAACGTGCTCTCGCGTTACCTCGACGCGATCATGATCCGAACATTTGCGCAGTCCGACGTCGAGGAACTCGCCGAGCACGCGAGCCTGCCCGTCATCAACGGCCTCACCGACGCGGAGCATCCTTGCCAGGCGCTGGCCGACCTCCAGACCGTGCGCGAGCGGCACGGCCGGCTGGAAGGAATTCGGTTCGCCTACGTCGGAGACGGGAACAACGTCTGCGTGTCGCTCGCGGAAGCCGCACGCCTCGTGGGGATGAGCTTCGTCGCCGCCACGCCGCCCGGCTACGAGCCACCGCTCGAGGCCGTCGAGCTGACCCACGACCCGCGCGAGGCCGCAGCCGGCGCAGACGTCCTCTACACCGACGTCTGGACCAGCATGGGCCAGGAGGAAGAACGGCAACGACGGCTCGACGCGTTTCAGGGCTTCACGCTCGACTCTGCGCTCGTCTCACTCGCGGCCGAGAACGCCATCGTCATGCACTGCCTGCCGGCTCACTACGGCGAGGAGATCGCCGAAGACGTTCTCTACGGCCCGCAATCTGCCGTCTGGGACCAGGCCGAGAACAGGCTGCACGCGCAAAAGGCGCTGATGGCGTTGGTCGTATCGTAGGGCCGCGTGCTCCCGCTCCGGGACAACGTTCCCACCCGCCGCTTCCCGGTCGTCACGGTCGCGTTGATCGTCGCCAACGTCCTCGTCTACCTCTGGGAAGCATCAGGCACGTCGCTGGACCACGACGTCTTCCACTACGGCTACTACCCCTGCTCGCTCGACCCGCCGTGCGTCCCGCCTGCGCCCCTCCACCACCTGCCGTGGTACGAGGGCGCCTTCACGTCGATGTTCATGCACGGCAGCCTGCTCCACATCGCGGGGAACATGCTGTTCCTGTGGATCTTCGGCAACAACGTCGAGGACGCGCTCGGCCCCGTGCGCTTCGTCCTGTGGTACGTCGCCGGCGGCATTGCGGCGACCGCGTTGCAGACGTGGGTCACGCTCGATTTCGCCGGTCCGGAGCAGGCGAGCATCCCGAACGTCGGGGCGAGCGGGGCGATCGCAGCCGTCCTGGGCGCCTACCTCGTGCTGCTGCCGCGAGCCAGGGTCCTCACGCTCGTCGGCTGGTTCCTGGTCGAGGTCCCGGCACTGCTCTTCCTGGGCATCTGGTTCGCGTTCCAGCTCTGGTCCGGGAACTACGCGATCACGCACCCGGAGGCCGGAGGCGGCGTCGCCTTCTTCGCGCACATCGGTGGCTTCGTCTTCGGCATGCTCACCGTGTACCTCGTGGCCAAGCAGCGACCCCTGCAACCGCGTTACTGATGCCGTCTTTCGAGGAGCATGTGCGAATGGCCCTCGACTCGCTCCCGCCCGAGCTGGCCGCAAAGCTCGAGAACGTCGCCGTCGTGGTCGAGGACGAGAACGCAGATGATCCTGATTTGCTCGGGCTCTTCCAGGAGGAGCCCTTCATGCCGCCCAAGATCTCGATCTACCGGCTGCCGCTCGAGGCCGAGTTTGGGCACGACCCGGCCGAGCTCGAGCGGGAGATCCGGATCACGGTGCTCCACGAGCTCGCGCACTACTTCGGCCTCGAGGAGGAGCGACTGGGCGAGCTCGGCTACGAATGACGACGCCGCCCATAAAACCGACTTGCAGGGGAACACGAATGATCAGGGAAATGCAAGTTGCCCTCGCGTCGTTTTCAGGGACATGCGCTCCTTATCCGACATCAGAAACGACATCGACCGCCTCACCCTCCGGCGCGCGGAGGTGATGCACGCGCTCTCTGAGCAGCACGATTCCGCTCTCGTCGCGGAGCACCAGGAGATCGAGGAGCAGATCGCGCAGCTCTGGGAAGAGCACCGCATCGCCCGCGCCCGCATCCGCTTCGGCGAGCGTGACGCCATCATCCAGCGCGCGCGCCACGAGGAGCGGCTCGAGCGGGCCGCCTGAGCCTTCGCCGCGGAAAGTGCAACGCGTACGCGAACTGCACTTTCCGCGGTGTCCGATCGGTCTTCGATCATCCATCTAAACTGAGGGCGAGCGGGGCGTTAGCTCAGTTTGGGAGAGCGCCGGCTTTGCAAGCCGGAGGTCACCGGTTCGATCCCGGTACGCTCCATCGACAGAAAGCCCCGCAAGTGCGGAGCTTCTTGCTTCTCGGGCACCACAGGGGCTGGCCACGCTGACGCCTATGTGACGCCTAAACGCGCTCGCTGCCGAGTGATGAAGCGGTGACCCGCGCTAGGTAACTGTCTCCAGGGCTGGGCTCGTCGTCGGTCTCGAAAGCAGAACAGAGAGCCCCGCCCGCGCAGGCGCGGGGCTCTCGTACAACCGAGAAGCGGTTACTTACCGCATCCCGCGCTAGGCGGCGGAGGTGGCTGGTGGCCGGGGCAGCCGTGGTTGCTGCCGGGGCCACCTCCCGCGTCACCGAAGGCGGTGCCGATCGTCGCCGCGAGCGCCAAGCCTGCAAAGATGCTCGCGAATACTTTGCGCCGGGAGAGCTTCACAGGTTCCCCCCCTTTCCGCTGCAGCTTTCGGCGCGTCACCTACGCCGCAAGACACGCCGACGCAGCGGACCCGATTATGGCAAGCCCCAACCGCGTGTGGTGACGAATGTGAAGGCGACGAACGTTGCCACGGCGATCAGGACGTAGGCAAGCCCACGCAGGATGGTGCCGCCAACCCCTTGCACCGGTGCCTCTCGCGACACTGAGACAGGGCTCGCTTGAGTGAGCCTCACGGCCGTGCGGCCGCGCCCCCCGTGCATCTCAAGGAGGCGGTCAGCTTGGCTCGCGCAGCGGTCACACAAATCCGCGAGCACGAGATCGCCGCCGAGCTCACTGTCCCAGACGAGCCGGAGTCGCTCGCCTCCAGCACGAGGGGCACCGCAAAAATCGCATGCCTCTGGCGGGCTTTTCATGCGGCAACCCAAGACGCGCAAGGAAGGTGCGGGCGCAGCTCGTGGCACCGACGACCAGAGTCCCTCGCCGCGCCGCTCGTACTCCAATCGTGGGCGTCGGGGGCGGACCCACGTTGCAGATCTGACAGCGGTATCCAGCGCGTCACTTTGCGACTCCTCGGCCATCCCCTAGGGCATGTCGTTCACCAGGATCTTGCCGACTTCATCACGTCCCTTCCCCGATCGCTTCCGCCGCGTTGTTGGCCTGAAACTCGTCCATCCGTCGCCTCGCGCTCTCGACGCTGCCCGCAACGAGATGCCCATACGTGCGCTCGATCATCTGCAAGCTCGTCCCCGCATAGCGGCTGACGTCGAAGACGGGGATGCCCGCTGCAAGCCACTGGCTGATCCCCGTATGCCTGAGCGCGTACGGCCGGCGGTACTCGACGCCTGCCCCGTACAGCGCCGGCAGCCATTCTCGGCGACGCCAGTTGTTCAGCCGGATCGGCCCGCCCTGCGGCGCCGGGAAGAGCAACGGCGAGCGGAGTTGGGCCGGCAACTCGTCGAGCGCTGCTATCGCCCGTGCGGACAGCGGCACGGCACGACGACTCCGCGCCGTCTTCCCGTAGGGCTTCTCCAGTCCGTCGACAACGGTCCGCTCGACACGGACGACGCCCTGCACGCGGTCGACGTCCTGACGGCGGGCGGCTGCCCACTCTTCCGGCCGTAGCGCCGTCTCAGCCGCGAAGACGACGAGCGGGCCGTAGACGGGCCCCAGCTCGACGGCAATCGCCTCGACCTCAGCCAGGCCGAGCGGTTCCAGCTCGACGGCCCTGGGCTGCGGGTTCGGCCCGACCGCCACGGCCGGATTCTCGGCCAGGTAGCCGCAGCGGACACCGGCGGCGCAGACCTGCCGGAAGGCAGACATGACCGCATACCGGTAGCCCTCTGGGAGCGTCGTACGCCACGCGGCGATCTCGGCTACCTGGTGCTCGAGTTCGCGGACCGGAACGTCCCCGAAGGCTGTCAGTGGCCGTCGCAACCGATCCTGTAGCGAGCGCAGCGTGCGGGGCTGCACGGCCACCGCGTGAGCTCGCAGACAGCGCTCTACAAGCTCGCCAAAGGTGACCTCCGGCATGGCGGCGGGACGGCCTTTCAGGCGGGGCTGGACGACATCCCCGAAGTAGCCGCGTGCCGCGGACTTCGACTCGAAGCCGGACTGGTAGCGGCGACGTCCGCCCTCGTACCAGCGAACGCCCCAGCCGTCGGAAGTGCGGTAGTAGCTGCCTGCTTGCTTAGCGGGCACGGCTGACCCCTTTCTGGGTATGTAACGGCGGTCGCGCGCTTTCGTCACCCAGCGGGACGCCGCAGAGATGTCCACACGGTGACGCTCCGCGAGCGTCTTAATCGGGTGCTTCTCCCCCTCGCCGATAAGCGTGCGGTACTCGGCGGCGACTAGGCGGAGGAAATCATCGTGCGGTAGCTGGCGCCGGAAGGGTGCCAAGTCGATAGGTTGCCATACGGCAATCGTACAGCTATTATGCGTACGCCATCCGACGCGAGAGGAGCTATTAAGTGCCTAAGAAGGTCACGGTTAACCTTCCAGAGGAGGCCGTTGAGGCGATCCAGGCGTACGCGGATGCCCGCGGAATCTCTTTTACTGAAGCGCTGCGGCGATTCATCTCTCGGGAGAAGTATTTCAACGACGAGATCGAGGCCGGCGGCAAGCTCCTGATTGAGAAGCCGGGCGGGTCGCTGCGGGAAGTCGTTGGCGTCTGACGACGATTCAGAGCAGTCGGGGGGCGACGCGCTCGATTTCACCCAACAGGACCCGCTGCCTCCCGACTCGCTCGTCCCTGCCCCACCAGATAAGCCGTTTGATCCAGAGCCATCCCGGGAGAAAGTCCGCGCGCATGTCACATACGGGTTAACCGGGACCGTCTGCGGCCTTGCGGTCGCCGCGTTCGTATTGATAGCGGGGGGATGGATCGCGGGCACCGAGCTGGACCACGCGCAGTTCTTCTTCACTCCGGTGATCACTCTCGCAGGTACTGCCTTGGGCTTCTATTTCGGCGGGAAGACAGGCCGCTAGACGCGGCCATATTGACGATCTCTCCGAGGAGCGCCCGCTCCCGGGATAGAAGCGGTTTGGCTCAACCAAGCCATTTTTTGAGGCCGCTCGCCGCGTCACCCACACTTATTCATTTCCCTCCCCCGAGACTCGGCTTCACGCTGAGCGTGACTCGGCGGCGCCTTGCCGTTGAGGCTCGCGGCGACGCCGACTAGCGCTGACTCCGACGATTGGCGGATACGCCCGATGCCCGACGCCGCCCGATGAACGACCTCGATCGAGAGACCGGCCGTGCGGGCTATCTGGCGGAACGTCAGCCCGTGATCGCGCAGCGACTCGACGGCGATCTGTGCGGACGTCGACGGCACTAGCGGATCCTGGGGCGTGACGACCTGGACAAACTCGCCATGCATGGAACCCGGCTTGCGGCTGTACCTCATGGGAGTGTCCTCTGGCAGATTCTCGGCCGAGCCCTCGGCGACGAAGGTGTGCTGACGGATCTCGCCGAGTCTGTACACCTTGCCATCAACGAATCTCACGGCATCCGCCTCTTTCCGCCTTTAGCCGCCTCGGTTCGGACGTTCCTTCATCGGGGAGAGAAAAGAACCGGTGTGGGTCGTGGCTCCAGACAATGGCTTAAAAAAAAACGCCTTTCAGCCAACCAGACTTCACCGCGTTGCCTCTTCAGATGGTAGCGGGGTGACTGTCGGCCCCCGTGGGTCGAGTATGCCGCGTGCCACCCGGGAAGGTGAGTTCGTTGCGCTCGTGGTCGCAGGGCTTGCCGTCCTGTGCCGATGATCTTCGGCTGCCGGCGCTCGTCGAAGAGCGCGAGCTTCTCGGCGAGGTTGACCTTCGCGGCGGTTGCCATCTCGATTCCTCCTTCTCCCCGGGCGACCGTGTG
>Ga0137373_10001370_pt1 | contig 26418 bp, 27 predicted proteins | sample SagtaG_5_FD_104912 | JGI IMG/M metagenome (GOLD analysis project Ga0137373, IMG submission 104912) | Vadose zone soil microbial communities from Sagehorn Ranch, Mendocino, California, USA - Sage1_R_80_16 metaG | ecosystem: Environmental > Terrestrial > Soil > Vadose zone | place: USA... | reverse complement strand
GCACGACCTTGTGCTCGTTGATCTCGTCCTCGAACGTGTAGCCCGGCCCGCCTGTGCCGGTGCCGGTCGGGTCGCCGCCCTGGATCATGAAGTCCGGGATCACGCGGTGGAAGGTGACGCCGTCGTAGAAGCCGTCGCGGGCGAGCTTGGCGAAGTTCTCGACCGTCTTCGGTGCGTCCTCGTCGAAGAGCTCGACCTCGATCGCGCCGTGGTTGGTGTGGAGGGTGCCGTTCGTCATCGCGTCAGTCCTCTCTCGGCCAGCTCGGCGGCTGCCCGGTCGAAGTGGTCGGTTGCGGGCTGCGTCTCGAGCCAGCCGGCGAGCTCCGCGAGGCCGTCCTCGAGCGCCACCTCGGCCTCGAAGCCGAGCAGCTCGCGGGCGAGCGAGACGTCGGCGAAGCAGTGGCGGATGTCGCCGGCGCGGAAGGTTCCGGGAAGCTCCGGCTCGAGCTCCTTCCCGAGCAGCCGCGCGAGCGTGTCCGCGATCTCCAGGATCGAGGTGGGCCGGCCGCTGCCGATGTTCACCGCCCGCCCGTCGGCGCCGTCGCGTTCGAGCGCCAGCCGGAAGGCGCGGGCGACGTCTCCGACGTGGATGAAGTCGCGCCGTTGTGCGCCGTCCTCGTAGACGACCGGCGGCCGGTCGTTCAGCAGCCGCGAGGCGAAGATCGCCAGCACGCCGGTGTATGGGTTCGACAGCGCCTGCCGCGGGCCGTAGACGTTGAAGAGCCGAAGCGCGACCGTCGGCACGTTGTACGCCGCGCCGAAGAGCAGGCAGAGCAGCTCCTGGTCGTACTTGGTGAGCGCATAGACGGAGGCGAGCGCGGGCTCCTTCGTCTCCGGCGTCGGCAAGGCTCGCAGCTCCTCGCCGCCTGCGCCCCTCGGCTCCCAGTCGCGCTGCTCGAGTTGCTCCCGCGTGCGTTCCCGCGCCGCGGCCGGCTCGTAGGCGCCCTCGCCGTAGATGCTCATGCTGGAGGCGACGACGAGCTTGCGCACTTGGTGCTCGGCGAGCTCGTCGAGGAGGATTGCCGTGCCCAGGGTGTTCGCCGCGGCGTACTCGGCCTGCTGGTACATGCTCTGGCCCACGCCGACGCGAGCGGCAAGGTGGACGACCGCGTCGACGCCTTCGAGCGCGCCCCGCACGACCTCCTCGTTGCGGACGTCGCCCGGGATCAGCTCGACGTCGGCGGTCAGGTACTCCGAACGCTGGGCCTCGCGGTGCACCTGCTCGACGAGCAGGTCCAACGCGCGGACGTCGTAGCCCGCGCGGAGCAGCTCGTCCGCGAGGTGCGAGCCGATGAACCCGGCGCCGCCGGTGATGAGCACACGCTCGGCCACGCCCGAACGTTACGGGGCCGTCGCTAGGAGCGTGGTCGCCAGCGGCCAGACGGGTCGACCGGTCGTTTCAGACGGATGCGCGGCAAAGCCACGCATCCTGAGGACGGCATCGCAAGCGACGCCTTACTGGTCTCGCTGTTTGAGCTCGAGCTTGATGAACTCGAGATCGTCCTTGGTGACGACGAGGTTCGGGCCGACCGTGCCGATTCCGTTGGACTTCAGCTGGCCCATCGCGTCGCGCAGCGCCGCACGCGCCTCGTCCTCGGTCTCGGCGACGTCGGCGCGAGTCGTCGAGCCGGAGCGGAACCGCACGAACGCCTGCCAGGTCACGGCGGCATCGTAGCGAGGTCAAAACGTCACGGTGTCCGACACCGGCAAAGCCGCGCCTGAGCAGGCGTTGTGGAACGTTCGTGACGGCTACGTTGCGGTGTCTGGCACCGGTTACGCGGCAGGGACTTCGGCGTCGCTGCCGAGCTGCTTCTGCCACCACTCGGACTCGCGGCGCTGGAGCTCCGTCTGCGCCTGGGCGACGTACGCGGCAAGCTCCGACTCCTGCTTGCCGAGCCGCTCCTCCAGCTCGGCGAGCATGCCCTCGCGCTTCTCGAGCTTCTCCAGCCGGATCTCGTAGTCCGCCTCGAACCGGGCCTCCTTCAGCTCGAGCTCGGACTCACGCCCGTCGAGCTCCTTGATCCGCTCGAGCAGCGTGTCCTCCATGTCGACCAGCCGGCTCTCGCGCCGGTTGGACTGCTTCTTCTGCGACTCGGCCATCGACTCCTGGCCGGAGAGCTCGGCGTCCCGGGAGACGAGCTCCTTCTCCCGCGCCTCGAGCCGCTTGTCCCATTCCTCGAGGTCGACCACGCGGTTGTGCTCGCTTTCGGCATGGGCGAGCGTTGCCTGGAGGTGGTTGAGCTCGGCCTCGCGCGCGGTCAGGTCGGCCTCACGCTGGTCGAGCTCGGCGGCGCGGGCGGAGACGTCCTCCACGACGCGGCCCTTGTCGGCCAGCTCGCGCTCGAGCCGCTCGGCGCCGTCGCGCAGCCGCTCCTGCTTGAGCAGAAGCTCGGCCTCGCGCTCGCCGATCGCCTCGTCCCTCGCGGCGACGCGGGCGATTTCCTTCTTGGCGTCCGACTCGCGCGTCGTCAGTCTGCGCTCGCGGTCGGCGATCTCCTTGTCGCGCATGCGCACTTCGTTCTCGCGGTTCTCGAGCGAGCGCTCACGGCCCCGCAGCCAGGCATCGGTCGCCTGCTGGTGCGTGTCGAGCTCGCTCGCCTTGCGCTCGATCTTCTTCTCGCGGTCCGCCAGCGCCGAGCGCTCCTTGGCGAGCCCGGCCAGCGCCTTCTCGCGGGTGCGGTCCGCACCCTGGAGCTCGTGCAGCCGCGCCTCGGCCTGCTCCAGCCGCTCGGCGGCGAGCTGCTGCTCAGCCGTGAGCTCGAGCTGGAGATCGGCAACGCGCCCGTGCTCGGCCTCGATCGCATCGCGCTCGACGCGCACCTTCCGCTCGCGCTCCTCGAGGTCGGACTCGAAGTCCGCCAGCTTGGCCTGGCGTTCGTCCAGCGTCGCGGCGCGCCGTGCCAGCTCGTGCTCGGAGATTCCGCCGTCGAATGCCTCGGTGTGGTTCGCGAGCCGCAGGCGGAGCGCCTCCTCCCGCAGCCGTGCCGCCTCCAGCTCGGCCCTCAGCGCGCTCAACTCGGCGCCATGGACCGGAACCGCGACCTCTTGGGCCAGCTGGCCGGCAGGCTGCTCGCCGTTCGCCGGCGCCTCTCCGTCCGGCACCCCCTCGTCGGTCAGCCGGCGCTGAAGCTGCGCGCGCAGGCCGGTTCCGAAGCCTTTCTCCGTCTCCGCCGAGTTGTGAGGTGTATCGGACATGGCCGCCTCCGGTCCGTTAGAAGATCTTCGAGAGGTTGAGGAATGCCGGCCCGAGGATCACGAGGAACATGGCCGGGAAGATGAAGAGCACGGTGGGGAAGAGCATCTTGATCGGAGCCTTCATCGCCTTCTCTTCGGCCGCCGCCTGACGCTTGAGGCGGCTGTCGGTCGCCTGCACGCGCAGGATCCGGCCGAGGGAGATGCCGAGCTGGTCGGCCTGGATGATCGCCCGCACGAAGGAGGAGAGCTCCGGGGTCTCGGTCCGCTCGGACAGTTTCTTGAGCGCGTCCTGGCGCGACTCGCCGATCCGGATCTCGCTCAGCGTCAGCGAGAACTCGTCTGCGAGCGGGCCGCTCATGTGCTCGGTCAGCTTCGAGATAGCGCCGTCGAAGCCCATTCCGGCCTCGACGCTGACCGCCATCAGGTCGAGAGCGTCCGGCATCTCCGCGCGGATCGTCTCCCTGCGCGCCCGGGCCTTCCCGGAGACCGCGAAGTCGGGCGCGATGAAGCCCAGCGCTCCAAGCCCCATCGAGAAGAAGAGCACGCCGCCGGCTCCAGTAACCGCACCACCGAAGAGCGCGCCGAGGAAGATTCCCGCCAGTGCGAGACCGGACTTGAAGGCAAGGAAGGCGGTCGGCGAGAACGTAGGCCCGAGGCCGGCAGCGAGCAGGCGCGCGCTGACGTTCTCCACACTCGTCTTCGGGTGCAGCCTCAGCGTCCACTTCGCCAGCCGGTCGCCGAGGGGCACGAGCACCCGCAACTTGAACGGCGGCTGGGACCGCCCGCGGGAGCGGCGATTGTCGCCGTAGTGCGTGGCCCGGCGGACGGAGACCCGGCGCTCGCGCGCCGGCAGGGTCACCGCCTCACCGACGAAGTAGGCCGCGGCCGCGAGGCAAAGGAGTCCGACGAAGATGACGACGAGCATGCGTTACCCCCGGAAAGAGACGATCTTCTTGAGTAGCAGAGTCCCGAACGCCATCATCGTGAGGCCGATGAAGATCAGCATGTGGCCGCTGGACGTGTGGTACAGCGGATCCATGTAGGTCGGGTTGAGCAGGGTGATCGCGAAGGCGATGAAGAACGGCAGCCCGATGAGCACGTAGGCCGACATCCGGCCCATCGCCGTCAGCGAGCGGATCTTGCGCGCGAACTGCTGACGCTGCCGAACCGTGTCGGCGATCATGTCGAACAGGCCGGCGAGGCTGCCGCCGACCTGCCGCTGGATCGTCACCGCGGTGATCACGAAGGAGAAGTTCTTCGAGCCGATCCGCTCGGCCGTTTCGGCGAGCGCCTCGTCCATCGGGCGGCCGAGGCGCGTGTCGGTGATCACGCGGCCGAGCTCCGTGCTGGCGGGCTCGTGACCCTCGTCGACGAGCGTCTGGATCCCCTGCTTGAAGCTGTGGCCGGCCTTGAGCGACGCGGCGAGCGTCACGAGCAGGTCGGGAAGCTGGTCGTCGAATGCGGTCATCCGACGGCGGGCCTTGAGCGTGATCCAGCCGTACGGCACCAGGACGCCCACGGCGAACGCGATCAGCATGCCGAGGTTCGAGCGCCCCGAGAAGGCGGACAGCATCATCAGCACGAAGCCGCAGCCGACCATGACGTAGAAGAACTCGACGGTGCGGAGCGGCACGTGGGCCCGCTCGAGCTTGGTGTGGACCTTCTTCCAGGGCGCCAGGTGCCCGAAGGCCGACTCAGTCGCGCGGAAGAGGCCGGCGAACGCGGCGAGCCGCTCGCCCTTCTCGCGGCGCTTGTGCCGCGGGCCGCCCTCGACGTGCGGTGCGATGCGCGTCTTGAGCCACGACCCCTTCGCGCTCGCGAGCGCGAAACCGACCGCGCACAGGACGAGGAACGCAACGACAAGCGTCAGGACGAGCCCTCCCAGCGCGCTGTAGAAGGGGCCCGGGAGCGTGTTCGAAGGCGGGCTCGACGCCGCCAGGCTGCCGGGAACGGTCACGTCCGCCGACGCGGCGCCCTCGGGGTCGAGCGCGACCCGGAGGTGCACTTTGTCGCCCGGCTGCGCGGTGGTCACGTACTCGAGTCGCCACGTGCGCCGGAGCTCGGCCCGGATCGAGGAGTAGACGGCCTTCAACGTCGAGCTCGTTGCCGCGCCGTGGTAGGTGCCGCCCGTCTGCGCGGCCATCCTCTGCAGCGAGGCCTGGCCGGCTCCCGAGGTGTCGATTCCGATCGGGTAGACCAGCACGCCCGCCTTGCGCGCGGCGGCGAGGGCGCTCTTCAGCGACGTCTTGCTGGAGACATCGCTCCCGTCCGTGAGCAGGACGAGCACGCGGGCGCGGCCCTCCTGGGTCGTGAGCATCCGGGTCGAGAGCGCGACCGCGTCGTAGAGGGCGGTTCCGGACTTCGAGTCCACGTCGAGTGCGCGCAAAGAGTCGTCGGCATCGATCGTGGAGGTGGAGAACCTCGTCAGCTGGACGGCGGTCGAGCCGAAGACGACCACACCGACCTCGTCGGTGCGCGCCTTGGTCGCGACGAAGCTGCGGGCAGCAGCGGCCGCGTCCCCGATCCTTTTGCCGGACATGGAGCGCGAGCGATCGATGGCGACGACGACGCTCTTCGCCGAGGCGAGATTCTCAGCCGTGAGATCAAGGACCGTCCGGCCGTTCTCGGTGAGCGTCGGTGCGCGGTCGGAGGCCGTCGGCGCGACCAGCGTCGCGCGGATCGTCGGGTAGCCCGAAGCGTCGACGTTGCGCAGCTTCACTCGCGCGCCTGCGCCCGCCGCCACCGGCACGAGTGCACCGGTGACGGCGAGCACGAGCAGGGTCCGCAGAACGGCAGGCCTCATTCGAAGCCGCCGTAGCTCGCCGCTGCGTAATTCGATCGGAACGTGCCCTGGTCGCCGAAGAAGGAAGGCGGCAGGACGACGCCGTTCGCCGCCATCTTCTCGAGGAACTGAGGCTTTAGGCCCGTCGACTCGAGCGAGGCGAGCAGCCGCACCGGCTTGCCGGCTTCGCTCGCATCCTCGTCGGGCGGGCGGGCCACGTAGATGTCCTGGAGCGTCACCACGTCGGACTCCATCCGCAGCACCTCGGTGATGTGGGTGATGCGGCGGGAGCCGTCGACGAGGCGGGCGATCTGCACGAGCAGGTCGAACGCGCTCGAGATCTGCTCCCGAATCGCGCGGTGCGGCAGCTCGACCCCCGCGGTCAGCACGAGCGTCTCCAGGCGCGAGAGGGCGTCGCGGGGCGCGTTCGCGTGGATCGTCGTCAGCGAGCCCTCGTGGCCCGTGTTCATCGCCTGGAGCATGTCCAGCGTCTCGGCGCCGCGGACCTCGCCGACGATGATGCGGTCGGGGCGCATGCGCAGGGCGTTGCGGACGAGCTCGCGGATCCGGATCTCGCCCTCGCCCTCGATGTTCGGCGGGCGCGCCTCGAGCGTGATCACGTGCGACTGCTGGAGCTGCAGCTCGGCCGCGTCCTCGATCGTCACGATCCGCTCGTCGTCCGGGACGAACGCGGACAGTGCGTTCAGGGTCGTCGTCTTACCGGTGCCGGTTCCGCCGGAGATCAGCATGTTCAGCTTCCCGCGGACGCAGGCGGAGAGGAACTGCGCCGCCTCCGGGGTGGTCGTCCCGAACTCGATCAGGTCGTCCATCGTGTAGGGGTCGCGCGAGAACTTCCGGATCGTGAGCGTCGGCCCGCGCAGCGAGAGCGGCGGGATGATCGCGTTCACACGGCTTCCGTCCGGCAGGCGGGCGTCGACCATCGGCGAGGCCTCGTCCACACGGCGCCCGACCTGCGAGACGATCTTGTCGATGATCCGCAGGAGGTGGGCGTTGTCGACGAAGCTGACGTCGGCCGCCTCGATCTTGCCCGCGCGCTCGATGTAGATCCGGTCGTGGTTGTTGACCATGACCTCGGTGATCGAGTTGTCGCGGAGCAGGGGCTCGAGCGGCCCGTAGCCGAGGATGTCGTCGGTGATCTCGCGCGTGATCTGCCGGCGCTCCTCGCGGGTCAGCGGGGTGCGGTCGAGCGCGAGCTGCTCGGTGACGACGCGGAGCACCTTCTCGGCGAGCTCCTCGGCGCTCGCGGCGCCTCCGTCGGAGCGGTCGGCCGCGTACAGCTGCGGCCCGAGCTTCGCGATGCACGCGTGGTGGATGCGCGTCTTCAGGTCCGCGTAGGGGTCCGGGCGCCTGCTCGTAGGCTCGGCCTCTGGGCCGGCGAGGGCGTCGAGTGAGTCGCCACCCTGGCCGTTCGCCGAGCCGTTCTGGCGGTGCAGGCGGTCGTGGAGGCCCACGGCTAGCTCCGCCCGATCGTCGCGAGGAAGCTCTTCTTCTGCTTCGCCGCGGCCTGGGCCGCCACGAGCTGCTTCGCCATCGCGCGGAGTGCCCGCGAGAACTCGGCCTTCGGGTCCGAGAGCACGCATGGGTTGCCCCGGTTGACGGCGATCGGCACGCTCCGGTCGCTCGGCACCTCGTAGGCGATCTCACGCTCGAGTGCCGCCTCGACCTCCTTCGGCTTCATCCCGACCTTGGAGTTCGCCCTGTTGAGGACGAGCTTGATCCGCTCGGGCGGGAAGGAGAGCAGCTCCAGCGTCTGCAGGCTGAGCCGGACGTTCTTGAGCGTCGGCACGTCCAGCCCGCAGAGGAGCAGGAGCTCGTCGGTGCGGTCGAGCGTCGCGAGCATCGGCCCGTGGAAGAAGGGCGAGGTGTCGACGACGATCACGTCGTACGACTCACGCGCGACCTCGAGCAGCCTCGCCAGCTTCGCCTCGGTGACGAGCTCGGCGTCCTCGGGGCGCAGCGGCGCCGGAAGGATGTCGAGGCCGGAGGCGTGCCGGGTCGTGTAGCCCGAGAGCTTCTCGGTGTCGAGCTCGCCGGGAGCCGTGACGAGGTCGTAGATCGTCTTGTCCGGCTCGATCCCGAGCATGATCGCGGCGTCGCCGAACTGCAGGTCGAGGTCGAGCAGGAGTGCCCGCTTGCCCCAGTGCTTCGCGAGCGAAGCGCCGAGGTTGGTCGCGGTCACGGTCTTGCCCGTCCCGCCCTTCGGCGAGAAGACGGTCACCAGGCGCCCGTAGCGGCGCGCGCTGCCCGTCAGCCGCTTGCCGACGTGGCTCGCCTTGCGAATCGCGAAGACGACGTTGTCGGTGAGCTGCGGGAGCAGCAGGACGTCGGCCACATCGTGCTCGAGCGCCTCCTCCAGCAGGGCCGGAGAGCCGTTCGAGGCGAGCAGCACGATCGGTGCCCGCGTGTGCTCGCGCAGGGCCGCGACTTCGTTGACCGGCAGCGTCGACGACCGGGTCGCGTGGAGGACCACCTGGAGGTGCCCTCCGGTGAGGGTCGGCGCCGCCTCGCTCACCTGCGAGGCCGAGCCGACGAGCTCGATCTCCGGGTGGTTGGCCAGCGCGTCGCGGAGGTCCGGGAGGCCGTCGCAGTCACCCGTGACGAAGACGCGGGCGTGGTCGCGACGGACGGACCGCTGATCGGTCTGCTTCTGCTCGAGCATCACTTGCCTCCCCTCAGTCGGCCGAGGTACCGCTTGATCCACGCAGGCGTGAGCCCGTCGCGGAGGATCGTCCAGACGGTCGTGATGCTCTCGGGGCTGTCGGCGTCGTGTGTGACCGGGCGCAGGACCAGGTGCCAGCCGGCGCCGTTCGAGTCGACGGGGCTCTCCGAGAGGACGTGCTGGAACTTCTGCGACTGGCTGTCGGTCATCGCAAGCATCACGGCGAAGTCCTCGTTCGAGCTCGCGAGCTTGCTGCCGCCGAGGTTCGGACTTCCCGGTGGGTTGAGCACCTTCAGATTGCGCAGGACGACCCGGGTGAAGTTGCAGTCGTTCCCGCATTCAAGAGTCGCGACGAGGTCGACGTGATCGCCCTGCTCGAGCGTCCCTGCGAGCACGCGGTTGGCGTCGCCCGAGAGCTGGAACGCGCGCAGCGTCCCCTTCAGCTCGGCGCGCACGCCGTTCTGCTCGACGGTGCTGAAGCGGCGGGTCGTGACCTGCTCGCCCTGCATCGTGAGCTGCGTGGCGACCTTGCCCTCAAGCTGCCCCGAGGTCGTGACCGCGCCGGGGACGACGCTGTCACGCAGAACCTGAACGCTCTTGAGCAGCTTGCCGGCCTCGGAGCCGGTCGTGCCCTGTTCGATGTCCTGCTTGGCGACGAACACGGTCACCTTGTCCTGACCGCGTTGGACGTGCCGCTTGTAGCTCGTCACGTAGAAGCTCGTGAGGAGCGCGGCCATGGCGGCAAGCGCGACCGCGATTACGACGTTTCTCACTCTGTATGTCATCGCTTCGTTCTCTCCTGAGAAGGGGGGTCGGTTTTAGGGCTGGTCGATGAGCTCCACTTTGTGGACGCCGAGGTCCGGAGGTCCGCCTCCGCCGTTGGTGACCTGGATGCCGTCGGCGATGTACTCCTTGAAGTAGCCGGTGATCGTCCCGCCGCTCCCGTTCGGATCGAACGAGGTGGGGACGAAACCGACCCAGCCGATGATGTCGTAGAGGGCGTTCGATCCGGGCCCCTTGAGGACTCGGTAGACGGGGAAGAGCAGCTCCGTGTTCAGCTTCTGCTGCATCACGGAGGTGAACTGGGAGTTGTTGAAGTTGGCCGAGGGGGCCGAGTTGTAATTGCCGAGCGGCAGGTAGCCGTCGTAGCCGTCCTGGAGCCAGTCGGCGAGCACATCCGCGCCGACGTTGCCGCCGGACTGCTGGTCGAGGTTGATCAGCCCGAACGCGCCGGCCTTGTCGCCGTTGCCCGGCTGGTGCAGGTCTTCGAGGTCGAGGGTCGTCGGATACGTCGGCCCGAAGTCCGGGTTGCACGAGACGTTCTTCCCGCCGCCCGAGCAGTGCAGCAGCGAGTGCCTCCAGTTCACGGTGACCGGCGCCACACCGTTCGCCTGGTTGACCGGCTCCGAGCGAGCGGTCGCCGTGCCTCCGACGTTCACGCTCCCAAAGCCGAAGATCTTCGCGAAGAACCCTGGGGCCGTCCGCTTGACGTGCACGGTGATGGTGTCGTTCGAGTAGTACCTCGTCATGAACTGGACGTTTCCGGTCCCCATCCCTCCGTTCTTGCTCGCGTATTCCTGCGCCAGCGCCAGGGCGTCCGAGGCGCTGGATTTCGGCAGGGCCTGCGCTCCTGCGAGCGCTGCGGCGTCGGCAGTCGATTGCGCCGCGCGCTTCGCGCGGTACCACGAGCCGAGATCGAGGACGAGTGCGGCCATCCCGAGCAGGACCGCCAGGAAAACGACTGTGATGACTGTCGACTGGCCGCGTGTGTTTCGAAGTGTCATTCCACACGCTCCGTTGTCGTGCTCGAGAGCCAGCCGTCCTTCACGACCAGTCCGAGCAGGCTGATGTGGTACGGGTACCTTGCAAACACCCTCACGTCGGCGGCCGGCAGCCACGTTGAGGTGACGGTCACGGTGAGGTCGTTCTGGTTGAGGTCGGTTGCCGAGTCGCGGACCGCCTTGACGGTCGCGTTCTCCGGGTTCGGCAGGCGTCGGGCGACGGCGCCCTTGCGGGCCCCGGCGCGGGTCGCGTCCGTCAACGTGACGTAGTTGTTGAAGACGATCCCGAACTGGATGATCGCGAAGAGCAGCAGTGCGAGAATCGGCAGGGCGAGCGCGAACTCGGTCAGCGACTGACCTCGCTCGTCTGCAAGCTGGACTGTTTGCTGCTGCTTGGGCTTCACGGGAATGCTTTCTGTCGTCGTTGTCTGGGGTTGGGGCCCCTTCGGTGAGAAGGGGCCCCTTGCCGAAGAAAGTGCCTGCTTACGGCAGGATTCCTGCGACGCTCTCGATCGCGTTGCGAACGTGTTCGGAGAGGAGCGTGATCGCGCCGATGACGGCGAGAGTGATGACGGCGAGCACAACTCCGTACTCGGCCATCGTCTGCCCCTCCTCGCGCCGGCGCAACGAATCAGCGGCTACCTGCACGAAGGTGAAGAGCTTCAGCATCTAGTTCACCTCCCTTCACGAGTCGATCCGCACGCTGGCGCGTGCACCCTGGCCTGGCAAAACGGTCGAGGGTGAACCCCTCGCCTTCTTTCGATATCGCGACGTTGGCGGTGCGTGGCGTCAAGCCGGTAGACCTCCGGTGCTGTTCGGCGTGGCCGCGCCGCCTTGGGGCTCAATGCCGCGAACATCGGTTTGGCCGGAGCACGCTGCCCATCCCTCGATGAGGGGATTTGCCGACGAGACCCCCTGATCGGGGGACGGTCCCGAGGGCGCGAGGCGCGATATCGCTCTCAGTCCGCGTGTTTCTTGCGGACCGAGAAACCAGATTCGCGCCGACGTGGCGGCCCGGCGGCGCCCAACCAACGGGAGCGAAGACGCCATGCCACGACGGAAGTCACCGACCAGGAGGCTCCTCCGCCACCTCTTCCTCGTCTCCCTGGCGAGCTCGGTCATGGCCGTGCTCGGCCGGGGGTGGGACGAATGGGACGAGGACCGGCTGCGAGAGCCGAAGCCAAAGCCGAAGCCGAGCGCCGAGACGGCGCCGAAGCCACGCTCCAAGCGGCGGTTCGCCGCGACGCTTTCCTTCTGCGCGCTGTTCTTCGCCGGTCTCGCCTTCTCGGCGGGAGCGGGCAACAGCGTGCGTTCGCTGCTCGACGGCGACTCGCCTGCAGCGCAGGACGCGGGCGCGACCACGTCCAGCGATGCCTCGATGGACGTGACCACGGCGGCGCAGGTTCAGGCCGTCGTCCAGCAGAAGGGCGTCCGCGGCAGCCTCGGCTCGCTCACGCATCAGGGACAGGCGCGTGTCGGCAAGTCGTCGTCCGTCCGTCAGGTCACGCCGTCGGCGAAGCCGCGCAGGGTCCGTCACCGTGCCTCGCACGTGTCTTCCGTGGTGCGAAGCGCAGCGGGCCGCAAATCGCACGCCCGGCACGGGTCGAAGGTTCGCCCGTCACGGCCTGAGAGGACGCAGCCGCTCGACGCCGAGGGCTCGCTCCCGGGCGCGACCGTCTGGCTCTACCAGGCTGCTCCCGATCCGACCCCGCCGGCCGCGCGTCTGCGACTGCACTTCGCGCGCGAGCTCGTCTCCTATTCGCGCTCCGCGGGCGTCGACTGGGCGCTCGTGCTGGCCGTGCTCCGGACGAAGGGCAACAACGGCCGCGTGCCCGCGAGCCCGCGGCAGCTCAAGTCGCTGTCGCTCCGGCTCGCGCAGCTCGGCGGCCGCGCGAACGGCTGGGCGGCGGCGCTCGCGTACTCACGCGAGACCAGCTTCGCCGACCGGACCGTCGCCCTGCGCCACTACTACCGCGCCGTCGGCATGGCGAGCCTCGTCTACGGCCTGCTCTCCCAGAAGCGGGATCTCGAGGACCGCGTCCTGCACGACCCGCGCGTCGTGGTCTACCCGGGCGGGCGAAACGACGTCGCCACGCACAAGGTCGACGTGCGGGCGCTCGCCGTGATGCTCTACCTGGCGGACACGTTCCACCAGGTCACGGCCTCGTGCCTGATCAGCGGACACGGGCTCTACGCCCGGCCCGGCGTCATCTCGGCGCACATCTACGGCCGTGCAGTGGACGTCGCAGCGCTCGGCGGGACCTCGATCTACGGCCACCAGCAGCCGGGCGGGGTCACCGAGCAGGCCGTCCGCGCACTGCTGATGCTGCCGCCCGGGATGCTGCCCGCGCAGGTCATCTCGCTGCTCGGGCTGGGCGGTCCGTCCTTCCCGCTGGCGAACCACTACGACCACATCCACGTGGGGTACTAGTGAGTCAGCTTCCCCAAGTTGCGCTGGCGAACGACGACGGTACCGTCGTCTGCGAGCGGTGTCTCCTCGCCGAGACGCCGCTCGCGCGCCTGCGCGGCCTCCTCGGCCGCACCGGCCTCCCCTCGGGCGAGGGACTGCTGCTCCGTCCGGCCGGCTCGATCCACACTGCGTTCATGCGCTTCACCATCGACGCCGTCTTCCTCGATGCAGCCGATCGCGTCGTCAAGGTCGCGACCGCCCTTCGGCCCTGGCGCACCGCAGCCTGCCGCGGGGCGCGCTCGGTGCTGGAGCTGCCTGAAGGCGAGGCCTCGCGGCGCGGCCTGCGACCCGGCGTCTCGTTGACGCAGGTCTGGCACACGGCCGCGGTCTCTTAGTAACAAAGTGTTACTTGCCGGTTGACGCCGCGGGTCGCGGCGCGCCATCGTTCCGCTGTGGATCCTGCGTCAGTCAGCGCGGTCGCGGCGCGAGCGCGCACGGAGAACTTCCCCGTCGCCTCGCTCCTCTTCCCGCGCGCCGTGCGCCCGCACCTGAGGGCGATCTACGGCTTCGCCCGCCTCGTCGACATCCTCGGCGACGAATATGAAGACGATCGACTCGCCGCCCTGGACGAGCTCGAGCGTGAGGTCGACGCCTGCTACGACGGAGAGCCGAGCTGGGCGGTCATGCAACGGCTGCAGCCGACGATCCGTGCGTGTCGCCTGCCGCGAGAGCCGTTCCTGCGCCTGATCGAGGCGAACCGGATGGACCAGCGGATCTCCGAATACGAGACCTGGGCCGACCTGAAGCACTACTGCGTGCATTCGGCCGATCCGGTTGGGCGGCTCGTGCTCGGCGTTCTCGGACGGGCCGACGCGCCGGAGCTGGTCGCGCTCTCGGACGACGTCTGCACCGGCCTTCAGCTGGTCAACTTCCTCCAGGACGTGCCGCGCGACCTCGCGCTCGGGCGCGTCTACCTGCCGGCCGAGGACCGGCGGCGCTTCGACGTCACTGAGCTCTCGGCTCCGAACGAGCCGCTCCTGCGCCTGCTCGAGTTCGAGGCCGGCCGCGCGCTCGTCCTGCTGGCCTCGGGCGAGGAGCTCGGGCGCAGGCTCGGCGGGCGGGTCGGCCGGGCGGTCGCGCTGTTCGGACGCGGCGGGGTTGCGGCGGTCGAGGCGCTGGAGCGGGCCGGTTGGGACATCTTCAACGGCCGGCCGCGCCCATCGCGCGCGCGCCTGGCGCTGGCGGTGCTCAAATGACGGTCGAGGAGGCATATGCCGAAGTCGAGCGGATTACGCGGCGCGAGGCGCGCAACTTCGCGTACGGGATCCGCGTGCTGCCGCGGCCGAAGCGGCGCGCGATTTCCGCGATCTACGCGTTCGCGCGGCGCGTCGACGACATCGCAGACGGGCCCCTGCGAGTCGAGGAGAAGCGGACGGGTCTCGAACAGCTTCGTTCGAATTTGGAGGGGCCGGTGTCTGACGCCGTCTTCGTCGCGCTCGCCGACGCCCGCGCGCAGTACCCGATTCCGGACAAGGCGCTCCACGACCTGGTCGACGGCGGCCTGCAGGACACGGAGCAGAGCCGCTACGCCGACTTCGAGCAGCTACTCGGCTACTGCCGGCGTGTCGCGGGGGCGGTGGGTGTCGCCTGCGTCGCGGTCTACGGCTCCGACGATCGCGAGCGGGCGCAGACGCTCGGCGTTGCGCTCCAGCTGATCAACATCATCCGGGACGTGAGCGAGGACTGGGAGCTCGGCCGCGTCTACCTGCCGCAGGACGAGCTCGCCGTCTACGGCGTCCCCGAGGAAACGATCGCGGCCGGCCGGGTGACGCCGGAATGGCAGGCGCTGCTCGCGTTCCAGGCCTCGCGCGCGCGTGCGTACCTGGAAGAGGGCCTCGGGCTGCTTCCGTCGCTGGATGCCCGCAGCGCCGCGTGCGTCGGCACGTTCGCCGGGCTCTACCGTGCGACACTGGAGCGCATCGAGGCTCGCGGATACGACGTCTTCGACGGCTCGCTCCGGCTTTCACCGCTCACGAAGCTGCGCACGGTCGGAGCGGCGCTACTCAGATGAAGGTCGCAGTCGTCGGCGGCGGACTTGCAGGGCTCAGCGCGGCGCTCGACCTCGTTGACTGGGGCTTTGACGTCGCCCTTTACGAGGCGCGTCCAACCCTAGGCGGGGCGGTCCAGACACTGCCGCGCCGCGATGGCGACCCCGAGCCACCGCCGGACAACGGTCAGCACATCGCGCTCGGCTGCTTCACGGAGTACTTGCGCTTCCTCAAACGCATCGGCCAGAGCGATTCAGTGCGGCGGCTCCCGCTCGCACTGCCGGTCATCGACGAGGAAGGGCGGACGGCCACGATCAAGCGCTCGCCGCTCGCGCTGCTGCGCTACCGGCACATCTCGCTCGGCGAACGCCTGAGCGTGCTCAAGGCACTGGCTCGCTGGAACGATGCCCCGCGCGGCGTGACGTTCGGCGAGGAGCTGCGGAAGCGCGGACAGTCGACGCGCGCGGTCGAGCGCTTCTGGGACGTGTTCATCCGGCCCGCCCTGAACCTGCGGTCCGATGAGGCGTGGTCGCCGGAGGGGCGCTTCACCGTCAGCACGGCATTGCTCGGTGAACCCGGGGACTCGGACCTCTTGCTCCCCGCTAGGCCACTGGGCGAAATGCACGGCGACGCGGCCGGCGCGGCGCTCAAAGCGGCAGGGGCGACCGTGGAGACGGAGACCCGCGTGGAGGAGCTCGAGGCGCTGGACGCGGACATGGTCGTCGTGGCGGTCCCACCGGCCGAGTCAGCGCGGCTGCTCGGCGAGCCGGAGCCGAAGCTCGAATACTCGCCGATCGTGAGCGTTCACCTCTGGTTTGATCGGCGGCTGCTCAAACGCCCGCTCGCCGCGTTACTTGGGAGCGATGCCCACTGGGTGTTCGACCGGGGCGAACTGACCGGCCATACCCCCAATCGAGGGCAGTACCTGACGGTAGTCTCGTCCGGCGCGCCCGAGCTGATGGAGCTGCGAGGTAGGGAGCTGGTGGACCGCATAGCCGGCGAAATCACCAGCCGCCTCGGCCCCGCCGAGCTCCTCTGGTCGCGCGTCAGCCGCGAGCCGCAGGCAACAATCGCTGTCCGCCCGGGAAGCCACAAGGGTCGCCGGTCCGTCGGGACCGGCCGTCGCAACGTCGTGCGCGCAGGAGCATGGGTATACACGGGCTGGCCGCCGACGATGGAAGGCGCAGTACGGAGCGGCCGCAACGCCGCCCGCGTCCTCACGCGCTCGACCAGGGTGCTGGTGGCGTGACGGTCGCACCCGAGCGGATCGAGACGCGGCTCGACGCCGCGATCGAGGCCGCGACCAACCGCCTGCTCGAGCTCCAGCACCCCGGCGGCTGGTGGGTCGGCGAGCTCGAGTCGAACGCGACCATGATCGCCCAGCACCTCTTCTGGCACCACGTCCTAGGCCTCCGCACCCCCGAGCTCGACCGCAAGATCGCGAACGAGCTCCTCGCGCGGCGCCGCGACGACGGCACGTGGTCGATCTGGTTCGACGGCCCACCCGATCTCTCGACGTCCGTCGAGGCGTACGCGGCGCTGAAGCTGGCCGGAGTCGACCCTGGCCCGGAGGCGCGCGACTACATCCGGCAGGAGGGCGGCATCCCGCGGACGCGCATCTTCACCAAGTGCTTCCTGGCGCTCCTCGGCCAGTGGCCGTGGCAGCGGATCGCGCCGATTCCAGTCGAGCTGGTGCTGTTCCCGCCGAGCGCGCCCTTCTCGATCTACGACTTCTCCTGCTGGGCCCGCGGCACGTTCGTCCCGCTCTCGGTCTGCCGGGCGCTGCGGCCGGTGCGCGGCGCCGACCTCGAGCTGCGCGAGATCGGTGCCCGACCGGGGCGCAACAGGCCCGCGCCTCCGCTCTCGAGGCTGAAACGCATCGCGATTCGGGAAGCCGAGCGCTGGGTGCGGGAGCACCAGGAGGCCGACGGCTCGTGGGGCGGGATCCAGCCACCGTGGGTCTGGTCGATTCTCATGTTCGTGGCGCTCGGGCACGGCTTCGAGGACGAAGCGCTCAGTCGCGCGGTGGAGGGTTGGGAGGGCTTCACCATCGACGAAGGCGACCGGCTGCGCCCCGAGGCCTGTCAGTCGCCGGTCTGGGACACCTGCCTCGCGGTGCTGGCGCTACGCGACTCGGGCCTCGGCCCCGAGCACCCGGCGCTGGTGCGCGCGGCCGACTGGCTGGTCGGGGAGGAGATCACGGTCAAGGGCGACTGGGCGGTTCGCAAACCCGAGCTCGAGCCCGGCGGCTGGGCGTTCGAGTTCGAGAACGACCTCTACCCCGACGTCGACGACACGGCGGTCGTCGCTCTCGCGCTGCGGCGTTGCCACCGCGGCCACGACGCGGTCGAGCGCGGCCTCACCTGGGCGGCCGGGATGCAGTCGCGCGGCGGGGGCTGGGGCGCATTCGACGTCGACAACGAGGCGTTCTGGCTCTACCGGCTGCCGTTCTGCGACTTCGGCAAGGTGACCGACGAGCCGAGCTCGGACGTGACCGCACACGCGCTCGAGGCGCTCGCGCCGGAGCAGGGATACGAGGAGCACGTGCGCCGCGGGCTCGACTGGCTCCTGTCCGAGCAGGAGCCCGACGGCTCGTGGTTCGGCCGCTGGGGCGTCAACCACGTCTACGGCACGGCCGCCGCGTTGCCGGCGCTGGAGGCCTGCGGAATCGGCCCCGAGCACCCGTCGTTCAGGCGGGCAATGGCCTGGCTCGACTCGGTGCAAGACGAGGACGGCGGCTTCGGCGAGGACATCCGCTCCTACGCCGAGCCGGCGTGGCGGGGCCGCGGCGTCAGCACTCCTTCCCAAACGGCCTGGGCGCTATTAGCCTACGTCGCTGCAGGCGAGGCGGAGAGCCACGCAGCTCGTCGGGCCGCCGAATGGCTGTTCACCGCACAAAGAGCAAACGGTGACTGGGAGGAGAACCACTACACCGGAACGGGCTTTCCGCTTGACTTCATGATCCGCTACCACCTCTACCGGCTCCACTTCCCGCTGCTCGCACTAGGTCGTCTACGAGAAAGGCTGTCGCGATGAAATTCCCGCTCGCCTCGACCGTCCAGATCGCCGGCTACGTCGCGCGCAACCAGCGCAGCGGCAAGCGCTACCCGCTCGTGCTCATGCTCGAGCCGACGCTCGCGTGCAACATCGCCTGCATCGGCTGCGGGAAGATCCGCGAGTACGAGTCGAACAAGGCGCGGCTGTCGGTCGAGGAGTGCATCGACGCGGGCGTCCAGTGCCCGGCGCCGGTCGTGTCGATCTGCGGCGGCGAGCCGCTCGTCTTCAAGGGCATCGAGGACGTTGTGGCCGGCTTCATGGAGCTGAACAAGAACGTCGAGCTCTGCACGAACGCGCTCCGGCTGGAGCAGTTCCTCGACGTCTTCGAGCCGAACAAGCGGCTGACGTTCGTCGTGCACCTCGACGGGATGCGCGAGATCCACGACTACATCTGCGACTACCCGGGGCTGTGGGACGTCGCGGTCGGCGCGATCGTGAAGGCGCGCTCGCGCGGCTTCCGCGTCACGACCAACACCACGATCTTCAAGGAGACCGAGGTCGAGGACGTGGTCCAGATGATGGACTACCTCACGAACGAGATCGGGATCGACGGGATGCTCGTCGCGCCCGGGTACCAGTACTCGCAGATCGACCCGAACCTGACGATGACGCGGGCGGAGCACGAGGAGAAGTTCCGGGTGATCCGCGCGGCCGCGCGCGAGAACGGGTACCGCTGGCTCGCGAGCCCGATCTACCAGGATTTCCTCGCCGGCGACCGCAAGCTCCCGTGCGCGCCCTGGGGCTCGATCACGCGCAACCCGTACGGCTGGAAAGGGCCCTGCTACCTGCTCACGGACGGAATCTTCCCTACGTACGACGCGCTGCTCGAAGGGATCGAGTGGGAGGACTACGGGCCCGGCAACGACTCGCGCTGCGAGCACTGCGGGATCCACTCAGGCTTCGAGCCCTCGGCGGCGTTCGAGGCGGCGAGCAGCCTCAGGGAAACCGTTCGCGGCGCCGCATGGACGCTGACGGGGTGACGCTTGCCTGCGCCACGGCGGCTGAGCTGCGGGCGGCGCGCAAGGCCCGCGTGCGCTCGGCGCTCGTCGGGCTCGGCGCCGCGAATGGCATTCCCGACGGGCCGCTCGTCTCGTTCGGGCTCGCCGGCGCGCTCCGGGACGATCTGCCCGCCGGGACGGTGCTGGACGCGACTCGGGTCGTCGACCCGGCCGGCACCGTGCTCTGGGAAGGAGGGCCGCTGGGCGTCGCGGGTGCGCGGCTCGCGACCATCGTGGCCGCCGACTCGGTCGTCGACACCGCCGACGAGCGGCGGCGGCTGCACGAGCGAACCGGCGCTGACGCGGCCGACCTCGAGAGCGGGCCGCTCGCGCGCACCGGTCGTCTGGAGGGCGTGCTGCGGGTCGTGAGCGACACGCCGGAGCGCCCGCTGGGCGCCCTAGTGGGAGGCGTCAGGCGCGACGGTCGTTACCGCTGGCGCGGCGTCGCACGTGGGCTTGCCCGGTCGCCGCGAGCCGCGCTCGGGGCGGCGCGGGCCTTGAACAAGCTTAGGGCCGCCGCTAGGAGCTGGTCCGCGTGACGAAAGTCCTGCTGGCGGCGCCTAGATCATTCTGCGCGGGCGTCGACCGTGCGATCGAAATCGTCGAGCGGCTGCTCGAGCAGCACGGGCGGCCGGTCTACGTCCGGCACCAGATCGTCCACAACGAACACGTCGTCAAGCGGCTGGAGCGGCTCGGCGCGGTCTTCGTCGACCACGAGGACGAGATTCCCAAGGGCGCGATCTGCGTCCTCTCGGCGCACGGCGTCGCGCCGTCGGTGCGGGAGAATTGCGAGCGGCGAGGGCTCGTGGTGGTCGACGCCGTCTGCCCGCTCGTCTCGAAGGTGCACGCCGAGGCGCGGCGCTACGCCGACAGCGGACATCTGGTCGCCCTCGTCGGCCACGCCGACCACGTCGAGGTGATCGGCACTCGCGGGGAGCGACCGGACCAGACGGTCGTGATCGAGTCGCCGGAGGACGCCGAGGGGCTCCAGACGGGCGGCCGGCCGGTCGCCGTGATCACACAGACGACGCTGTCGCTCGACGATGTCGCGGAGACCGTCGACGCGCTCGGCGAGCGCTTCGGCGACCTCAAGCGTCCCGCCGCCGACGACATCTGCTACGCGACTCAGAACCGCCAGGACGCCGTCAAGGGGATGGCCGCGCAGGGCGCGACGCTGATCCTCGTGATCGGCTCCGAGACGAGCTCGAACGCGCGCCGTCTCGTCGAGGTGGCGCAGCGGGCGGGGGCGGACGCGCTGCTGGTCGACGGCGAGAGCGGGCTTGACCCCGACCTGCTCTCGGGGCACGGGACGGTTGGCCTGACCGCCGGCGCGTCCACGCCCGAGGAGCTCGTCGCGCGCGTCCTGCGGAGCCTCGCCTCGCTCGGCTACGACGAGCTCGAAGAGGTCGAAGTCGCGCGTGAGGACGTCCACTTCCGCCTACCGCGGGAGGTCGCCGCGAAGACATGACCAGCACGCTACGCGTCCGGTTTGGTGGCCGACTCGCTCTGGCGGGTAAGCGCGAAGCGCGCACGCAATACAGGGAGACCCCGTGACAAGCGTGGAGGTTCCGTATTCGATCGCCTCCGCGCTGCCGTCGCTGACGGTGCTCGACATCACCAACGAGGTCAGGCGTGAGCTGCGGGACTCCGGTTACGAGAGCGGGATCGCCTACGTTTCGCCGCTCGACGCGGTGGCGCTCGTCCGGGTGCAGGAGCGGGAGAGCGGGTTCTTCACCGATCTCGAGGAGCTCCTGACGCGTCTCGTGCCGCAGGAGGAGCCCGAGCGCGAGCGTCTGCTGTGCATGTTGCTCGGCCCGCGCACGGAGCAGATCCCGTTCTCGGACGGCGAGCTCTGCCTGGGCCGCTGGCAGCGGATTCTGCTCCTCGGCTTCGAGCGCCCCTCCCAGCCCCGCTGGGAGCTCACCCTGCTCGGCTGAGTAACAAGGGGGACCCCTGGTTCCCCCCGTGCGCCTCCTCCTTGACAATGGTCGCTCGATCACGTCGGCGGCGGAGCCGGCCAAGGTTCTGCCGCAGCGTCGGAACGGCCGCAGTGAGCCTCCCGCCGGGCGAAGCCCGGCTTCGGCGGCGACTCGGCTGAGTCCCCGATTTGTCACGTCACGCTGGCTCGCCGGGCCATGTCAGAGGTCTCGTCCAACCCGGCCGCGCCTGCGAGACGCCAAAACCGGTGTCTGACTCCGAGTTTTGTCAAGGGCGAAGTGTCGTGGATGCGTGACGGTTCCTCCACAGGTTTTCGCTCCAGCCGCCGCTACGTTGAACTGGACCTGCCCCGGTCGGGCAGACTGACGGGGTGCACCGCGCGCGGAGGCACCAGCGGCTCTCTTCCGCTCTCGCGTTCGCGCTGCTCGCGCTCGTAGCGGAGCTCGTCGGCCGGAGCCTCGCGCACCGGATGGACGTGGGGCGGCACGTCAGCTCGCCGAGCTACTCGGGAGCGGACTACTACCCGTTCCTGCTGATGGCCGTGAAGCTCGGGGCGGCGCTCCTGCTGGCACGGCTCGCCTGGCGCTTCGTGCGTGCCCGCGCGGCGGCGCGGGCAGGCCGCCGGGTCTTGACGGCCCTGGGTAAAGAGGCGGCTCCGGCGCCGCGCGTCCGGCTGCAGCTCTCGCCGCGCCTCTGGCTCGCCGCCTTCACCGTCACCTCGGTCTTCGCGCTCGTCCACGTGGATGCCGAGCAGGCCGCCTCAGGCCGCTGGCCGCTCTTCTGGCCGTGGCTGCACACCTCGGCACTGCCGGTCTTCGCCGTCCTCGCGGTTCTCGTCGCGCTCGCCTGGCGCGCGGTGTCGGGCTGGCTGAACGAGTACGAGCGCTACGCGCAGGACACGTGCGCACGCGCCGAGCGGCTTGCATTTGCTCCAGCCGCGGTGCGCCTGCAGCCGCGCGTCCGACCGGCGCTCCCGCCGCGCAAGCTCTTCGGCCTCGCCTTCGAGAGCCGACCGCCTCCGCTGCCTGCCTAGCCCGCGGCACGCCCAGAAGCCCGCGGGCCCGGTGTCGGTTTCGGCTTGCGGAGGTGAGATGAGCACACAACTGTTGACGGAACAAGCGGCCGTCCGACCGCGCTTGGGACGCGCCCGCCTCGTCGCTACCCTCGGCCCGGCGACGATGCTCGCGGGCGTCGTCTGGGCATTCCTCCAGCCCTATCGGATCACCTTGCTGCACCCGCACGGCCAGGGATTCTGGTGGCTCGCTATCGAGCCGCCCCTCCTGGTCGTGCTGGCCGGCGTGGCCTTCGCGTTCCTCGTCGCGCCCGGCCTGATCGAGGACCTCCAGGTGCACGAGGAGGAGCAACGCTGATGCTGCCGCCCGCCGAGTTCGTCCACTGGATGTTCGCGACCGGCTTCCTCCTTCTCGGCCTGTGCCTCCTCGCGCACGCGATCGTCGGCGACGGGGTCTGGCGCCGCCGCGCCTGGCGCGCCTACCTGTGGCCGGGCCTCGCGTTCGCGATGGGCGTGCTCATGTGGCCGGTGATGGTCTTCTTCACCAACTCGACGATCCACATGCTCGCCCACGGCTCCTGGGCGCAGGTGATGATGCTGGCCGGAGCATCCGAGCTCGGCCTCGTGCGCGGGAAGCTGCACAACCGCTACTGGCACCTGACGATGCCGCTCGCGTTCGCCGTCTCCGGCGCGACGTTCTTGATCCACGAGCAGAACAGCTGGTTGTTCGCCCGCTCGGCATTCCTCCACCACATGATCGGCTGGACGGTGATCGTCGGTGCGTTGTTTCCGCTCGTCGCGACCTTCCGGCCGCGCTCGGCGCTCTGGCGGTCCGGCCTCGCGCTGACGTTCGTCGTCCTCAGCGTCCTCCTCTACTGCGACCGCGACACGGCGCCGATCTTCGGACACCTCTCACCCCTGGCGGGAGAGCAGCACCGGTGAAGCGGTTAGTAACAGTCTGTTACTTGGTCGCCCTGGCGCTCGCGCTTCCGGGAACGGCGTGGGCCCACGCGGCGCTCATGAAGACCACGCCGGCCTTCGCGCAGCGCCTGGAGCGCTCGCCGGCGTTCGTGCAGCTCCGCTTCGACCAGAGCGTGTCCGCGCTGCCGAACGCGATCACGGTCTACACGGACAAGGGCCGAGTCGTCTCCGGCCCAGCCCGGCCGGGCGCGGACCGGCGCGTCGTGACAGCGCCGCTCCAGGCGCTCCCCCGCGGCGTCTACACCGTCCGCTGGCGCGTCGTCTCCGCGGACAGTCACTCCGTCGCCGGCGTCTTCACGTTCGGCGTCCGGCATCGCGCACCGCCCGCCACCGAGGCGTTCGGCGCGGCGGGCCCGACGACGGCCGAGCACGTCGTCCGCTGGCTCTACTTCCTCGCGCTCGCCCTCCTCGCCGGCGGGCTCGGCTTCCGCCTCCTCGTCGCGCGCGGGCCACTGCCGCCGCAGGCCGAGCGGCGCTTCTACCGGATCGTCGGCGTCGGCGCCGTCGGCGTGATCGAGGTCGGGATCCTCGCCTTCCTGCTCCGGGCCGAGGATGCGCTGCAGCTTCCATTCACGAACTTTCTCTACGGCGACCTCTCGCCGCTCGCCTCCGCCCGGTTCGGGGTCGCCTTCGTGACGATGACGCTTGGGTTCGCGCTCGTCAGCGCGTTGCTCTTCCTCGCCTGGTTGACCGAACGGCGGGTGTTGCTCTGGCCGGCGCTCCTGCTGGCGCTCGGCTTTGCCTCCGGCCTCTCGCTCTCGGGCCACTCGGCCGTCGATGCGGGCTCGTCCTGGCTCTCGGAGCTCGCTGACTGGGCGCACCTCGCCGCGGCCTCGCTCTGGGTCGGCGGGCTCGTCCAGCTTGCCTTCGTGGTCTGGCCGCTCGCGCCGGAGCTCCGCCGCAGCGCCTTCCTGCGCTTCTCGAAGCTCGCGACCGCGCTGATCGTGATCCTGCTCTCCGCCGGGATCTACCTGAGCGTGCTCCGGCTGCCGCACCTGTCCGACCTCTGGAGCGAGGGCTACGGGCAGGTGCTGATCGTCAAGCTCGGTCTCGTCTCCCTCGCGCTCCTGTGGGGGGCGGCGCACCACTTCGTCGTCCGCCCGGCGCTCGAGCAGGGCGCGCCTCTCTTCTCGGGTCTCCCGCGGAGCCTGATCGGCGAGAGCGCGGTCGGAATGGCGATCCTGCTCGCCGCGGCCGTGCTCGTGGAGTCGAAGCCGCCGGCGCAGCCGCCCGCAAAGCCGCTAAACGCCGCGGCGACGAAGCGCTAGCACGTTCGCCACGAAGTGCCGCGTTGCCCGAAACTGCCCGTGCCGCCGCATGGACGCCGGGCCCTGATACCACGCCGCGAGCGCGAGCCTCTCGCTCCCCCAGAATTCGCGCAGCAGCTGGCGGAAGAAGACGACGCCGACCTCGATGCCGCCCTCTACCGTCCAGGGCACGCGCCGGTGCAGGAGAACCGTCTCGACGTACTGCTTGGTCACAGGCAGCACCTGCATCACGCCGCGGGCTCCGGCCGGTGACACGATCTGCGGCTGGTAGCCCGACTCGTGCCACGCAAGCGCCCGCACGAGCCCGGGATCGAGCCCGTACCTCCGCGCCCACCGGTCAACCAGCGCCCGTACGGAGGCGTGCGTGGTCTGCACGCGCGCAGGCATGACGGCGGCGCGGCCGTTCGCGAGGGCCCTCATCGTCTGCGGCCCTGCGATGCCGTCGATCGGGAGGCGCCGCCGGCCCTGGTAATGCCGCAGCGCGCGCTCCGTGCCGGGGCCGAAATGACCGTCCATCGTGAGCGGTTCTCCGCGCCGGACGAGCAGGAACTGAAGGACCGACACATCCCAGCCGACCATGCGTGGCCTCAGCGTCCGCCGTCCGAACAGCGGCCGGCCCAGCCGTCCGAGCGCCCGCCGCGTCAACGGGCCGGCGAGGCCGTCCACGACGAGCCGGGCTCGGCGCTGGAACGCCTTCGTCGCCCGGCGCGTCTGCGGGCCGAGGACGCAGTCGATCGGGCCGCGGTACAGCCCGTGCGCGCGCAGGGCGACCTGGAGCCCCGCGATCTGCGGGTTCCGGGCGTGCGCGGCCGCAACGAGCGTTAGCCCCACCAGCAGGGCCGCGCCGAGGACGGCGAGTCTGCCGGTCACGAGCGGCTGAAATTCGCGCTTTGCGCGTAGAGTCCTGCCGCGATGCGCTGGGCGATTTCGGGCGGGGCGGGCTTCCTCGGGCTGCACCTCGCTCGCCGGCTGCTCGCCGACGGTCACGAGGTGCGGACGCTCGACCTCGCGCCGCTCGACGATCCCGAGCTCGAACGCGAGGTCGAGGAGCTCCGCGGAGACGTGCGCGACCCGTCGGCAGCTGCGCGCCTCGTCGACGGCACCGAGGTCGTTGTCCACGCCGCCGCTGCGCTTCCGATTCAGGCCTCCCGCGAGGCGATCCGCTCCGCGAACGTCGAAGGGACGGCGGTCACCCTGACCGCGGCGCTCGACGCGGGGGTGCGCCGAGCGGTCCTGATCTCCTCGACGGCCGTCTACGGCATCCCGAAGCACCACCCGCTACGCGAGGACGCGCCGCTGGTCGGCGTCGGCCACTACGGCGAGTCGAAGATCGAGGCCGAGCGGGTCGCGCGCCGGGTGGGCCGGCGCGGCCTCGAGGTCGTCGTCTTGCGCCCGAAGACGTTCGTCGGGCCCGAGCGGCTGGGCGTGTTCGAGATCCTGTTCGACTGGATCCGCGAGGGCCGCCGTATCCCGGTTCTCGGCGACGGCTCGAACCGCTATCAGCTGCTTGCGGTCGAGGATTTGGTCGACGCGACGCTGAGCGCCGCCAGCGCGGAAGTCGCCGGTGAGACCTTCAACGTCGCCGCGACCGAGTTCGGCACCGTCCGTTCCGACCTGGAGGGCCTGATCGCCCACGCCGGCTCGGGCAGCCGTCTTCGGCCCGTCCCGGCACGCCCCGCCGAAGTGGCGCTGCGGGCGCTCGAGCTGGCGCACCTCTCGCCGCTCGCGGAGTGGCACTACCGCACCGCGCACCGCGACTCCTACGTCGACGTCTCGAAGGCCCAAAGGCTGCTCGGCTTCGCGCCGCGGCTCTCGAACGTGCAGGCGCTCTGCGAGACCTACGACTGGTACCTGGCGAACCGCGAGCATCTCCGCACCGCCGGCCTCACGCACCGTGTCCCCTGGGACCAACGTGCGCTCGGGCTCATCAAACGCCTAAGCTAGCCGCCCGTGCGCGACCTGCTCGACTACCGCGGCGACTTCCCGATCCTCGCGGAGACGACCTATCTGATCAACCATTCGCTCGGCGCAATGCCGGCCGCCGCCGAGGAGCGCGTGCTCGAGTACGCGAGGTCCTGGAAGACGCGCGGCGTCCGCGCCTGGGAGGAGGGCTGGTGGGAGCTGCCGCTCACCGTCGGCGACCAGCTCGCGCGGCTGATCGGCGCGCCGCCCGGCAGCGTCTCGATGCACCAGAACGTGACGCTCGCCGAGGCGGTCGTGCTCTCCTGCTTCGGCTTCGACGGCGAGCGCCGGCGGATCGTCTACGAG
>Ga0137373_10001348_pt1 | contig 26583 bp, 24 predicted proteins | sample SagtaG_5_FD_104912 | JGI IMG/M metagenome (GOLD analysis project Ga0137373, IMG submission 104912) | Vadose zone soil microbial communities from Sagehorn Ranch, Mendocino, California, USA - Sage1_R_80_16 metaG | ecosystem: Environmental > Terrestrial > Soil > Vadose zone | place: USA... | reverse complement strand
GCGCTGCTGTCGGAAGTGGGCTTCGCCGCTCGCCGGGTGCTCGGCCGTGTCGCCGACGATTTCGACCACGCCGCCCTCTTGGTCGATCGGGGAGGCCAGGCGTGGCTCTGCGACGTGGGCTACCCGCTGCAAGCCGTGCTACCAGCGGTGGCGGGGGAGTACCCGGCCCCTCGCGGCGGGCTTCGCCTCGCGAGCACGAACCGAGGCTTTTCGGTCGAGTTCCTGCAGGACGTGCCGGAGGCGTCGAGCCGGATCGAGATCTTTTCGGCGCCGGTGCCAGAAGAAGAGTTCGAGCGCCGCTGGCAGGCGACCTTCCGTCCCCAACAGCATTTCCTTTCGGGCGTCAAGCTGCTCGTGGAGCGAGACGGGCGCAAAGTGTCCTTCACGGCGGGCGCCGTGCGAGTGGACGATCTCCATTCACGCCTGACCGTACCTTTGACGGCGCAGCGCCCGAGGCGCCTGTCGGAGATCTTCGGCATCGACGAAGATCTGCTCACCCGCGCCTTCGCTTGCGTCGGCGACCCCGAGCCGGCCTCATCCTGCGCGACCCTCGCGGCTTATCTCGAGACAGAGGCCTCGCCCGACAAGGCCTTCGGCGCGATCGCGACCCCGGAAGGCTACAGAGGGCTGCTCGAAGGCGTGGCGCGCGTCACGGCCGAGGAGTCGAGGCCCGGAGGCTTTCGCCTGCGGCTTTCGGCGCCCGAGGGCGCACCGGGGGAGCCGGGCCTCGAGGAAGATGTCCTGGTCGATCGCGCCGGGCGGCGCCTCGAGGTCCGCCGTCGGTCGGCGGCCGCAGCCTCCAACTCGAGCTTTGCCGTCGAGACACGCAACGATCGGACGTACCTGCTTCGCGAAGCGCTCTTCGACTCGCCGCGCGAGGACCTCCTGCGCAACGATTCCCTGCGCGGCCGTCTCGCCGGCGCGCTCGCGGTGGACCTGCTGGCCTGGACCCGTCGGCTTCGCTGACGCTCCGCCTCCTGACGGAGGCGTCGCTGCTCGCCTCCCGCAGCGCAAGGCTCCTCCTTCCGTCGCTCGCGCGTCCGCTCGCTCCCGCGGCGCGAGCCTCCTCCGTCGGTTACTTCGGGAGACTACTCGCGCCGCGACCGGGACCAGGCACGTTCAGCTAGCGGCAGGCGCAGATCCCCGAACAAGAGCGAGCGACGGCTAGAAGCGAAAGCTGCGCTCGGAGTCGAGCAACTTCAAACGGGGCTCGTGCAAGGCGGCGATTTCCCGGCGGATGCGGGCGAGCGAAGGCGGCTTCATGTGGTACAGGTACACGGGAACTTTCGGCGGAGCCTTGGCCAGCTCCCGGCCGGCCAGCGACGGCGTGAAATGCAGCGACGCTTTGGCCACGTCGAGCTGCGTGTCCGAGAAAGACAGCTCGAGAAAGATCGCCTTCAGGTTCTTCGCCCGGCGGGCCGCCTGCCAGAGCCGGTCCGTCGGCTCCGTGTCGCCGGAGAAGAGCACGGACCTTCCCGGTTTCGAGACGATGTAGCCGAACGCGGGCACGACGTGGCTGACCGCGAAGGGCCAGAAGGTGACCGATCCGGCGCGGAATGAGCGACCCGGTGCGATGGGGATCAAGCGCACGGTGGGCTTTGAGCGGGAGGGCAGCTTCGAGAAATCCGGCCAGATGCGGTCGTTCAGGATGTCTCGCGCGATGGTCGCGAGCACGGCTCTGGGCGCCACGATGTCGAGCGGCTCCTCCCGCCCGTAGAGGTTCTCCATCAAGAGCGGCAGCGATGCCAGATGATCGAAGTGGCTGTGCGTCAGGACGACGCGGCGAATGCGCCACTGGGCCGCGGGCGGAAGAGTCTCGGTCAACGCCCCAGCGTCCAAGGCCGTCTCGCCGTCGATCAAGAACGTCGTCATCCTGTAGCCGGGCGCAGATCCGCCGTACGGCCCGAGCGTCCGGATGGCCAGTGATGTTTTGCGGGGCACGCAGCGCGGATTTTACGCCAACGCCGCCAGGGGACCGCGAGGTCCCCCGCCGGGACGACAGCCCTAGAATGTAGGGCCGATGTAGAACGAGGTCCTAAACCCTCCGGACGTGTGCTTCAAGTCCGTGCGCCGCGCGAAGTCCCAGTGCAGCGGAAGACCGAGGAAGTTCAGTTCGAAGCCGAAGCCCCACGAGGCCAGTCCGTCGACCAGACGAAGGCCGTTGTCCTTGGTCGTCCAGAACTGGAAGCTCTGGTTCTTGAGCGCTCCGCCGCCGATGTCGAAGAACATGCGCCCGCGGATGTCCCGGAAGCCTCCGATCGGAAGGATCAGATAGTCGATGAGGGGAACCCGGATCTCGAAGTTGCCGTAGGCGACGCTGTTGCCGATGATGGCCCGATAGTCGAACCCGCGCAGCGTGTCGAGGCCGCCGAAAGCGTAGACGTCCGGCGCGTTGCCGCGCGAGGCCGCGCCGTAGAGCCGGAAAGCGAACACGATCCGCCTCGAGATCTTGAGGTACTGGCGGAAATCGAGCGAAAGGCCGGCTGCCAGGTTCGAGCCCGGCGGACTGCCGTCGACGGTGGGGTTTTTCTTGAAGTCCGGGGCGTAGTTGGCCGAGAGGGCGAAGCGCCGGCCCGACTGCGGGCCCCAGGACTGGTAGATCGTCGTGTCGCCGATCAAAGAAGCTCGGACCTGCGGGAAGTTGTCGGTGCGCGCCGGCGAGAAGTAGAGCTGCGAGCCGTCCGCGTTTTGGACGGCATAGTCCGGAAGCTGGCGGGAGAGGAAGCCCAGCTCCCCGTCCACGCGATAGTAGCGGGAGAAGGGATAGCTGCCGAGGAAGTAGCCGCCCGTGTACCGTTGGCCCAGCCGGCCGCGAGTCACCTGGCCAAACTGATCGATGCCGTAAAAGTAGGCGCGCGTGTCGAAGACGTGGATGCCCTTTTGCAGTCTCTTGCCGATGTCCAGGTAGGCGAACTCGAAGTCGGTAAAGGTCGAGACGGACTGAAGGCTCGCTATGAAGCGGCGGTCGCCCAGGTTGTCGCCGAAGATGAGAACCGTATCGGTGACGAAGGTGTTATCCGTGTTGACGCCGGCGATGACCTGCGCGTCCTCCAGGTAGAGCTTGCGGGAGACTTTCTTGGTGACCTTCTCCGGATCGACGGACACCTCGATCGACGGCTGGTAGCGGGGAAGCATCCCGGGCTCGACCGGCGTGACCGTGGGGTTTAGCTCCGGCAGCCTTTTCACGGCCTTCTTGGCGTCCGCGATGTAGAGCGTGAAGCGCCGCTTGTAGTAGGCGGTGAAGACGAGCTTCTCCGCGTTGTCCTTGCCGACGAAGACCGTCGGCGTGAAGGCGCCCGCCACGACGTTCGAATGCAGCAGAGTCTCGCCCGTCTGGAGGTTGACCGAATAGATGTTGTAGATGCCGCCGTCGCGGTCCGAAGTGAAGAAGAGCCGTTTGCCGTCGGGAGACAGCGCAGGCTCTTCGTCGTTCCAGTCGCCGTAGGTGATCTGCTCGCGCCGGGCCGGATCGGAGGGGTCCAGCCGGAAGAGCTTGGCCTTCGTGCCGCGCACGGAGGAGTAGTAGAGCCACTTGCCGTCGGGCGCGTAGACCGGCGAGAAGTCGAACGCGTCGTCGTTGGTCAGGTTGGCGGTGCCCTTCGTCTGGAGGTTGTAGGTCCAGAGGTCCCCCTTGCCGTCTTTCAAGGCGCGGAAAGCGACGGTCGTGCCATCGGGGGAAAAAGCGGGGCCGAGTTGCTGATCGAGATCGGGCATCTCGATGGAGTCGCGAATCCCGCCGTCCAAGGCGTTCAAGAGCAGCAGGTCGCGGCCGCGCTCGCGACGGGCGAACACCGCAACGAGGTTGCCGTCGGGCGAGACGGCCACGTCCGCTCCCTGCTGGGGGCCGGTCTCGACCCACTGGGCCACGATGTACTCGTAGCGCGTCGTGTAGCCGCGCGTCAGGTTCTTGTAGAGCTTGCGGTCGCGTGTCGACATCATGACGACGTCCGCCTTGTCCTTGTACGTCGAAACCGCCGCGACGAAATCGCCGGACGGGTAGGCCCGGGGCGATAGCTCGGCGGAGGGCGTGTCCTCGATCTTGAAACGCTCTCCGAAATCCGTGGGCTCGCCCTTCTCAATGAGGATCTTCAGATACCGCTGCCTCAGGTAGCGGCGGAACTTGATGTCGAAGTCTTCCGCGGTGACGTTGAAGGCTCTCTTGACAGCCTTGTCGACCGACGGGCCGATGACGGTGCGGAACTCGAAAACGAAGTCGCGCACCGCGTCCTTGCCCCACTCGGCGGTGATGAAGTCGAAGACCGCGTGCCCGAAGCGGTAGGCAAAGTACCCGCCGATGCCCTTTTGCGACACCTCCGGAACCTGGTCCGACAGGACGGCGTCGCGCAGCACCATGCGGTCCTTGTTGTCCTCGTCGTTGCCGAAGTACGAGGCCATCCCTTCCATGAGCCATTGCGGAGAGTTCGTCGTCGAGGCGCGCAGGTAGTTGCCGCCGAAGAGGATCTCGAACTGGAAGACGTGCGTGAGCTCGTGGGCGATCAATTGCTGGAGCTTCTCGTCGGGAAGGTCCACCGGCAAGACCATCCGGTTGCGCGAGGGCAGGGCAAAGGCGCCGACGCCCTCGGGAATGAAGTTCAAGAGCGTGTTCGTCTGCTCGAAGTCCGAGTGGTCGGCGTAGTAGATGAGGTTGATCGACTTGGGGATTTGAAAGTTGAAGGCCCGTGAGATGTCGTCGTACGCGCTCTCGGCGTAGGAGGCCACCTTGCCGAGCGTGACCTCTCCCTTCTTGTAAAAGAAGATCGTGAAGTGTGTGGACTTGTAGGTCTGCCAGGCGAAGGTGTCGTAGACGATCTTGTTCTGCCCGAAGTTCTGGTAGCCCGTGTCGTACTGGGCCGCGGCAGGCGCGGCGAGGGCGGCGGCCAGGACGACGAGGGACAGGGGTTTCTTCATCGGGCGGCCTCCTCCATCCAGTCGAGCGGATCAGTCGGTGAAGATGTACCGGTCGGCTTCGCGTTCCCGCGCGACGAAGAGGTTCAAGATCTGGTTCTCGAGCGAGAAGAGGTTCTCGAAGAGACCCTGGAGTTCGTCTGCCTTGCGGCTGCTGGCCTGGCGGAAGTCCTTGAACTCGTCTTGCAGGAGCTTCTCGCCCGACCTTCCGTCGATCACCAGGAAGACGATGTCGAACAGGAAGCCGGTCTGCTCGACGTACACCTGGCGGTAGTACGTCTGGCCATTGATGGGCGAGATGTACTCCTCGGTCTTGTAACCCGACCGGTCCTCGACTTTGAACTCGAGGCTTCCCGAGACGATGATCTCGGCGCCCATGGCGGCGCCCACCGAGCGCCAGAATTCGGTCGCGTGGCCGAGCTCGGTCAAGCTCTGCGTCGGGAGCTTGATGTCCGGCGGCGTTGCGACCACCTCGAGCTTCGTCTTCTTCTCCATCTGCTTCTTCAAGAAGCGGTGGAACTCGCCCTGCAGATCGAGATTGGCCAGGCGCTTGTCTCGCTGCTTGTCCGCTTCGGTCACGAGCAGGAACGGCGCTAAGGCCACCCGCTCGTTGCCGCGCAGAGGCAGACGCGGCTTCAAGGGCAGCCTCATCCGCACTTGTGTCACGCCGGCAAAAGCGTCCGCCGGCTGCAACCACACGGCGACGCTGGCCGCCAGAACGACAGCCAGCGCCGCTGCGATCGGGCGCCGTCCCCTACGGCCCACCGGCGGCCTTTCCGGTCGTGCGCGTGTAGGACGTGTAGAACTCGGCGAAGCGCGCGTAATTGCGCCGGATGTAGTTGTCGTTGGGGGCGAGGTCGAGGGCTTTCTTGTACTCCTCGAGCGCCTTGGCGAACTCGCCCGTGGCTTCCAGGGCGACGGCGAGGTTGTTGTGGGCGCGCGCGTTCTTCGGGTCGCGCGACAGCGCCTGCTCGAAGCGGAAGGCCGCCTCGCGCCAGAGGCCCTTTTTCGCCACCTCGGCGCCGAAGGCGATCTGTGAGGAAGGACGTTCGGTCGAGGAGTACGACGTGCAGGCCGTCGCGAGGACTCCCGCCAGCAGGGCCAACGAAACGGCTCGCCTCATCGCTCCTCTTCCTCGTCTCCGCCCGAAGGGCGGGTCGCTATTATAGGAAAGCTTTCCGGCGCGCCGGAATTTCGAGAATCTGCTCGGATCGAGCGATTTCGACCGAGCGCGACTGAAGGGAACCTTAAGAGGCACGTATGGCAACCTCACTGGCGCGCCGCGCGGCGCTCTCGTGGGCACACGGGCGAGAAATACCACCGCAGCGGCTCTGGCGCGCGCTTCGCGAGGCGGGCTCGCTCGAGGCGTTGCTTTCGGCACCGGAAGAGGACATCGCGGCGAGCCTCGGCTCGTCGGCCCGGGCGCGCGCCTTCCTGCGAGCGCCGGCGGACCGCGAGGCCGAGCGCTGGGCGGCTGGAATCGAGCGGGCCGGCCTCTCTCTGCTGACCGCGTTCGATTCGGAGTTCCCGCCCGCCCTCTCCGAGATCCCGGACCCGCCCTTCGTTCTCTTCGCCCGAGGGCGCCTGCCGCGTTTGAAGCTTCCGGCCGTGGCCGTGGTCGGCTCGCGCGCCGCCTCCCGCTATGGGCGTGACGTCGCAGCGCGCCTGGCGCGGGACCTCTCGCTGGCCGGCGTGACGGTCGTCTCGGGTTTCGCGCGGGGCGTGGACGCTGCCGCCCATGAGGCCGCGCGCGTTGGGCCGGGAGGTACGATCGCTGTCCTAGGGTGCGGCCTCGACGTCGACTACCCGCGCGAGAATGCGAAGTTGAAGGAATCGATGGCGCAAACCGACCTGCTTCTCTCCGAGTACGCGCCGGGAACCGAGCCGAGAGCGGAGTACTTTCCGGTCCGCAACCGAATCATCGCCGGCCTCGCGTCGGGCGTGGTTGTCGTCGAGGCCTCGCGCCGCTCCGGCTCGCTCATCACGGCGCGGCTGGCCAACGACTGCGGCCGCGACGTCTTCGCCGTGCCGGGCAGCGTCTTTTCGGAGACTTCGGCCGGCGCCCACGAGCTGCTGCGCGACGGCGCGATCCTCTGCCGCAGCGCGGAGGACGTGTTAGCCGAGCTTTTCCCCTCCGTCGGAAAGCCGAAGCCGGCCGCGCCCGCGGCCGCCGGCATGGCGGAGCTCTCAGCCGAGGCGCGCACGCTCTACGAGGCGCTCTCGCGCGAGGAGTCCGCCACGGCCGAAGATCTCGTCTCCCTGACGGACCTTTCCGCCGCGACGGTGCTCGCAGCCCTGTTCGAGCTCGAAGGCGCGGGTCTCGCAGTGGAGGACCAGGGCCGATTCGGACTCACGCGGCTTTGAGAGTCGAGAGTCCGAAGCCCGATGTCCAAAGTCCGAAGGGGCCTCTGCCGAGAAGAACTTAGCCGACGGGAATAGCGGACTGTTGTAGGTGGTGAGAACGCCGCCGTTTGCGCTTTCGCGCTCGTTGTGGCAGTTTCCGACGCCCCGAAATGGCCAAGAACCTCGTCATCGTCGAGTCACCCGCCAAGGCGAAGACCCTCGAGAAGTTCCTCGGGAAGAACTTCCGCGTGCTCGCTTCCTACGGACACGTCCGCGACCTGCCGAAGAAAGGTCTGGGCGTCGATCGCGGCCATGCCTATCTGCCGACCTACGAGATCTTGAAGGGCAAGGAAAAGACGATCGAGGAGTTGAGGCGGGCCGTCCGGGCTTCCGACGCGGTCTTTCTCGCGGCCGACCCGGACCGCGAAGGCGAAGCGATCTCGTGGCACCTGCAGGAGGCTCTCAGAGCCGCGGGCAAGGGCAAGACTTTCAAGCGGGTTCGGTTCAACGAGATCACCAAGAAAGCTGTGCTCGCTGCCATGGAGGACGCGGGCGAGATCGACGGCCGCCTCGTCGACGCGCAGCAGGCCCGACGCATTATCGACCGGCTCGTCGGCTATGAGGTCTCGGACCTCCTGTGGAAAAAGATCTGGCGCGGCCTCTCGGCTGGCCGGGTCCAGACGGTGGCGCTGCGCATCATCTGCGACCGCGAGCGCGAGATCGAGGCCTTCCGGCCGGTCGAGTACTGGACGGTGGACGCGCTGCTCGAAGGCAAGACGCCGCCTTCCTTCGCGGCGCGCCTCTTCTCCTTCGACGGCGAGAAGCTCAAGTTCGACGGCACCGATCCGCGCCTCGCCTCCGACGCCGCGGCGCAGAAGGTGCGCGACGAGGTCGCCGGAGCGACGTGGACCGTCTCGAAAGTCGAGACCTCCGAACGGCGCAAGAACCCGGCACCCCCGTTCATCACCTCGCAGCTCCAGCAGGCGGCTTCGAGGCGGCTCGGTTTCGCCGTGCGCCGGACGATGCAGATCGCGCAGCGCCTCTACGAAGGCAAGGAGATCCCCGGGCGCGGGACGCTCGGACTCATCACCTACATGCGAACCGACTCGACCCGTGTCTCGGCCGACGCGCTCTCGGAGGTGCGCGGGCTCATTGCGACACGCTACGGCGCGGACTCGCTGCCCGATTCGCCTCGCTTCTTCAAGAGCAAGCGCGACACCCAAGATGCGCACGAGGCGATCCGGCCGACCTATCTCGATCTGCCCCCCGAGGCGGCCGTGCCGCACCTGACCCAAGAGGAGGCGAAGCTCTATCGGTTGATCTGGGAGCGCTTCGTGGCGTCGCAGATGTCTGCGGCTGTCTACGATGCGACCTCGGCCGACATCACGGCCGGCCGGGCCGTCTACCGGGCCTCCGGGTCGACCTTGAAGTTCGCCGGATACCTCGCGGCATACGGAATCGCCGCCGACGACGAGGAGGAGGCGACCGAGAAGGAGGGCGCGAAGCTGCCGCCACTCTCGGAAGGGGAGACCTTGAAGCTCGTCTCCGTGACGCCGGAGAAAAAGGAGACGCAGCCTCCGCCGCGCTTCAACGAGGCTTCGCTCGTCAAATTCCTGGAGGAAAACGGCATCGGCCGGCCCTCGACCTACGCCGACATCCTGCGCAAGCTCGAGCAGCGCGAGTACGTGCACAAGAAAGACCGGCGCTTCATCCCGACGGCGCTCGGGCGGACCGTCATCGAGCTCCTGATCCCGTACTTCGACGACTTTTTCGAGACGGGCTACACAGCACGCATGGAGGAGAAGCTGGACGAAGTCGAGGACGGCAAGCTTTCTTGGACGAAGGCCCTTTCGGAGTTCGACAAGGACTTCACGCGCGACCGCGACCGCGCGCTCGACAAGATGGTCTCGGGCAAGGCGGGCATCCCCCTTGGACAGGCGCGCAAGATCCTGTCCTTCCCGATCGCGCCGCAGACGGACGAGAAGTGCCCGCGCTGCGGCAAGAGGTTGAAGCTTCGGATGGGCAAGAACGGCCTCTTCGTGGCGTGCTCGGGCTATCCGGGCTGCACCTTCACCGAGAACATCCCCGATCCCGAGGAGGACGCGATCGACGCGGCGGACCTGGAAAGCACGCTGTGCGACGAGTGCGGCTCGCCGATGAAGCTGCGCCAGAGCAAGACGGGCTCGGCGTTCTTGGGATGCACGGCGTATCCGAAATGCCGCAACGTGATCAACGTGGCGATCGCGGGCGGCAAGGCCGAGGCGCGGCCGGACGAGCCGACGGGCCAGATATGCCCGGAGTCGGGCCATCCGCTGGTGCGCCGGCATGGGCGATACGGCGCTTACGTCGCGTGCTCGGGCTATCCCGCCTGCAAGTACAAGCCCCCCAAGCCCGTGAAAGACACCGGCGTGGCGTGCCCCAAGGATGGCGGCGTTATCGCGGAGCGGCGCGGGCGCTTTCGGCCCTTCTACGGCTGCGTCAACTACCCCAACTGCGATTTCACGCTCTCCGCGCGCCCGATCCCGCAAGCCTGCCCCAAGTGCGGGAATCCGTACCTGCTGCTGCGCGAGAGGAAGGGGGGCAACGTCTTCGCATGCGACAAGGGCGGATGCGGCTTCGAAAAGCCGGCCGGCGCCGTGGCGGAATTGAAGGAAGTCTTCCTCACCGCCGCCGCGCAGATCGCTCCGAAGCCCAAGCCGGAGAAGCCCCGACTCTCCCGGCGCCGGGCTGTGTAGCGGGCCCGTGACGCAGACGCCGTGGGGGAAATTCTCGCTGCCGGGCGATGATGCGGCTTACGCCTGCGGGCACTCGCCCGAGTTCCGCAAGTCGGTGCGCGAGATCTTCGGGCCTTTGGTCGAGTGGGTCGAACACTTCCCGGCCGGGCGCCACGCGTGGCTCATGGAGGAGGTGCCGGCGCAAGGCTCCCTCTCGGCCTTCTTCCGCGGCCTCGAGAAGCGGCTGACGCCCTCGGGTTCGCTCTGGGTGGTCTTCCCGAAGAAGCCCTTCGCCAAAGAGCTCTCGTTTCCCTTCGGCTGGTCGGATGTTCAGAAGGCAGGCCTTTCGGCCGGCCTCGTCGACAACAAGATCGCCGCGTTTTCGCCGCGCTTGACCTCCATCCGATTTGTCGTTCCCATCGCCCGGCGCAAGCCGGCCGCCCGGTAGAATCTCCCCCCCATGTCGGTGACGGTGCTCGGCGCGGGTCTGGCGGGATGCGAGTGCGCCTGGCAACTCGCCAAACGCGGGCACCGGGTGCGCCTCTACGAGATGCGGCCAAGGGTTTCGACCGCGGCGCACCAGACAGACGGGCTGGCGGAGCTCGTGTGCTCGAACTCCTTTCGCTCGGACAATCCTCAAAACGCCGTCGGACTCTTGAAGCGCGAGATGGAAGAGCTCGATTCGCTGGTCATCCGCTCGGCGCGCGCGGCGGCCCTGCCCGCCGGCGACGCGCTCGCGATGGATCGGACGGTCTTCTCGCGCCTCGTGACCGAGGCCATCGCCTCGCGGCCGCAGATCACGCTCGTGCGGGAGGAAGCGCGCGAGATCCCGAAGGAGGGCTTTGTCGTCATCGCGACCGGGCCCCTGACGTCCGAAGCGCTCGACCGGGCGATCGGGCGGCTGCTCGGCACCGAAGACCTCTACTTCTACGACTCTATCGCGCCGGTCGTGACCGCCTCCTCGCTCGACTTCTCGAAAATGTACGCGCTGTCACGCTACGGCAAGGGCGAAGGCGCCGACTACTGGAATTGCCCGCTCACCAAAGACGCGTACGACGCCTTCATCTCGGATCTGCTCGCAGCCGAGATCGTCCCGGTCAAGGACTTCGAGAAGGGCATCTATTTCGAAGGTTGCCTGCCGATCGAGGTCATGGCCGAGCGGGGGAGAGAGACCCTGCGCCACGGTCCGATGAAGCCGATGGGCCTGGCCGACCCCAGGACGGGCAGAATCCCGTGGGCCGTCGTGCAGCTGCGCCAGGACGACCTGGCCAAGGAGCACTACAACCTCGTGGGGTTCCAGACGAAGCTGAAGGTTCCGGAGCAGCAGCGGGTCTTCCGCAAGATCCCGGGGCTCGAAAACGCCGCGTTCGCGCGCTACGGCATGCTGCACCGCAACACCTACATCCACGCGCCAGCCCACCTCGACCGCTTCTGGCGCATGCGCCGCGAGCCGCGCCTCTTCTTCGCGGGGCAGATCACGGGTGTCGAGGGTTACGTCGAGAGCGCCGCCACGGGCTTGGCCGTAGGACTCACTCTCGCGCAGCTCGCCGAGGGGCGCGAGCCTGCGCCTGTCCCGTACACCACCGCCATCGGCTCGCTCGCGCGGCATTGCTCCGAGCGTCCCGCGGAAGCGAAGTTCGAGCCCATGAACGTGACGTTTGGCCTGATCGAAGACACGTCGCACTCGCCGATCCGCGACAAAGGCAAGCGACGGGAGCAAATGGTCGCACGCGCCCTTGCGGCGATTCGGGAGTGGAGAGACGCGATTGGGGCCGAGGTGGCTATCGTCTGATGCTGACCTATGCCGACATCGAGGCCGCCCGCTCGAGGCTCGCGGGCGCCGCGATCCGCACGCCGGTCTTGACCTCGCGGCAGTTCGACCTCGAGGCGGGCGCGAGAGTCTTCTTCAAGGCCGAGAACCTGCAGCGGGGCGGCGCTTTCAAGTTCCGCGGCGCTTACAACAAGCTCAAAGCCGCGACCGAGGAGGGTCCCGTCGCCGAAGTCGTCGCGTACTCCTCGGGCAACCACGCGCAGGCCGTGGCCCTCGTCTCGAAGCTTCTGAATCTGAAGGCAACGATCGTCATGCCCCGAGACGCTCCGGCGGCCAAGCTCGCGGCCACGCGCGGCTACGGCGCCGAGATCGTCCTGTACGACCGCTACAAGGAGAACCGCACGGAGGTGGGGGAGCGGCTGCAGAGGGAGCGCGGCGCGCTCCTGGTGCCGCCCTTCGACGACGAGCTCGTCATGGCAGGGCAGGGCACCGCGGCCGCTGAGCTTTTGGAGGACGTGCCCGACCTGGAAGTCCTCGTCGTGCCGGTCTCGGGCGGGGGCCTGATGGCGGGCTCGGCCACGGCGGCCAAACACCTCTCCCCGTCCATCGTCCTTTACGGCGTCGAGCCCGAGACAGCAAACGACACGGCTCAGTCGATGGCCAAAGGCGAGCGTGTGGCGATCGAAATCCCCACGACGATCGCCGACGGCCTGCAGGTCCCGCAGCCGGGAGAGCTGACCTTTCCGATCCTGCAGAAAACCCTCGCCGGAGTCCTGCTCGTATCGGATGACGAGATGATCGAAACACTCGCCTGGATGCTCGAGCGCATGAAGGTCTTGGTCGAGCCCTCCGGCGCGGCCGGAGCGGCCGCCGTGCGCCACAAAAAGGCGGATTTTTCGGGCCGGAAGGTCGGCATCATCCTCTCGGGCGGCAACGTCGACCGCGGCCGGCTCGCGCAGTACTTGACGGCGTCGACAGGCGCCGCGCGATGACCCGGCGCCCCGCCCTTCTCGCGGCGGCGCTCTTGGCCGCAACGCCGGCCGCGGCGCACGATCTCTGGATCGAGCCCTCGACCTATCATCCGGCCGCGGGCGCGGCGGTCGCCCTACGGCTCAGGGTCGGCCAGAATTTCGTGGGCGAGCCGCTGCCTCGCTACGATGCCCTGGTGGAGCGCTTCGTCATGGCCTCGGCGGACGGGGATCGCGCGATCGAGGGGCAGAACGGCGACGAGCCGGCGGGCCGCATCGCGATTCCGTCGGCCGGCGTGCACCTGGTCGGCTACCGCAGCAACAACTCGTACGTTTCGCAAGACCCGCAGAAGTTCGAGGACTACCTGAAAGAAGAGGGGCTCGAGCGCATCGTCGCGTTTCGCGCCTCTCGCGGCGAGAGCCAGAAGCCGTCGCGCGAGCTTTTCGCGCGTTGCGCCAAGGCGCTGCTCTCTTCCGGCGCGGCGGCGCGGGCGGGCTTCGATCGGGTTCTCGGTTTCACGCTCGAGATCGTTCCCGAGAAAGACCCGGAGGGCTGGCAGCCCGGGCGACACCTTCCGTTTCGTCTGCTCTACGAGGGGAAACCGCTTGCGGGAGCGCTCGTCGTGGCGCTGCCGCAGCGGGCGCCCGAGAAGAAGCTCTCGGGGAACACGGACCAGGCGGGCCGCGTAGCCTTGACCCTGCCGTACGCCGGCGTGTGGCTGGTCAAGGCCGTGCACATGATCGCGGCCGACGGCCGCAAAGCCGACTGGCAGAGCCTCTGGGCTTCCTTAACCTTTGAGATCCCCGAGCGCTCGCTGGTAAAAAGCGGCCGATGAAAAAGAGGAGAAGGAGGCTCTGCGTGCTGGCCGCCGGCCTTGCTCTGCTGCCGGCTTGTCGCAAGGGCGGCGAGGATCTGGCGCCCGCCGGCCGGCCGATCGAGGCCCGGCCGGCGCCGGCTGCGACGGCGCGCGTGGCAGATCCGTCTGTTCCGCAGCCCAACCGCGCGGTCTCCGTCGGCGACCCGGTGCCGGACTTCACGCTGACCGACCAGACAGGCGCCAAGGTGCGCCTCTCGCAGTACCGGGGCGAGCCCGTCGGCGTGACGTTCCTGTACACCACGTGCCCCGACGTGAACGCCTGCCCGATGACGACGGCCAAGTTCTCGCGGCTCGACGCGATGCTGCGCGAAAAGAAGTTCGGCCACCTGCTCGTCGTGACCGTGGACCCGGAGCACGACACGCCCGCCGTCTTGAAGCAGTACGCGGAGAAGGCCGGCGCCGACCCGAAGCGCTGGAGCTTCTTGACGGGCGAGCCCGCGGCCGTGGCCGGGGTGGCCGAGCGCTTCGGCGTGCTCTACACGAAGAAGAAGGCCGGCCCGTTGAATCACCAGCAGGGCGTCGCGGTCGTGGATCCGGACGGGAAACTCGCGACGATCTACTACGGAGGCAACTGGGAACCGGAGCACCTGCTCCGCGACATGGAGAAAGCGAGGAAGGGATGAAAAGGAGTCGGGTCCTCGGGGCTGCCACGTTTGCGGTCGTCGCCGGCTACGGCGTCGCTCTCTACGCGGGGGACGAGCACCCCTCCGCCCTCTTCAAGCAATACTGCGCCAAGTGCCACGGCGAGAATGGAAAGGCCGGAACGCCCAAGGGCAAGCAGCTCATGGCGCGCGACTTTACCGACGAGGAGTTCCAGGCTTCGAAGACCGATGCGCAGCTGATCAAGACGGTGACCGGCGGGCAGGAGGACATGCCGCCCTTCGGCAAGAAGCTCGCGAAGGAGCAGATCGAGAGTCTGGTGAAGAACGACGTCCGGGGATTCGGAAAGAAGAAATCCTGACCCCTCCGTCGGGCGCGTTACACTGATTCGGTGATCACGCTTTCGCGCGCGATCGACGGGTTCACGAGCTACCTCGCCGACGAGCGCCGCTTCTCCCCGCGAACGGTCACGGCCTATCGGACCGACCTCGACCGTTTCGCCGACTTCTGGGAAAACGAGTTCGCCAACCAGCCTGCCGAGAAGACTCCCGTCGTCCAGCTCGACACGCTGGCCGTACGGTCCTACCTCGCCTCGCTCCACCGAGGCCGGCTCGCCAACCGCTCGATCGCACGGCACCTCTCGGCGCTGCGCTCCTTTTTCCGCTGGGCCTGCCGCGAGGGGCATCTTGAGAGGAACCCGGCCCGAGGCGTTCCGTCGCCCCGCGTTCCGAAAGCCCTGCCGCGAGCTCTGACGCTCGCGGACACGGAGAGTCTCCTGGATGCCGACCTCGAGGGCTCGTTCCCCGAGCGGGATCGGGCGCTTTTCGAGCTTCTCTACGCCACCGGCCTGCGCGTCTCGGAGGCCGCGGGGCTCGATGTGGAAGACGTCGACTTTTCCGCGCGCTTGGCGCGGGTCCTCGGCAAGGGATCGAAGGAGCGCATCGTGCCGTTCGGCGAGGCGGCGGCAGAGTCTCTCGAAGAGTATCTGCCCGCGCGCGCGGAGCGGCGCCGCGGCTACGCCGGACCGGCCGAGCCCTCGGGCGGCGATCCGCTCTTTGTCAACGCGCGCGGCGGGAGACTCACGACACGCTCGATGGCGCGGCTCTTGAAGCACCGCCTTCGCGCAGCCGGGCTGCCCGCGGAGATCTCGCCGCATGCCCTGCGCCACACGTTTGCGACGCACCTGCTCGAAGCCGGAGCCGACCTGCGCGCGATCCAGGAGCTCTTGGGCCACGCGTCTCTCTCGACGACTCAGAAGTACACGCACCTCGACGCGGCGCGCTTGGCCAAGGTTTATCGCCAATCGCATCCCAAAGCGTGATCGGATTCTTCGTGGCCCTAGCGCTCGCTCCGCCCGGGGGGGCTGTTGCGCAGGACTTTCCGGTTCTCAAGGAAATTGATCGGCACGTGCGGGAGGAATTCTGGGATCCGAAGCTGAAGGGCGTCGATTGGGATGGCGCTGTCCAGCGCGCGGCGGCGGAGGTGGCCAAGGCGAAGGATGCGGCAGAGAGCGACGCGGCCTACGACCGCCTGCTCGCCACGCTTGACGACTCGCATTCCTTTCGCGTGCCCTCCGGCAGGCTGCCCGAACACGCGTGGGGCACCGCCGGCCTGCGCATCGGCCGCGACGGAGACGGCTACGGCGTCAAGGGCGTCGTGCCCGGCTACGCGGCCGAGCGCGCCCGAATGAAGCCGGGAGATCGGGTCCTCTCGATCGGCGGGCGGCGATACGGCAAAGAGCGGGTCAATTTCCGCGACCTGTTTCTCGTCTTCGAAGGACAGTCCGGAAGCGAGCTCGAAGTCGTCTGGCAGCCTGCGGGCGCCGGAGCGCCGAGGACGGACCGCTTGAAGCGCGAGCGGGAAGAGCCGGCCGACAGCCTCGTGTGGAAGAGTGCGCGCGTGCTGCGCCGCGACGAAAGAACGTTCGGCTATGTCCGGCTCTGGGGCGTGCGTCCGGAGTCGGCCCTGGCGCTCGTGGACCTTCTACTCGACCGCGCGGAGGCGGTGCGGGCGCGTCCGGAGCTCTCCGGGTGGGAAGCGATCGAGGGGCTGCTGCTCGACGTGCGGGGCAACAGCGGCGGCTACGACCCGAACATCCTGACGACCTTTTTGCGCGGCCAGTGGAGCGCGGGCGACTACGTCGAGGTCGCGCGCGGCGCGCGGCGGCTCGTTCCCCCGGTCTACAAGAAGCTTTCGGTCGCGCTGCTCGTCAACTCGGGCACGGCGAGCGAAGGGGAGCTCTTGGCGCTGCGTTTTCGCGTGCACGGGATCGGGCCGGTCGTGGGCGAGGAGACGGCCGGGATGGCGAGCGGAGGCGCCGCCGCGACGAAGCTCTCGGACGGGTCGACGCTGTGGCTTTCGCGTCGCGCGATCGAGGACAAGGACGGCCGGTCGTACGAAGGCCGGGGCTTTACGCCCGACGTCGTCGTGGCCGACCGGCCGGCGGCCTCGCCAGGCCGGGAGGACGCGATCGTGGAGGCGGGCCTCAAGGCCCTGACCGGACAGGCGGTAGGACGTGGGCCGTAGGACGTAGACAAGGATCGCTGGTTTGCTTTTTCCCTATGTCCTTCGTCCTACGTCCTCTTGAGGTAACCTCCCGCTGATGAAGGGCCGGCTGACGTGGCATTCGACCACCGTCGTCTGCGTGCGCCACAACGGCCGCGTGGCGATGGCTTCCGACGGTCAGGTAACGGTCGGCACGACCGTCATGAAACAGACGGCGGCGAAGATCCGAAGGTTGAAAGGCGGGGAGGTGCTCGCGGGTTTCGCCGGCTCCTCGGCCGACGCTTTTGCCCTCTTCCAGCGCTTCGAGGCCAAGCTCGAGGAGCACCGCGGCAACCTCGAACGCTCGGCCATCGAGCTCGCCAAGGACTGGCGCACGGACAAGATGCTCCGTCAGCTCGAGGCGCTCCTCATCGTCGCCGACAAGACGACATCGCTTCTGCTCTCCGGAACGGGCGACCTGATCTCGCCCGACGAGGGCGTTCTCGCCGTGGGCTCGGGCGGCCCCTACGCTCTGGCCGCGGCCCGCACGCTCTTGAAGCACCGGTCGGACCTGTCGGCCTCCGACATCGCGAGGGAGTCGCTCTCGATCGCCTCCGCGATCGACATCTACACCAACGACAGGATCACGCTGGAGGAAGTCTAGGAATTTTGGATTTTGGATTTTCGACTTTGGATTGAGGTAATTATTGGAGACCAAATCTAAAATCCAAAATCCAAAATCGAAAATATGAGAAAGAGGAGCAAAATCCACAGATGGTCTTCCTGATGCCGGGCGAGAAGGCGACCGAGGCGGCGAAAGGCGCGCCGACGGCGCGCACGCCGCGCGAGATCGTGGTCGAGCTCGACAAGTACGTCATCGGCCAGAAACGGGCCAAACGCGCCGTGGCCGTCGCCCTGCGCAACCGCTGGCGGCGCCAGCAGCTCTCGCCCGAAATGGGCCGCGAGATCCTGCCCAAGAACATCCTGATGATCGGCCCGACGGGAGTGGGGAAGACCGAGATCGCGCGGCGGCTGGCGCGGTTGGCCGACGCGCCGTTCTTGAAGGTCGAGGCTTCCAAGTTCACCGAGGTCGGCTACGTCGGCCGCGACGTCGAGTCGATCGTGCGCGACTTGACGGAGGTCGCCGTGCAGATGGTGCGCGAAGAGAAGACCCTCGAGATCCGCGACCGCGCCAAGGCGCGCGCCGAGCAGCGCCTGGTCGAGCTGCTGCTTCCGGCCCTGCCCGACGCCGAAGCCGAGGAGACGCGGGGAAAGCTCCGGATGCTCTTGCGCGACGGTAAGCTCGAGGACCGCACGGTCGAAGTCGAGGTGGCCGACAAGGCCTTCCCGTCGTTCGAGATCGTGACGAACCAGGGTGTCGAAGAGATGGACATCAACGTCAAGGAGATGCTGCCCGGGCTCTTCGGCAGCAAGAAGAAGCGGCGCAAGGTCACGGTCTCCGAGGCGCGCGAGATCCTGCAGGCCGAGGAGGAGGGACGGCTGGTGGATCCCGGCCAGGTGGCTCGGGAGGCCGTCGAGCGCGCCCAGTCCTCCGGCATCGTGTTCTTGGATGAGATCGACAAAGTAGCCGGCCGCGAATCCGGCCGCGGACCCGACGTCTCCCGCGAAGGCGTGCAGCGGGACCTGCTGCCGATCGTCGAGGGGACCTCGGTCAACACCAAATACGGTTTCATCAAGACGGACCACGTTCTCTTCATCGCGGCGGGAGCCTTCCACGTCTCCAAGCCGTCGGACCTGATTCCGGAGCTGCAGGGCCGATTCCCGATCCGCGTGGAGCTCGATTCTCTGACCGAGGAGGACTTCGTCCGCATCTTGACCGAGCCCGAGAACGCGCTCTTGAAGCAGTACAAGGCGCTTTTGGGCGCCGAGTCGGTCAATCTCGAGTTCTCCGAGGACGCGATCCGCGAGATCGCGCGCGACGCCGAGCGGGTCAACAACGCGCTCGAGAACATCGGCGCGCGACGGCTGCACACGATCATGGAACGCCTGCTCGAGGACATCTCGTTCGCCGGGCCCGAGAACGCCGGCCAGACGATTCGCATCGAGGTCGAAGACGTGCGCGGCGCGCTCGCCGACCTGGTCAAGGACGAAGACCTCTCACGCTACGTGTTGTAGTGAGCACCAAGTCCTTGGTCCTTAGTCCGTGGTCCGTGGTCGCACGCCAGGACTAAGGACAAGGGACAAGGGACTAGGGACTTGCTCGCGCGCCGCCGGGCTTTCGTTCCAGCCATCCTGCTCTCTCTCGTGGCGGCTGCCTGTGGCAAGAAAGGGGACCCTTCGCCGCCGCTGCCGCGCGGCCCCAACGCCATCAAGGATCTGAAGGTCGATCAGGAGGGCGGCGAAGCGGTCTTGACGTTCTCCTATCCCGACCGGCTCTTGAACGGTCAGCCGCTCACCGATTTGGACTCGATCGAAATCTTCCGCCTGGCGGGCGCGACGGCGGGAATGACGGGAGTGCCGGCACCGGGGCCGCGCGCGGGCTCGGGCACGCTCGACCGCGCACCCGGAGGCGCCGCAAGGCGCGCGGCGGTCGCCGCGCGGATGGCCGAGGAGGGCTTTTATCGCGAGGCCGTCGCCGTCGCGAAGCTTTCCGTCGCCGAGCTCGCGCGTAAAACGCGCGGCGCGTCGATCGTGTACCGCGACCCGCTCTTGACGCTGCTAGCGAAATCGGCGGCGCCGCCCTCTCTCGGCTACGCGGTGGTCTCCGTGCGCAAAACGGGCGAGAAGAGCCCGCTTTCGAACATCGCTATCGTCACGCCCGACATCCCGCCGGGTCCGCCCCAGATCCTCGCGATCACGGCCGAGCAAGGGCGGGTGTGCCTGGAGTGGCTGCCGCCGGAAACGGACATGGCCGGGCGCGAGGCCAAGATCGGGGGTTACAAGGTCTATCGCCGGGCGCTCGCCGACGACGCCTACGACGCCCCGCTGACACCGGCTCCGTGGCCTGGCACGTGCTACGTCGATGCCGCGGCTCCGTACGGGGGAACGATCGTGTACACGGTGCGCGCGACGCTTCCGGACAAGCCTTCGATCGAGGGTTTGCCGGCCGCCGAGGCGGGGCTCGAGTACCGCGACGTCTACCCGCCGCCCGCTCCCAAGCGCTTGGACGCGCTCTCGGAAGGCAAGCTCGTGCGGCTCTTCTGGGATCCCGTCGGCGTCGCCGATCTCTCCGGCTACCTCGTCTTCCGCGCGGAGGGCGATGGCGCTTTCCAGCGCTTGACGCCGCAGCCGTTGAAGGACAGCTTCACAACCGACGAGGCCGTCCGTCCGGGTGTGCGCTACCGCTACACGGTCCGCGCCGTCGACACCGCCGGCAACGTCGGTCCGCCCTCGCCCGAAGCCGTCGCGGAGCCATTTTAGATTTTGGATTGGAGGTTTCCGCCTCGCAAATCGAAAATCCAAAATCCAAAATCTAAAATCCAAAATTCATTACACTTCCTTCATGCCTCTTCCCACCCGTTTCGCAAAGATGGCCGGCGGGGGCAACGACTTCCTCGTGTTCGAAGAGGACGGGCGGGCGCTCTCGGAAGAGGACCGCCGCCGCCTCGCTCTGCTCTGCCGGCGCGGCCTTTCGGTGGGCGCCGACGGCGCTCTCTTTCTCTCGGCGGGCGAAGCCGGCCGCCTGCGCCTGGATTACTACAACGCCGACGGCGGCCCGGCCTCTTTCTGCGCGAACGGCACACGCTGCGCGGCGCGCTATGCGGCTCGGCGCCGCCTCTCGATCGGGGGCGACGACCCGGTGCTCGAGACCGGCTGGGGACCGATCACGGCGCACGTGCGCGGCGCGGAGGTGACGCTCGATCTGCCCGACATCGCGGCTCCGGCCGATCCCATTCCGATCTCGGGCCTCGGACTGCCGGACACCGGGTATCCCATCGCCGTCGGTGTGCCGCACCTCGTCGTCTTCGTCGAGGACGGGCTGGCCGACCTGGCCATCGCTCGCGTGGCGCCTCCGCTGCGGCGGCACCGGCAGCTTCCGGAAGGCGCCAACGTGAATTTCGTCGAGGTCGAGAACCCGCACGGCCTGGCCGTTCGCACCTTCGAGCGCGGCGTCGAGGGCGAAACGCTCGCCTGCGGCTCGGGCGTGGTCGCCTCGGCCATCGTGGCGGCGCGCCTGGGTCTCGTGGACCCGCCGGTCGCCTGCCGCACCAAAAGCGGCGTGGCATTTACGGTCCGGTTCGAGGAAACGGGAAAGCTCTTCACGCACGTGGCCTTGACAGGCGATGCGCGAGAGATCTACGGGGGCGAGCTCACCGAGGAGGCCTGGCGGCCGTGAAGCTCGAGCCCTTTCCGTCCAAGATCGTGGCTGTCGGGCGCAACTACCGCGAGCACGCCAGGGAGCTCGGCAATGTGGCTCCCGACGACGAGCCGATCCTTTTCTTGAAGGCCCCTTCGGCGCTCCTGGTCGAGGGCGACGCGATCGTGCTGCCGCCGGAATCTTCGCGCGTGGACTACGAAGGGGAGCTCGCCCTCGTCATCGGCCGGAAGATCAAGAGCTGGCCGCAGGAGCGGTGGCTCGAGGCGCTCTCCGGCGTTTGCTGCGCCAACGACGTCACGGCGCGAGATCTCCAGAAGAAGGACGGGCAGTGGGCGCGGGCCAAGTCCTTCGACACATTCTGCGCCGTGGGGCCCGACGTGGTCCAGGGCCTCGACGCGTCCGACCTGGCGATCACGACGCGGGTCAACGGCGCCGTCAAGCAGGCCTCGCGCACCTCGGAGATGGTCTTCCCGCCGGCTTTCCTGGTCGCCTACATCTCGCGCATGATGACGCTTCTGCCCGGCGATCTGATCTTGACCGGTACACCGGCCGGCGTCGGGCCGCTTTCGGCCGGCGACACGGTGGAAGTCGAGATCGAACGGATCGGCGTCCTCGTCAACCGCGTCGTCGCCGCGGGCGCTTCTCGGTGAGTCTCTCGCCCCACTGGCGCCGCCGCATGGCGACAGCCTGTCTGCTCATGCTCGCGGCGGCATCGGCGGCGAGCTTCCACTGGCGCAGCCTCTCGTGGCGCTGGCCGGGCGCGATGAAGTGGAGCGAGCCATCCTCCGAGGAGTTGCGCGCCAAAGGCACGGGTTTCGGATTCGATCCGGACTACGCCGTTTTTCTCAAGGCCGTGCGCGCGTCGACGCCTCCCGACGCTACCGTCTCCGTCATCGCGCCACGCACGCACGAGCTGTACGTCTACCAGGCGGCTTTCTCGCTCGCGCCGCGGCGCGTGGTCGGACCGGGAGAGGCCGCGGTCGTCCCGTTCGTCGCGTTCTACAAGGATGACCGGGCGCTCTCGCTGCCGAAGAGCCGCCGGATTTCGGGCGGCGTCTTAATCCAGCGATGAGCGGCTTGGGCGGCGTCCTCGTCGGGCTCTCCGCCGCGGCGCTCTCCGGTCTCGCGCTCGGGCACGGGATGCTTTCGGGCCTCTCCAAGGCCGAGAAGCTGGCCTGGAGTCTCGCCCTCGGCCTCCTGGTGCAGGCCGCGCTCTTCCTGCTCCTGGTCACCCTGCGCCCCGGCGCGGATCCGGCGCTGTCCTTTAGCCTGATCTGCGCCGCCCTCGTGGCGCTCCTGCTCCGGCGGCGACGCAGGGCCGAGACGCCCTCGCGCCCGGCAGCGCCGCCTCTGCCGTTCTCCGTTCGATGGCTTCTCGCCGCCGCCGGCGCCGGGGTGGCGCTCTTTCTCATCGTCGCGGTTTCCGAGCCGATGTGGACGACCGACTACCTGGCCGTCTGGGGGCTGAAGGCCAAGACGATCTTCACCACGGCTTCCGTGCCGGCGCGGCTCTTTCACGATCCGGAGACCCCCTGGTCGGATCCCGAGTATCCGCTGCTCTTGCCGCTCGATCTGGCGGCGCTGGCCGTCTGGGCGCGCGGCTGGGATGACCGCGCGCTCGCTCTTCTCTATCCGCTCTGCCAGACCGCGACGGCCGCGGCCGCCTTCGGATTCCTCGCGCGCCGCGGACGGGTCCTCGGAGGGGCCGTCGCCGCGGCGCTCGTGGCCTGCTTCTTTCCCCTCTACGCGCCGGCGCACGTCGGCATGGCGGAGATTGTGCTCGCTCTGGGGCTCGTGCTGCTCTCGACGGCCCTGCTTGACGCGTTCGAGGCGGACTCGGGGGCCGCGCGGGCGCGCCTGGCGATTGCCTCGCTCTTCTGCGTGGCGACGAAACTCGAGGGAGCGCTCTTTGCCGATCTCGCGGCGCTCCTCTGGCTCGTCGCGCGGCCGCGAGGCCGGGCATGGGCGCCGGTGCTCGCCGCGCTGCTCGTGCCGCCGGTCGCGCACCGAGCGCTGATGTACCTGGCTCGGGGCTCCGTGCCCGCGCGCGACTTCGACGTCGCGCTGCTTGGGCCTTCGCGGTGGGGGCAGTGGCTCGGGCGCATCGCCGAGGCGGTGTCGCGCATCGCATCGGTCGAAGTCGTCGCTGCCGCGATCCCGCTCGCCGCCCTGGCAGGGTTTTTTCTCGTCACGAGACGCAGCTTTGCCGACCGGCTCCTGCCGCTGCTCGGCGCGCAGGTCGTGGTCTACGTAGTCGCCTGCTCGCTCTCGGCTTTCGGCGTGGTCTGGCTCGTGACGGCCTGGTTTGCCCAGATCACCTGGACGCTCTTCCCGCCGCTCACCGTCGTGCTCGGCGCGCGCGTCGTCGAAACGTGAAGCGCCGCGCTCTCGATTCGGTCTGGCCGGTCGCTTTGTTGGCCGCCGCCGCGCGGCGTTGCGCCTGCCGAACTTGCGGGCGCTTCCGATCTTCAATGACGAGGCCATCTTCTTGCACGGCGCTCGGCTTCTTCGAGCGGACGCCGCGCGGCAGCTCTGGATCTCGCTCATCGCGGCGACCTGCGCCTCGGCGCGCCGATGCGGGACATCCGCGTCACGCCCGCGACGCAGCTTCTCTACTCTCGCGCGAGAAGATCTACACGCAAGAGGGGCTCGTCCCGGCGGTGGATCATTGGAAGCACTGGCACCCCTCACTGCGAGCGGTGACCCGGTTCGAGAACCCGCTTGACGCCGACGGCAAGCCCGGCGACGCGGTCGTCATCCTGGCCCTGCGGTGAGCGAGCGGGCGGGAGATCGGCGCCGGCGTGAGCCCACCAGTCGAGCGAGCCGTGTCGAATGCCGGTCGAGGGCGAGAGCGAATCGCTGCCATCGCGGCGCGTACCGCCCGCCCAGGGTGGAGGAATCACGGGGAAGAGTAGGAAGGATTCGGGGCCGAAGCCGCCGGCCGAATCGATCCGAATTTCGACCGGCTCCTTCGCGTTCTGCTCCAGAAGCCACTGCGGTAGGGCGATCGCGACGTCCGGCCGCTCGCGGGCGTCATTCTCCGCGCTGGAAAAGAGCCGCTGCCCACCCGGGCCGTACACCTCGAGCTGCGCCGCCGACGGCAGGGAGGCCGAGCCGATCCGCAGGTGCAGGGTGGCGGGTTCCGCTTCCGGCAGAGCCCCTTTCGGGATGACCTGTCGCACTGTCACGCCGGCCGACTCGACCTGTCCCCACTCCCAATCGAGGACATAGCGACATCGCGCGACGAGAGCCGTCAAGATCAGGAAGAGAACGATGGCGAGGGCTTTTTTTTTCCGGTCCTGCCGAAGGGCGGCGGCTGCTGGCACGGCAAAGACAAACAGGGAGAAACGGCAGGTCGTAGCGTGGCAGAGATCCAATGGCAAGGTTCTGTCCGACCAGCAAGCCGACGAGGAGCAGCGCGACCACGTTGAGCGAGCGTTCCTCTCCCTGAAATGGCCGGGTCAGGAAGATCGCGATGGACGCCAGCAAGAGAAATGGCGTGAGAATTCGTGACCCGGTCGAAAGCGTGAGATAGGTCGCCGACCAGCGCGCGTCGTAAAACTCCGTCCCGAAGAGGCCGTGAAAAGCGCGCCAGGCAATCTGGCGTCCGGCGTCCGGATCTCCCCTCCGTAGCGAACCCCACAGCGATCGCCAGTTTTGAAGGGCCTTGTCCATCTGCTCACCCTGTTGCGTCGCCAGCCCCGTTGCGTGCGCCGCCGGCACCGCGGGCGCCCAGCAATAGTCAGTGCTGCCCACGAGCAGCGGGAAGGCGAGGCCGCGCAGCGTCGGACCGCCCGGCGCCGGGCGCGTTGCGATGGCGATGGGCACAACAATGACGAGGAATGCGATCGCCGCGCGCAAGCCGCCTGCAAGGGGCCCTTTCAGCAGATAGCGCGCAGCGACAAGAAGCAGCGCGATGGCTCCGGCATTCGGCCGAACCCAGAAGAGGGCACCGACGGTGGCCCCGAGCGCTCCGGCCCTGCTCCACGTTTCGGGGGCGGCAAGAATGCCGCCAGCCACGACGAGTAGAAGGGCAGCGGTGAGACTCTCCGACATTACCGAGCTCGTGCTGTCGCGCAGCCGCAGACACAGGAGCAACAGTAAGGCATAGACAGCTGCCCCGCGCTGCTGGCGCCCAAACGAGACCCACAGGATTGCCAGGCACAGGACAAGCGACTGCAAGATCACGACCGTGCGCACTTCCAGGCCGACCGGCGCAATCACGAGCGCGCAGCGAAGAAAGAGCAAGTACAGAGGCTTGGCCTGATGAACGCCCGCCGCTAGCTGCTCGGCGGGAGGCACGGTCGAGAAGATGCCAATTCCGTGGCGAGCCCAGTCGAGATCGATCCGGCTGTCCGACCACTTAACCGCGGGGGCTTGGATCGCAGGCCAGAGGTAGAGGAGAAGACCGACCGCCGCAAAGAGGGCGATGGTGACGCGTCGTGAAGCCATCAGAGGAGGTTGAGAAGACTTTGGGGCAGGCCGCCGAAAGCGCCCGACGACATCAGAATCAGGACATCGCCGGGCTTCGCCTCGCGACGGAGAATGCTTGGAATGGCGTCGATCGAATCGGGCGCGAAGGCGGGGCGGCCTTTGGAGGCGAGCCGCCCGACGAGAGCCTCGCGGTCGATGCGGGCCTCGGGCGGCAGGCGCTTCGCGTGGAAGACCGGAACGATGACAACGACGTCGGCGCCTTCGAATGCGCGGACGTAATCCTCCTCGAACAGCTTGCGGCCTGCCGTGTTCGAGCGCGGCTCGAAGATCGCAAAGAGGCACCGGCCCGGCCAGAAGCTCAAACGGCGGCGGGTGCAACGATCGCGATGACTGACCGCAGGACTGAGCTTCACGTCCCACGCGGTAGAATGGCTCTTTCGGTGGCTCATGGAATGGAGCCTCATGTGACGTTCGAGCGTATCTCTTTCGATCCGCAAGTGATGGGGGGACGAGCCTGCATCCGAGGGATGCGGATCACGGTGTCCCTCGTCGTCAATCTCGTGGCGAACGGCATGTCGGTTGAGGAAATCCGTCAGGAGTACCCGGCCCTAGAGGCGGAGGACATCCGAGAGGCCTTGCAGTACGCGGCCACATTGGCGACCGAAGAGGTTCACCCGCTCACCAGCGTTGATCGTTGAGATTCCTGGCGGATGTCGGCGTCTCCCGCCGAACGGTCGCCGCTCTCCGAGAGCTCGGCCACGATGCTTCGCATCTTCTCGAAGACGGACTCGAGCGGTTGACCGACGCGGCCATCCTGACGAAGGCCGCGGAGGAACGGCGCATTGTTCTGACGTTTGATCTCGATTTCGGAGATTTGCTTGCCGCTGGCCAGCGATCGCTGCCAAGCGTCATCACCTTCCGTCTTCACAACCAGACGCCGGCTGCCGTGACTCCACGGCTCCTCACGGTCCTTTCGACGTGTTCCAGAGAGCTCCTCGATGGGGCTGTCGTTATCGTCGAAGATGCCGAGTTTCGAGTCCGCCGGCTGCCAATTCGGAAAGCGGAGCGGTGAAGGCGCGGCGTCGGCGGCATTCAGTGTCAGAGCTGGTCGATCAGTTTCTCCGGCAGGCCGCCGAAGGCGCCGGAGGACATGAGAATCAAAACATCGCCGGGTTTCGCCTCGCGACGGAGAATGTTTGGAATGGCG
>Ga0137373_10001327_pt1 | contig 26750 bp, 21 predicted proteins | sample SagtaG_5_FD_104912 | JGI IMG/M metagenome (GOLD analysis project Ga0137373, IMG submission 104912) | Vadose zone soil microbial communities from Sagehorn Ranch, Mendocino, California, USA - Sage1_R_80_16 metaG | ecosystem: Environmental > Terrestrial > Soil > Vadose zone | place: USA... | reverse complement strand
GCGAAGACGGCGAAGATCAGCATCTTGGTGAGGAGCCCGAGCTGGTAGGAGGTGAGCGCGAGCGGCAGCACCGCCAGAGTCAGCGCGCCGGCGCCGATGCCGAGACGCCGCTTCATCGGGCGCCGAAGAGCCCGGTCGGCCGCACGGCCAGGATGAGCGCCATGGGCGCGAAGATGGTGAACAGGGCGAACTCCGGGAAGAGCGTCTTGCCGAAGGTGTCGAGCAGCCCCACCAGCAGCGCGCCGAAGAACGCGCCCTTGAGGCTGCCCAACCCGCCGATGATCACCACCACGAAGGCCTGCAGCAGGATCTCGAAGTCGGCGCCGGGATAGACGCCGAGCAGGGGCCCGCCGATGATGCCGCCCAGCGCGGCCAGCCCCGCGCCGAGCCCGAAGACCGCCGTGGAAAGCAGCGAGACGTTGATGCCGGTGGTCCGGGCAATCTCGGCGTCGTCGATGGCGGCACGGACCATGGCGCCCAGGCGCGTCTTCTCCTGCAGGCCCCACAGCGCGAGCCCCATCACCGCGCCGACCACGATCACGAAGAGCCGGTAGGCGGGGAACAAGAGCGTGCCGAGGCGGAGCGAGCGCGAGAGCGCCTCGGGCCTCGGGAGCGCCTGCGGCGTGCCACCCCAGATCCAGAGAGCAAGGTCGCCGAAGATCAAGAGGAAGCCGAAGGTCAAGAGGGCCTGCGGCAACTCCTCCCCGCGAGGCAATCGGCGCAGGAAGACGCGCTCCATCAGCACGCCCAGCGCCGTCACGGCCGCCGTGCCCGTGAGGGCGGCCAGGGCCAGGCTGCCTGTGGTCTGCACCACCGAGAGCGCCACATAGGCGCCCAGCAGGTAGTAGGAGCCGTGGGCCAGGTTGAGGATCCGCATCACACCGTAGATGAGCGAGAGCCCGGCAGCCAGCAGGAACAGCAGCATGCCGAAGGACACGCCGTTGAAGACCTGGATGAGGACGACGGTCATCGGCTCGGCTTATTTCTTGTTCCACCATCCCCAGACCGCTTCCTGGCTCACGGCGGGAATCTTGTCGATGACGGTGTTGACGATGCGGCCGCCCTGTTTCTCGGTCTTCGTCACGATGATCGAGCAGATCACCTGCCGATACGCGTCGAACTCCATCGGCCCTCGCGGCGCCTTGATCTTCGGCAAGGCGTTCTTGAGCGCGTCGCGGACCTTGCCCTGGTTGCTGAGATCACCCTTGAGCACGTCGAGCGTGGTGACGATGAGCGCGGCAGAGACCCAGCCGGCCTCGCTGTAGCGGCTGGGCCACGTCTGGTGCGCCTGCTCGTAGTCGCGCACGAACGCCCTGTTCTCCGGGCTGTCCATCGCGGCGCTGTACGAGCTCATCGTGATGATGCCGAGGGCGGCGTCGCCGATGGCGGGCAGGATCGTGTCATCGGTGAGCACCCCGTGGCCGGTGAGCGGTAGCCGCTCGGAGAGCCCGTACTCCTTGTACTGCTTGACGAAGCGGATCGCGTCGGCGCCGGCGAACCAGGCGTAGACGGCGTCAGCCTTGAGCGAGCCGGCCTGGGTCAGGTAGGGCGCGAAATCGGGCGTGTTCAGCGGCGGGTAGATCTCCTTGACGATCTCCCCGCCGGCGGCCTTGAAGCCGGCCATGAACGCCTCGACGGCATGGCGGCCGGCCACGAAGTCGGTCGCCATGATGATCACCTTCCGGTACCTGGTGTGTTTGACCATCCACGCACCCATGGGGTAGTCGGACTGATCGGTGGTCTCGGCGACGCGGAAGATGTTGGGCGAGGCCTGCTGGGGCGAGGTGAGCGCTCGCGTGAAGGCCACCGGCACCACCAGCGGGACGCCCGAGTCGTGGACGTAGTTGCGGATGGCCAGGGCCACCACGCTCGACACGGGGCCGACCAAGAGGTCCACGCGGTCTCGCTCGACCAGCTTCTTGAGCTTGGTCAGCGCCACGTCGGGCTTGGCCTCGTCGTCCTCTTTGAGGAGATGGACGTCGCGTCCGCCCGCCTTTCCCCCGGTCTTCTTAAGGGACAGCTCGAAGCCGTTGGTGGTATCGATCCCCTGCACCGAGAGCACGCCGGTGTACGGCAGCAGCAGACCGATCTTCACCGGCGGAGCCTGGGCCGGCAGGTCGGCCGGCGCGAGCAGGACAAGGAGGCAACCCAGGGCTGACAAGCGTCGGATCATCGTGCCTCTCCTCGTGAGGATTCGCGAGATCTCCTCGCGGGGGAAGACCATACCATAGGCGCCATATGGGCGACCAGCGCCGACAGGATCACGGCTCCGCCGGCCAGCGAGAAGACCCCCGGGCGCTCTCCCACCGCCAGCCACACCCACACCGGGCCCAGCACGCTCTCGAGCACGGCGATGAGCGATGCCTCCGCCACCGGGATGAGCCGGGCCCCGGCGGTGAAGAGCAGCAGCCCGGAGCCGAGCTGGCCGATGCCGAACAGCGCCAGGAGCACGAGATCGCCGGCGGAGGCGGTCGAGGGAGCGGCCTGACCGGAAGCGAGCGCCGCAGCCAGCCCGGCGGCCAGCGCGGCCGCCGCCGGCATGGGCACCGAGCGGTGCCATCGCACGACCACGGTGGCGGCGGCGAACGCCGTCGCCATCACGAGCGCGAGCCCGTCACCGGTCCGTGACCCGGGGCCGGGCGATCCCCACAGCATCACCATCGTGCCCGCCAGGGCCACAGCCATCGCGATCAAGGTGCGCCACCGCACCCGTTCGCCAAGACACAGCCAGCCGCCGAGGCCGGCGATGAAGGGCGAGAGGCTCTGGATGATCAGCGTGTTCGCGACCGAGGTCCGGGCCAGGGCCATGATGAAGCACGTCGACGCGGTGGCGAAACAGGCGGCCATGAGAAGCCCGGGCCAGCCGATCTCACGCACGAGCTGGGCCAAGCGGGCCCGGTGCGCGATGGCGACCGTGGACCCGAGAAAGCCAGCACAGAACACCGAGCGCCAGAACACCGTCGTCCACGGGTCCGTGGTGACCAGGCGGGCGATCAGGCCGCCGCTGCTCCAGCAGATCGCCGCGGCCGCGACCAGCCAGAATCCGAGACGGCGGGTCCGAGCTGAAGCGGGAGCGGTCATTCGCTCGCTCGGCGGGCTCACGCCTCACGGAGCGGGTCGCGGCCGTGCGGGTGGGCGGCGATCAGGAGCGCGCATGGGCGGAGAACACCGCAGCAGTCCAAACGCCCGCGCTATCCGAGGCGGGGAGATCACCCGGGCACGGCGCCGGCTACAGGACGGTTCCCAGCCATGGGCAAACGCGATCCAACGAACCCGCAGATATGGTGCCGGAGGTGGTGCCGAAGGTGGGAGTCGAACCCACACACCCTTTCGGGTACACGATTTTGAGTCGTGCGCGTCTGCCAGTTCCGCCACTTCGGCCCTCGGCCATCATACGGTGATTGCCAGCTGTCACGGACGCCGACCCTCCTGGGTCGCGGAGACCCGTTGCGGTCTCTGGCGTCTGACCGCTATCGCGCCCCAGCCAACTCGCGCCATGATCGACCCAGCGTCCCTTCTGACTGCTCGAGGCTAGATCAAGAGCCGCAACCGGTCAATCCGCACAAGGGGAGCGCAAGGGGCCACGCTCTGCGGGCAGATGCCATGGCCGCGAATAGCAGGCCACAACTAGCAGCCAACCTTGACAACTTCAGATGCGGACGGTAATCTCGGTCTCGGCGGTGGGGCTGTAGCTCAGTTGGGAGAGCACAAGGCTGGCAGTCTTGGGGTCAGGGGTTCGAGCCCCCTCAGCTCCACCATCTTAAGAAATGAAGGGCGCGGCAGGCGGTACCACTCCAAAACCGCCTGCCGCGTGCCTTTTTCGATCCTGATTCCCCTGTGAACACGAACTCCATCCGTAGGATGACCGGCGGCCGCGCCCTGGCCGAGATGCTCAAGCTGCACGACGCCGGGACGATGTTCGGCATGGGCGGCTTCCAGCTGTTGCCGTTCTATCACGCCATGCTGGACGCCGGTCTCACCCACACGCTCGTCAACGACGAGCGATGCGGCGCCTTCGCCGCCGATGCCTGGGCGCGCGTCTCGGGACGCCCCGGCATCTGCGACGGCACGCTCGGCCCCGGCGCCACGAACCTCGCCACCGGCCTCGTCGAATCGCTCAACGCCGGCGTGCCTGTCATCGCGATCACCGGCGACAGCAACCGCGACCATTCCTGGAAGAACATGACGCAGGAGGCGCGGCAGACGGAGATCCTCGCGCCGGCCGCCAAGGCGTTGCTCCGTGTCGAGCGCATCCCCCGGGTGCCGGAGCTCGTGCGCCGCGCCTATCAGATCGCGACATCGGGGCGGCCCGGCCCCGTCGTGCTCGACGTGCCGGAGGACGTCGCGCACGGCGAGCACGACTTCCCGGCTGACGACTTCTACGTCGACGAGACGACGAAGGCGATCCCCGCCCGCCGCATCCGCCCGGACTCGGCGGCGGTCGCGCGCGCGGCCGCCCTCCTGCGCGGCGCCCGGCGACCGGTGCTCCTGGCCGGCGGCGGCGTGCATCTGTCCGGCGCCCACGAGACGCTCGCCGCCTTCGCCGATGCGCTCAGCATCCCGGTCGCCCACACGATGTCCGGCAAGGGGGCGATCGCCTGCAGTCATCCGCTGTCGCTCGGCGTCTTCGGCCGCTACGACCGCATCGCCAACGGCGTGATCGCGGAGGCGGACTGTATCCTCGTCGTCGGGTGCAAGCTGGGCGAGATCGCCACCAAGCGCTACACGTTGCTCCCGAAGCACGTCCCGCTCATCCATCTCGACATCGTCGCCGAGGAGATCGGACGCTGCGCGAGAGCGGACGTCGCCCTGTGGGCCGACGCCGGCGCCGGCATCGCCGACCTCCACGCCGAGCTCTCGTCGACGGCCGCCGAGGCCCGGCACGCCCGCGCGGACTTCGCGCGCGAGTGCGCCGCGAAGATGCGGGAGTGGCGCGAGGCGGTGCGGCCGCGCCTCACCTCCGACGAGGTGCCGGTCAACATGGCCCGCCTCTGCCACGAGCTGAACAACGTCATGCCCGAGGACGGTATCCTCGTCGCCGACGGCGGCTTCGCGGGGCACTGGACCGGCCTCCTCTACGACACGAAGCGGGCCGGACGCGGATTCGTGGCGAACCGCGGCTTCGCGTCCATCGGCTACGGCCTGCCGGGCGCCATCGGCGCACAGCTCGCCGCGCGCGGCCGGCGCGTGATCGCCCTGACCGGCGACGCCGGCCTCAACATGATGATCGGCGAGCTCGAGACGGCGAAGCGGCTGGACCTGCGCTTCACCCTCGTCGTCGTCAACAACGCCGCGTCCGGCTACGTGAAGGCGCTCCAGCAGGCGCTCTTCGGAGGCCACTTCCAGTCGAGCGACCTCCACGAGCTGAACTACGCCGACATCGCCAACGCCTACGGCTGCCAGGGCATTCGGGTCGACGAGCCGGACGCGCTCGCTCCCGCGCTGCGCGCCGGCCTGGCCGGCCGCCGCGCCCCCACCGTGGTCGACGTCGCCGTCACCCGGGACCCGAAGAAGATGCTGCCCGGGATCGACAACCGCGCGGTCCAGGCCAGGCCGGGCGACCGGATCGCATGAGCGCGCGGCGCGAGTCGTCGTCCAACCCGGGCGAACGGGAGGCCTCGATGCCGGATGCCGCCTCGCTGCCTCGTATCATGGCCGTCGATACGATCACGAAGCTCGACGCGAGCCACCGGAGTCAGGTCGTGATCGCGGCGTCGCACGGCGGCGTGTACGCCGGGTATTGCGCCGCCCAGGGCGGCGTGCGCGGCGTCATCTTCAACGATGCGGGCATCGGCAAGGACCGCGCCGGCATCGGCTCGCTGCGCTATCTCGATGAGCTCCGCATCCTTGCCGCCACCGCCCGGCACCTGTCCTGCCGCATCGGGGACGGCGCCGATATGCGCGAGCACGGCATCATCAGCCACGTGAACGAGGGGGCTTCCCGTCTCGGGTGCGCTCCCGGGCAGTCGGTCGTCGAGTGCGCGACGAAGATGCTCGCCGCGCCGCTCTCCGACGTCCCGGTGCCGAAGCGCGCCGAGTCGCGCTTCGTGATCCGCGACATGCCCGCCCAGCCGCGCGTGGTCGCCATGGACTCCGCGTCGCTGGTCGAGGATGGGGACTTTGGAGGCATCGTGGTCACGGCATCGCATGGAGCCCTGCTGGGCGGCAGGGCGGACAAGGCGATCGGCCGTGACGTCCTCGCCGCCGTCTTCTCCGACGCGGGCGTCGGCAAGGACCGGGTCGGGATCAGCCGGCTCCCCGCCCTCGACCGGCGAGCAATCGCCGCCGCGACGGTGTCGGCGGAGAGCGCCCGCATCGGCGACGGCCGATCGGTCTACGAGGAGGGCGTGCTCTCCTACGTCAACGAGACGGCGAGGGCGATGGGCATCGCTCCCGGGATGAGCGTCCGGGACTTCGTCGATCGCGTCACCGCGACGACGACGCGCGCCTGAGCGGAGCCGGCGCCGGGCGTCCATCTCGGGAGGGCCTCGTCATACCGCGAGCGGCACGCGCTTCGACCGGCGAATCTGCCGATCCCTGGTGACGAGCGGCACGCGGTGGACCACACTCGTCGCCGCGATGAGCTCGTCAGCCGGATCCCCATGGAAGTCCAGGGTTCGGATGGCCCGACACACGTCGAGGTCGAGGGGCCAGACGTGAATCCGAGAAAGGGCCCGTTCCAGCTCCGCGTCGTCGAGGTCCACCTGGATTCGACCCAACTCGGCTAGCTTCCCGATCTCCCAGATCACGATGGCCGAGATGCTCCACGTCTCCCGGGCCAGCAGCGCGGCCTCCCGGGCCGCCAGCTCACCGGCGAGCGCGTGAACGAGGACGTGCGTGTCGAGATTGAGCATCCCAGCGGAGCCCGGTAGACAGGATGTTCCCTTTGACCCGGATCTTGCCTCGCAGGCTCCCGATCAGGGCCGAGGAGTCCGCCCCGATCGGGAGAAGCCTGGCCACCGGTCGCCCGTGCTTGGTGATGACGATCCCCTCGGGACCGACCCGGTCGAGCAGGGCCAGGCAGCGAGCCTTGAACTGAGCGGCGGGTACGGACTTCATGGCGACATCATAATACAGGTCATAATTTCTGTCCACTTTCCGTCTGCCCGCGGCGGTCAGCCGACGGCCTCACTCGATGATCCTGTCGGCACAGAGCAGGATGCTGGGGAGTGTGGCCAACGGCACAGGTCACACCAACCCCGGCCAGCGCGTGAACGTACATTCCACCGCCACGTCGATCGCCGCCACGACGGCAACCAGCGGTGCTACGTAGTACCGATCTCTGCCCGCTAGATGGAGCGCGGGAACTGTACTCGCTTCTTAAGTATTGTAGGCGGCCGTCGCTTCTGGTACGCATTGTGTACGGCATGCGGAGGGCGTCTTCGAGAAGCGGCTTGGGCTCAGCCCGTCCGGTAACCAAGGCGTACGGTTCCTGCTCGAAGACGTCCGGCCGTGAAAGGCATGGGCAGAGAACCAGGAAGGACGGTGAAGCATGCGAGAGGGCAACGTGACCCTGAAGGTCTTGAGAGACACGCCGCCGTGGGAGTGGCCGGAAGGTGCCGGAAAGATGTTTCTCGACATCCTCCGGGATAAGCAGGCCGCAGAGGGTGATCGCCTTCTGGCCGCGGAGCTGGCCGGCGACTTCACCGTGATCAACGACGAGCTGGCCGACGCGCTGCTGGCAATCCTGCGCAGCGGCGATGAATCGGAGAAGCTGCGCGGCGAGGCGGCGATCGGCCTGGGACCCGCCCTCGAGCATGCGGACATGCATGGGTTCGAGGACGTCGATGAGGTCCCGATTGCGGAAGGTACATTCCACAGGATCCAGGCGTCGCTGCGCAACCTCTACATGGATGCCGACGTTCCCAAGGACGTGCGCCGGCGGATCCTGGAGGCATCGGTGCGCGCCCCGCAGAACTGGCACTCGGAGACGGTCCGCGCCGCATACGGGAGCGACGACGAGGCTTGGAGGCTCACCGCGGTCTTCTGCATGCGCTTCGTTCGCGGATTCGATGAGCAGATTCTCGAAGCGCTGGACAGCGAGAACGCGGACATCCACTACGAGGCAGTCTGTGCGGCGGGCGCCTGGGAAGTGGACGCCGCCTGGCCCCACATCACCGGGCTCGTCACTTCAGGGCAGACCGACAAGCCCCTGCTACTGGCGGCGATCGAGGCGGTGGCGAGTATCCGCCCAGACGAAGCGGCAGAGGTCCTGGATGACTTGACCGACTCTGACGACGAGGACATCGTCGAAGCGGTGCTCGAGGCCACGGCCATGGCCGAGGGAGTCTCGGACGAGGACGATGAGGACGACGAGCCGCGCCACTGAACGTCGTGTCCGGGGGATGAACAGCGCCTCGCCGCCCTCACGCCCTACAGGTGACGCACGGATTCCTTGAGCACCTCGTAGACCGCCGCCTTGATGTCCTCGCGGCTCGGCAGGGCGGCTTGCTCCAGCGGGGGGCTGTAGGGCACGGGCACGGGGACGGCGCAGACACGGCGGACGGGGGCTTTCAAGACGCGAAACGTCTCGGGGTCCTCGGCGATCAGGGCGGCAATCTCCGACGCCGCCGAGCAGGTCGCGGGCGCTTCGTCCACGATGACCACGCGGCCGGTCTTTCGCACCGAGGCGCGGATCGCGTCGACGTCCATGGGCACCAGGGTCCGCGGATCGACCACCTCGATGGAGATCCCGTCGCGCGCCAGCTCTTCCGCCACCGCCAGCGCCTCGGGCACATAGTAGGCGAGCCCCACGATCGTCACGTCCCTGCCCGCTCGCTTCACCTCCGCGACCCCGATCGGCACGAGGTGATCCCCGTCGGGAACGGGACCGGTCGCCGTGGCCAGCCGGCTGCACTCGAAGGACACCACGGGGTTGTTGTCCCGGATGGCGCTCTTGAGCAGGCCCTTGGCATCTGCCGGCGTCGACGGGAGGATGATCTTCAGGCCCGCGAGATGCATCCACATCGAGTACGGGCTCTGCGAATGCTGGGCGGCGAGACCGATGCCGCCCCCGGTGGTGCAGCGGTAGGTCACCGGGAAATCGGCCTGCCCGCCGAACATGTAGCGGATCTTGCTCGCCTGGTTGACGATCTGATCCATCGCCACGAACGAAAACGTCACCATCCGCCAGTTCACGATGGGGCGAACGCCGCAGCCCGCCGCTCCCAGGCCCATCCCGGTCAGCACCGCTTCCGAGATGGGCGTGAAGCGCACGCGCGTCGCGCCGAACTCCTTGGCGGGGTCGCCCGTGAAATCGGTCCCCAGGGTGATGACCCGCGCATCGCGTCGCATCTCCTCGGCCACGGCCTCGTCGAGCGCTTTCTGAAAGCTGATCTCTCGCATCACGCGCTCCGCACCGCTCTCACTCGGTCATCGGAGGGGGCCTCGACGGCCCCCTCCGAGCCTCCCCCAGAATTAGCTTGCGCCGGCGCAGCCGGCACTCGAACGCGACACGTCCAACCGTCGGCGCTTTGGCCCGACTCCACGCGCTTCCCCGACCGGCTCACTCGGCGAACATGTCGACCAGCAGATCCTTCGGATCGGGAAATGGGCTCTGCTCGGCAAAGGCCACCGCCTCGTCCAGGTCGGCCGTCACGCGCTCGCGCATCGCGCCGATCTCGGAAGCCGAGAGCACGCCCCCGCCCAGCACATGCTGCTCGAAGCGCCCGATGGGGTCGCGGGCCTTCCACGAGGCAATCTCCTCGGGCGGGCGGGTCTCCGGGGGCAGCGTGGCCCGCATGGCGTGGAAGCGCCAGCGATACGTCTTGCACTCGAGGAGACTCGGCCCGTCGCCGCGCCGGGCGCCGGCGACGGCCTCGGCGGCGGTGGCGTGAACCTCCAGCACATCGTTGCCGTCGGCGATGACACCGGGCATGCCGTAGGCGCCGGCGTGAGCGACGATATCGACATGCGGGTGCTGCACGGCCACCGCGTTGTTCGCCGCGTACTGGTTGTTCTCACAGACGAACACGATGGGCAGCTTCCACAGCGAGGCGATGTTGAGCGCCTCGTGGAACTCGCCCTCGGCGACCGCGCCGTCGCCGAAGAAGCACACGGTCACGTCGCCCTTGCCCTCGAGCTGGGCGGCCAGCGCCGCCCCGCAGGCGATCGGCAGCCCGCCCCCGACGATGCCGTTGGCGCCCAGCATCCCCACCGCGAAGTCGGCGATGTGCATGGAACCGCCCTTGCCCTTGCAGTAGCCGTCCACGCGCCCGAACAGTTCAGCCATCATGCGCCGGATGTCGGCGCCCTTGGCGATACAATGCCCATGGCCTCGGTGGGTGCTGGTCACGCGATCTCTTCTCGTCAGGGTCGAGCACACCCCGACCGCCACCGCCTCCTGGCCCACGTACGGATGCACCGCGCCGTAGATCTTGCCGGCCACCCGCAACTGAATGGCGCGCTCGTCGAACTCCCGGATCAAGATCATGGTGCGCAGCATCTGGACCAGTTGCGGCTTGTCGAGCGTCATTGCGTCACCCCCTGCCGCCATGAGACATGGCGTGCCCTCCTCGCCATTGTTTCGGCGATCCTACCACACAGGCACGACCGTGATTATCACGCGCTCCCCACCTCGCCGAGCATGTCCACCGAGATGAGGTGGCGCCGCTCCGGACAATTGAACGCGATGGCGACGACCTGCTCCTCCCACCTCGTGGTGAATCTGGCGGTCGTCCCTCACCAGTTGCCGCTCACCCGGTCGCGGCCTTCAGCTCATCGAAGCCATTGGGCACCGAGAGCCAGCCGAGCGTCACGGTTCCCATCGCGCCACATCTGCTTGATCTTGTTCGGTCGCACTGTCGCACCTCGCGTTGGGGTCTGGCCGGCAAGCCGGCAACCACACGGAGCGTAGCACACCGCGGCACCCGCGGTTTCGGCCAAGCTCTGCGGGTGGGGCCGCGGCGCGACCGCATCAGGTCTGGCACGCCCGCCCGATAGTTGCTATCTTCCCGAGGTATCGCTAACGCTGCCCGTCGCCGGCGCTTCCGACCTCGGGCACAAGGGAGAGCCGACATGCAGATGCGGAAGCTGGGTCGTACCGGGCTCCGAGTCGCCGCCCTTTGCCTTGGCGGCAACACCTTCGGCTGGACCACGGACCAGAAGGCCTCGGAGGCCGTGCTGGACGCTTATGTCGAGGCCGGCGGCAACTTCATCGACACCGCCGACGTCTACTCGCGCTGGGCCCCCGGCAACCACGGCGGCGAGTCGGAGACCGCGCTCGGCATCTGGATGAAGACGCGCGCCAACCGGCCGGCCGTCCTCATCGCCACCAAGGTCATGGGCCCGATGGGGGCGGGCCCGAACGACACCGGCCTCTCGCGCCACCACATCATGGACGGCATCGAGGCCTCGCTGCGGCGGCTCGGGACGGACTACATCGATCTCTACCAGGCCCACTGGGACGACCGCGAAACCCCACTCGAGGAGACACTGCGTGCCTTCGACGACCTCGTCCGCCAGGGCAAGGTGCGCTACATCGGCGCCTCGAACTACGTGGCGTGGCGGTTCACGCGCGCCTTGTGGGAGAGCGACAAGCGCGGCACCGTACGCTTCGAGTCGCTGCAGCCGAAGTACAACCTTGTCTTCCGCGACGAGTACGAGCGTGAGCTCGAGCCCCTGTGCCTCGAGCAGGGGGTGGGCGTGATCCCGTACTCGTCGCTCGGCAGCGGGTTCCTGTCGGGCAAGTACCGGCGCGGCAGCGAGCTGCCGGCGACCGCGCGCGCCGGCAACGTCAAGAAGGCCTACATGACGGACCGCGGGTTCGCCGTGCTCGAGGCGGTGGAGAAGGTGGCGGAGCAGGCCGGCGCCACACCGGCGCAGGCGGCGCTCTCCTGGCTCGCCCACCGGCCCGGCATCACGGCGCCGATCGCCAGCGCGACCTCGGTGGCGCAGCTCAAGGAGCTGGTCGGCGGCATCGAGCTGAAGCTCGACGAGGAGGCGCGATCCGCGCTCGACCGCGCGAGCTCTTGGTGTGAGGCGTAGCCCCCCGGCTTTACCGGATCTGCTTGTGCACGAACTCGACGATCATCTCGATGGCGCGATCAGATGCCGGTGAGCCGGCCTTGCGCATGATGAAGCCCTGTCCCTCCCCGTCGAGCAGCTCGAGATCAACCACCCCGCCCGCCTTGCGATAGGCCGCGACGAAGCGATCGAGGTGGGGGCGGGGATGCGCGAGGTCTTCGGTGCCCTGCAGGTAAAGCACGGGCGGGAGCTGCACCTTCTCGCCCCGCTCGAGCGCGAGCGCCGGGCAGCCCTCCGCCATCGCGTCCTCGCTCTGCCAGTAGGCGTCGTGGCAGGGCAACACCTCGTCCATCAGCGCCGGATACGGCTGACCGCCCGCCCGGAGCTGCTTGGCGTAGTGGTAGCGGCCGAGCGGATCGATCACGGGCGAGCACATGATCACGCACCGTACCGTGGCGTCGACGGCTGGCGATCCCGCCGACGGCGGCAGCGCGCCGTAACGAGCATCGAATGGGCGCATCCCGAGCAGCATCGCCTGGTGCCCGCCGCTCGAGTTGCCCATCGAGCCCACCAGGTCAGGCCGGCTCCCGAGATCAGTCGCCCGGGTCTTGAGCCAGCGGATGGCATAGTGGATATCCTGGAGCGAGGCGGGATACGGCGCCACCGGGGGCTGCCGGAAGTCGAGCGCGGCCACGATCACTCCACTCCTGGCCAGCGGCTCGTGAATCACCTTGTCGGCGAGGCGGTCCTGGCGGCACCACGCGCCCCCGTGCAGCTCGACCATGATGGGAAACGGCCCGGTGCCCTGCGGCCGGTAGAGGCGCGCGAGCAGCGGTGTGTCGCCGTGGCGGATGTACTCGATGTCCTCTACCTTGACGTCTTGGCCCATGGTGACCCTCCCTGGAGGATTGGGGCCAGCTACTCCACCGTCACCGACTTGGCGAGGTTGCGCGGCTGGTCCACGTCGCGCCCGAGGCGCACGGCCACGTGGTAGGCGAGGAGCTGGAGCGGAATCACCATGAGCATGGGCGAGAGCAGGTCGGCCGAGGGCGGCACCTCGATGATCGCGTCGGACTTGGCCCGGAGCTCCCGATCGCCCTCGTGGCCGAGGGCGATGACCCGCCCCTCGCGCGCCCGCACCTCCTCGATATTTCCCATGATCCGATCGTAGGAGCCATCGCGCGGCGCGAGGGCGACCACGGGCATCCCGTCGTCGATCAGGGCGATGGGCCCGTGCTTCATCTCGCCGGCGGGGTAGCCCTCGGCGTGAATGTAGGACAGCTCCTTGAGCTTGAGCGCGCCCTCCAGAGCGACCGGATAGTGGATGCCCCGACCGAGGAAGAGAAAGTTCTTGTAGCGGGCCAGGTCGCGCGCCAGCTCGTTGATCCGCGGCTCCAGCTCCAGCGTCTTCTCCATGAGCCTCGGCAGTTCGAGGAGTCCCCGGATGTGCTTCTTGCCGTCCTCGGCGGCAAGCGCGCCGCGCCGGCGGCCGAGCCACAGCGCCAGCAGATAGCAGGCGGTCACGGTCGCCGTGAATGTCTTCGACGACGCCACGCCGATCTCGGGGCCGGCATGGGTATAGAGGACACCGGTCGCCTCGCGCGACAGCGCGGAGCCCACCACATTGGTGATCCCGACGATGGGCGCGCCCTTGGCACGCGCCGCCTTGACCGCGCCGAGGGTGTCGGCCGTCTCTCCCGACTGTGAGAGAGCCACGATCAGGGTGTCCGGGCCCATCACCGCGTCGCGGTAGCGGAACTCGGAGCCGAGGTCCACCTCGGAGGCGATGCCCGCCAGCCGCTCGATCAGGAAGCGCCCCACGATGGCCGCGTGATAGGAGGTGCCGCAGGCGACGAGGACGACCCGCTGGATGCCCTGGATGACGTCCGGGTCCAGCTCGATGTCGGGCAGGACGACGGTGCCGCCTTCTTGCTGCACGCGACCGCGCAGCGTGTCGGCCACGGCGCGCGGTTGCTCGTAGATCTCCTTCAGCATGAAGTGGCGGTAGCCGCCCTTCTCCGCCAGGATCGGGTCCCAGAGGATGCGAATCGGCGCGCGCTCGACGGGCGCGCCGTCGAGCTGGGCGATCTCGACGCCATGACGGGTGACCACCGCCACGTCCTCGTCCTCGAGCACGACGACATCGCGGGTGTGGGAGAGGATGGCCGGGATGTCGGAGGCGAGGAAGGTCTCGCCCTGGCCGAGACCGACCACCACGCTGCCAGCGCCCTGCTTGGCCGCGATCAGTCGGTCGGGCGTGCTCATGGACAGCACGACGATGGCATAGGAGCCTCGGAGCTCGCGGAGCGCGCGCCGCACGGCTTCTTCCAACCGCGGCACGTCGCGCAGGTGGCGCTCGATCAGATGAGCGATCACCTCGGTGTCGGTCTCCGAGGCGAAGCGGTGCCCTTCGGCCTGCAGGTGCTCCTTGATGGGCAGGTAGTTCTCGATGATGCCGTTGTGCACGACCACCAGGGTGCCGGAGCCGTCGGTGTGCGGGTGGGCGTTCTCGTCGGTCGGACGGCCGTGAGTCGCCCAGCGCGTGTGGCCGATCCCCGTCGTGCCCTGCACCGGGCGCTCGCGCAAGAGTCCCTCCAGGACCTTGATCCGACCGGCCGCGCGGCGGATCTGGAGCCCGTCGGGGCCGACTATTGCCACGCCCGCCGAGTCATAGCCGCGGTACTCGAGCCGCTTGAGCCCCTCCAGGATGATGTCGACCGCGCTCTTGTCACCGATATAGCCCACGATCCCGCACATGGCGTCAGCCAACCCGGCGGGGGGCTTCGCCCCCCTTCCGAAGCCTCGACCGAGGAATCGTTGCGCCGCCAAAGCGGGCGCTCGACCGGCGATCACGTCGCACGCGATCTCTCTCAGACAGCATCCCTGGCCCCCTCCTGCGCCTTCTTGGCCTTCTGCTTCCGGGCCGCCACCCAGCCTTCGCGGATCGGATACTCGGCGGGGGGCTTCGCCCCCCTTCCGAAGCCTCCCCCCCAAGGAATCGTTGCGCCGGCAAAGCCGGCGCTCGACCGGCGATCACGTCACACGCGATCTCTCTCAGACAGCATCCTTGCTCCCCTCCTGCGCCTTCTTGGCCTTCTGCTTCCGGGCCGCCACCCAGCCTTCGCGGATCGCCTGCTGGGCGCGCGTCACGGCGAGGGCGCCGGGCGGCACGTCCCGGGTGATGACCGAGCCCGCGCCCACGTACGCCCCCTCGCCCACCGTGACGGGCGCGACCAAACTCGAGTTGGTGCCGATGAAAGCGCCTTCGGCCACGATCGTCTCGTGCTTGGCGACCCCATCGTAGTTGCAGGTGATGGCCCCGGCGCCGAAGTTGACGCCCGCGCCGAGGGTGGCATCGCCCACATAGGAAAGGTGCGGGACCTTGGCGCCCCGGCCGATGCGCGACTTCTTCACCTCGACGAAGTTGCCGATCTTGGCGCCGGGACCCACATGAGAGAGCGGCCGCAGATGGCAGAAGGGCCCGAGGGAGGCGCCGTCCTCGACCGTGGCTTCGTTCAGCACGCAGTACGGCCGGAGGGTCACCCGGTTCCCGATATGGCTCCGGCTCACGTACGAGCCCGCTCCCACCACGCACTCGGCGCCGACGGTCGTCCGTTCCTCGAGGATCACGCCGGGATACAGCACCGTGTCGGCGCCTATCTGGACCGTGTGGTCCACATAGGTGGTGGCCGGATCCAGCACCGTCACGCCGTCCACCATCAGCCGGTCCAGGATGCGGCCCCGCATCACCGCCGCCAGCGCCGCGAGCTGCTTGCGATCGTTGACGCCCAGGCCTTCACGCGGATCCTCCACCATCACGGCCTCGACGACACGCCCCTCCTGCTTCAGGGTGGCGACGACGTCGGTGAGGTAGTACTCGCCCTGCTGGTTCCGAGGCGTCACGCGCGACAGGGCGGACCAAAGGTGCCGGGGATCGAAACAGTAGGTACTCGTGGCGATCTCCCGGATCGCGCGCTGAGCGGCCGTCGCATCGCGATGCTCGACGATAGCGGCGGGCCTCCCGTTCTCGCGCAGCACGCGACCGTACCCCGTCGGATCCGCGATCTCGGCCGTGAGCAGGGTCACCGCGGCCCCCCTCTCCCGGTGATGCTCGACGAGCCGCCGCAGGGTGACCTCGGACAGGAGCGGCATATCGCCCGGCAGCACCAGGATGACGTCGGAGTCGTCGCCACAGGCCCTCCGCGCCTGGAGCAGCGCATGGCCCGTCCCGAGCCGCTCCTTCTGCTCGACGAACGTGGCGTCGCTCACCGCCCTCACCGCGGCGCTCACCTCATCGGCGTCGCGGCCCACCACCACGACCAGGCGGGCACCGAGGGTCAGGGTGGCGTTGACCGGATAGTCGATGAGCGGCCGGCCACAAAGATGGTGGAGCACCTTGGGGCGGCTCGACCGCATGCGGGTGGCTTCCCCCGCGGCGAGGATCACAGCCGTGAGCATACTCATCTCAGGTCAAATCTTAGCACGCCGCATGCCAGCTCGCTCATGTCTGCACTGGCAGGGACTTAGAGCTAGAGCTCCGCGGGCGGTCAGCGGGATGCGTTGCGAAGATGAGACAGCACCCTGTCAAGTCTGTCAGGAAGAGGGGACACAAGTTCAAGCCGCCTCCCCGTCACCGGATGGGCGAAGCTCAGACCGGCGGCGTGAAGGGCGACGCCATCCAGCCGGTCGACGAGGTCGGCCAGCACCGGGTCGGCCGCCCCCTCCTTGCGTCGCCGCCCATAGGTCTTGTCGCCCAGGAGCGGGTGCCCCAGGGACGCCAAGTGGACCCGGATCTGGTGGGTACGCCCAGTCTCCAGCCGGCACTCCACGAGCGTCGCCCCCGGAAAGCGCTCGAGCACGCGAAAGCGCGTGACCGCGGGTTTGCCCTTGCCCTCCCGCGCCACGGCCATGCGCACCCGTGAGCGCTCGTCGCGCGCGATGGGCTTGTCGATGACGCCGCTGGCGGGCCTCACCTCGTCGTGAACGAGGCAGACATACCGCCGCACCATGGTGTGCCGGGCCAGTTGAGCCGTGAGAGCGTCATAGGCCGCGGGCGTCTTCGCGAGGGCGATGAGGCCGGAGGTGCCCTTGTCCAGCCGGTGGACGATGCCGGGCCGCCGCGGGCCGCCGACTCCGGCCATCGTGGGCGCATGAGCCAGCGCCGCCGCTGCGAGGGTGCCGCCGGACTGCCCGGCGCCCGGATGGGTCACCATCCCGGCCGGCTTGTCAACGACGAGCACATGCTCGTCCTCGAAGACGATCTCGAGGTGAATGGGCTCGGGCTCCAACAACTCGGGAGGGGGTGGAGCCACGCAGGCCTCGACTCGCTCGGCCGTCCTGAGGCGGTGTGCCACCTTGACCCGGCGTCCGTCCACCAGCACCTGGCCGGACTCGACGAGGGCCTTGATGCGGGTTCGCGAGACATCCGGGAGCCGAGCGCTCAACCAGATATCGAGACGCGTGCCGGACTCCGAGGCGGCGACGGAATCCGTGAGGCGGCGCACCGGGAGGGCCGTTGCCTGGGCCCGCGCTTCATTCAGCCTTCGGACCAGGCCAGAGAATGCGCAGGGCGAGCAGCGCCACGCCCACACTGATGGCCGAGTCGGCCACGTTGAAGGCTGGCCAGTGATGGGCGCGCCAGTAGAAGTCGAGGAAGTCCACGACGGCCCCGAACCGTCCCCGGTCGATGAGATTGCCGACGGCGCCACCGAAGATCAGCCCCAGGGCGAGCCGCGTGATCCAGCCCCCGGCGGGCAGGAGCCGGGCGCCGATCGCGGCGAGCATGGCCAGCGCGCCCATGGAGAGCAGGGCCACGATCCAGCGCCAGGCCGTCGGCGTGGAAGACAGCATGCCGAAGGCGAGCCCCGGGTTCATGACCAGCGTCAGGGAGAAGAAGCCGTCCACCACCCTCACGGGGGTGCCGGGCAAGAGGCGCCGGAGCGCGAGGAGCTTGGTGAGCTGATCAAGGATCAGGACGACCAGCGCCGTCCAGGCTGCGACGGTCACGGTTTCCGTCTCGGTTGAAGGTGACCCACTCCGGGCGGCGGTTCGGCCTCTTCGGGGCCTGCCGCCCTCATCGAAGCGCGCGAACGATCGGGACGCAGCGCTCGCAGAGCGTGGGATGAGCCGCATCCTCCCCGACGCGGGGGCTCCACGTCCAGCAGCGCTCGCACTTCTTCCAGCCCAGTGCCTGGGCCGGCGTCGCCTCGATCGTGAGGCCGGGGATATCCTGGCTCTCGTAGCCGATGCCCGCGCCCGCGGGCGCGCGCCGCCTGAGCCGCACCCCGGATACGTTGAAGAGGGTCGTGAGCAACACCTCGCCCTTCGCCTCGAGGAGCGGCAGCCATTCCTCCTCGGGCACGCTCGGGACGTAGACGACCGCGTCGACGCCTTTGCCGATACGCCCCTGCTGGCGCGCCACCTCGAGCGCGCGCGATACCTCGGCCCGCACTTCGAGCAGGCGCTCCCAGTCGGTGGCGAGGCGCTCGTCCAGCCACTCCCCGCGCTCGTCGGGGAACAGCACCAAGTGGACGCTCTCGGGCTTGCCGCTGCCGGGGATATGGGCCCAGACCTCGTCAGCGGTGAAGGTCAGGATCGGCGCGAGGAGGCGCGCGAGGGCCGTCAGCATCTCGAAGCACACGGTCTGAGCCGCGCGCCGCCCCGGGTCGCCGGGCGCGGAGACGTACAGCCGGTCCTTGATGATGTCGAGATAGAGCGCCGACAGGTCCACCGCGCAGAAGTTGTGCGCCGAATGGAAGACCACGTGGAACTGGTACTCGTCGTAGGCCTTGCGCACGCGCGCGATCAGCTCGCCCAGGCGCAGCAGCGCCCAGCGGTCCAGCTCGTCCATGCTGGCATAGGAGACGCGGTCGCGGTCGGGATCGAAGTCGGCCAGCGCGCCCAGCAGGAACCGGCAAGTGTTCCGGATCCGCCGGTAGGCGTCGGCCAGCCGATTGAGGATCTCGTAGGACAGCCGGACGTCCTCGGTGTAGTCCTCCGCAGCCACCCAGAGCCGGAGCACCTCGGCGCCGTACTTGGGGATCAGCTCGTCGGGCGTGATGTAGTTGCCCTGGGACTTGGACATCTTCCGGCCCTCGCCGTCGACGAAGAAGCCGTGAGTGAGGACGGATCGATAGGGCGGCCTGTCACGGGTTCCGACGGCTTCGAGCAGCGACGAGTGAAACCATCCGCGGTGCTGGTCCGAGCCCTCGAGGTACATGTCGGCGGGCCACCTGAGGTCCGGCCGCTTCTCGAGGACGGCGGCGTGGCTGCAGCCCGAGTCGAACCAGACGTCGAGGATATCCGTTTCCTTCCGGAAGTCCGTCGCGCCGCACTTGGGGCATCGGGTGCCAGGGGGCAGCAGATCCTTGGCCTCGCGCGCGTGCCACTCGTCGGCCCCCGCGCCGTCCCGCATGATGTTGGCCACGTACTCGACCAGCCGCTCTTCCAGCAAGAGCGCGTCGCAGGCCGCGCAGTAGAAGGCCACGATGGGCACGCCCCAGACTCGCTGGCGCGAGATGACCCACTCCGGCCGATGGGCGACCATGTTGAAGATACGCTCCTCGCCCCAGGACGGGATCCACCGCACCCAGTTCCGGATGGCGTCGAGCGCCTTCTGGCGCAGCCCGTCCTTGTCGAGCGCGATGAACCACTGCTCGGTGGCGCGGAAGAGCGTCGGGTTCTTGCAGCGCCAGCAGTGTGGATAGGTGTGGCTCAGCGGGACCGACGCGACCAGGGCACCGACCTGCCGCAGGTGCTCGATGATCCTCGGATTGGCCTCCCAGACCGTCATCCCGGCGAAGTGCTCGATCTCGGGGACGAAGCGCCCGTCGTCGTCAACCGGGTTGTAGACCTTGAGCCCGGCCTTGCGCCCGAGCTCGTAATCCTCCTCGCCGTGGCCCGGCGCGATGTGCACGAGGCCGGTGCCCGTGTCCATGGCCACGAAGTCGGCCGTGATCACGGGGATCTCCCGGTCGATCCACGGGTGACGGCAGAGCGTGCCCTCGAGGTCGGCGCCCGAGAGGGCGAGCGGCATGGCCGTCGCGCGTCCGCGCACGGGGTCGAGCTGGAGGAAGGACTCCACGAGTGGACGGGCCACGATGAGCGCCTCGCCTCTCCACTCCACTGCCGTGTAGCCCTCGGCCGGGTGCGCCGCGATCGCCAGGTTGGCGGGCAGCGTCCACGGCGTGGTGGTCCAGATGACGAAGGACGCGCGCTTGCCGGCGAGCGCGCTCGCCAGCGCCGGCGCCGGGGTCTTGACCGGGAACCGCACGTAGACCGATGGCGCGGCCTGCTCCTCGTACTCCACCTCGGCCTGGGCCAGCGCCGTCTTGCAGTGCATGCACCAGTGGACCGGCTTGAGGCCCTTGTAGACGATGCCCCGGCCCACGAAGCGCCCGAACTCCCTTGCGATCGTGGCCTGGTAGGCAGGCTGCATGGTGATATAGGGGGTCTTCCAGTCGCCGAACACCCCCAGGCGCTTGAACTCCTCGCGCTGGATCTGGACGAACCGGGAGGCGTACTCGCGGCAGCGACCGATCTTCTCGAGCGGATCCATGGCGCGGCGCACGTCCACTGAGGCCGTGTCGAGGCCCAGTTCCTTGTCGACCTGGTGCTCGATCGGGAGCCCGTGGCAGTCCCACCCGGGCACGTAGACGGCGTTGTGCCCCAGCATCGACCGCGACTTGACGATGAAGTCCTTGAGGACCTTGTTGAGCAAGTGCCCCATGTGGATGTGGCCGTTGGCGTAGGGCGGCCCGTCGTGGAGGATCCAGAGCGGGCGCCTCGCCGCCACCTTGCGGATGCTGCCGTAGATGTCCATGCTCTCCCACCGCTCGAGCATCTCCGGCTCGAGCTTGGGGAGGTTGGCCTTCATCGGGAAAACGGTCTTCGGCAGGTTGAGCGTGTCCTTGTAGTCCATAGGGAACAAACGGTAACACCTGCGAGCGTTTAGGGTCAACCGCGGGGCTGGGCCACTTTACTTCGCTAGATCTACTCAGCCCTCGCCTCGCCGCTCAGCCGCTCAACTCGAACGGCCACGTTCTCGGTCACCGGTGACCCTCGACGTACAACCAAGCACGCCTCGGGTCACCGGCTCCCTCGGGCCTCGTCTGCCTCGCAACGTGGCCAGCGCCAGGAGCGGCCGCGAGCCGGGGCCTCGGGAGCTGTCCTACTTCGGTGTCAGGGTGAGGATTCCGGAACCGTTGTCGATGGTGATGGTGAAGTTGTCGAGGAAATCGCGCCCGAGCAGCCCGTCCCCCCGCCCCGACCCGAACCCCGTGTCGTGAGACACCACGAGGAGAGGACCGTACCTCGCCCCGCTCACATCGAGACTCTCGACTCTCACCGCCACCACCTCGGCGTCGCCGGTGACGCCCTTGAGTGAGCCGCGCTGGGCGTTGTTATAGCTCACGCCGAGAGCGTTGAGCACCGCCGGGTTGATGACCGTGCGCCCGGCGCCCGTGTCGAGGATGAGCTGGGCCGAGCCCGTGTCATTGATGCGCGCCGTCACCATGATGGGCTGGCCCGGGATGAACTTGACCCGCCCGGCCCCGGGCGGCGCGGTCGGCGTGGAGGCTCCGCTTGGCTCGGGAGGGGACAGCCTGTCGTAGCCGATGATGACCGCGCCCGGCCGATAGCGAAGGGGCACGCTGTCGATTCCCTGGGAGTAGTGAATGTCGCCCTCGACGTCGGTCCAGCGGTAGATCTGGGCTGAAGCGGTCAGGGGCGCGACCACGAGCGCGGTCGCCAGCACGAGCAGCAGAGAGCGGGAAACCAACCGCTTCATGGGATCTCTCCTCGTCGGACGGAGCCGATCGGGGCCCGCTTCGACGAGGCCATTATACCGAGGCCGAGCACGGCGCGCCGCGGATCCGTCTCGCACTGTCCCGCCCGGCCACGCCGACCTGTCCAGGGCGTCTCGTACACCACCATCTCGTCGGCGCCGGCTACCGTATTGTGGTCGAGCCGGATCCGGTGGACCGGCGTGAAGCGATCCGACATGGCCGAGAGCTTCGGGAACCACGCCGGAAAGATGATCAGGTAGTCGGGACAGTTCCGCTCGAGATAGCGCAGCACCCCGGCCTCCCCGTCTCGGCGGTACGGGATGATCGCGGGAGTGACCAGCCCCATCACGTCCACCACCTCGCGCCGCGACACATAGGCGATGGCTCCCACGTCGTTCAGCGCCAGCCGCGCGTCCGGAGGCGTATGCGCCGCGACCCACCGGCCCAGTCGCACCTGCAGGGCGTCGATGTTCTGCACGGCCCAAGCATAGCGGTCAGCGGCGGGCCGGGCGGCCGCCACCGAGGCCAGGAGGAACAAGGCCGCGACCGCCATCCGAAGCCTCGGCCAGCGCGCGAGCCCACCCAGTCCCGCCACCGCCACGGTGATCGCCAGCGGCAGGAGATGGATCGAATAGCGGCCCTCCTGGAACCCAGGCCCCCGGTAAGGGGCGAGCAGAGCCATGCCGATCGGATGGAGCAGGAGCACGGCGGCCGGGAACGCGCGGGTTCGCCCCCAGTGAAGCCACAGACTCCTGAGCCCGATGAGGATCAGCAGAGGCAAGAGAACATTCACCGACCAGAGCCAGCGCAGCCACTCGGCCTCGAACTGCCAGGGGCGGGCGAGGAACGCCGTGGCAGTGGCCTCCCGGGTTCCCGACAGAAATCCGATCAACCCTCCCTCGATCTTGGCCCAAGCCGTGGCCGGCAGCGGCGTCCCGGTTGTGGCGAGATTGAAGAGGACCCAGGGCGCCAGGCATGCCGCCGTCACGCCGGCGAAGAGGACCGTGCGTCTCCACGTGATCGGCCGCGCCATCCAGACGAGGGGAACCAGCAGCGCGGCTTCGGGGCGCGCGAGGGCCGCAAGCCCGAGCAGCAAGACCGTGGTCCCTTCTCCCCCGTCCGTGTGGCTGACCAGCGCGGCCGTGATGAGCAGCGCGGCGAGCGAGACCTCCATGCCCGACAGCGCCCCCCAGACGAGAGGCCCCGCGACGGCGGTCACCACGCCCGCCAGGAGCGCGAGCCAGCGGTGACGGGTCCACCGCCACGCGAGACTGCGGGCCAGGAGGGCCGTCGCCAGCGCCGCGGCCATGCCGACCACCTTCGCCCAGAATGGGTCCGTGCCGAGGAGGGCGAAGGTGCCCGCCAGGACCAGGGTCCAGAGCGGCGCCGTCGAGCCGGCGACCGGGACCCCGGGGTTGTAGGCGAAGCCGTGCCCCTCGGCCAGATTGCGCGCGAAGTGGAGGTGGATCCAAGAGTCGTCGAGAGGAAACGAGGACAGCCCCGCCGTCCCGGCGATCTGCCACTGCCGGATCCAGAAGACGCCGAGCCCGAGCGCCAAGGCCGCCGTCACCCCCGCGGCGTCGAGCACAGTGCGGCGGCGGGACCACGGGTCCGCGCTCAGCGGACTGTCACCGGCTACGAGCCTGTCGGAGAAGCGCTCGCGCGACGTGATCCACGTTCGAGCGCCGGCTTTGCCGGCGCAAGTTTTCCGCATTGCTCGCCTCGGACGGCGGGACCCCAGCCCCGCGACGTCCTGCAGCTCGCACCGCATCCTGAGGGGAGGCTTCGGAAGGGGGGCGAAGCCCCCCGCCGAGTTTGCTATCGCGGGCGAAGGTGTAGCCGGCGTGCTCGGCGGGCGTCTGGCCGAGCGGGAGGACGTAGAGGTAGCGACCATAGGGCAACTGGATCTCGAGAAGGCCGGGCGGTCGTGGCAGCGTCGGATCCCAATGATCCACGAACCAGACCAGCCGCTTCACCTCGCGCGGAAGCGCGATGTGGTCCCCCAGGGTGGGGATCATGGTGACGGCCGACTGCGGGGCGTAGAAACTATGCGGCAGCTCGCCCACCTGCAGGAGGTACATGGGGTACTCGGCCAGGTAGAACATCGCGTGCCGCAGCCAGGGATAGGAGCGCGGGTTCCCGACCTCGGTGATCAGCGCGGTGTCCGACGGATCGTACACGGCCCGGATCGTCTCCACGTAGGCGCGGATGACCGCCTCGTGCTCGCGCAGCGCCGCCACCGTGCGGCTCATGATCCAGTCGTGAAACTCGTCCCGCGCGCGCCAGCGCCACGGGTCGCGCGAGCGGTTCTCGAACTCCCGCGGCGCCGGGCGCGCGCTGACGAAGAACCCCGTGTTGATGAGGAGCATGGGCACCAGCGCCGCCGCGGTGAGCGCCCAGCGCCAGTTCGGGCGGCGGAGCCGCTCCGAGCCCGCCGCCACCGTGTCCACGAGCGCGCGGCTCAGCAGGACCACGAGCGCCGGGAGGAAAGTCAGCACGTACCCGGCCTGACCGAAGTGGACCAGCGTGTAGAAGGCGGCGGGCGGGAAGATCCAGGCGAGCAGGAACCACTCCCGGTACCCCCAGCCTCGGCGGCGCGCGTAAAACGGCAGCGCGAGGAAGGCCAGGACCAGCGGCCCCAAGCCGACCATGACCGACTCCGCGAGATAGCGCGCCTGGGCCAGCGTGATCTCGAGCGAGCCCCCCAGCACCGACGTGGAGAGCACGACGGAGCCGTAGAGCCCGGCCGAGGCGCGTGCATAGGCGGCCACGCCTCCCGTCAGCCAGACCATGGGCAGGAGCCACGACAGCACGGAGGCGACCACGACGAGGCCGGCGGCGATGAGCCGCGGGAGCGAGCGCACGCCCAGCAGGGCGCAGCCCAGCCAGAGCGGAAAGAGCAGGACCAGCACCGACTGGCGCATCCCGCCCATCAGCCCCAGGGTGAGGGCGCCCAGGTAGAGCGCGCGAGGATTGCCCTTGAGCGCGCCGTAGGCGTACCAGGCGACAAGTGACGCCCCGAAGGCCTCCCCCGCATAGGTCAGCCCCACCGAGCCGTAGAACCAGAACAGCGGGCTCACCGCGAGCAGCGCCGCGGAGGCGGTGGCGGTGAGGCGATCGTAGAGCCGCTTCGCCAGCCAGAAGACGACGAAGGTGGTCGCGGCGCTGAACAGCATGGCGAGCCCGACGTAGGCCAACGTGGGATCCCCGAGCCAGGCGTTCAGCAGGCGGCCGAGCAGCACGTAGAGGAGATACCCGGGCGGGTGCGGTTGATGCTTGGCGACGTCGAACTCGCGGAGCGCCAGGGCGAACTGGACCGCGTCCCAGTTGTAGAGCATGCGCGCGCGGTAAGGCCAGCGGGAGACGAGCGTGACCAGGGCGAGCCCGAGCGCGAGGCCGACATCGGCGAGAAGCTCCAGTCGCCCCCCCAGAGCGCGCGAGGGCGCGCGGAGCGGGGCCGGCGTGGCGCGGCTCACGCGCTCTTCCACACCTGGTCGGAGGCGCCGAAGATCCCCGCCGAGTCGCCGAGCCCGGCCCGCTCCGCCCGCACCTCGCAGGCCATGACGGTCGCATGGTCTCGCACGTGCCGGACGAGGGTGTCGAACAAGGACGGCACCGCGCTCATGATACCGCCACCCAGGATGAGCCGTCCGGGACTGCGGTCTGCATCTCGCGGCACGCCTGCAACTGGCCGTCCTGAGAGAGGAGGCCGCCGCGGAGTTTGCTCCCGCCCAGGTCAATGCCGACAGCGTAGCTATCCAGGGGCATGGGCGGGCCCGCGGTCGCGAGGACTGCGGTCGCGAGGACTAGTGGGGGGAACGCTTATGCCTTCTTCTCGTCGTCCTTCTTGGCCGCCGAGCTCGTATCGTCCTTCACGTCGGCGATGCCCTTCACCTCGTTGATGCCCTTCTTGAACTCCTTGACGCTGGAGCCGAGCGAACGGGCCAGATCCGGCAGGCGCTGGGCACCGAAGAGGATGAGGACTATAACGAGAATCAGCAGCAGTTCCTGGTAGCCCAGACCAAACATGGCGGGACTCCTTTCCTATTCCTGACGCACCCTCACCTTACGCGTCCCGGCCCTACTTGTCAATGTCCGCGGCCGTCGGAGCTCTACGAGCCGATCCCTCCCCGGGCGGCCTCACGGACGCCCTGCCGGACGCGTCGGCGACCGACAGCACGCCGGGGCCGGAGATGCCCTCCGAACCCCATTTGTCGTTTGGGGTGAGGAGGGCGCGCCGGCCCCAGCGCCCGCGGCCCGCGCGCTACGCGCCCCGCAGCACCCGATGCTCACCGCGCCGCACGGTGATGCGCTGGGTGTCGAAGTACTCCATCAGCGGGATCGCGTACTTGCGGGTGATGCCCAGGAGGTCCTTGACGTCACCCGGGCCGATTTCCTTCTTCTGCTGGAGATACGCGACGAGCTTGTCCTGGATGGCCGCGAGCGCGTCGGCATGGAAGTAGAGCGACTCCTTGACCCGCACCAGCCGCCGCTCGGCCACGAGGAGCTGGAATAGCTCGTGCTTCTCCGTGCCCTTCACGCCGAGCCTGGCCAGGGCCTCCTCGGGGCTCGGCGGCGCGGCGCCGGCCCGGAGGAAATCGGCGTCGAGGCCGTTCACGACCCGCTGCTGCTCGGGGGTGAGGCGGATGCTATGGGAGGCCAAGCGCACCTGATCCTTCTCGCTCCGGAGCACCCCTTCGACTTCCAGGCTGGTCAGGAGCTGGGCGAAGACCCGCTCCTGGGCATTGCCCGCCCGGCTGCGAAGCTCCTCGCGCGAGATTCCCGCGCGCAGGGGGTTCTCGGCGTGGAAGGCCTGCAACAAGGCCAGGGTCTGAGCGCGCAGGCGGTCGTTGGCCTCGCGGTGCAGATACCACTCGCGGTCCACCGCGACGATGGCCCCGGCCTTCACCAGCTCGTCGAGCAGCTCCCGGAGCCGCTCGGGACCGAAGGGCGTGCGGGCGCGAAGGTCGGCCGCCCGCGCGCCCGCCGCGCCCGCCTGCT
>Ga0137373_10001304_pt1 | contig 26936 bp, 26 predicted proteins | sample SagtaG_5_FD_104912 | JGI IMG/M metagenome (GOLD analysis project Ga0137373, IMG submission 104912) | Vadose zone soil microbial communities from Sagehorn Ranch, Mendocino, California, USA - Sage1_R_80_16 metaG | ecosystem: Environmental > Terrestrial > Soil > Vadose zone | place: USA... | reverse complement strand
GGATCTTATTTGCTCTCCTGAAGCTTTCTCGAAATGACGGTTACGAGTCTCCTCGGCGTAAGGCGTTCAGCCTGGACCATCAGCTTGTCACGCAACGCCGGTATCGCCACTCTCTCCCCCTTCATCATCGCCTTGTACCCGTAACGCGCGACGTCCTCGGGATCTGCGATCGGGCTGTAGCGGAAAAGCTTCGATCTTCCGACGTTGGCTTCGGCAGCGAAGCCCGTCTCAGTGGGGCCGGGACACAGTGCGGTGACTGACACGCCCGTGTTTCGAAGCTCGTCGGCGATTGCCTCGGAGAAGCTCAGTACGAACGCCTTGCTCGCGTAATAGACTGCCATCAACGGACCGGGCTGAAACGCCGCGGTCGATGCGACGTTCATCACGCGGCCGCGTCTCCGCTTGACCATCCCCGGAAGAAACAGCTTCGCCAGATGCATCACCGCGGTGATGTTAACGTGGATCATTTCCATTTCGCGGTCGTTGTCGGTCTCGATGAAGGGTCCGCCAACGCCAAAGCCGGCGTTGTTGATGAGAATCCCCACCTCGATTCCCTGGTCGAGCATCGCCTCATGAATCCGCGGGGGCGATACGGGATCGGCGAGATCCGCCGCGAACACGCTCGCCTTTACGCCGTACTTGCCTTCGATGTGACCCGCGGCGGCTTCGAGTGAATCGCGCTTTCGCGCGACGAGAACCACGTCGTGGCCGTTCCGCCCGAGCTCCTTGGCGAGCTCGAGACCGATTCCTCCGGAGCCACCGGTAACAAGCGCTGTGTCACGACGGTTTTTCTTTCCGTTGGATCTCATCGACGTGGAATCCGCGTTCATTGCTGTGCTCGACTTCACCGGCGTGGCGAGGGCGAGCGACCGCTTGTGCGATTGCAATTTGCGCAATTTGTCCGCACCGCGGATAGGTTGAATCAACCCTTCCTGCTGTCTAGATTTCGGATTCCTTCCCGAGTAGCTCAGCTGGTAGAGCAGGTGACTGTTAATCACCGGGTCGGGGGTTCGAGTCCCTCCTCGGGAGCTGCTTGATTCCGGCTACAACCGACTACTGAATACGAGACGGGCATCGCAGCTGCGATGCCCGTTTTTTCGTGGGTACGATTAGCGAAGGGCTATCTCGCAGCGCCACCCTTGTAGACCACTCCGTCCTTCATCACGAACGACACTCGCTCCGTGACGTGAATGTCGGTTAGCGGATTTCCCGGCACGGCGACGATGTCGGCAAGCTTGCCCGCCTCGAGCGAGCCGACGCGCTTCTCCCATCCGAGCAGCTTGGCGCCGGAAAGCGTTCCAGCGGTAAGCGCCGCCATCGGCGTCATCCCTCCCCACTCCACCATCAGCGCGAACTCGTGCGCGTTGGTTCCGTGCGGAATCACGCCGGCGTCCGTGCCGAGTGCGATCGGAACGTGATTCGCGACAGCCAGTCGTACGCCCTTCCGCATCGCAGCAGCGGCGGCGAGCCCCTTCTCCGCGCGAAGACCCTTGAGCACTCCGTTTTTCGCGAATCGCTCGACTGCCTCACCGGCCATCAGCGTCGGCACGAGAAACGTTCCGCGCTTCGCCATCATCTTCGCTCCCTCCTCGTCGAGGAACGAGCCATGCTCGACCGACGTGACGCCCGCTCTGACAGCGATCTTGATCCCCTCCGTGCCGTGCGCGTGAGCAGCCACTCTGCGGTCGAGCTTCGTCGCCTCGTCCACGATCGCCTTCATCTCCTCGTACGTGTACTGTGTCGCGCCGACAGCGTCTCCCTCCGAGAGGACGCCACCCGTCGCGCACGCCTTGATCACGTCGGCGCCGTACTTTACCTGATAACGGACCGCAGCGCGAACCTGCTCGGGTCCGTCGGCTACTCCATCCTTGTATGTCGCGTCGACGACGCCCGGCCGGAATCCGTTCTCGTCGCAGTGCCCTCCGGTAATACCGATCGCGTGCCCCGCATTCTCCATCCGCGGACCTATCGCGCGTCCATCGTCGATCGCGCGCCTTAGCGCCATGTCGTCGAAGTTGTGCGAGCCCACCACACGAATGCTGGTAAAGCCGGCCATCAGCGTGCGCTGTGCATTGCCAACTCCGAGTATCGCGCCATACGACTCGTAATCCTTCACCACTGCAAGGTCAGCCATCGGATCGCCGAGCGTTCGGCCGATGATGTGAGTGTGAGCGTCGATGAACCCCGGGAGGAGCGTCGCATCGCCGAGGTCGATCACACGCGCACCGGCCGGTACGGTGACTGATGCGGCCCGGCCAACGCTGGTGATGCGATTACCGGTTACGACCACGGCCGCATCGTTGATTGGCGCCGCACCGGTGCCGTCGATGAGGCGCGCCGCGCGCAGCACCACCGTCGAATCGATGCGAGCTTGCGACCGAGCCGGCGGCGCGGCTAGGGAGAAAAGTGCGCCGGCAAGAAAGAGTGCTCGTGCTGTCGTCATGGCATATCGGTTGAGGAGCGCCAAATCTATCCGCTCGCGCGCCGTTTCGGCGCGGTTAACTCAACGGGCCCTTAGTTTCTTCCGCCCGCGCTCTGCACAGCCATCGCCGAATTCTTCCACGGCATCGCCGGGACCTCCGCCTTCTCGGCGAACACGGTCGCGGCGAGAACCGGCCAGACGTTCTTCTCCGCAGCGGACGAGTACGAGAACATCGCGATCCCCATCGCACCGCGCTCTCTTGCCATCCGAATCTGGTTCACAACTTCAGCCGCCCCTTCCTTCGCCGCGATCCCGATGTACATCTGCCTCCCTGTGGCGCTCGCCCCTCTCACGTGTTCATTGAGAAGGCAGCTCCAATCCGCGCGCGAGCACTCCACGGGCTCGATCCGGTAGTAGGTCATCGGAACTATCACGTCGAGATAACCCTCGCGCGCCCACGCCCGCGCGTCCTGCATCAGATCCCTGGAGCCACTCACCGTACGCCAGTGCCAGTTGTCGTCGTAAACGCCCCACACCGCTGCCGAGAGCGGCAGCAACGGCTTCACGGCTGCAACACTGTCGTGCGTTTCCTTCACCATCCTGTTGACGAGCTCCGTCCGGTAAGCGCGCCACTCAGCGGGATGCGTCGCCGGATCCTGGCCGAACTCCGAGAGACTGGCTACATCATACGACCACTCCGGCCCGGGGAACCGTATCCGATCCAGGTGAATCCCGTCGACATCGTAGCGGCGCGCAATATCTGCTGCGACACGCGCGAGCCGAGTGCGGACTCCAGCGAATCCTGGTGACAGCCACAGATACTCTTCGCGGTTCGGGCAAGGGAGCGGTCTGCCCCGCCGATCTGTCATCACCCAATCCGGATGCTCGAGCAACAAATGCCGCGGCCGGCCGGCATCCGACTCACGAATGACATCGCACACGCCGGCGATTCGCGCCGGCTGCGCCGTGAGAGCATTGAGATACGCGTGCACCTGCAATCCACGACGATGGCCCTCGCGCACTGCGACTTCCAGCGGATCGTACGATGGAGTGCCGCCGAGGTGGCCACAGAGAAGCACGGCGCACGGCTCGATGTCCGATCGATAGAACGCGTCGCCCGCCGCACGCGCCTGAAAGTAGATGATGTTGAAGTTCGCTCGCGCGGCGGTTTCCATGATGCGCGCGATCTTCGCTTCGGAGTCGTAATCGAAGCGCGTCACCCAGAGTGCGCGTCCCTCGGGAGGCGTCGGCGCCCGGAAAGCCGTCGATACTAGTACAAGCGCCGCTGCCAGAGACAGCGGCGCGATGATGCGTGCTGGTTGCTTCATCGATTCGGATTGTGGCTACGGTAAAAAGACGGGCAACTATAAACGCCCGTCACCAAATCCGAAACGATTTTTTCTTCAGCCCCCCTTTTCGATCCTGTAAATGCGTCCTTCCTGAACGATCACGTAGATCTCACCCGATGTGTCTTCGCCGAACGAAGTGACAGAGCCGATGGTGCCAACGTCCCACGTTCGCCGATCGGTAGCGACTCCATTCGCGTAGAGAAAGCTTCTCAAAAAACCGGCGCAGTAATCCGAGTAGAAGTAGTGGCCCGCGAGCTCCGGAACGGCAGCACCGCGATAGGCGAAGCCGCCGGTCACGGAGCATGCACCGCCGGCATGTGTGAACTCGAGGGCCGGAAGCTCCAAGCCAGTTGAGCTGCACGTCGCCGAGAAGAAGCACGACGTACCCTCCATGACGTTCCACCCGTAATTCACGGCCGTTCGTGACGCCTGCACGACATCTATTTCCTCTATCGCCGCCTGTCCCACGTCAGCGACATAAAACAATCCGGTGACACGGTCGAACGCGAAGCGCCACGGATTGCGGAGGCCGTACGCCCATATCTCGGCGCGCGCGCCGGATTGACCGACGAAGGGATTGCCGGCGGGAATTGCGTATGGGTCACCATTGTCTACGTCCAGTCGCAGAATCTTTCCGAGCAGCGTGCTGAGCTTCTGGCCATTCCCCTGTGGATCGCCGGCGTTTCCTCCATCGCCGAGTCCGATGTAAAGCATTCCATCCGGGCCGAAGAGATTGAGGCCGCCGTTGTGATTGGCGAAGGGTTGAGTGACGGCAAGAATCAGCTTCGACGATGAAGCGTCGGCGACGTCGGGATTCGCCGACACGCGGAATCGCTCGACACGCGTGTTGCCCGCGAGGTCGGTGAAGTTCACGTAGAAAAAGCCGTTGGTCGCGTAACCGGGATGGAATGCGACGCTCAGGAGGCCACGCTCTCCGGTTGACGACACACGCGAAGTGATGTCGAGAAAGGGCTGCGGGAGGAGCTGGCCACTCTTGAGGATTCTGATTCGTCCTGGCTGCTCGACGACGAAGAGTCGCGAGTCATTCGGCGGACTGGTGAGATAGAGCGGATTGGACAGTCCCGAAGCGACCTGTAGCAGACGGATCGTGAAATCCCCGGGCAGAAGTCCCGGATCAGGATTCGTCGCGCCGTCGGAGCTGCAGGCGAGCGCGGAAAGGAAGTAAAAGACGAAGAGCCGGCGAGTCATCCCGAAGATCAGTACACGTATCGTGCAGGGAACCCTGCCGGCGCCGTTCCAGCTACTCCTCTAGAGCAGGCTCGTAACCTTCGTCGCTTCGCGCGAGATGTGACTTGCCGCTCATCACCCTAGCGCACGTATTCCAGCGAAGGATCGCGTCGTCGTTTCCAGGAGGCCGGATCTTCTCCGCCTTCTCGTACCATTGCATGGCTTCGCGGATGGCCTCGTACGCCATCGCTCCGGACCCAATTCCCCCACTCGCAAGCAACGCCTGCCCTCTCCGCTCGGCGATCATTCCCGAGTAGTAGGTTCGCTGGTATACGTCGGTGATCCGCGCCAGATATTCCCTCGCTCGCATTACACCCGATGCGCCGACGCCGCTGTGCAGATCGGTCAGCGCGAGCACCAGCATGGCTAGCACCTGCTGATTGTCCGGATCGACCTCGAGAATGTCGAGGCAGATGCTCTCCGCCGCCCATGACTGGTTGAGTAGGCGGTAGCGCTCCGCCTTCTGGATCGCCCGTGGGATTGCGTCGCGCGAGATCGGCTTCAGCCGAAAACTGTCCTCTCGTTCCATCACTCGCTCCGACGCTTTCCTCTTACCAGCCGCACTAGCGCGTGGAGTGGATCGTAATGCTCGTCCACTACGCGCTCCTTCAGGGGAATGATTGCATTGTCAGTAATCGTGATGCTCTCCGGGCACACCTTCGTGCAGCACTTGGTGATGTTGCAGTATCCGATCCCGTTAGCCGTGCGCAGCTCGTCGATTCGATTTTCGATATCGAGCGGATGCATCTCCAGTGCGGCTACGTGCACGAAGAACCGCGGCCCGATGAACTCTTCGTGCTTCTGATGATCACGCAGCACATGACAGACGTCCTGGCAGAGGTAGCACTCGATGCACTTCCGGAATTCCTGCACGCGGTCGACGTCCGACTGCTGCATCCGCCATGTCCCGTCTTCGGCGTCGGGAGCCCGCGGCTTGAACGGCTTGATACGCTTCTTCACCTCGAAGTTCCACGACACGTCGGTGACGAGGTCACGCACCGGCGGGAACGCACGCATCGGCTCGACTGTGACCGGCTCGTTCAAGTCTAGCTCATTCAGGCGGGTCATACACATCAGCCGCGGCATTCCGTTCACTTCAGCTGAGCACGATCCGCACTTGCCCGCCTTGCAGTTCCAGCGGATGGCGAGATCGTTTGCACTCTCCGCCTGTATCCGGTGGATTGCGTCGAGCACTACCATCCCTTCCGTGACCGAGGTGCTGTAATTCTCGAGGCGGCCGCCGGACGCATCGCCTCGCCAAACCTGAAACGTGGCTTGACGAGCCTCGCCTCCCGCGCTGCCACCGCTTCGTTGAGCAGCGCGCCTCCCTGACTCGGCGATATCGCGCGAAGCTCTGGGTGCAGTCACTTGTTGTCCTCGATGATTTGTCTCAGATCGGGTCGCATCTCGGAAATTGGCTCCCGCCCGAGTTGCATTTGTCCGTCGTCACCGCGCCGCACAACAATGTTGAAGTTTTCGTAAGCCGCGTCCTTGGCCGGATGATCGTCGCGGAAATGTCCGCCGCGACTTTCCCTCCGCTCCATCGCCGATCTCGTTATTGCTTCCGCTACCGTAAGGAGGTTCGACAAATCGAGCGCAGTGTGCCATCCCGGATTGTATTCGCGGTTTCCGGTGACGGCCACTCCCTCCGCGCGCTCCCGCAGCGTGGCGATCCCCTCAAGCGCCCGACGCATCTCGTCGTCGCGCCGGACAATGCCCACCAGCTCCTGCATCGTTTCCTGGAGCGCATACTGTACCTGGTAGGGTCCCTCCACAGAAGTAGCGGCGCGCTCGAATGGTTCGAGCGCCGCACGCGCCGCTTCATCCACTGCATCCACGGCCACGTCAGGCGGTGCTGACCCTGAGGCGAATTTTGCGGCGAATTCCCCGGCGCGCTTCCCAAACACCAGCAGATCGGAAAGTGAGTTACCACCAAGCCGGTTTGCGCCATGCAGCCCCGCAGCCGATTCTCCAGCCGCGAACAATCCCGGAACAGTGGACATCTGAGAGTCACCATCCACTCGGATTCCGCCCATCATGTAGTGCGTCGTTGGCCCGACTTCCATTGGCTCCGCCGTGATGTCGATATCCGCGAGCTGCTTGAACTGGTGATACATACTCGGAAGCTTCTTCCGGATGTGCTCCGGGGCGTTCGACATCCTCGACTTGATCCACGAAATGTCGAGGAACACGCCGCCATGCGGGCTTCCTCGTCCCTCGCGAACCTCACGCATGATGCAGCGAGCAACGTGGTCGCGTGTCAGCAGCTCGGGAGGGCGTCGCGCATTCTTGTCGCCCTGTACATAGCGCCATCCCTCTTCCTCGTTGTCGGCGGTCTGACTCCGGTAGTTCTCCGGAATGTCGTCGAACATGAACCGCCGTCCTTCGCGGTTAAGAAGAATCCCACCCTCACCGCGCACACCTTCAGTAACGAGGATTCCCGTCACGCTCGGCGGCCACACCATGCCTGTTGGGTGGAACTGCACGAACTCCATGTCCTGAAGCGCCGCTCCTGCCGCGTAGGCGAGCGACTGCCCGTCACCAGTGTATTCCCAGCTGTTGCTGGTGATGCTGAATGCGCGGCCGATTCCCCCGGTAGCCAGTACGATTGCACGCGTCGCGAAAACCCGGAATCGTCCGCGCTCCCGGTCGTACGCGAACGCACCCGCAATTCGATCGCCGTCCTTGAGGAGCCGCAGCACCGTGCACTCCATGTGGACGTCGATTCCCATCTGCACGGCGCGATCCTGGAGCGTGCGGATCATCTCCAGACCGGTGCGATCGCCAACATGCGCCAGACGTGGATACTTGTGGCCGCCGAAGTTTCGCTGAAGGATGCGACCGTCGGCCGTTCGATCGAAGACAGCTCCCCATGCCTCCAGCTCCCGCACGCGGTCCGGCGCCTCCTTCGCGTGCAGCTCGGCCATTCGCCAGTTGTTCATGTACTGGCCGCCACGCATCGTGTCAGCGAAGTGAACACGCCAGTTGTCACGATCGTCAACGTTTGCGAGCGCAGCCGCGACGCCGCCTTCCGCCATGACCGTGTGAGCCTTGCCGAGCAGCGACTTGCAGACCAGCCCGACACGAGCACCGGAGGCGGCCGCCTCGATCGCCGCGCGCAGGCCCGCTCCACCCGCGCCCACTACCAGGACGTCGTGGGCGAATGTCTCGTACTCGGCCATATCAGATGAGACGGAAGTCGTGCCAGATGCCCAGCGACAGCATCCGCACGTAAACATCGCAGAACGCCACAGTTATCAGGCTTGCCCATGCCCATCGCATGTGCGCGCGATTGAAGCAGGTTACGCATGCATACGCGGTCTTGCGTATAGGGGCGCCGGAGAGTCTATCGAGATAACCGCCAACGACATGCCGAAGTGAGTGGCATCCGAACGTGTAGCCCGCGAGAAGCGCAATGTTCGCCGTGAGCAGGACCGTACCGATTCCTATTCCGAACGTGCGATGTCCCGCCGCATCGGTGAACCACATCGCCTTCCACGCGTCGTGACCAAGAAAGAACAGAAAGATCAGCGCGAAATACAGAAAGTACCGGTGGACGTTCTGCAGAATGAGCGGGACGGATCGCTCGCCGAGGTAGGTATTACGGGGCTCGCCTACGGCGCAGTTCGGTGGATCGGCCCAGAACGCTTTGTAGTAGGCGCCACGATAGTAGTAGCAGGTGAGACGAAAGCCCGCCGGAAAAGGAAGAATCAGAAGTGCGGACGAGAACGGCAGAAGTCCGGGCCACCATTCCGGCCGTGGACCGAACCAGCTTCCCTTACCGCCAAACAGAAGGGGTGAGTAGAACGGCGAGAGATAATTGCCGTACTCGTAGTTCGCGTTCTGGAACGCCGCCCACGTGGCATAGACGACGAAGGCGAATAGAATCGTGAAGACAACTGCCGGCGTTACCCACCACGCGTCGCGGCGCGACGTTTCACCCCAGCCGCGCCGCCTGATTTGCACTACACCACCTGCCATGCTCTACTTTTTCTCGAGCGGAGTCTTGTCGGCCAGGTAGAGCTCGAGATAGCCGCACTCCTCGCACACGAATGGCAGCACGACGAGTCCGGATCCGGGATCGATCGCTCCGGGGCCGCTCTGAGTCGAGCCGCCCACATTCACCAGCGCCTTGAAGCGCTCAGTGCGCCCCATCCGCGTATGCGGATGGTTGATGCAGTATCGCTTGCCTTCCTTCAACGGCATTCGGTCTCCTCGTGTGAGAATTGCCCTTGTTCGCGCCGAAAAAATGTATGAAGGAATCTACGCGGAAAGAAGAAAGGGCCGCCCGAAGGCGGCCCTCTGTGTTTCCGGTGACGGGCTGCTAGCCGCGCGAACCGCGATATTGGCCGCGGCGCCCGTCGAACTGCTTGCGCCGGGCTTCCATCCGCTGCTTCCGCTCGGCGACGCGCGCATCGAACTTCGCGCGCTGCTCAGCGGTAAGGACGGCACGAACTTCGTTCTGCTCCTGCTGACGGAGCAACTCGAACCGCGGTCTCAATGCTTCGCGGCTCCGGCGCCACTGCTCACGCGTCGCGGAATCCGGACGCTGGCTGGTCTGACCGGGGTTGAGTTTCGGCCGCGTCTGATCGCGCAGCGCCTTGAACTGAGTCTGGTATTTCTCGTGGATCGCCTTGATCCGGTTCTTCTGGGCGTCGGTGAGGTTGAGGTCCTTCATCAACTGGCCGTGCTCAGCACGGTCGCCGCGCATTCCGGGGCCTCGGCCGTAGCCGCCCTGCGCGGTCGCTACACCGGCGAAACCAAGGAAAAGGACGGCGGCCAGCGCCGTCGCACGAATTCTCGTCATTCTGCCTCCAATACGTATTGAGCAACGCGCACCCTGCGCGTGTTATCGAGGTAGACGCGCCGAACGAACGAATGTTAATGGCCGCGTGAGCCCGCCAGGAATCGCGCAGTAGCTGCCCACGGGGGGCACTGAAAAGGGCATCAACACAACGACAGATAAAGATCAGCGCGCGATCTCATCTGTCGGTAACCCCCAAATTAGGAGATGCCTGCCTGATCGAGATCCAGAGGCGGCGATCGTAGTCAGTCTCCGCAGCTCTTACTCCGCGTGCTCTGCGTGCTCCGTGGTTGATGCCCTTTTCAATGCCCCCGTGAGGTCGGCATGGGCGCAAAGGTCAGCCCGCCGCCGCCGCCGGAACAGTACCGAACCGCCTCTCGCGCGAGTGGAACTCTCGCACCGCCTCGTCAAGATCCGCGGCCGAGAAGTCGGGCCACATCCGGCGAGTGAAGTAGAGCTCCGCGTACGCGCATTCCCACAAAAGGAAGTCGCTCAACCGCTGCTCTCCTCCCGTCCTGATCAGAAGATCCACGTCGCTCGACGGACCAATCCCGTGATCCACCTTCGACAGCAGCTCACCGAAGCTCTCGCGGTCGAGCTCGGTGATATGCGATTTCGAGATTGCTCGAGCAGCGCGGATAATCGCGTCGCGCGCCGAGTAATCCACGGCGATCCGCAGGTCGAGGGTGCGCCCGTCGCGCGTTGCATGCTCGGCGGCGGTGATCGCGCGGAGTAGCTCGCCCGGAATACGGTCGCGGCGTCCGATTATCCGCATCCTCACTCCGTTGGTGACACAACGTGCGACTTCTGACACCAGGTAGCGCCGGAACAGTCGCATCAGGAGCGCCACCTCGCGCGAGGGCCGGCGCCAGTTGTCGGCAGAGAATGCGTACAGCGTGAGTGTACCGATTCCGCACGAAGGAGCGGCCTCCACGATCTTCCGAACCGTACGCGCGCCTTCAATGTGGCCGGCAGTCCGAAGCTGCCCGCGAGCGTTCGCCCATCGGCCGTTGCCATCCATGATGATCGCGACGTGGATGCCGCGCGGTTTCACTTGCTTCATTGCAGTGGTCTTTGGTTTGTCAGCGATCGCGCGTCGCGCGGATCAACGCTTCCATGTGGTCGAGGTAGCGCTCGAGTGCGCGCCGGCCCGTCGGAGTGAGCCGGTACCGTGTCTTCGGCATCCGCCCCTCGAAGGACTTGGTGCAGGTGATGTAGTCCGCCTCTTCCAGCTTCCTGGCATGTACACTGAGATTGCCGTCGGTGGTCCCCATCAACTTCTTGAGGTCGCTGAACGTGAGAGAGTCATTGACCGCCAGTGCGCTCACGATTCCCAGCCGCAGGCGCTCGTGAATCAGACGATCGAGCTCGTCGGCTCGTCGCGGCGCGGGTCGGCGTGCTCCCGCGGTTCTCATCGCTCCCTCGCTTCGATCATTGTCACGCGCTGCACCGTGCTTAGCCACCGTGCCTCCGCGCGATCGGAATGCCGAAGAGAATGTGCAAACCCCCGAACGCCGCGCCCATGATCCACTGGTTCAACCCGTCGGGGGTGAACAGTGCAATCGCACCTGCAGCCATGAAGCAGAGGCCCATCACCGGTACGATCTGAACAGAGAAAGCACCGCCGGCGACGACCGCTGTTCCATAGAGCAGCAGCCACATCCCCGGAATCGCTTCGATCAACCCCTGACGATAGAGAACGAGTGTCAGGAGCGCGCCGACTACCATCGGCGGGGAGAAGCTGAGAACGAATTTGCGCGCCGGTCCTGAAACGAGGGGCATCTTCGCTGAGCGCGCCTTGTGAACGATTGCCCATAACATGATGACGGGCGACAGCACCGCCGACGCGAGCCAGATCTCGAGCGCGTCGATCTCGCTAGGCTGTCTTCCGGCGATGATCGCGACAATGGTAGCGAGAATGCCCACCGCAACCATCCCCCATCCGGAAACGGCAGTAAACGAGCCCGCGGCCTCCATCGTATTGCGAATGAAGGCCAGGTTGTCCATCGCTCGCGCGTGGAGCGCTGGCGGTTCTGGGGGTGTCGCTGGGCGCAGCTGGCGGACGGAAGTCACGAGCGTATGGTAGACCGCCGTCCGATGGGTGTCAAGTACTTTGCGCTATAAAGTCACACTGGCTGCAGCACTTAGCTCCCGTCTATCCCAACGAGATCGGGCCCGGCAACGGATCGCTCGCCGGGAAGCTCTGCTCCACCATCTTGTCGAGACGACGCTCATCGATGGCGTCCGCGAGCAGCGAAACGAGATTCGCGCAGAACGCCGGCAAATCCTCCGGCTTTCTCGCCGTCAAGAGCTTCTGGTCAACCTGTACGGCCTTGTCCACCCAGGAGCCCCCCGCTTGCTGTACCTCGTCCTTGAGGTCGGGGTGAGATGTCACTGTGCGTCCTTCGATCGCATCCGCTTCCACGAGCAGACGAGGCGCGTGGCAGATCGCCGCCAGAGGCTTGTCGAGCTCCATGAATCCGCGAACCAGATTCACCGCTGCATCGTTCGCGCGCAGCGCCTCGGTGTTCCGGACTCCACCCGGTATCACCAGCGCATCGAAATCATGCGGCGACGCTTCCGTGACAAGAAGGTCGACGGTGAACGTGTCCGCCTTCTCGTCGTGAATGAAGCCCTGAATGCGTCCCGCCTTCGACGATACGAGTGAAGGCTCCGCGCGCGCCTCCTTGACCGCCTGCCACGGCGCCGTCAGCTCCACCTGCTCTACGCCATCGGTCGCCAGAAAGGCGATTCTTCGTCCAGTCAGATTTGCTGCCATTCGTTCTCCAATCGTTGTGATCGATCCCTGAAAGTAGCGTCAGAAAACGTGCCATATTAGGGCATGCCGCTAGCACCGCTTTACGGCCACGAAGAGCTCCGCAAACGGCTCGGCGACCGTGCCCGCGCCGGCACCCTTCCCGCCAGCATTCTACTGCATGGGCCGAGAGGCGTGGGCAAGCAGCGACTCGGTCTATGGCTCGCCCAGATCCTCCAATGCACTTCCGATTCGCCCCCATGCGGCGAATGCCAGGCGTGCAGATACTCCCTTTCCCTCGCTCATCCCGACCTTCGTTGGTACTTTCCCAGGCCTCGTCTCAAGGACGCGGATCCAGCACTCGAGGATGTCCGGGACGACTATATGGAAGCGATTCAGGAGCGTCTGGCGGCCGGAGGACTCTACGAGCCTCCGTCGGGAAGTGAGGGTATCTACGTCGCAACCGTTCGCGCCATCGTGCAGGAAGCCGCCATGTCCCCCGCCATGGGATCCAGAAAAGTCTTCGTCATCGGGGACGCCGAGCGAATGGTCCCGCAGGAAGGCGCGGAGCAGGCGGCGAATGCGTTCCTGAAGCTCCTTGAGGAGCCGTTGGCCGACACCACCTTCATTCTGACCTCGAGCGAGCCCGGCCAATTGCTGCCCACGATTCGTTCACGCACCGTTTCGGTCCGCGTCCCGCGCATCAGCGATGATGCGATGCAGGCGTTCCTTGCCGACCCGCGCGTGCGCGAAGCGTTCAAGGCTTCGGAAGAAAGCGATGCCGACCGCCTCACCGTCGCCGCAGGAGCGCCTGGACGTCTTTTCGGCGGCGAAGCGCGATCCGCGGCGATGATGGCCGCGCGAAAGTTGATGGACGCCGCTACCAGTGGCGCGCCCGCCCCGCTTCACGCTGCGGCACTTGGCGTCGGAATTACGGGCGCACGTGGCGCATTCACTGAAACATTGGACTCGCTTCTCCTGCTGCTCGGCGAGCGGATGCGCGCCTCCCTGCACGACCGCAATGCACATGGAGCCGCCGCCGCGTCACGCGCGGCATCACTCGTCGAGCGCGCACGCGAACAAGCTCGCGGCAATGTCAACCCGCAGCTTATCACCTCCCGACTCCTTCGCGACATCGCCGGCATTCTCACATGAGCGAATTGACGCATACCGGCGAATCCGGAGAGGTGAGGATGGTGGATGTCGGCGGAAAAATGGAATCGGCGCGGAAGGCCAGCGCCTCGGGCGAGATCAGCATGCAACCGGAAACGTTGCGCGCCATTCGCGAGAACAGAGTTGCGAAGGGAGAGGTGGTCGCAACCGCGCGGATCGCGGGCATTCTCGCGGCCAAGCGCACGAGCGAGCTCATCCCGCTCTGTCACGCGATTCAGCTCACCGATGTGTCGGTTGATTTTTCCTTCGACGATGCCCTTCCCGGAGTCAGAGTCGCCGCAACTGCCTCAACCATCGGACGGACGGGAGTGGAGATGGAGGCGCTCACTGCCGCCGCAGTCGCGCTTCTAACGATCTACGACATGGCCAAGGGCATTGATCGCGGAATGCGAATCCGCAACGTCGAGCTGGTCTCGAAAACCGGCGGGCGCTCCGGCGACTGGACGCGCGACTGACAGATCTTTGCAGCGAATCATTGCCGAAGGATAGATAAAGCTCGGCCGCATCTCTCTCGAGGAGAACGAACGTGAGATCCATTCCTGCGCGTCACGTCGCAATCGGGTTCGCACTGCTGCCATCACTCGTCGTCGCGCAACCGACCGCGCGACCAACGCCCCCGATCTCGCCGTTCAGGTACGATTCCCTTGCTTTCGCCGGAATGAAATGGCGCGAGATCGGGCCATTTCGGGGCGGCCGATCGGATGCTGTTGCCGGCACCTCCTCCCGCCCGTTCGAGTACTACTTCGGCACTACTGGCGGCGGCGTGTTCAAGACGACCGACGGCGGCGTGACGTGGGCGCCTGTGACCGACAAGTATTTCGGCGGAACAATCGGCGCGATCGCGGTGAGCGAGTCCAATCCCGACATCGTCTACGTCGGAACAGGAGAATCCGACATTCGTGGCAACGTTTCTCACGGCGATGGTGTGTTCAAGACTACGAATGCGGGACGGACGTGGGATTACGTCGGATTGCGCGACTCACGACAGATCGGAAGAATTCGCGTTCACCCAAAAAATCCCGACATCGTTTATGTCGCAGCTCTCGGCCACGTCTGGGGACCCAACGCCGAACGCGGCGTGTTCAAGACCACCGACGGCGGCAAGACATGGCGGAAGATCCTCTTTCGCAGCGATTCCGCTGGCGCCGAGGATCTCGTTCTCGATCCGTCGAATCCGGACGTGATCTATGCCACGGTGTGGCACGCCTACCGTCGTCCATGGCAGCTCGTCTCCGGTGGATCCGGCAGCGGAATCTTCAAGTCCACTGATGGTGGCGAGCACTGGACGGAGATAACTCGCAACCGCGGCCTTCCGCAGGGAATGATCGGCAAGGCGGGAATCACAGTGTCGCCGGCAAAACCGCGGCGTCTCTGGGCACTCGTCGAGGCGGATTCCGGCGGCGTCTTCCGATCCGACGACGGCGGCAACACGTGGACGCGCACCAACTCCGAGCGCAATCTGCGACAGCGCGCATGGTACTACACGCGCATCTACGCTGATCCGAAGGATACAAACACCGTATACGCGCTCAACACCGGAATGTACCGCTCGACCAATGGCGGACGAACTTTCCGAAGTATCGCTGTTCCGCACGGCGACAATCACGACCTGTGGATCGCGCCCAACGACGCCCAGCGGATGATCAACAGCAATGACGGTGGTGCGAACGTTTCGTTCAACGCAGGTCGAAGCTGGACGGAGCAGGATCAGGCTACGGCGCAGTTCTATCACGTGATTACCACCAATCATTTCCCGTATCGCGTGTGCGGCGCTCAGCAGGACAACTCGACGCTGTGTGGCCCGAGCCGAGCCGGAGGAGGAATCGGCATCTCGGACTGGTACGACGTGGGTGGTGGTGAGAGCGGATACATCGCCGCGAGACAGGACAATCCCGACATCACATTCGCCGGGTCGTACGGCGGTTACCTGTCGCGAGTGGATCACAAGACGGGCTCGCGGCGAAACGTGAATCCTTGGCCGGACAACCCCATGGGCCATGACGCAGCCGACGCAAGATACCGCTTCCAGTGGACCTTTCCGATTGTCATCTCGCCGCACGATCCGAATACGGTTTACGTCGGAAGCAGCGTCGTCTTCAAGTCCACCAACGACGGCCAGAGCTTCAGTCCGATCAGTCCCGATCTCACCCGCAACGATCCGCGCACACTCGGGGCATCCGGTGGTCCGATTACCAAGGACCAGACGTCGGTCGAGTACTACGCAACGGTGTTCACGATCGCGGAATCACCGGTGGTGCGCGGGGTCATCTGGGCGGGGTCGGACGATGGACTCGTTCACGTCACGCGCGATGGCGGCAAAAGCTGGAGGAATGTCACGCCGACGAGCATGCCACACTGGGCGCGTGTCTCGATCATCGAGGCATCGCCGTTAGCCGCCGGGACAGCGTACGTCGCCGCCAATAACTATCAGATGGAGGACACGCGTCCTTACATCTTCCGCACCACCGACTATGGAGCGACATGGTCGCTCGTTACCAGCGGGATCGAGCCGACAGAATTCGTGCGCGTCGTGCGCGCCGACCCGGCGAAGCGCGGCCTTCTCTACGCTGGAACAGAGCGCGGCGTGTGGGTGAGCTTCGACGATGGCGGAAACTGGCAACCGTTGCGTCTGAATCTTCCGATCGTTCCGATTCACGATCTCGCGGTCAAGGAGGGTGACCTCGTTGCCGCAACACATGGCAGGTCTTTCTGGATTCTCGACGATCTGTCGCCGCTCAGGCAGCTTACCCCGCCCACTGTTGCGAAGACCGGTCATCTCTTCAAGCCGCGCGACGTGTATCGCGCGACATTCGGGGGAGGCGGCGGCACCGGTGCGGCGGGAGGCCATCCGTCGGGGCAGAATCCTCCAGCAGGGGCCGTGGTGTATTACTGGCTCAAGTCGCCCAAACAGCTCGTGACGCTCGATTTCGTTGACTCCGCCGGAAAAGTCATCAGAAGCTTCACGAGCAATCAGGATCCGCGGGTGAGACTGGACTCGCTACGTACCGACAGCTTGCGACGAGCGCGCGGTGATACGACCCGTGCGTCGCTCGATAGCGCCGCGCGCACGGAAGCTCGTGGAGAGGAGACTCCCGAAGACGCGCCACGCCGAGCCCCGCCGCCACCGCGTGTTGCAAATCGAGCCGGCCTGAATTCGTTCTCGTGGAATCTGCGCTATGCGGATGCATCGACCTTCGAGAACATGATTCTCTGGGCGGCGAACACCCAGGGACCGATTGCCCTTCCCGGTCGCTACGGCGTGCGAATGACCGTCGCCGGCGGTCCCGCAGAAACGCAGTGGTTCCGCCTTCGGCCCGATCCTCGATCAAAGACAACACGCGCGGAGCTCGCCGATCAGTTTGCGTTTCTCATTGCCGTGCGCGACAAGACGACGCAGGCGAACGACGCCGTTCGCACGATCCGGAACGTGACGGCGCAGATGGCTGACAGGCAGTCACGACTTCCCGAGGCGACCCGCCCAGCATTCACCCAGGCTTCGTCGCAAATGCTGACGGAGCTGGGGTCGATCGAAAGCGAGATCTACCAGGTGAAGAACCAATCCGGACAGGATCCGCTCAACTATCCGATCAAGCTCAACAACAAGATCGCCGCGCTCACGGGCGTCGCAAGCGATTCTGATACGAGGCCGACGAGTCAAACCAGAGAGGTGTTCCGGATTCTATCGGCTCAACTCGACGTGCAGCTGGAGCGAATGAAGCGCGCGCTTACTGGAGTGAGCGCATTGAACGCGCAGCTGACGTCTGCGGGATTACAGCCGATTGTGCCGAGCACGACTGAGATTGGAGCGCCGCGACCATAGCGACAGTGGCCTCGGTGCCTCGGTGTCTCGGTGGTTATTCTTGGCCAGCGGGAACGCGCCGCCCTACTTCGCGTCTCGATCCGGCTGTATCACCCCGAACCGATTCCCCTCGGGATCCTCACAGTATGCGAGCCACCCCACGCCCGGGATCGCGACCGGAGGATCCGTCATCCTGCCGCCGGCAATGGCAATCCGATCCAGCGCATCCTCGAGGGATGGTACATCTATGGTATTCACTGTCCCGCGATTCCACGCTTCGCGTCGAAGCAGTCCGCCATCAATGCCCGGTGAGCCCTTCCCCGTGCGGACAATCCAATACTCGCTGGGCCCGTTCCACTTGGTGATCTCCCAGGCGAAAACCTCGCGGTAGAAGTTTGCCGCCCGCTCCGGATTCCGGGCAGAGATCTCGAAATGAACGGGCCGCGGCATGCAATGCTCCGAGTTGCGAAAGCGAACACAAGACGAGTCGAGGCTGAAAGCTGATTGCCCGTGTGCGACCGCGCCAGCACGACCGGATGGTTCGATAGGATACCTCGGCTGATACGAAACAGCGCTTTACAGATCACGTTCACAAACTATGTTTGGGCTCCCATACAACTACAAAGTGGTCGCACACCCAAGGGGCAACAGCTGACTACTTTCGAGCCGCGAACGGCGGAGCCGACTGACGATTGTCCGCTCGCCGGGATTCTCGCCAAGCGCATGCGCGAGGCGAGACTGGACCTTACGCAACGTTGGCTCGAGCGGATCGTCGCCCGCGTTGAGGTTCCTCGAGCAAAGGTGTTTCCAACCGAAGACCTCCTCAATCACGTCCCGGTTCTCATCGTCGGCATCGCCGATTATATCGAGAATCCCGCGAAGGTGGTCATCGGGAAAATGCCTGTCGTGGCCAAGGCAATGGAGCTCGGAGAGCTCCGTTTCTCGCAGGGATTCGACGCCTACGAAGTGCTCAAGGAATACGAGATATTCGGCGGAATAATCTTCGCCTTCCTGACCAGAATTATCGACGACCTCGAGCAGCCCTGCACCCGCGGTGAGCTGCTCGCCTGCGCACATCGAATCTTTATCGCCGTTGCACTCATCCAGCAGGCAACGCTGACCAACTATCTCGCGCTTCTCACCGGCAAGCTCAGCGAGCGCGAGGAACGCCTCCGCGGTTTCAATCGCGCACTCTCGCACGAGCTCACCAATCGTATCAGCGCGATTTCCGGCGCAGCCCAGGTCCTCCAGCTCGACTCATTGGCCGAAGTCGAGCGCCGACGGCTGAACGACGTTGTCACGCGCAATGTTCTCGGGATGCAGACTGTCCTCGACAATCTCGCCGAGCTGTCGCGAATCGCGGATACGCGACAACAGCGTCACGTTACGCTTCGCACTGCGGCGGCGGAGGTAATGCGTCAGCTGCGAGATGCTGCGCGAGCGAGGGGTGTGGACCTCGTCCCACCCGATGAGTTGCCTGAGGTCGAAGTGAGCGCCGCGGCAATGGAGCTCTGCCTTTCCAACCTCGTGGCGAATTCGATCAAGTACGCCGACTCTCGCCGCAAGAAACGATGGGTGAAGCTCGCTGCACGGCCGGACGGAGAGGTCTCGCACGAAGGGTACATTGTTATCGAGGTCCGCGATAACGGAATCGGTGTTCCGCCCGAGAAGCGAAATAACCTGTTTCAGAGATTCTTCCGTGCGCATGCGGACGGACCTGCCGCGGCGGACGGAATGGGGCTCGGACTCAGCATCGTCAGGGAGACGGTAGAATCTCTGGGCGGACGCGCGTGGGCCGAATTTCCGGAAGAAGGATCGGTATTCGCTTTTACCTTGCCCGTTCGCCGTTTCGCAGATGGACAGGCACTGCGAGCTTCGCAGCTGAGCTCCAAGGCCTAGCGAATCACCCGGTCGAATCGAACGGGGTTTGCGACTTCATAACTGAAGTGCCACCACTCGTTCGGGTAATTCGCGAATCCCTGCCGCTCCATCGCCGTCTTGAGCTTCTGACGGTTCTTCGCGATTACGCCGCTCGCGTTCTTGGTCCATGCCGCTCTGCTGAATGTGTCGAATGCTGTTCCCATCGGCATCTCCTGGCCGGCAACGTTCACCAAAGTGAGATCCACCGCCGCTCCGAGATTGTGCCGGCTTCTGGCGGCGATGTAGCCGTCGCGAAGGAGATCGGTACGAGCCGTGCGCTGGGCCCATTGCACCATCGCTTCACTTGCCCTCACCGGGCGATAAGCATCGTAAATCTTGACGCCGTATCCTTCGCGTCGAAGGTCGGCCGCCGCCAGCGCCAGAGCCGCCGCCGCCTCGGCTCTCAAGTACGCTCGGTTCGCGCTATAGCCGGGTAGCGGCGCACCGGTGAAGTTATTGGCGGTCGCGTAGCGCAGGTCCACCAGAACCGCGCTGTCCACACGCTGAACATCCACAAGTAGAGAATCGGCCGCCTCGTCTGAGGCGATCGGAAGCTCGGGTGTGTTGACAGGGGGCGGCGGCTCGCGGTGCGTGAGTGCGCAGGCCGACAACGCGACAATGAAGGGCGCAACTCGGAGAAGCCTCGATGACCTCGTTGCCATCATGAATTTTCGCTTGCCGAGCCCGACCCTTCGGCGGGAGAGGTATTGAGCCCGTTCGAAGCTCTCGCGGCACTCTTCGGCGTAGTGAGCGTCTACCTCAGCGTTCGCGAGAACATCTGGAGCTGGCCGACGGCGATCGTCAACGTCGGGCTCTACACAGTGGTGTTCTATCAATCGCGCCTCTATGCGGACATGGGTTTGCAGGTCATTTACGTCGTTCTGTCGTTTTACGGCTGGTACCAATGGCTTTACGGCGGAAAGAATCGCACTGAGCTGCCCGTCTCCCGTACGCCGCGTCGCGTTGCACTGATCCTGGTCGTGATCGGCATTACCGCCGCGGGAACGCTCGGCTCAGCGCTGCATCGCACGACCAATGCCGCCCTGCCCTATTCGATTCAACAGCCACGAGCACGAGCCTCGTTGCTCAGTGGATGATGACCAGGAAGCTCCTCGAGTGTCGGCGATGGGATACGTCAGGTGGCGGCGATTGCTGGAGTCACACTCCGTCGAACTCGCCCTAGCCGCGTGATGATGAGGATTCCGGCGGCAGGGCCGGCCGCGAGGATCGGGAATGCCCACCGCCATCCCCACGCGCTTGCGAGCTGCGGCAGGATCTGGATGGGCAGCATCGTGAGCAGGAATCCGAGCGACACCTGAAGGGTCAGCGCCGTTCCAACAGCATGCGACTGGACTGATTCCGTGACGAGCGCGCTGAACTGCGCACTGTCAGCGACGACGAAGAATCCCCAGACGAGCGTCACCGCTGCTACGAGCGGAAGCGGCGCGCCGAAAACGAGTCCGCTCACAAGGCAGCACGCTCCGCTCGCCGCGAGCGCCACCTTGACAAGGCGCTCTCGGCCTGAGCGATCCGCGTAAAGACCTCCCCACACGCAGCCAGCGCCGCCGACCGCAATTGCGAGGAATGCCAGCAGCGAAACGAATCCGCCTCCTGCGTTGGCCGCGTTGCGCTGCCCGAGACTCGCCGCGAGATAGGCGGGAATCCACGTCCAGAACGCGTAAAGCTCCCACATGTGCCCGAGGTACGATCCGGTGGCCAATCTCCACCGCCGCTCGCGTATGACACTCCCGACAAGACTCCACGAGAACGCTCGCGACGGGAACGAATACGGGCCGTCCGAGTAGGCGAATGCAACGAGCATGGCACCGAGGAGAGCGGCGACTGTCGCCGCGAGGATGACTTCCCGCGGACCCGCACTGGGAATTGAATGCACGAGGTAAGGCGTTGCCTTCCCGACCGTTAGCGCTCCGACGACCGTGCCGATCGCAAGTCCCCGCCGAGCCTGAAACCAGGTGGAAATCATCTTCATCGCCGGCGGATAGACGCCGGCGAGCGCGAGTCCCGTAAGAAATCGCAGGAGCAGCGCGACGGTGAATGACGGCGCTTCCACTAACACCGCATTCACGAGAGCGCCGCCCGCCGCCGCGCTCGCAAAGAGCGTTCGTGAAGGAATGATATCGGCGAGGTTGAGCATTGCCGACATTGCGGTGCCGGCTACGAAGCCGAATTGTACGACAGTGGTAAGGAGCGCGGTCTCTGACGTCGAGAGCTGCCACTGCCGGGCAAGCTGAGGCGCCACCGCGCTGGCGCCAAACCAGAGCGACATCCCGAGCAGCTCGGCGACAGAGAGCAGCGTGAGGATCCGCCAGCGACGCGGGTCGGTCTCACCTGCCATTGCCGATGCTTGACGCGACGGTTCCGGTCGCATCCGCCAAACCTAGTGGCAAATGAAAGCATGCTCTACAGAGCCCGTTCGAACGCGGGCCGGAGGTGTTGCGGGGCGTAGTTATTGCGGCGCCCGAGGCGAGGGTCGCGATCCGTTTGAGCCACTTCAACGTCATCAGACCCGATCATTCTTTTGGAGTTGCGACATGAAGCTTCCACACTCCCGTCGAGCCGTATCGGCAGGGCGCTATTGTGCCCCCGCGGCTCTCCTCCTCACGCTCGTTGCCTGCAATCCCGAGCAACCTGTTCAAGCGACGTCCATGAATCCGCGCGCGGACGTGATTCTCGCCGCACCCAACCTGCAAGGTGGCACGGACCACTTCATGTGTTACGAGGCGATCGAGGGTGACGCCGGCACTTCCGTTACGATTTCACTTACTGATCAGTGGCAGACTCTCTCAAACGTCCAGGCATCGAACATCCTCGAGTTTTGCAATCCGGCAGAGAAGACCTTTAACACCGTCACTACTCCAATTGCCGAGGAGAACGCCCACCTCGCGTTCTACGAGCTGACGCAGAAGCTTCCATCGATACAAAAGCGGGTGACGATCAGGAATCAGCTCAGTGCAAATGACCAGGTGTTGCGTGTGGCCGCCCCCAAGTTCGTTGGGGTGCCGACCGTAAAGAATGGCGTTGGCGACTTGGGTACAGTCGAGCGCGAACTGAGCCACTTCACCTGCTATGAAGCCAGCGGGAAGCGACTACTCGCACCGGTGACTCTGAGCGATCAATTCTTCCAGTCGAAGGAGGCTCTGGTGCACGCGCCGCAATACTTCTGCCTCCCAGCGGAGAAGACGCGTGGGACGGAAGTGACACCGGAGGCTCGGGCCGAGGATCACCTGGTGTGCTATAAGGTCACCCCGTCCGAGGAGCCGGGTGAGGCCGTCACGTCCCCTTCCATCGAGAACCAGTTCGAAACCGACGTTCTCAAAATCGGGCCGCTGCATTATCTCTGCGTGCCGTCTGAGAAGGTGAGCTTTACCTGACGATCGCATGAGGCGCAAAAAGGAAAGGGCGCCGAGGGCGCCCTTTCCTTTTTTGGACAAGTTCGCCGCCGGTTCCTACTCATTGTCGACCGTCGCGAACCGCCAGACAGCTGGAACGAAATACAGCGCCGCGCCAAGTGCGAGTGTGCGAAGAATGCTGAATCTTCGGGTCTCGACCGCTCGCACGTCCCGCAACGCCAGAGCGGTGCGCCTCTTTCCCCGTGTATTTCCAGTTACGCGCGAGCCGACGACACTATCACGCTGAACGCGCGCATTTCGGAGAACGACCCACTGCTGATCGCTCATCGTCACTGCGATCGGATCGTTCGGATGATTGGACACGACAGCCGCTGGTGGTCGGTGATCGACTCGCCAAGCAGTGCATCCCGTAACCGCACTGAGCGAAACGAGGAGGAATGAAGAGAAGTGTCGGGAATGGCTCACTGCTGAGATTGTAAGTGACCCGGGCGGGTCTCGAACCCGCGACCTACGGATTAAAAGTCCGTTGCTCTACCAGCTGAGCTACCGGGTCCCAGTGGCAAACAGCAGCCACCGATTTTGAACGGTAGCAAGATAACGCGAAGTCTCGCAGATAGAGTCAGCCGTCTCAGCCGGACGCTACGCCGCTTCTGCCGCCTCCGTCTCGACACGCTCGGTCGCAGCGTTAGGCTTCTCGCCGAGGAACTCGATCCACTGCGTTTTGATCTTCGGATAGTTCTTCACGGCCTCGACAAGGTCCATGAAGCAGCCGATCGTGCTCTCGAACCAAGCCTGCACCTTGGCATCGCTGACCTTCCCATCGGCGGCGAATGCCTGATGAGCCTGCGCCAGCGAAAACATGTCGGGGTATAGTCGCGCCCCGAGATGTTCGAAGGGGACGCGAAGCGCCCACAATCCGCGATTCCCTCCGGCCATAGACGGTGACGCTGACATGAGCAGGCCGAATTTTCCCGTGAATGGCTGCGGCCGCGTTCTCGAAACCCAATCGATCAGGTTTTTCAGGACGCCCGGCATCGATGCGTTGTATTCGGGCGAGGAAACGACGAATCCGTCGGCTGCAAGCAGTCGCTCACGAAAGCGCGTTGCGCCCAGCGGCACACCAGCATCCTGCTCCACATCGAGGTCGTACGACGGGCAGTCGAATTCGCTCATCGTCGCCCGGGTTACGGTTCCTCCTTTCGATTCAACCGTCGTCGCCGCAAGCTCGGCGAGACGCGAATTGAGTGATGCGCTGCTCAAGGATGCACCGAAGACGAGAAGGTTCACCGAGCATTGAGTTTCATTTCTCATCGTTGTCTCCCTGGATTTGCCAGCCGCCCGCGCGAGCCAGCGACAGACTGGGCCGCGTATCTCGCTGCGTTGCACATCGTGCGCCGCGAACGCGAGGCTCACACGGCGGCCATCTACGCCGGCACCGATACTCGATGACATCGCGCTTCTCGCCGGCGTAAAGCGGCGTCAGCGCACCTTCAGCAGCTCGATGCTCCCGTTTACTGTTTCCAGTCGGATGCGCCGTCCGCCATGGCCGATTGTCCCCTCAGCGTGCCGAGGACCGAAACGACCGGAGATCTGCACTGGATAATCGGTGGAAATGGCCCCGTGCATCGTATCCATCTCCACGTCTGCGTCGAGTGAGCTCGGCGTTTCTACGCGAATCGTTCCATTGACCGTCCCGAATTTCATGTCGCCGCTGCTCGACATCCCGAGCATCCGCGCGCTGACGTCACCGTTCACGGTCGAAGCGCTGACCGGTCCGCTGGTCGTCGTGACCTCGACTCTGCCGTTCACGGTGTGAGCGCGCACTTCGCCGCCGGCGTTTCGAACTTCTACTTCTCCGTTTACAGTGCTTGCGTTGACGCGTGAGGCGACGTCACGCACCGACATCGTTCCGTTCACTGTTCCGGCCTCGAGATGCACACCGCGCGGCACATTGACGGTGAATCGCACCTCCACATCGCGATTTCGCCGGCGACCATGATCTCCACTCGAACGAAGTCCCTCTTCGTCGCACTCGTCGCGGTCGTACCACAACGCGCAGACGCGGATGTCGCCTCCGCTCGGAACTACCATAAACCGGACGTCCCTCAGGTCGCCGTCCCGGCGGGGAACCTTTTCGGCGCGGACGTGGACCAGCCCGTCCGAGCTGGGCTCGACTGTCACCGGTCCATTGACCGAGGAAAGACGGAACCAGTGTCCCTGATCTACCCGGCCCTGCCAGTTCCACACCGCCACATCTCTTCCGACTTCCTGTGTGCGAACCTTCTTCGGCGCGGCGGTGATGACCGACGCCAGTACGACCAGAGCTGCCAGGGTTTTTCTCATCGAATGACTCCTTGGTTACGACCCGCGTCGCGCTGGATGCTGATGTTGCCGCTGAACGTTTCGGCAACTACCCGTGCGCGTCCATCCCCGATTGTGTATTCCAGCCTGTTATCGAATCCCTTTGGTTGAAGCGTCACTGGAAAATCGCTGCTCACCGTGCCGCTGAAGCTCTCGATTCTGAATCGCGCTCCGACACTGCCCGGTACGACGAGCCGAAGCGGACCCGAGTGCGACTTGAACTCGTACGTACCGGAAGGGTCGAAAGTGCCAGCAAACTCGATCCAGCCGCTGACGGTGCCCGACCGCACCAGCTTGGACTTCACGTCACGAAGTGCGATGCTCCCGCTGACCGTTTCCGCGGACACATCTCCGATCGCCTGACGCAGGTCAATCTCCCCGCTCACCGTGCCCAGGCTCACATCACCGTCCACGTGAGACACTCGCAGGCCGCCGGAGACCGTCTGGCCGGTCACCTTCCGCACTGCATCGGAAATCTCGACGCTCCCGCTGAGACTCTCGACGTTGACTTCACCCCTGACGTTTTCGACGGTTACGGGCGCTGACATCGAATTCACGATCACGCGTGTTCCTCGCGGGACGGTCACCTCGAACTCTCCGACGCTGTGCCTGTCGTGCATTCGAGGGTCTACGCCAAGTCGAACCCGGTTCGGACTGGCGTAGAACTGGAGCGCGCCTCGCACCGCCCGTGCTCTCACGCGCACCTGTGACCCCTCGCCTCCTCGTATCTGTACCTTCCCGCCCATCAGCGAGACGTCCACGGTACCGTCGCGGTCCAGTGAGACCGCCGTATCGAGCACTTCTCCATAGTTCATGCTCTGCGCGGCGGCGGAGGCGGCAGCACACGCCAGCGTCACCGCCGCGATGAGCAATGTCTTGAGATTCATTCCCTGGTCCTTAGGTTCGCGACGGCATGAGAGCGACCGTCCGCAACAGCTCGACTTTCTTCTCGAGCACACTGTTCAGCTGGTCGGTGAGCAGCCCGCTTGCCGGGTCCCGTGCCAGCGCCTCGCGACTCCGTTTGAGCGCCGCGTCTATCACTTTCAGGTTCTCCTCGATAACCGCAACCGTCGCGGGATCGAGATCCTTTCGGCGTGCAGCGATTACCGTCTGAAGTCTCGTAATCTCCGTAGCGTAAGCCATCTCCGTCGTGCTGACGGAGCGAGTTTCCCCTCGTGAGGCGAGCTGCGCGCGCGCCGGTCCACGCTTGGGAACCGCAGCCTTGCTCGCTGCCGGCTCAGGCGCCGGGACAGCTACACCTACCCCACCCTCCCCTTCCGGCGTCGGCTTTACTGCCGGAGTCGCTTCGAAGAGCCCCGTGGGCTTGGAAGCGCGAACAGTCGCCACTGTCGCCGGGCGCGACTGCATTGTGCGTGACGTCGCGAGATAAGTGATTCCGGCTGTGGCGGCGATGAGAGCCGCCGCTGCAATGCCTATCCACGTTTTCGGGAGCGTGGCGAATTTCCTTGACGGTAGCGCGACGACAGCTGGCTCGATTCTCGTCGCGATTCCCTGCCAGAGATCTCGAGACGGCGTAAGCTCCGGCAGTGCCGCCGCGGCGGTGCGTATGCGGGCGATGTCGCGCAGAAGAGAGCTGCACCGGACGCAGGTTCGGGCGTGCGCGTCCATCTCGAAGCGCACTGAGGTGTCGAGCGCGCCCTCGAGATAATCGGAGAGCCTCTCGTCAAAGCTGTCGCAGTTGGTTCGCAGTTCGAAGTCGTCGTTCATCTCGTC
>Ga0137373_10001296_pt1 | contig 26976 bp, 20 predicted proteins | sample SagtaG_5_FD_104912 | JGI IMG/M metagenome (GOLD analysis project Ga0137373, IMG submission 104912) | Vadose zone soil microbial communities from Sagehorn Ranch, Mendocino, California, USA - Sage1_R_80_16 metaG | ecosystem: Environmental > Terrestrial > Soil > Vadose zone | place: USA... | reverse complement strand
CGTCGCGGCCGACGTGCGCCGGCTCGTGCGCATCGGACGCGAGCGTGATCGGGACGCCGCGTTCGTGGCAGAGCTCAAGCAGGTTCCGGTCCGGGTAGAGCTCGCCGACCGGCTTGTGCAGGCCCGCAGCGGAGATCTCGAGACACGTCCCCGCAGCCTCGATCGCGTCCGCGGTCTCCACGTGCAGGTAGTGCGTCTCCTCGTCGCTCGGTCGCATCCCGAAGAACTTGATCAGATCGGGATGGGAAAGCGAGTCGAAGAGCCCGCTGCGGGCGGCGTCGCGTAGCCAGACGAAGTAGCGGCGCCACGCCTCGCCGGCTGGGACGCGGTGAACGAGCCCCGGCTCCTGGTCGATCGGAAAGCCGTCGACGAAGTGGATCGAGCCGAGCAGGTAGTCCCACGGGTAAGGCTCGAGCACGTCGGCGAGCTCGCGCTCGGTGCCGGGAAAGTAGTCGACCTCGAGGCCGAGCTTGACGGGCAGGCGGCGGCCCTTCGCCTCGACGACCGCGTCCACGTATTCGTCGAGGTCGTCGCCGCAGCGCTCGATCATCCACGGGATCTGCCAGACGTCGCGAGTCTGGCGGAAGTAGTAGATGTGGTCGCTGAAGCCGATCTCGTCGATCCCGCCGCGGCGCGCCTGCTCGACGTACTGCTCCGCACGCTCGGCCGAGTAGCGAGCGTCCCCGTCGTCGGGCCCGCGCAGGTGCATGTGGTAGTCGACGAGCACCGGCCGTCAGCCCTGAAGCGCGGCAAGCCAGCTCTCGACTACCGCGAGATCCTCCACGTCTGTCACCTTCAGCAGGCGCCGGTCGCCCTCGACGACCTTCACCCGGCCCCCGCCGCCCTCGACCAGCGAGGCGCAGTCGCTTGCGTTCGAGACGTCCCCGGCCAGCGCCCCGCGGAGGATCGGCGCCACGAACGCCTGAGGCGTCTGCGCCGCGACGAGCTCGCCGCGCGGCAGCGTCTCCACGACCTGGTCTCGTTTCACTTTCTTCACGGTGTCTGACACCGGGAGCGCCGGCACGACGCCGTCCCAGCCTTCGGAGAGCGGCGCCAGTACGCGCTCGATCACTTCCTCGGGCACCAGCGGGCGGGCCGCGTCGTGGACGAGCACAACCGTCGCGTCCTCCGGGACGTCCTCCAGCGCGAGCCGGACCGACTCCGACCGCGCCGCACCGCCGGTGACCGCGGAGTTCACCTTCGTCGCGGCGATCTCCTCGGCGACCAGGATGCACGGCTCTTCCCACTCGGGCGGAGCCGCGATCACGATCCGGTCTATCCAGTCCGAGTTCTCGAGCCGCTCGAGGCTTTCCGCGAGCAGCGGCCTGCCGCCGAGGCGCGCAAACGCCTTCGGCCGGTCGGAGCCGAGCCGCTCGCCGCGGCCTGCCGCAGCGAGGACGGCCCACACGGACATGGATTAAGCCGTCGCGGGAACCTTGGCCGAGCTCTTCTTCGGCTTGCCGGCGAGGACGCCGTCGAGCCACTCGGCCGCCTCGGCCTCGTCCATATCCTTGGCGTACATCAGCTCGCTGGCGAGGATCTTCTTCGCCTTCACGAACATCTGCTTCTCACCGGTCGAAAGACCCTTCTCGTGGTCGCGGAGCGCCAGGTTCCGCACCACCTCGGCGAGCTCGAAGATGTCGCCGGTCTTCATCTTGTCGCGGTTGTGCTTGAAGCGCCGGTTCCAGTTCTTCGGCATCGTCGTGCCGTTGCCCGTCAGCGCCTTCAGCACCTTCGAGACCATCTGCTCGTCGATCACCTTTCGCAAGCCGACGCGTTCGGCGTTGTCGCTCGGGACGTTCACCGTCATGTCGTTGTGCAGGATCTTGATGGTCAGGTATTCGCGCTTCTCCCCGAGCACGGTTCGCGAGTCCTTCTTGACTACCGTGCCTGCCCCGTGGTGGGGGTACACCACTTTGTCGCCGACTTTGTACAACGCCGACCCTCCCGTCTCCTGGCTTTTCCACGACGACGCCGGCGCGTGAAGCTCCGCCGGCGAATGCCAAAAGTCTAGCAAAAATCGCTGGAAAACGCCATTTTTCGGCCTGACCCGCGTGCGTGCAGGGATTTTTGCCGCTAAATCTGCAAGTAGCGGTCCACCAGGTTGTGCTCCTGCAGCCGGCGCAGCCCCTCCCGAATCTCGCGAGCCCGCACGGTTCCCACGCCCGCGACCGACTCGAGCTCCCGCTGCGAGGCGCGCACGATCCCCTCGAGGCCGGCGAGGCTCGAGACGACGCGTTTCACGACCGCGTCCGGCAGCCGCGGGATGTGCGAGAGCACCCGGTAGCCGCGCGGCGAGACCGCGTGGTCGAGCGGGTTGATCGACGCCGGATAGCCGAGCACGGCCAGGAGCTCGAACTCGAGCAGCTGGTCGTACGGAAGCGCCGCCAGCGCCTCCAGCCCTTCCCGCGTGCGCTCCGCGCCGCCGTCGGCGTGGTAGTCGTAGACGAGCGCGGCCTTCTCGTCCGGGACGTCGGCGACGAGCTCCTCGAGCTGCATCCGGATCAGGCGACCCTCCTCCCCGAGCTCGACGCAGGCGCGCTCGATCTCCTCCGCCATGCGCGTCGTCAGCTCGGCGCGCTGAAGCGTGACCAGAACGTCGTCCAGCATCACTGCGCCCTGGAACTCGAGCGCGGTCAGCCGGGTGACGACCTGCTCCAGCCGCGTGCGGTACGTCTCGAGGGTCGCGACCGCCTGGTTGGTTTTTGCCAGCACGTCTGCAATCGGCTCGAGCTGGTAGCGGCTCTGGCCGACAAAGACGGTCACCGTCATCCGCTGCTGCGAGATCGAGATCACGAGGGCGTCCGTCTGCTTGGCCACGCGCTCGGCCGTCCGGTGCCGCGTCCCGGTCTCGGCCGACGAGATCGTCGGGTCCGGCATCAGCTGCACGTTCGCGCGCGCGAGCTTCGTCACCGGCGAGTTCACGATGACGGCGCCGTCCATCTTCGCCAGCTCGTACAGCAGCTGTGGCGTGAACGGCTGGTCGAGCTGAATCCCGCCGGAGAAGAGGAACGCGAGTGCCGACGGCTCGCCGATCACGATTAGCGCCCCCTCCCGCGAGCGGATGATGTCGTCGATCGCCTGCCGCAGCTCGGTGCCCGGCGCGATGCGAGCGACCGTCGCGAGGACCTTCGGGTCGAGTCGCGGATCTGCCTGTGTGGGCTGCCGGACGAGCCCGAGCGGCGGCGGGATTCGCGGGGCGGTCCTATCCTGCTTCTGCTCGTTCTCCATCGATCGCCGCCCCCGCGGCCTGCCTCAACGATTCGGCTCCCAGTATGCGTAGTTTGCCACGAGCTTTCGTGCCCGCCGGCGCGACCGCGGCGGCGAGCCCGAGCTTCGCGCACTCCTCGAGCCGCCGCTCGGCCTGCGTCGCCGGGCGCAGCCTGCCGGTGAGGCCGACCTCGCCGAAGGCCGCGAGCCCCGGCTTGAGCGGCGAGCCTTTCGCAGCGGAGACGATCGCGAGCGCGACTGCGAGGTCGGCGCCCGGCTCGTCGATCCGGACCCCTCCCGCGACGTTGACGAAGACGTCTGCCTGGCCGAGCGCGACCCCCGCGTGCCGGGAAAGAACCGCGACGATCATCGCCAGCCGTTTTGGATCGACGCCTGTCCCGACACGGCGCGGCATCGCGAGATCCGTTGGTGCGACCAGCGCCTGGATCTCCAGCAGCAGCGGGCGCGAGCCCTCCAGGGCGCAGGCGACCGCCGCGCCCACCTCACCCTCCACGCTGCGGCCGAAGAGCTCAGAGGGCTCGGACACGCCGACGAGGCCGGTGCCGGTCATCTCGAAGACCGCCAGCTCGTTCGTCGAGCCGAACCGGTTCTTCGTCGCCCTCAGGACCCGGTGCTCGTGGTAGCGGTCGCCCTCGAACTGGAGCACGCAGTCGACCAGGTGCTCGAGCACCCTGGGCCCGGCGACCGCCCCGTCCTTCGTGACGTGGCCGACGAGGAAGATCGCGATCCCGGCCTCTTTCGCAACTCTCAGCAGGCGCGATGCCGCCTCGCGCACCTGCGCGACGGAGCCGGGCGCCGAGCCGAGCTCCGCGGAGTAAAGCGTCTGCACGGAGTCGATCACGCAGACGTCCGGGCGGACGGCGTCGAGGGTCGCGCAGACTCCTTCGAGCTCGGTCTCCGGGAGAATCGCCACATTGGCCGCCCCGCCGAGCCGTTCGGCCCGGAGCTTGACCTGCGCGGCCGACTCCTCGCCTGTTATCAGCAGCGCCTGCCTTGTCGCGCTGATCGAGCGCAACGCGCTCAGGAGCAGCGTCGACTTGCCGACGCCGGGCTCTCCGCCGACGAGGACGAGCGAGGCCGGGACGAGGCCGCCGCCGAGCACGCGATCGAGCTCGGCAACGCCGGTCGGGATCCGGTCGGCCTCCTCGGCCTCGACCTCGACCAGGCGAAGCGTCTGCCGCGGTGAGGCTCCGGGAGAAGCCTCGACCTCCTCGACGAGCGTCCCGAACGCCCCGCACGACGGGCACTTGCCGAACCAACGGCCCGCGGAGTACCCGCAGTCGGTGCACGCGAACTGGGCAGCTGCCTTGGCCACGGATCCACTCTAAGGGCGGAACCGGACCGCTTTGTCACGGCTCCGTCAAGATCCTGCGCGTGAGGTGCCTCGTCACCGGCCAGGCGGGGTCGGGCAAGCCAAGCGTTGCCACGGAACTCACCCAGCGCCGTCGCATCGACCCGACCTAGTCCGAGACGTCGGCGGTTGCCGGCACGTAGCCCGGCTCCGGTGCGCGCGGCTCCTGGCGGCGGCCCGCCGAGACGATCAGCAGGCCCGACAGAATGAGCGCCACGCCGCCGAGCTGCAGTGCTGAAGGCGACTCCTCCAGGATCGCCCACGCGAACAGCACCGAGAGCACGGGCTGGAACGTGAGCAGCACGGAGGTGAGCGCCGCAGGCAGCCGCGGCAGCGTGATCGAGATCAGCAGCCACCCGAGCGCCTGGGAGCTCAGCGCGAGCAGCAACAGGTACCCCTGCGCCTTCCAGCCCGGCGTCCAATCGAGGTTGCCCCAGACAAGCCCGATCGGGATCGTCGCGAGCGCGCAGAAGAGGGTCGCGTCGAAGAGCGGCCCGGCAGGCCGGCGCAGGTCGCGGTTGCTCTCGCGGAGGACGAGCAGGAAGGCCGAGTAGGCGAGCGCGGTAAGGATCCCGTAGGCGACCCCCAGCCCCGGGTTGCGGCCGTACGCCCCGTGCTCGAAGGCGCCAGAGATGAAGATCACGCCGACGAGCGCGACCGGGATCGCGGCGAGCGATCGCCCGGACGGCCGCTCCCGCAGGATCGCCCAGGCGAGCAGCCCGACGAGGACGACCTGCAAGTTCCCGAGTACCGTGGCCAGGCCCGCGCCGACCTCCTCGATCCCTTGGTGCCAGGCGACGAGGTCGACCGCGAAGATGATCCCCGCAATCCAGGCCAGCGCCCGCTGCTTCCGCGGCCTCGGGCCGTAGCGGCGGTCCTCCAGCAGCGCGAGCGGCCAGAGAAAGGGCAGCGCGTAGAGGCAGCGAAAGAGCGCCCCGGTCGTCGGCGAGACGTGCGCGACGCGGAACAGGATCCCGGAGAACGCGATCGCGAGCGCGCCCGACAACGCGGCCAGGATCGGCCGATCGTGAAGGCGGCGCGGCACCGGCCTCAGGCTATCTGGGCGCCGTCGGCAGCCGGGGCTCGCTCGTCGAGCCGCCCCGTTCGACCTGGTCGAGGATCATGCGGTCGGTGAGCCACTCGACCGGCGCGCGGTCGTCGGTCAGCGGGGCTCCCTCGGGACGAACCGGCTCGAGGCGGCTGCGAAGGAGCGGCAGCAGGAGCCTCAGCTTACCGCGCACGGCTTGCGCATGTTGCTCCAGCTCGGCGCGCGGGGCCGGACCCCGAAGGGCGAAGAGCAGGTCGTTGAAGCGGAGCGCACGCCAGCGCCAGGCCTGCGGGAAGACCGTAAGGAGCGTCGTCCCAATCGCGTTTGAGAGGCGTTTGTCGTACGGCGTCGCGGCGACGTTGAGTGCGATCGCGCCGCCTGGGCGAAGGTGGTCGCGGACGAGCCGGAAGAACTCCTGCGTGGCCAGGTAGAACGGGACGTACGGCTGGCGGTAGGCGTCGACGAGGATCAGGTCGTACCGCCGGCTCGTCTTTTCCAGGAACGGCCGCCCGTCGGCCGCGATCAGGCGCATGCGCGGGTTGTCGCCGGCGCCGAAGTAGCGGCGAGCGACATCGTTCAGCTTCGGGTCGATCTCGACCCCGTCGATCTCGACCTGCGGATAGAAGCGGCCGTAGGCGCGCCCGACGGTCCCGCCGGCATTCCCGATCACGAGCATCCGCTGCGGCGGATGGGGCAGCAGCGGCGGCAGCATCAGGAACAGGTCCCAGTAGCCGCCGGTCAGAACCGTGTCCGGGCGCCACTCCGAGTGGGTCACGACGCCCTCGTTCAGCTCGAGCTCACGCGCGCCGTGGCCGTCGGCGACCACACGGATGTACTGGTAAGCCGACTCCGTCTCGTAGATCGCGTGCTTGATCTGCGGCGGCGGAACCGCCAGCAGCGCCGCGACCGCCGCGGGCGCAAGCAGCCAGGCGCGTGGGAGGAGGAGCGCCCCGCCGAGAGCCGTGCACGCGGCGGTGCCGACGATCGTCCGCTGCGTCCCCGCCCACGGGATCGTCACGAGCGCGGAGACGAATGTCCCGACGAGGCTGCCGGCGGTCGAGAGCGCGTACAGGCGCCCGGCCACCTTGCCTGCCTCCTCGACGGACGGAAGCGCGAGCCGGACGAGGAACGGCGCGGCCGCGCCGAGCGCCGTGACCGGGACGGCGAAGAGCGCCAGCGCGGAGAAGAACGAGCCGGCAACGGCACCCACCGAGACGACGTCGAAGCCGTGCAGCGCCCAGCGCAGGAACGGCCGGGCCGCAAACGGCGTCGCCGCGAGGGCGGCCGCAGCGACGAGCAGGATGGCGCCCAGCACCCGCGCGTCTGGCCGGCGGTCGGCGATCCGGCCTCCGAGCCAGTAACCGAGCGACAGGTACGCCAGGGTCAGCCCGATGATGTTGGCCCAGACGAACGTGGAAGCCCCGAAGTAGGGAGCAAGCAGTCGCGAGGCCGAGATCTCGGTCGAAAGCGCCGCACCGCCGACGAGGAACGCCACCGCGCCGAGGCGGGCCGCGCCGGCCGTGGCGGCCACGCTCGCGGCCGGAGCCTGCGCCGCAACCCGCGGTGGATCCGCGACGCTCGTCACCGAGTCAGTCTAGGAGCAGCCCGCGGCGGGTGCAGCCTCACTCGGGAGAGGGACGAGGCGACGGTCGTCAGCGCCGATACCGAGAAGGCCGGAGAAATCACTGCGGCTCTTCGACGTGTCAAAACACGACTACCCGTCTCATAGACGGCGTCTCCTGCGGCAGGCGGCGCTGCGGCTCTCCGAGCAGAGCGGCTTCGCCCTTGTCATGGCGCTCGGCGCCCTCGTCGTGCTCTCGATCGTGGGCACGACCCTCGTGGAGTACGCGACCTCGAACGCGGGGAACGCCAGTCGGAGCGGCGCCGACCAGGCCGCCTACGCGCTGGCGGAGGGCGGTGCCAACGCCGGAGCGGGCGTGCTCGTGAACAACGCGCACCCGGACGTCTGGACCGGGCATCCCACGCAGGCCAGCCCGGCCACGATCACTTACAGCAACGGGACGGTCTCGTGGTGGGCGAGCTCGCTCAGCTGCGCGCCGGAAGCGTGCTGGAAGATCTCGGCCAAGTCGACCGTCAGGAACCCGACGGGCCCGAAAGCGGCCGCCGTCCACAGGACCGTCTCGATTTCGATGAAGGTCGTCAGGCACCACACCAACGGCTCGAACGTCGGCAACTACATCTACGCCGACGGCGACATAAAGGTCGACGGCGGCGCGGCCATCCAGGAGCCCATCATCGCGGGCGGCAACCTCGACATGAGCGCCTCGTCGTCGGCCAACTTCATCATGTCGATCAGCCAGCTCATCAGCGTCAGGGGCCAGATCAAGACCAACCTCGGGTACATCGGCAACGGCCCGACCACGACGCTGACCGCGCCGATCAACGCCAGCTCGAGCTCGATCCTGGTCGCAGACGCGACCGCGTTCGCGTCGAGCGGCACGCTGAAGATCGACAACGAGTGGATGAAGTACAAGTCACACAACCCCACGAGCTTCTCGATCGCGACCGACTGCGGCACTGGTACCGCGCTGTGCCGCGGCTTCGGCGGCTACGGCGCCCCCCCAGCCGCCTCGCACAGCACGGGCGCGGTCGCCGACGGCCGCCTGCACGAGATCCACGCCGCGCTGGGCTGCAGCCCTCTCGCCTGCAACCTGGTCGCCCGGCTCTTCTCGGCGACCACGCCTGACACGACGCCGATCTCCTTCACGAAGCCCACCTTCGACCAGACGCAGGCGTTCGCGAACGCGGCGCCGGGGCCGAAGAGCACCAACACGTGCACCGGCACCTCCCCGACCGGCTCGTTCTCGACCTTCTTCGACAACCAGTCACCCGCGTCGGCGATCCTCGATCACAGCATCAGCACGCCCATCAACCTGACCGGCAGCGTCTACGACTGCATCGCTACCGCGCCCAACGGGACGACGGGCGAGATCAAATGGAACGGCACCACGCTCACCGTGCACGGCACGGTGTTCTTCGACGGCGACATCACCGTCGGGAGCGACTTGACCTAGAGCAGCGGTAGTGCCGGCGCGACGATCTGGACGTCGGGGAGCTTCAGCAACATGAAGCAGGCCATGTGCGCGGTTGGCACTGCTCCCGCGTGCGACTTCAACAGCTGGGACCCCAGCGCCAACAACCTCGGCATCGTTGCCCATACCTTTGCGGGGAGTACCAACAGCCACTGCGTGAACTTCTCCGCCGGAGGCAAGTTCCAGGGGGTCATCTACGCCGACGGCGGCGGGTGCGGAACGATGTACGGCTTCGACGAGGCCGCGGGCGCGAGGGTTCAGGGCCTGGTCATCTCCAGCTCGGTGCATTTGAGCGGAGACGCCGGCACCCCGGCCCCGGCGATCGCGTACCTGCCCGACGGCTTCCCCGGCGTGGATCTGTACGACGTGTCTGAAATAGACGGCGGCTACGGGGAATAGCCCCGCAGTCGAGATCGCTAGAGCCCGCTACTCGTCTGACTCGTCCGACTCGTCGGTGGAGTCGCTCGGCTCGTCGGGCGGAACCGTGACCTTCTCGGGCGTGATCTCGCCCGGGATGATCGTGATGTCGACCTCGTCGTCGTTCTTGCGGTCGACGAGGATCGTCGAGCCCGCCTCGAGCTCGCGGCCGAGGACGAAATCGGCCAGCGGATCCTCGATGAAGCGCTGGATCGCACGCCGTAGCGGCCTTGCGCCCATCGTCGGGTCGTAGCCCTTCTCGACCAGCAGCTCCTTGGCCCCCGGGGTCAGCTCGATCGCCGTCTCGTGCTCGCTCATCTGGTCGCGCAGGCGCTTCATCAGCAGCTCGACGATCAGCATGATCTCGTCCTTCGCCAGCTTGTGGAAGACGATCACCTCGTCGATGCGGTTGAGGAGCTCAGGGCGGAAGACCTTCTTCAACTCGCTCATGACGCGGTCCTTCATGTCCTCGTAGGAGAGGCCGGAGTCGTCGCCGATCGAGAAGCCAAGCGTCTGGTTCTTCGAGATCGAAGCCGCGCCGATGTTCGACGTCATGATCACGATCGTGTTCCGGAAGTCGACCTTGCGCCCCTGGGCGTCGGTCAGCTTCCCGTCCTCGAGGATCTGGAGCAGGATGTTGAAGACGTCCGGGTGGGCCTTCTCGATCTCGTCCAGGAGGACGACCGAGTACGGCTTTCGGCGCACGGCCTCGGTCAGCTGCCCGCCCTCGTCGTAGCCGATGTAGCCCGGGGGTGAGCCGACGAGCCTGGACACGGAGTGCTTCTCCATGTACTCCGACATGTCGACCTGGATCATCGCGTCCTCGTCGCCGAACAGGAACTCGGCCAGCGTGCGCGCGAGCTCCGTCTTGCCGACGCCGGACGGCCCGAGGAAGATGAACGAGCCGGTCGGGCGCTTCGGGTCCTTGATCCCGGCGCGGGCGCGGCGGATCGATTTCGAGACGGCGACGATCGCCTCCTCCTGGCCGATCACGCGCTTGTGCAGCTCGTCCTCCATCCGGACGAGCCGCTGCGACTCGGCCTCGGTCAGCTTGAAGACCGGGATGCCCGTCCACATCGAGACGATGTCCGCGATCTCCTCCTCGCCGATCTCAGGCTGCTCGGCGCCGCCTTCCTCGGCGCGCCAGTTCTCCTCGAGCTCGCGCTTCTTCTGCGAGAGCTTGCGCTCCTTGTCGCGCAGCGAGGCGGCCTTCTCGAACTCCTGCGCCTCGATCGAGGCTTCCTTGTCCTTGCGCACCTTCTCGATCTCGTCCTCGAGCTCGCGGTAGCGCGGCGGCGCGGTCATCGTCTTGATACGCATCCGCGAGGCCGCCTCGTCGATCAGGTCGATCGCCTTGTCCGGCAGGTGCCGGTCCTGGATGTAGCGGTCGGAGAGGACCGCGGCGGCACCGAGCGCCTCGTCCGAGATCTTGCAGCGGTGATGCGCCTCGTAGCGGTCGCGCAGGCCGCGCAGGATCTGGACGGTGTCGTCGACGGTCGGCTCGTCGACGCGGATCTGCTGGAAGCGGCGCTCGAGGGCCGCGTCGCGCTCGAGGTACTTGCGGTACTCGTCGAGCGTCGTCGCGCCGATCGTCTGGAGCTCGCCACGGGCCAGGGCCGGCTTCAGGATCGAGGCGGCGTCGATCGCGCCCTCGGCGGCGCCCGCACCGACGAGATTGTGGAGCTCGTCGATGAACAGGATGATGTCGCCCCGCTGCATGATCTCCTTCATGACCTTCTTCAGGCGCTCCTCGAACTCGCCGCGGTACTTCGAGCCGGCGACGAGCGCTGCCAGGTCGAGCATGTAGATCTGCTTGCCCTTCAGCAGCTCGGGCACCTGGTTCGAGGCGATCCGGGCTGCGAGCCCCTCGACGACGGCGGTCTTGCCGACGCCGGGCTCACCGATCAGGACAGGGTTGTTCTTCGTGCGCCGCGAGAGGATCTGCATCACGCGCTCGATCTCGGTCTGGCGGCCGACGACCGGGTCGAGCTTGCCCTCGGACGACTGGCGGGTCAGGTTGCGGCCGAACTGGTCGAGCAGCTTGGAGCTCTTCGACTTCTCGCCCGGAGCGCCGCCCGCGCCCTGCTGCCGCCGGCCTGGGCCGGAGAGCATGCGGATGATCTCGTTGCGGATCTTCTCCGCGTCGGCGTCGAAGTCGAGCAGGATCCGCGCGGCGACACCCTCGTTCTCGCGCACGAGCCCGAGCAGGATGTGCTCGGTGCCGATGTAGTTGTGCCCGAGCGAGAGCGCCTCGCGGAGGGCCAGCTCGAGCACCTTCTTGGCGCGCGGCGTGAACGGAATCTGGCCGGTCGTGACCTCGTCGCCCTGGCCGACGATGCGCGCGACCTGGGCGCGCACCTCCTCGACCGTGATGTCGAGCGACTCGAGCACGCGCGCGGCGAGCCCTTCCTCCTCACGCAGGAGGCCGAGCAGGATGTGCTCGGTGCCGATGTAGTTGTGCTTGAGGGCGCGTGCCTCGTCCTGTGCGAGGACAACGACCTGGCGAGCTCTCTCGGTGAATCGTTCGAACACGTTCCTTCTTTCTGGGGATTAGCCTGAGGGGGCTATCGTAGCGAAGGGGTCGGGGGTTGCCGTCTGCCGCATCGGTCTGTTCGAAAGATGTATCGGCTGCGAGGGCGAATGGTTTGAATCGAGATGTTTTCCGGTAGACGACGCCTTATGCGCAGACGTCTCTCGTCACTGCTGCTTTTCGTCGGCGGCTACCTGCTGATGGCCTGCCTTGCCCCGCTCGTAGCGCTCGTGCCGGCTCTCCTCAGCTTCTTCGCTGGCCTTCTGGTGCTCGCGCGCGAGCCAGCCCGCTAGGCCTATTCGGCCTGGGCGAAGTACTGGCGGACGGCCAGAATGAACGCGGGGGAACCCCTGGTTCCCCCACGAGCCCCCTCCTTCAAGGCGGCCGCGCGAGACGACCGGGCCAGGAGCCGGCCGAGCTAAATCTCGTACCCGGGTTTTCTGTGTCTGTGCGCCTCCCGCCGGGCAAAGCCCGGCTCCGGCGGCGACTCGCACTGACCCTAGAGCGTTACTCGGCCTGGGCGAAGTACTGCCGGACGGCCAGGATCGTCATCAGCAGGATCTTGACGTCCAGCCAGAGCGACCAGTTCTCGATGTAGTAGTTGTCCCACTCGACCCGGTCGCTGAGTGACGTCCGGCCGCGGAGGCCGTGGACCTGGGCCCAGCCGGTGATCCCGGACTTGACGCGATGCCGGTCGCCGTAACGGTGCACGTTCTGCTCGAAGAGCTCGACGAAGTCGGGCCGCTCGGGCCGCGGGCCGATCAGGCTCATCTCGCCACGAACGACGTTCAGGAACTGAGGAAGCTCGTCGAGGGACGTGCGGCGCAGGAAGGTGCCGAAGCGCGTTCGCCGGTCGCCTCCCTCCACCCCGCCCGGGGCCGTGTCGTGCGGCAGATCGGGGAGGACGATCGGCTCTGACGACCCGCGCATGGAGCGGAACTTGAGCATCTCGAAGCGGCAGCCGTCACGCCCGATCCGGGGCTGGCGGAAGAAGATGGGCCGGCCGACGGAGATGAGCGTCCCGAGCGCGAGCAACAGGAAGAGCGGGGCGCCGGCGATCAGGACGACCAGCGCGACCAGCCGGTCGAGCACGTGCTTGATCGCGAACTGCCAGCCCTTCGGGTTCGTCTTGCGCGCGGAGAGCAGCGGCAGGCCCCCGATGTGCTCGACCTCGAGCCGCTCGGTCATGCTCTCGAACAGGCGCGGGACGAGCGAGACACCGATGCCGAGCGCCTCGCAGCGCTTGATCTCACCCAGCAGCACCTCGCTGGGGGCGGTCGAGAACGTGACGACGACGTGCTGTACGCCGTGCTCCTCGACGACGCGCTCGAGGTCCCAGCTTGCCCCCAGGACGGGCACGGGCAGGCGAGGCTCCTCGAGCGGCTCCTTGTCGAGAAAGCCGATCGGGCGCAGGCCGAACTCGGGATGCTCCTGAAGGCGGCGGGCGGTCAGACGTCCGATGCGGCCCGCTCCGACGATCAGCGTCGGCCTGGCGACCTCGCCGTGGCGCCGTGCGGACCGCTGTGCCCAGTCGAGCGCGACTCGCCCGGCGGCAAGGTAGACGGCGCTGAAGGCCCATAGGCGGAGGGACTGCGCGGAGAGGTCGCCGGTCTCGCCCGGGAGAAGGACGCGCAGGGTGACGATCGCCATCCCCGCAAGGGCCGTCGCGGCAAGGACGCTCCGCACGTCGTCGAGAGGCTGGAGGCGGACGCGCCAGGAGTACAGGCCGCGTGCGTGGAGCGCGAACACGACGAGCGCGCCGTAGGCGAAGACCCACGCCGCCGGCATGTTCAGGATGCCGAGCTCGCGCGATCCGAGCTGGGCCGCGAGAGCGGCGGCGAGCAGCATCGAGGCGTCTAGCAGGAACGCGCCACGCGCCCACGAGGCGGCGGATCGTGGGCGCGCAGCCGTACTGTGGGCAAGCTCGAGCTCGATCGGCTCGAGCGCCGGAAGCGCCTCAGTGTTCGTCAAAGGACGCGTTGCCATATCGCCGGCTTCCGCAGTGCCGTTGTGACTCGGTTACTCCGCCGGCCTTAGCTCTTCGCCCGTCCGAGCCTGCGCAGGCCGGTACCCGCGGCGAGCAACAGCACGCCGCCTGCAGACATCAGCGCGAGGTCGAGCCCCGTGAAGGGAAGCCCGCCTCGAGTCCTGACTGCGCCGGCGCCGAGTTGCCGCTCGATCGCACCCTGGATGCCGACCCGCGGGTACCCCTGCAGGGCCGCGTCCCTCTTCGCGCGCAGGAGATCGGCCCGCGAGTACTTCTGCGTGAGCCGCCCGTGCTGCGCGTAGTCCCTGAAGATCTGCTGCGGAGTCGCAGCGAACGCCGCTGGCGCCGCTACGAGCGTTGCCAGGCAGGCGTATACCGCCCAAATGATGAACCGCCGCCTCATCCTGCTCTCCCTTCCTCCGAAACGCTTTCCCACCGGCAACGTAGCTGTGCCGGGGCAATCGCTAGCGAAATGCCCGCTGGCGCAGAATTTCAATCAGACACCGGTCCTTCCCGAGTGCACCGTACTCGCCGCTCTGCGCACGCGCAAGACCCCTTCGGGAAGGTACGCCGACCGCGTAGGACTGGTTTCGTCTCACGAACCTGCTTAAGTCGGACCGATGCGCTTCGACGCGGTGCGCGTGTTGCCGGCGGCCGCGCTGGCCGCTGCGGGCTGGGCGCTCGCGTGGTTGGCGAACGGCAGCATCAGGGCCTCGGACTGGCTGCCCTACGCGTTCCTCGCCGGCCTGCTGCTCGCAGTGATCCTGGCCAGTGGCTCGCCCGCGCGGCCGTACCGCCGCGGGCTCGTTGCCGGCGCCGCGCTGGTCGCCCTGGCGGGGTGGGAGGCGATCTCGATCTCGTGGTCGGCGGTGCCGCCCCTGGCGCGCGACGAGGCGCTGCTCACGCTCTTCTACGCGATCGTTCTGCTCCTTCCCTGGCTGACGTTGTGGACTGCGGCCGAGCGCCTGCTCGCCTGCGCCGCCGTCGCATTCGCGGCCGGATTGGTCGCAATCGCTGCCGGCATCGTGCTGTGCTTCGGGTCCGACCAGGCCGATCACTTCTACTCGGGCCGGCTGTCGTTTCCGATCTCGTATCCGAACGCTCAGGCCGCCGTCTTCCTGATCGGGTTCTGGCCGGCCGTCGTGCTCGCTTCGAACCGCCGCAGTCCCGCGGTGGCGCGCGCGCTTGCCCTGGCGGCGGCAACCGCGATCGCCTCCGGCTGGCTTACCGCGCAGAGCAAGGGCGGAGTCATCGCGATCGCCGTCTCGGCCGCGCTCGTCTTCGGGCTCTCGCCGCTTCGCCTGCGCCTCCTCCCGCCCACCCTGGTGGCCGCCGGCCTGACGGCGATCGCGTACCGGCCGCTGACCGCGCCGTTCCGTTCCGACAGCGTGACCGGCATCGAGCACGCCGGAGCGGCGATCCTCGGCCTCACCGTGATCGGCGGCGTGATCGGGCTCGTCTACGCGCTCGCCGACCGGCGGCTCGAGCTCGGGCCGCGCGGCATTCGCGCCGCAGCCGTGGCGACGCTCGCGCTCTTCGTCGTGGCGCTCGCCGCGGGGATCTCGCTCTTCTTCACGCGCGTGTACCACGACGGCTGGTTCGGCGACCAGTGGCGGGCGTTCAAGCACGCGCCGCAGGCGACCGACGCGTCGAGCCACCTGCTCCAGCTCGGCTCGTACCGGTACGACATCTGGCGCGTCGCGCTGCACGAGGTCGGGCATCACCCCGTTGCCGGGATCGGCTCGCACGGCTTCGGGCCGGCGTACCTGCAGCTTCGGCACAGCCCGGACACGCCCGCCCGCGCGCACTCGTTCGAGCTCGACGCGCTCAGCGAGCTCGGGGTCGTCGGGTTTGCGCTGCTGGCCTGCGCGCTCGCCCTACCGCTCGTGGCGGTCGTGGCCCGCATGCGCGCGCGTGACCCGGCTGGCACCGCGGCCTTCGCCGGCTGCGCCTACTGGCTCGTGCACGCGTCCGGCGACTGGATCTGGACCGTGCCGGCCTGCGGCCTGCCGTTCTTCCTGCTGCTCGGCGCCGGCAGCTCGGGCGGCGACAGGAGGGAGCTTGCGCGGAGACCCGCTCTCGTGGGCGCAGCCGTGGCGCTCGCCGTCGCGTTCGTCGCGTTCGTCCCGCCGTGGCTCTCGGCGCGACTGACCGACCGCGGCCAGTTTCGCTGGGCGAAGCGGCTCGACCCGCTCACGGTCGACCCGTACGTCGCGGAATCCGCCCGCGCGGGCTCGCCCCGCGCGTCGGCGGCGGCGCTCGAGGCGGCCGTGCGCAAGGAGCCGCGCGTCGTCGAGCTGCGCTACGACCTCGCCCTCGCCTACCTGCGGGCGCGAGAACCGCACCGGGCCCGGACGCAGCTGCTCGTCGCCCGCCGCCTCGACCCGCGCGAGCCGCGCATCCAACAGGCCCTGAAGAACTTGCCGAAGCGGTCGGTAGGCTCTTCGTAGTGGCCGGGAAAGCGCTAGTCACCGGGGGCGCCGGCTTCATCGGCTCTCACCTCTCGGAGCTCCTGCTCGCCGGCGGCTGGGAGGTGTTCGCCCTCGACGACGTCTCGACCGGGTCGCTGGACAACGTCGCCCATCTGCGCGACCGGCCCGACTACCACCTCGTGGTCGACTCCGTGCTCTCGCCGTCGGTCGTCGGGGAGCTCGTCCACCGCTGCGACGTCGTCTTCCACCTCGCGGCGGCCGTGGGCGTGCGCCTGATCGTCGAGCAGCCTGTCCACACGATGGTCACGAACGTCCAGGGGACCGAGATCGTGCTCGGCTACTGCAGCAAGCTCGGCAAGCGAGTGCTCGTGGCCTCCAGCTCGGAGGTCTACGGCGACCACCGCGAGGAGCGTCCGTTGGCCGAGAACGACCGCCGCGTGTACGGGCCGACGACGGAGAAGCGCTGGCTCTACGCCGACTCGAAGGCGATGGACGAGCACCTCGCGCTGTCGTACAAGCTCGAGCGCGGCCTCGACGCGGTCATCGTGCGCCTCTTCAACACGGTCGGCCCGCGCCAGAGCGGCCGCTACGGGATGGTGATCCCGCGCTTCGTCGAGCGGGCCGTTGCGGGCGAGCCGCTCGAGGTGCACGGCGATGGGACGCAGACGCGGTCGTTCTGCCACGTCTCCGACACGGTCCGGGCGCTCGCCGGGCTCATGGACGCGACCGAGATCTCCGGCGAGATCTACAACGTCGGCTCGGCGGAGCGGGTGCGCATCGTCGACCTCGCCGACCGGGTCAAGCTGGCGACCGGCAGCGACTCCGAGCTCGTCTTCGTCCCGTACGACCAGGTCTACGAGCAGGGAATCGAGGACACGCTCCACCGAGAGCCCTCGATCCGCAAGATCGGGGACGCGATCGGCTGGGCGCCGACGCGCGACCTGGACACGATCCTGGCCGACGTGATCGAGCACGTCCGCGCGGCCGCGTCCGCCGGGCAGCTCGAGCGGACCTGACGCCGGCGCGGGGCCAGGGCGTGCCGGAGACGCACGAGCCCGAGGCCGCACGGGCCACGACAGGCCGCTCCGTTCTCTCCGGCGGCCTCTGGTACGTCGCCAGCTACGCGCTTCCGCAGGGCTACACGCTCCTCGTCTCGATCGTCGCCGCGCGCTTCCTCGGCCCGGAAGGAATGGGCCGCCAGAGCTTCATCGCCTTCGTCGCGATCACGGTCACGACCGTGCTGTCGAGCTCGATGTACCTCGCGGTCATGCGCTTCATCGGCGAGACCGCCGGCCGCGGGCACTCGGAGCTCTTGCCCGGCCTGCTCTGGTGGGCCTGGCGCGTCGAGGGGGCGGCCGCGCTGCTCGGGGGTGGGGTGCTCGGCGTCACTGCGGCACTCGGGGCGAGGCCAGAGGGCGCGTGGGCCTTCGCGGCCCTCGTCTGCGCGGCCGGGATCATGCACACCGTCCCGACCGCCATCCTGATCGGCCTCCAGCACTTTCGCCGCGCGGCGGTCGTGGGGCTCGTGACCGGTTTCGTCGGGACGCCGGCGGTGGCGATCGTGCTCTGGCAGGGCGGCGGTATCACCGGGATGTTCGCGACCGAGGCGGTCGTCGGGATCCTGAACCTGATCTGGACGGGAACGCTCGCCCGGCGCAGCCTCGCGGCGGTGGAGGCGCGCCAGGAGCACGCTGGGGCCGCCGGCGAGCTGAGCGACCTGCGCCGCCGCGTGGCCCGCTTCGCGCTGCTTTCCTCGATCGGTGTCGTCCTCGAGCTGATCGTCGGCACGCGCTCGGAGTTCTTCTTCCTCGCGCACTACTCGAGCGACGCCCAGATCGCCTTCTACTCCATCGCCTACTCGGCGGTCGCCGCGCTGCGATTGATCCCGCGCGCCCTCGCAGGCTCGACCGCACCGGCGTTCGCGACGCTCTACGGCGCGCAGGCGCTCGACCGGATCCGGTCCGGCTACTCGCGCGCGCTGCGGCTGCTCGTGATCGCGACGCTGCCGCTGACCGCTGCGGCGCTCGCGCTCGGGCCGGAGCTGATCGAGGAGATCTACGGCGACGACTACACCGGCGCGGGGACGCCGGCTCAGATCCTGCTGACGGTCTTTCCCCTCGTCGCGCTCTCGTCGCTGGCGAATTCGCTCCTGTCCGGCTTGGGGAAGATCCGCGTGCCGCTGATCGCCAACGCGGTCGGGGCCGCGGCGGACGTCGGCCTCGCCGCCGCGCTCGTCCCGTCGCTCGACGCGCGTGGCGCTGCGATCGCGAACGCGGCGGGACAGGGGATCTACGCGCTCGTCGTGCTCGTCGCCGCAGGACGTCTCGTCGCTCCGGTCGAGTGGCGGCCTTCAGCGCTCGTCCGCAACGTCGCCGCCGCCGCCGCGGCCGGGGTCGCCGGCTGGGCGGTGCTTCGGGGGCTGGACGGGTTCTCCGGGCTCGTCGTCGCCGGAGCCGCGACGACCGCGGCCTACGCGACCCTCGCGGTCGTGCTGCGCGTGCTCCCGGCGGACGATGCCGCTTGGCTGGAGCGAGCTCTCGGGGGCCGAGTCATGCGGCGGGTGTGCAGGCTCTGCGCCGCCCGCACCTAGGAGGCTTTAGCCCTGCGCTTCGCGGCGAGCAACGACGCGCGACCGCGTGGGCCGCGTGCGATCCCGACGGTCTCGAGACCGGGATCGCCGGTGGCGAAGCGGAGCTTGTACGCCTGCCTGCCCGGTCCGAGCTTGAACTCCGTGGCACCTTCCGCAAACGCGGCGCGGACCGCGTACGCGAACACCAGCGTCCCGATGGACGCGGCCTCGAGCCCCGGGTCGCGGCCATGCTGGTACGACCACTCGATGTCCCCGAAGCGCAGGCTGTAGTTGACCGCGACGGGGTTTCCATCGAGCTCGAGGAACCGGAGCCGCAGCCAGCCGCGGGCGGCAGCGCTCTCGGCAAATCTCCGGTGGAACCGCTCGAGCCCGGCGAAGAAGGGAGACGCCTGCTCGCCCCAGCGCGCCCGATGCAGCCGGAAGAGCGCATCCAGGGCCTGCTCGAGCCCGTCTGAGGAGCTCACGGACCGAAAGCGGGCGTCCGGCAGCCTGCGTTCCTTCTGGCGAAGCTCTTTCCGCATGCTGCTGCTTCTCGTCGCGAGGTAGGCCTCCCAGCTCTCGAACGGCCCGCGGGCAACAGGGCTCGCCTGTTGCTCGACCAGCGCGGCCCCGAGGCTCGCGGTCCAGCCTCCGCCGGGGAGGCTTTCGCCGAGGAAGACGTCCCAGTCGGACCGCGTCTGGGCAAGAGCAAGGCGGAGCGCTTGCACACCGAGCTCCGTGTCCGCCGGGGGGCAGATCGGCCCGAGCTCGTTCGCGGCCCCGAAGCCGAGGAAGCGAAGCTTGCGCACGTACCGCCCGCGCACGAGAACCAGCGGGACGATCGCGGCGACGCGGCCGTCCTCGACAGCCGCGAAGACCCGGGGCTCTGCGCCCGCCGCAGCATGCTCCAGCCACGCCTCGCACCACTCGACCGTCGCGAACGGGTTCCCGGCCGCCGCCGCGAGTGTGCTCCACGCCTCCCGCGTGTCGGCGATCGCACCGAGCGGCTCGAGCGTGAACGAGGCGGCGGCCACGCGCGTCATGATCTCGCAGTGCGCATCACCAGGGCGAAGGCGGCAGGCGCGATGCGCTGGCTGGGCCTGCTCGGCGGCCGCGCCGCGCTCGAAGGGGACGTCGTGGTCGTCTCACCGCACATCGACGACGCGGCGCTCTCCCTGGGAGCGGCGATCTCGCACGCAGCGCGCCGCGGCGCCCGGGTCACGATCCTGACGGTGCTCGCAGGCGACCCGAGCTCGACGACGCCGGCCGGCGAGTGGGACCGGCGCTCGGGCTTCACGACCGCGAGCCAAGCCGCCAAGGCCCGCCGCGCAGAGGATGCGACCGCCTGCGGTCACCTCGGCGCGCGCCCCGTCTGGCTTCCGTACTTCGACCACCAGTACGAGCGCGGCGGGAGCGACGACGAGGTTCGCGCGGCTGTCGTCGAAGCCGTGGGGGCGTCGCTCGCGCTGCTGCCGGGCTTCCCGCTCATGCACGAGGATCACCGCTGGCTGAGGGTGCTCCTGGAAGGGGCGTTTCCGGCCGAACGCCACGGCCTCTACGCGGAGCAGCCGTACGCGGCCTTTTGGACCCAGCAGCCCGGCGCCGAAGGCTCGCCGTCGCCGGAGCTCGTCCCCCCGCCCGCGCGCTGGGGGCGGCTGCGCGCCGGGCTCGTCGACCAGCGCCGCAAGCTCGCGGCCTATCGCGCCTACGCGTCGCAGCACGAGCTGCTCGGGCACCCCGTCGGACGGATCTTCCGCTACGAGGTGCGTGTGGGGGGAGAGTCGGCGGTGCTGCCATGAGCTGGACCTTCGTCGCGCCGCCGGCTTTGGCTGCCGTTCGCCCCCGCGGGCGCCCGACGTTCTCGGTCGCGATCGCGGCCTACCAGGCGGCGGACACGATCCGCGAGACCGTCGAGTCCGCGCTGACGCAGACGCTCGCGCCGCTCGAGGTCGTGGTCTGCGACGACGGCTCGACGGACGCGCTCGAGGACGCCCTCGGGCCGATGCGCGACCGGATCGTGTTCCTGCGCCAGCCGAACCAGGGCCCAGCGGCCGCGAAGAACGCGGCGGCGCGGGCCGTCTCGGCCGAGTTCGTCGCCTTCCTCGACGCCGACGACCTCTACTATCCCGAGCGGCTGGAGGCGCTCGCCGAGCTCGCGGCGGAGCGGCCGGATCTGGACGTGCTGACGACGAATGCGGACCTCGAGATCGACGGCCGGCTCGACGGACGCTACTACCCGGACGTGGCCGAGTTTCCCGCGCTCGATCAGGCCCTCGGCGTGATCGCCGACGACAGCGCGATCTTCGGCGCCGCGGCGGTCAGACGCAGTACGTTCGAGACCGCGGGCGGGCTGGACGAGCGGTTGGGCACCGGCGACGACTGGGAGCTCTGGATTCGGCTGGCCCTGGCCGGCTCGGCCATCGGTCTGGTCGAGGAGCCGCTCTACCGCTATCGGGTGCACGAACGCGGAACGAGCTCTGACCAGCTCCTGGGCGCGCGCGACGCCGTCCGGATCTTCGAGGGGCTGCTCGGCCGGTCCGAGCCCGGCTCCAGGGAACGCGCCGCGCTCGAGGGTGCGCTCGCATGGCACCGCAGGAACGCCGCGCTGACCGAGGCCGAGCATGCTTTGCGTTCTCGCGCGCGAGGCAGGCGCCAGCGGTCGCTGGCGGTCGCCCTGGGGCCGGGCTTCCCGGCGCGGACACGTCTGAAAGCGGCGCTCGCTGCGGTCTTTCCGGCGTTGTCGGCGGGCGTGCTGGAGCGCCGGGAGGGGCGCACCGGCCGCTCTCGACTGCGCAAGCCGATGCCCCCGCCGAGGCGATGAGCTTTCGACAGGCCGACGCGCGCTTCGCCTTGCCGCGCAAGGTCGGCAGCGCCGCGGTCCTGGGTGACCTGCCGGGGTGGCGGGACGGCCTTGCGCAGGCGGGCCTCGAGCTCGTGCCCGCAGGGGAGGCCGAGCTCGTCGTCGCGGCCGGAGAGCGGGCGGCAGATGCGCTCTCGCTACGGCCCCAGCACTTGATCCTCGAAGGGGGACGCCCTGCACGTCTCTTGCGCGCGTCCGGCTGGTCGCCGCTCGAGCTGCTGCCTCTGCCGGACGTCGTGCGTCCCGAGCTGCTGCTTCCCGCCGGCGAGGCCGCACCCGTGCGCCACGCGATCCGGCAGTGGCGTCCCGGGACCTCGCCGCGCACGCGCGCCCGGAACCTGCTCGCGCGCGAGCTCGTCGCCCGCGGGATCGTCCCGCCCGGCCGCCGCATGCTGACGGCCGCGTCGCACTCCGGCGGAGATCCGTTCTTCGTGGCCGCCGCGCGCAAGGCGCTCTCGCTCGAGCCGGCCGGCTGGTTCGCCGCCTTCGGCCGCTGGGCCCAGCCGATCTCGCGCGGCGCCTTCTTCCTCTTCCGCGATGGCGAGCCCGCGCCGGCCTGGGTGCTCAAGTTCGCGCGCATTCCGGGCCTCGGCGAGCTGTTCGACCGGGACGAGCGAGGTCTGCGCCTCGCCGAGCGCAGCGCGCCGGTCGTCGCCGCTTACGCCCCGCGTCTCCTCGGGCGGCTCGAGGTGGAGGGCCTGCACGCCTCCGTCGAGACGGCCGCGCGCGGTGAGACGCTCGGAGCCGTGCTCGACTCGTCGCGATCGCTCTCGGACCGCGTCGCAGCCGTCGAGGTCGTTGCAGCGTGGCTGCTGCGGCTGGCCGAGGAGACGGCCGCCCCGCCCGAGGCGCTCGAGACCGAACGGCGGCGGCTGGAGGCCGAAGTCGTGCCCCGCTGGAAGGCGGAGGGACTACCCCAGACGCTCGTCGCGGACCTTCCTCCCACACCTGCCGTGTTCCAGCACGGCGACGTCTTCGGCGACAACGTCGTACTCGGGCCCCGAGGCCGGTTCACAGTGCTCGACTGGGAGTCGGCCCGGGAGCACGGGCTGCCCCTCTGGGACCTCTTCTACTTCCTGACGCGGGCAATAGGCGCGCTCGACGAGGTGCGCTCGGAGGACGAGCGGGAAGAGCACTTCGTCCGCCTCTGGCGGGGCGAGCTCGAGTCCTCGAAGCTGCTCTTCCACTGGACGCGGCGCGCGGTCGAGGCGATCGGTGTGCCGCCGCAGGCGGTCGGGCCGCTGGCGACGCTGCTCTGGCTCTCCTACGGGTTGCTCGACGCCGACGAGGCCGCGCGGGTCGCGGAGATCGAGGGAGCGCCGCCATCTAGCACAGCGCCGGCGACGTTGCGGTTCGCCCGCCGCTGGCTCTCGGAGCCGGGGCTCGGGCCGAACTGGGATCGCTGGCGCTAACGCGGGCGCGCGACCAGCCCGGCCAGAAAGCCTCGTAGGGTGGCGAGCGTCTTGTGGCGGCGGTCTCGCGCCCGCAGTGACCGGCCGAGCTCCTGGGCGATCGTGTGCAGGTACTTGCCTGCCAGGGCCGGTGAACGCCTCAGCGCCACGCCCATCCCGAAGCCGTAGACCCGCCGGGCGGCGAGCTCGGACGCCAGGTCCCGCACGGGGTGGTAGACGGTCAGCTCCGGCGTGTAGAGAAGCCGCCCTCCCTCCGCCAGCAGTCTCAACAGAAGGTCCGTCTCCTCGGCGGCGCCGACCGGCGCGCCCGCTCCGTAGCGCGTGTCGAACCCGCCGGCGCGCACGAGCGTCTCGCGCCGGAGGACCATGTTGCCGCCGGTTCCAACGACCCACGGTGGCCGGTAGCGGCCCTCGAAGGTCCTCGGCTCTTCGCCGGAGGTGAAGTACGGCGCCGCGCCGTCCTCGGACGCCAGCACCGGCCCGAACGCGCCTTCGAGCGACGCGTCCGCCGCGAAGGCTCCGAGCGCCGCCGCCACCCAGCGCTCGTCCACGCGCTCATCGTCGTCGACGAAGGCGACAAGGTCGGCCCTCGCCGCCCCGAAGCCGAGGTTGCGCGCCTGTGAGAGGCCAAGGGAGGCGGAGAGGAGCACCTCGGCGTCCGGCAAGCGCGCCGGCGGTTCGTGCGCTTGCCAGATCACGATTATCTGCACGCTCCGCCCGGCCGCCCTCGCCGACGCAGCAATCGACTCGACGGTCTCGCCGACCGCGGCCTCACCGAGAGTGCACACCACGACCGTCAGGTCCGTGGGATCCTGCCCGCCAGCCATGTCCTCGGCCGGAGTATGCGGAAGGATTCGGCGATGCGTGCGCTGGTCGTCCTGACGCAGCCCCCGCTGCCGGAGGGAGGCGCGCCCGGCAAGACGGCGGTCGGGCTGCTGCGCGGCCTCACCGGCCACGGGGTCGAGGTGCGCGCGATCGCCGCCAGAAGAGCGTTCTCGGTGCCGGGAGAGGTGCCGGCCGATCTGCCGGTCGAGCTCGTCGACGTCGAGCCGCCGGGGGCGTTGCGGGCCCGGCTGCAGCGCCTTCGCCGCCCACTCGGTGAGCTGACGGGCGCGTTCGCGGAGCGGGTGCGCGCCGCGGCCGCGGACGCGGACGTCGTCCATCTCGAGGAGACGGAGACGGTCTGGTGCGGAGAAGGGGTGGACAGGCCCTCGCTCGTGCACCTCCACTACCTCGTGCGGCACGACCGAGGCTTCGGCCCGCCCTGGAGGCGGCGGTTCCGCGAGGTGCTCGACGGCGTGCGGGCTGAGCAGGCCGCGATCCGATGTCACCGCTACCTCGTGGCGAGCTCACCGCTGGTGGCGGACGAGCTGCGCAAGCGGGCTCCGACCGCCGAGGTCGTGCTCGCCCCGCTCTCGCTCGACCCGGTGCTCTACCGGCCGGCGCCGCTCGACGGGCCGCCGACCGCCGGCCTGATCGGGACCGCGGGCTGGCCGCCGACGAAGGCCGCGATCGACGTCCTCCTACGCGAGGTGTGGCCTGAGGTCCGGCGGCGCGTCCCGGACGCGCGTCTCATGCTCGCCGGCCGCGGAACGGACGAGCTCGGGCTCCCGGACGCCTCGGATACCGAGCTGCTCGGAGAGGTTGTCTCGGCGCGGGACCTCTTCCAGCGCTTCTCGCTGTTGCTCTTCCCGCTGCCGCGCGGGAGCGGGATGAAGGTCAAGGTGCTGGAAGCGCTCGCGAGCGGCGTGCCGGTCGTGACCACATCGGCCGGTGCAGAAGGGATCGCGGACAACGACGGCGTGCTCGTGTACGGATCGCCCAAGAAGCTCGCGGAGGCGGCCGGCGACTTGCTGCTCGACGACCGAGCGCGCCGCGAGTGCGGTGCGGCCGCGAGAGAGACGTTCGAGCGCCATTACTCGCCGGCTCCCGCGACGGAGCCGCTGGTCGAGCTCTACGGCCGGATGGCCGGGTAGCGGCGCCCGCGCCTGACGCGTCGCGCACGCGGCGCGAACCGGCGCACCGCAGCGCGCGTGCTGCGAGAGGCGCGTAGCCCCTTGACGTACGGAGCGCCGCCTCCGACCTGAACCGTGACCGTTCCCGAGCAGGTCGAGGTGCCCGCCGCGCAGACGCGGTAGGAGTAGGTCCCGCGCGGCCGGTGCCGGTCGGAGTACGAACCGGTGTTGGCGACGGTTGCGATGCGCGCGCCGTTCCGGAAGACGTCGGCGCGGGCGGCGCGCATGCCGGTCCAGGAAAGGCGGACGGTGGAATGCGAGACCGAAGCGGTGAGGACGATCTCCTGGGGCGGAGGCGGCGGTGGCGGCGGCTCTCCGGTCGAGCGCAGGACCGCGCCGGTCGTTGGCCCCAGCGTCACCGAGCTGACGGGCGTGCCGTCAGGCTCGAGGTACGTCTGCCCCAGCTCGACCGTGACCGTCGAGGTCGTCGGGTTGACGACCACCGTCCCGCCGGAGTAGTTACGCCGCCAGGCCAAGCCGACCTGGAAGCGTGCGCCGGCCGGGGAGCCGATGTCGGCGGTCCAGACGGGCGAGTACGGATCCTGCGCCTCGGGGTCGCTGAACTCGTACATCAGCGCGCCCGCGTTCACCGGATCGTCGAAGAGCAGGAAGTTCGCACGCGCCCAGGTCATCGTCCGCTCGTCGCCGTGCGGCGCGTAGGTGATCCCGAGGAAGATCTTGCCCGCCTGCTCGGTCAGCGACTGGAACTGCTGGCGGAAGGTCCAGTCGTTGCCCGCGAACCAGCCGGAGCTGCCCATCCCCCACTTCGTGTAGTACTCCTGCGCGCCGCCGGAGGTGAACTGGAGCCAGTCGCTCCAGGTCGCCTGCGCGTCGTAGCTCGAGGACCACGGCGTGTAGAAGTTCGGCACGGCCAGGAAGCCGGCCGACCTCAGCGCCGGCGCGACGCCTGCAAGCATCGAGCGGGTCGCAGCGCGCCACGAGACGCCGGTCGGGTAGCGCGCCATCGTGCGCCCGTTCAGGTGCCAGCCCATATCGGCGTCGGTGTCGTCCATGAAGACGCCGTCCCATCCGCCCGCGCGCACGTCTGCGAGGACGTTCGAGAGCCACCGGTCCTGGTAGGTCGAGCTCCCGACGTCCATGATCCAGGCGTCCGGGTAGCCGGCGGAGTTGAGCCGGTTGCCGTTCGGGTCGGTCACGAACCACTCGGGGTGGTGCTGGTCCGCGTCGCAGTAGCCGACGCCGGTCGTCTGGTAGGGCAGGTCGACGCCGTCGCGACACCCGTACGAGACGGTGAAGCTGAGGTTCTTGTAGACGAGCGCCTTCAGGCCGGGGTTCTGGGCCTTGAGCGCCGGGAGCAAGGGCGCATCCCAGGAGTTCAGGATCACGTAGCCGTAGCGGGAGAGGTCGCCGCCCGTCCGGGCGCAGTCGGAGCAGATCCGCAGCGACGCAATACCCCCCTGCGTCGGGTTCGTGGCCCGCGCGGGAGGCGCGGATCCGATTCCCGGGAAGAGCAGTGCGGCGGCGGCGGCGAGTACTGCGAAACGGCGTGAACCGGCGTTCACGCCGCTTGCATCGTCCGCTGTTCTCCGCGGCTAGTCCCTCGTTCGAGGCATCACGCGGCGAGCTCGTCGTAGAGCCCGACGAGCCGCTCGACCATGCGCTCCAGGGAGAGGTCGGCCTCGGCATTTCGCCGTCCTTCTGCGCCGAGCTCCGCCGCCCGGGCGGGGTCGGCGAGCACGTCCTCCAGGGCTGCAGCGAGAGCATCCGCGTCGCCGCGCGGGGCAAGCGTTCCGGTGCGCCCGGGCGTGACGAGCTCGGCCGTCCCGCCCGCAGCGGTGGCGACGACGGGGACCGAGGCGGCCATCGCCTCGACCACCGACAGCGGGCAACCTTCGTAGTCGCTCGCCAGCAACGCGCACTCCGCATGGGCGAGCAGCTCGGGCACGTCCTCGCGATGGCCCAGGAAACGGACCGACTCGCCGAGCCCGAGCTCCCCGGCGAGCCGCTCGGCCGAGCCCCGCAGCGGCCCGTCGCCGACGACGTGCAGCTCCGCCTCCGGGACTCTGGTGCGCACCGCCGCCAGCGCGCGCAGTGCCAGGTCGGGGCGCTT